>Ga0315274_10017150_pt1 | contig 10217 bp, 10 predicted proteins | sample YL17G02_20_MG_FD_203700 | JGI IMG/M metagenome (GOLD analysis project Ga0315274, IMG submission 203700) | Sediment microbial communities from Yellowstone Lake, YNP, Wyoming, USA - YL17G02_20 | ecosystem: Environmental > Aquatic > Freshwater > Lake > Sediment | place: USA: Wyoming | collected... | reverse complement strand
CCACGGCACCGGGAGGAGCAGCAGGCGCTGGGGAGAAAGCCACCTCACGCCGTCGAGGGCGCGGTCGCCGTGGCGCAACTCCTGGCGACGGCAGTGGACGAGTGTGAGCCGCTGTTCAACGCCGCCTTCACGGCCATCGCCCGCCACCACGGCGCGTTCACCCGCGAGTACCAGCACTACGTGCTGGCTCCGGGGGCGGATAAAGCCGTGGCGGAGACGTTGGCCTTGCTGCCGCCTGCGCTGGCCGGTGGGCTCGACGCCGGCACCTTGCTGGCGAATGAAGACCCGGCGCGAACCCCCATTGACGAACTGCTCGTGAACCCAGAGCGCGACGCCGAGTTCCTGGCCTACGTGCTGCTGGCGCGGGCGCTTCGCCGGGCGGATCAGGCGGGAACGGGGGAAGGGTAGGGGATGGGGAATGGAGAATGGAGGATGGAGATTTGTGGGCAACTTGCCGGTATCTCACGCTACGACCGCTGCTTCGAGCCAGAACGGGGTATGGAGGTCAAGCGCCGCGCTTTGCAGAACCGGAGGTAGAGGACGATCGAGGTCTTGATAGGCTTCGATGATTGCAACGAGGGCGTCTTCCACGTTAGCCATCGCTTCGGTGATGGTATCGCCTTCTGTGATCAGTTCGGGCAGGATTGGGCAGGTGACGGTGTACCCACCCTCCGGCTGCGGCTCGAATACCAGGGGGAGTTTGTAGACGAGTTCTTCACTCATATTGTTTATTCTACACCAATCGGCACGGGCAGGCAAGAGGCTCGGCAGAACTGATGCATACCCGAGCCGACGTATCAGAGAGGGTGCAGATGGAATGAAGCGACGTAAGATGCAGCCCCAGACGCTGATCGCCACGCTGGGCAGTGAGCCGCAGGTGGTGACGATCGTGCTGGACCGGCTGCTTGCGGAAGGGCACCGGATTGACCAGGCCATAGTCGTGTATACGGCGGCCGACGTGGTGCAGGCGGCGATGGCGCGCCTGGCGACCGAGTTCGACGGGGCGGTGTATCCCAGCGTGACACTGCGCACCGCGCCGGTGATGGGAGCAGACGGCGCGGTGACCGATTTCCGCGCCGAGGAGGACATAGCGGCATTGTTGAAAACGCTGCATCACGAGGTGCGCGACGCGAAACGCCAGGGCCGCACCGTCCATCTGTGTGTCTCCGGCGGGCGCAAGGTGATGGGCATGGCGGCGATGGTGGTGGCGCAACTGTTGTTCGGGCCGGACGACCGGGTGTGGCACTTGATGAGCGAGGGCTGGCAGCCGGGCAGTGAGAAGCGCATGCATCTGCGGCCGGAGGATCAGGCCTGGCTGGTGCCGGTGCCGGTGCTGCGCTGGACCGATTCAGCGGCACTGTTGAGTGCGCTGGGCGACCTGGACGACCCTGCCGAGGCGCTCCGCCGTCAGGAGACGCTGGCCCGCAGCGAAGCGATGCGCCGCCGCCACGAGTTCGTGGAGCATTGGCTGACCAAAGCCGAGCGCCAAGTCGTGGAGATGGCCTGTGCCGGGCTGGACAACGCGACCATCGCCCGCCAGTTGTACAAGAGCGAGCAGACGGTGGCCAACCAGTTAACAAAGGCCTACGGCAAGTTGGGCGAGTGGCTGGGCTTCCCGGAGCGCCCACCGGACCGCAGTGTGTTGATCGCGGAACTGGCGCCGTACTTTGCGCTGAAAGGAGGGGAGTGGGAATAGGTTACTATCCAGAATGTGAACTGGTGGGGATGCGCAAGCGGGGTTGAGCGGCTATAATTGACCTGAACATTCGCGCTCAGGGACGTAGCCGTGACCGGGGGATGAGAGGAAATTGGAAGAAACTCCCAAGAGAATCAGAACTGGTTCTCAAGACAAAGAGGCCCGGTGGTGGTAGAGTAAGTTGGGAGGTACAGGTGAAGGAGGCAGCCAGGTGAGAGAGTTGAAGGTGACACTTGAGACGGTGACGCCACTGTTTCTGGGCGGGGCGGACCCGCGTGGAGCGCCGGAGTTACGTCCGCCAAGCGTGCGGGGGGCGTTGCGGTATTGGCTCAGGGCGGCGCTGGGGGGTGTTATTGGTGACAGAAACCTGGATGGCCTACATCGGCTAGAAAGCGCTGTATTCGGCAGTACTGACTATGGTTCTATTATACAGGTGCGGCTCAAAGGTGGACTGAAATGTGCTGACACGCCCATCCTGCCGCACAAAAGTACGGTAAAGGGGCAACGTAATGCCTTTATTGCAGGTCAACCTATTGATCTGATCCTGTCCCAATACCGCGACGCGGATGAAACGGTCTGGCAAGCAGCTTGCTCTACGTTAGCGCTTGCTTTGACGTTTGGAGGAGTTGGGTTACGTTCGCGGCGTGGCTACGGGACATTTCGAATTGTCCAGTCTTCCGATTCGGAATTAGTTCCCCCAACACCCGACTCGCTTGACGAATGGCCCAAGCACATCCAGCAGATCGTCAGAAGCGCCGTGACTGCCATGAGTGCGTTAGCCCGGGCTTATGGTGTGCCCACACCAGATTTGCGAAACGACCCGGCGCGGTACCCATGTGCCACCCGTGTTGGTTTGATCCGGATTACTGACCTTCAAGCGTCTTCAGCTTTGGATGCTGTGCGTCAGTTTATGTACAAAGTGCCGCAGAATCAGGCGCTCGGGGGCATCAGGCCGCGGCAGGCTTCTCCGCTGTGGGTGCGTCCTATCGTTACAGCACCAGGAAGATATGGCTTGTTGCTCATTGTCTTGGCCTCGCAGCTAAAGCAAGGCACTGATTACGATTTCGTGCGCCGATTTCTTGATCGGGACTTTCCTGTCGCGGGACAGGATATTCAAGTGAAAGGATGGAACACATGACTAACGCCATTCTTATTTTCACCTTCAGCCCGGTACAGTCCTTCATCGCCGAGGCGCGTCGTGCCTCTGACTTGTTCGTGGGCAGCCAGATCCTGGTGCAGTTAGCCAGGGCAGCAGGAAAGGCAATCCAAGCCCAGGGCGGCGACTTGATCTATCCTGTGTCAGAGGCGCCGGACAAACCCGACAGCGATGTACCCAACAAACTCGTCGCGCGTGTGCTCTGGGAAAAGGTGCAGACGACCGCAGACGAGGCGCAGAAAGCGCTCATTCGTGAGTGGGAGAACCTCGCCAATTCGGCGCGCACGACGTTGATGTGCAATTGGCAAATAAAAACCGACGCTCGCTGGGAAGCAATCTGGATACGTCAGACGGAAAGCCTGTGGGAGGTGTACTGGGCGGCGGCGCAAATGACCGACGACGATTACGCCAGGGCTTACCGGCATGCCAGCGCCGCCATGGACGCACGCAAACGCTCCCGCGTCTTTGCCCCGGCCGACGAGGAGGGAGTGAAAGACAGCCTGAGCGGTTGTCGCGAGGCGCTGCATACGCAGAACATGGACGCCAAAGCCTACTGGAAGTCGGTCAAGATCGGCCCACCCCGCCTGCGCCCCGATGGACGTGAGCGGTTGGATGCCATCGGCGCGATCAAGCGAAGTTGCCGGCTGGCAGACCGGCGTTTTTGCTCCACCAGCACCGTTGCCGCCGAGGACTTCCGAGAGCGGGCCGCCCCTTACCTGGACGATTACCGCGCGGCGGTGGAAGCCCTGCTGCGCGGTCATTTGGAGCCAGTACGTGAACATCCCCAATGGCCCTACGACGGCGACCTGCTGTTCCTGGAAACGTTGACTGCCGACCGATTGGCCGACAGTTACGGCTTGAAGCAGCCCGATCGTCAACGGCTCGACACTGCTCGCGCAGCACTGCGGAAAGTCTATGACCAGATACAAACCCACCCACGACCCTACTATGCGATTGTGGCTCTGGACGGAGACAATATGGGCAAGCATATTGACGCTTGTCTGGCCGAAGGCGATCCTGAGGCAGCGCACCGCCGCCTGAGTCGGCAATTGTCACAGTTCGCGGAATGCGTGAGGCAGAAGGTTGCCCCTGGTTTTCTGGTATACGCCGGCGGCGACGATATGTTGGTCCTGACACCGCTTTCCCAGGCTCTGCCGCTGGCGCAAACCCTGGCGACTCGCTTCCGCGAGATCACTGGCGGCACAGCTTCGGCGGGGATTGCCATCGCTCACCACCTGTACCCGTTGGATGCGGCGCTGGAGGCGGCGCGCACCGCCGAAAGGCAGGCCAAGCGGGTGACCAACAAGGCAGCGGTCTGCGTCCACGTGCTCAAGCGCAGCGGTGAGCGGGTGGAAATCCGCAGCCGGTGGGATGCAATGGACACGACGTTTGAAGAAATAGCCTCGTTGTTTCAAGAAAGCGACGACAGTGCTGGTAGCTCGCTTGCTTCACGCTTTGCTTACGAGGTGCTCCAAGCGGCTTATGCCTTACCGAGACCCGATGACAAATTCGAGTCCGAATTGAAGCGGTTACTGAAACGACATCGCAATACTCAACATCCTCATGCACTGGAGCCAGGGGTGTGGGCCAAACGATTGCGGACATGGGCCGAAAAGTTGCCAGAGCCGCCCAAGGATTTACCGCGAAAAGCACGTGCACCAATGTCCTTTTCCACCCAGACCGCAGAACTGGGCCACTGGCTGGTGCTGGCGCACTTCATCGTGCAGGGAGGTGTGGAATGATCGCCTTGTTCCTGGAACCTGTGGACGTCTGGCTCTTCCGCGACGGCAAGCCCTTCGACGCAAAAAGCGACCACCGCGCGCGGAGTCTATTCCCCCCCTCTCCCACCGTGATACAAGGGGTGATCCGCTCACATCACCTGGTGCTCAAGGGCGTGGCTCTGACAGACAAAACGGCCATCGCCGCCCTGGTCGGCACGACGGACGACTATAAGGATTTGCTCCTGCGCGGGCCGTTCATCGCCAGGCGCGAAAACGACCAAGTAACGCGCTATTTCCCCGTCCCGGCGGACGTCGCGCCGTGCGACGACAAACACCTGCAAGCACTAAAGCCGGTGAACCTGGCCGATAAGTGGCATATCCTGACCAACGCACCTGCCGACCTGCCGATGCTCCTCTGGCCGCCGGAGCGCGAGCCGACCAGAAAGGAATCCGGCCGGTGGCTGCCAGAAACGGATCTTCGCCGTTGTCTGGACGGCGAGGCGGTCAAGGCAGTCGAGAGCAGCGACCTGTTCATGTTCGAGTCGCGCCTAGGGATTGCCCGCGACGATGCGCGGCGCACGACCGAGGAAGGGATGCTGTACGAAGTGGAATTTGTGCGCCCGTGCAACGGCGTCGGCTTGTGCCTGGACATGGCGGGCTACGACGACTGGCCGGAGTCGGGAGTGCTGCGCATCGGCGGCGAGGGGCGCGCGGCGCGGTTCGAGCAGGTGAATGCCGTAGAATGGCCGAAACTGCTAGACCCTTTGCCTGCCTGTTTCAAAGTGTACTTTGCCACCTCAGCCTACTTTGATCAGGGCTGGCGGCCGGCAACCTGGAGCGACTTTTTCGAAGGCGAGGTGAGGTTAGTCGCCGTTGCCCTCCATCGCTATCAAGTGCTGGGCGGCTACGACTGGGCCGGCAACACTCAGAAGCCCGCCCGCCGCTACGTGCCGGCAGGGAGCGTCTATTACTTCCGGCACGACGGTTCAGCGCACCTCAAGCCGAATCTGGTTCAGAATGCCATCACCCACTACGGAGCCAAGATCGGCTTCGGTCAGATCATCATTACCGAATGGAAGGAGCAATAGCCATGTTTGAAGCGAAACGAATGTTGTTCATTTACGTGGAGACCCCGCTGCATGCGGGAACGGGGCGCAGCCTGGGTACGGTGGATCTGCCCATCCAACGCGAGCGTGCCACCAATTACCCGATGATCCAAGCCAGCAGCCTCAAGGGGCGGCTGCGGGCGGAAATGCGGGATCGGAACAACTGGGAAGACAATGATCCCAACTTGGTGGCGTTGTTCGGCAGAGCTGGAGAGTCGGGCGAGAACTGGGCCGGCGCGATTGCCCCTGGCGACGCCCGCATTCTGCTCTTCCCGGTGCGCTCGCTGGCGGGCGTGTTTGCTTGGGTAACCAGCCTGGATGCCATAGCCCGCTTCCAGCGCGCAGCAGAGATGGTGGGAATAGCCCCTGGCTGGACGCTGCCTCCCACGCCTGGCAAGGAGCAAGCCTGGGTCAACGGCGGTACGCTCCAGGCCGATGACAAGAACATCGTGCTGGAGGAGTTCAGTTTCGCCGCCGACCGGGCTCATGCCTCGACTGTCGCGGCTATCGGCAACTGGCTGGCGGACAGCGCTCTCCCCGAGACCGGCTACGACTACTGGAAGCAAGCCTTGCTGCAGAAACTGTGCATCTTGCACGAAGACGCCTTCCGTGATTTCGTGTTGTACGGCACCGAAGTGCAGACGCACATCAAGCTCGATCCCCAGACCAAAACAGTGGCAGGGAGCGCACTCTGGGCTTCCGAAAGCCTGCCGGTGGACACACTGCTCTATGCGCCGCTGCTGGCGACCCAATCACGAGCCGGTGACGGGATGAGCGCAGATGATGTATTGAAGAAGATTACAGACTTGAACCTGGGGCGCACCCAACTGGGTGGTGACGAAACCACCGGCCAGGGGATGGTCGCCTTGAGAATCGCAGGAGGTCAGCAATGAGCCAACAACAGTCCCTGGAACAGAAACGGGCAGCGGCGGCGTGGGATAGAGTAGTCCACATCCGAGATCACGGCAGGGATTATGCCAAGAAATACGGCCAACTGGCCAAGAGCGCCCCGGCCGATATTCAAGCCAACGGCCTGGGGCAAACACTGGCCTTCTGGCGAGCAAAAACCAAAGAGGAGCACAGCCAGGTATTGTTCAGGGATGTATCCGACTGGGTCAAAAGCCAGATTAAGCCAGACGTCAAAACCGGCCTGCTGGAGTGGATTATGAAGGAAGCCACGACTGATGAATACCGGCGCGCCACCGCGGAGGCCGTTGCGTTCTTGAATTGGCTCAAGCGCTTTGCCGAGGCCGAATTGGGAGGTGACTGATGACCTATCCCATTCCAAAAGCCAGCGCGGAGGCGTGGCAGGCGTACCAAAAGACCACACGCCCCAGAAATGTCGGCTTGATCTTCGACCGCTTTGTACAGGATTGGGGGAGTAATCCAGACAAAGAGGCCAAGAAGAAAGCCTGGCGGGAGATTGCTGCACAAAAGGCCGATGCTGACCTTTTGAAAGAGTGGCACATTCGCTGGGAAGCTATGGCGCGGGCAGTTCACGCCGAGCCATTCTCCCTCAAAACCGACTGGCGCTTCGTGGCCGGATTGGGGCGCAAGGGGCCGCTGGAAGCCGGCTTCACGTTCCACCGCTACGGCTTCCCTATCCTGCCAGGCAGCAGCGTCAAGGGCATTGCTCGCGCCTACGCCTGGCTGGTCGAGGAACGGCGCGAATCTGACCCTGACTTCCTGGCGGTCTTTGGCGATGCACCTCAAGGGTCGGAAGAGGTAGCCCAGAGCGGCGGCGCTGTGTTCTTCGACGCAATTCCAGCCAGTCCGTTCAAACTAGAACTGGACATCATGAACCCGCACTTTCCCGATTACTACCAGGGGGATAAATTCCCCACCGATTGGCAAAGCCCACACCCAGTCTATTTCCTGACGGTCGCAGCCGGGACGGAGTTTCGCTTTGCCATAGGTTGGCGCAAGCTGCCCAACGTGGAAGCCCGACGTCTGCAGGACCTGGCACAGAAATGGTTAATTGGCGGGTTGGCCAAGTTAGGGGCCGGGGCCAAGACCAGCGCGGGGTATGGGTATTTTGTGTCGCCTGAGTCTGCACCGATGCCCGAACCATCTGCCAAAATAGAAGCGATGGAAGCGTTGTCGCCTGCTGCACCACCTGCTCCACCTGTTGAGCAAAAGACCGGCAAGGGCAAAGTGTGTTATGACAAAGGTCGGGCTTATATCGTGGATCAGGTCGATCCTTCCAAGCGAACCCGCGTCAACTGGCAGGAATTGGGCATGAACAGCCTGGCCGATAAAACCCTCGTCGAGTACACCTACGAAGAAGGGGCTGATGGGCAACGCAAGGTCGTTCGGGTCCAAAGGGAGTTAAAACGATGAGCGTGATGATCTCACTGGTGGGCGAACAACCTGCACCCAATGTACTTCCAGTGCGCTACTTTGCACCGGATCAAGTGGCGCTGGTCTGCACAGACCGCACGCTCAAACAAGCTAAACAGACTGCAAAGATGATTGGCGATAAAATTGTGCGACCATTCTGTGAGACCGAGGCATACCGGTTGGAACTGATCCGAGCCAAACTGGAGCGATACATTACAGATCATGGTTGGGTCAAGACTGATCTGCTGTTCAATCTCACAGGTGGCACAAAAACAATGGTTATCGCGGCCCTAGAAATAGCCAGGCGATTGAATGTGCAAACGTTTTATTATCAAACAGAAGACAACCAGAGTCTCATTCATCCTTACCGCTTCTGTGAGGGGAACTTGATCTGTGAGACGCCGATATCCGTTGAAGCGACTCTGACCATTGACGAGTTCCTACGATTGTACATCGCCCGTTACAAACTTGGCGATTTCAAGAACGACTTTGAACGTAAAGTAGCAGAGGTATTGATGACATTGGGGCCAGGCTATGAGTTTCTTCCCAATGCGATCTTGACCGGTGTGGGGCCGAATGTAGAAGTGGATGGTGTCTTGAGGCATGGCAACACCTTCGCGGTGATAGAGGCCAAATTACACGCAAAGAAGAGCGAAGGCATAGACCAGCTTCGTAGCGTCACCGATCAAAGAACATTGGGAACATACACGAAAAGATTCTTGATCTCGGCGGACGAGTTACACTCAAATGACCAAGAATTGGCAGCGGCTTACCGAATCACCGTAGTGGTACTGCCGAGCGGGCGTCACGACGCAGAAATGTTTTCCAATGAGGATGCCCAACGGCTGATCAAGGCCATTAGGAAGGAAATGGAGCCATAATTATGATCCTCCTCAACTTCTCCCACCCCCTCACCCCCGCCCACCTGGCGCAGGTAGAGGCTCTCACCGGTCAACCAGTGGAGCGCGTGGTCGAGGTGCACAGCCAGATTGACCCGCAGCAGCCGCTCGCTCCCCAGGCCGCCGCGCTGGCCGACCAGTGCGGCCTGACCGCCGCCGAGTGGCAGTCCGCGCCACTCCTGGTCAACCCGCCCTCGCTCAACTTTGTCGCCGTCGCGCTGCTGGCCGAACTGCACGGGCGCTGCGGCTACTTCCCCGCCCACCTGCGCCTCCGCCCCATTGCAGGCAGCCTGCCTCCCCAGTACGAGGTAGCCGAGATCCTGGACCTGCAGGCCATCAGAGACACTGCCCGGAGCAAACGATGACCCCACCTTGCCCAAAAGGAGGCCCAAATTGACCTCAACACTCTTCGTTGACAAATCCACCGCCACCTTCGCCGATCCACTGCTGGCCTTCGGGCTGGCGGCGGTGGTGCACGACGTGCTGGAACGCACCGGCCGGCGCGGCCAGTCCACGCTGCGCCTGAGCGACTGCGGCGCGTACTACCGCCTGGACTGTTCTCCCACCCTGGACGACGCCCGGCTGGCGGCGCTGAAAGGGCCCTATGCGCCAGCCAGGGCCATCCGCACGGCCAAGAACGCCGCCGGCCTGCCGCCTGACCTGCCGCCGCTGGCGCTGGTGGACTATGAGGCCGAGCGCGACAAGCGTGCCGCGTTCTTCGAGGTCCGCAAGAACCTGCCCAAAGAGGCCCAGATCGCCCTGGCGCGGGGCGAGGAGCACCCGGCGCTGGCTGCGCTGCGTGGGCAGGAACCGCATCCCGATTGGGACGTCTTCCGCGCCATCAACCCGGCGGCGCTCCCCGGCTACAACAAGTTGATGGGCTGGTGGTGGGCGATCCAGGACGGGCTGTCTGAAGTGTTGGCGCTCGTGCGCGACCTGTTTGCCCAGACGCCCAACGACCTGGACGCCGCCATCGCGGCCTGGGCGGAACTGGACAAAGCCCACGGTTGGGGCATCAAGCCCGGCACGACCGCCGCCCAGGTCTACAACCCCGGCCAGGGTAAAGGGCAGAACCGCACCAAGGCCGACAGGCTGCAAATGGGCAACGTGGACGGTTTCTGGCTGGCCGAGTGGCTCAAGGCGGTCGGCTTCTACCGCGCGGCGCTGACCAGGAACCTGAGTGGGGTCAAAGACCGCAAGACCTACGTTCTGTCTCCTACCGAGATTGACCTGGAGGAGAACAACCGGATCATGTCTGCCTTCCGGGGCCGCATGGCCCGCGCCGAGACCGCCATCCGC
>Ga0315274_10017148_pt1 | contig 10218 bp, 10 predicted proteins | sample YL17G02_20_MG_FD_203700 | JGI IMG/M metagenome (GOLD analysis project Ga0315274, IMG submission 203700) | Sediment microbial communities from Yellowstone Lake, YNP, Wyoming, USA - YL17G02_20 | ecosystem: Environmental > Aquatic > Freshwater > Lake > Sediment | place: USA: Wyoming | collected... | reverse complement strand
TTCTCGGTGTCCTCGAGGCGGCGGCGAAGAAAGCCGGGCTCAAGCTCCCGGCGCCGATCATCAAGGCGATTCTCGCGGCTCTGTCGGAGCGGGACGAAACCGCCGCCGTCTGTCGCGACAAGGACGGAAATCCGGAGCCCGACTCCGAGCTCCGCGACACAGAAAGCGTTCCGCTCGTCGACGGCCCCGATCCGGCCGACGCTCAGAGCGTCCCGGCGAGCGTCCGGGCGTTTTTCGAACGCGAGGTCCAACCCCACGTCCCCGATGCTTGGATCGATTCGTCCAGGCGTGACCCCAAGGACGGTTTGGTCGGCCTCATCGGCTACGAAATCAACTTCAACCGCTATTTTTATAAATATATCCCGCCCCGCCCGCTTGAGGAAATCGAAGCGGATATCAAGAAGCTCGAGGGTGAGATTATGGAAATGCTCCGGGAGGTCACAAAATGAACGAAGGCAAGACCGCTGCAAGAATCTGGCTGGTCCGTGCCGGCCGGCATGGGGAAGATGAAGAAACCGCGTTATCCTCCGGCGTCGCCATTATCGGATTCCGAGAAATCGACGATCTCGGCAACTATGCCTCGATCAAGGACCTCTTAGGGGCCTTAAAGAAAAGATTGCCCACAGACCCGGACAAAAGGCTGGAAAACATCTCGCGCCAACTCTGGTCTTTTAAAGACGGCATCAAAGCCGGTGACATTATTATCCTGCCCCTAAAAACGCAACCTGGCCAGATCGCCATAGGCCGGGTCAAAGGTCCTTATGCTTTCAGCATGATCTTGGACGAAAAGCGTCATGTAAGAGCGGTCGACTGGATTCGGCCGACGTTTCCGCGGTCGACATTCAAACAGGATCTTCTTTATTCGTTAGGGGCGTTCTTGACGGTCTGCCGGATCACTCGGAACAATGCCGAGGAAAGAATAGCGGCCATCATCAACAGAAAGCCCGATCCCGGATTCAAGGAGAAGGAGACCCAGGAGAAAATCGATGAACATATCGATATAGCCCAGGCAGCCCACGACGAAATCGTTGCCTACATCCGGGCGAATTTTCAGGGCCATGATCTTGCCCGCCTCGTCGAAGCCGTTCTGAAGGCCGAAGGATTCATCACCCAGAGGTCCGTTCCCGGTCCGGACGGCGGAGCCGATATTCTTGCGGGGAAAGGACCATTCGGACTGGATGCCCCGACCTTGTGCGTTCAGGTCAAGGCGACCGAAACTTCCTCCGATGTCAATGTTTATCGGGCCCTGCACGGCACGATGATGGGGTTTAATGCGCACCAGGGCCTTCTCGTGTGCTGGGGTGGGTTCACTCAGCCGGTTCGTAACGAGGCCCGCCAACAGATGTTCAAGATCAGGCTGTGGGACCAAGGCGACCTGGTACAGGCAATCTACCGGACCTACGATCGCCTCGACCCGGAGATCCAAGCGGAACTTCCCCTCAAGCCCATCTTGGCTCTGGTCCGGGAAGAAAATGAGGGTGATTAGTGGAAGAAAAGACTATCAGCTCGATCCCGGATTCTCGAAGATTTAGGCCATATCCTTCCTACAAGGATTCCGGCGTCGAGTGGCTGGGAAAAATCCCAGAGAACTGGAAAGTACGGCCCCTAAAGTATATTGCGCCTTTAATAACGGACCGCATAGACGGAATTGCGTTGGAGATTCCATATGTAGGCTTGGAACATATTGAATCGCGCACGGGAAAAATGGTTCGCGCAGCGGAATACGGTCCAAGCGTGGAGCAAGTGGCCGAAGGACTAGATACCCGTTTTCGATCAGGAGATGTTCTATTCGGAAAGCTCCGTCCATATCTAGCAAAAGTGCTCCTCTCGAGTTTTGATGGACGATGTTCCTCAGAATTCCTTGTGCTTCGATCTGGGGGAGAGATTAGTCCAGCTTTTCTAGGTTATCAACTCTTGAGTCCTGGCTTTATTGCCTGGATAAATGCCATGACATATGGGACTAAAATGCCGAGAGCGAGTCCAGACCAGGTTATGAGCATGCCCATTACTATCCCTGACGCTGATGAACAAAGTGCTATATCTGCCTTTCTCGACCGCGAGACGGCGAAGATCGATGCTCTCATCGAGAAAAAAGAAGGGCTGATAGAACTGCTTCAGGAAAAACGCTCGGCCCTCATCGCCCAAGCCGTCACCAAGGGCCTCGACCAAACCGTTCCCATGAAAGACTCTGGCGTCGAATGGCTTGGGAAGATCCCTACACACTGGGAAGTCGTTTCTCTGAAGCGTCGGACGAAGAGAATTCAAACGGGCACCACGCCACCAACTGGGGAAACGAAGTACTACGAGGATGGGATTATCCCTTGGTATGGTCCGGGCAGCTTTGCCGAAGACTTGCCACTCCAAGAACCAGTCAAGTTCATTTCCGACAGCGCCTTTCGCGACGGTGTTGCGCGTGTATTTGAGGCGTACTCTTCTATGATTGTTACAATCGGCGCCACGATCGGGAAAGTTGCCTTTATGGAGCACACCGGGTCCTGTAATCAACAGATTACGGGCGTGACCTTCGACTTTCAACAGGTATTTCCAAAGTATGGGGCCTACCAACTCAAGAGTCTTGAGCGAGTGCTTCGTGGAATAGCGCCAAATACGACATTACCTATAATCGACCAGGAGGAGGTCGGCTACTTGCCCTTTATTGTTCCGCCTGCCCCCGAACAGGAGCCCATCGCGGCATTTCTCGACGGGGAGACAGCGATGATCGATTCGCTTGTGGCAAAGGTACAAGAAGCAGTCAACCGGCTTAATGAATACCGGACCACACTCATTTCCGCCGCGGTCACAGGTAAGATAAATGTCCAAAGTAGTCTCCCCTAGATAGAATAGAGACAATGTTAAGCGATCAAAGCCTTATCTTAAATGCAGTTCAATACTTGATAGATGGTGGCGAGATTGAAGCCGCAACTTTGCTACGCACCTGCTCGCTGGAAAACATCGAAAGTGTAGACTCATGGATGGATGGCAATCGTCAACTTGACGGTCTATTAATTGAGGTTACTTGCCCCCGGCCAACCTACGAAATTATCACTCAGCAATCTCACCCTTTAAAGAAAAGTATAGAGATGGCTATCGGAGCAGTCCTCCCAAGCGGGGCTTATCTCAAATCTCTTCGGGCAAGAGCTGTTTCGGCTACGACCTCAGTGCTTCTAAGAATGCCAGCAGAAATTCCTAGAGACGTATCTACCCAGTTATTGAAAGAAATAGAGATGCAGAAGAATTTGATGATTGCTGTTTCTACAGGCGGGCCTCGCATAAAGGACGTTAATAAGGAATACGAGGAAAGACGGCGGCAGATTGGCGAACGTCTTAAGATGCTTAGAATTGAAGATCCAAACCCATTTCCTGACCTTTGGATATGGTACGGAAAGTGGAGCGATGGGAGCTTGCCCTCCTATCAATCTCGAAGGCGATATATTACTGAATTGTACCAGCCTCTATTGGATGCCTTACGTCTTGGCAAGGATTCAGCAATCAAGGTAGCCGAGCCAACGGGTTGGGCACGCGTGGACAGAGGTGTTGAAAAGATTGCTAAGGCGATGGAGGAAGCAATAAATGAGGAGGACTTTCAAGCCATAGCTCTCCTGTGCAGGGAGGCAATAATCTCTCTAGCTCAAGCGGTTTATAAACCTAAAGAACAGGGATCTTCTGAGGGTGTTCGCCCAAGTGAAACCGATGCAAAGCGGATGCTTGATGATTATATAATGGACAAACTTGGTGGCCAGTCAAGTGAATACCATCGGAAGTTTACGAAAGCGTCGTTTGACCTGGCGGTTAGCTTACAGCACCGCCGAACTGCTACGTTCCATGATGCCGCACTATGTGTCGAGGCGACTCGTTCCGTTATCAATACAATCGCAATTATCTCAGGGCAACGAGATCCAGAGAAATAGTTAGGCGCAGCGCAACAGATTTTTTTAAGGTAAAGTAGTTGTTGTCACAAGACGAGGAAAGCGTCCTTACTTCGGGCGCCTCAGCCTTTGTACCACGACTCCATCTCATACTTGTCCTGAAGTAGCACGTCAATCTCCAATACGGCGCCATCTAATACTACTGCGATTTTATCCATGGCTTCAGCTAGGTTTCTAAGGTTGATGTGCGTTAAACCCTCCAGCGAAGGATTCCCTTCTTTATCGGCTGGATATCGGAAAGCTGTTGACGACGGGTCTGTACGAGCAAACTCGGCTATGTACTTTTCAATATCGTCGAAATCAATGGCGTTTTCGTCCGGATGTATATTCTCCAACATATTGCGACACTGCTTCCAGAGCTTATCAATCCCGTGATGCAGGTTATTTGCCTTAAGCGGGATCTCTAAGAGCACGCCGCCAATACGTATCAGCTGCTTTAGTCTTAGTTCCAAGTACTGTCTGTAGAGAAACGCGATAGGATAAACCAACGTATCTTGATATCTGCGTTCCTGACTAATACGTTCTACGAGGAAGTCGGCCGCCTGCTTATAGCCTATGGCATAAGCACTAATATCGATCCCGTTGAAGTTAAGGCAAGCATTATGCCACCAGTCAGCATCTGACTTAAACAGCACATCGCTTTTTCGTAGCCCCCGCATTTCCTCTGCCATCCTAACTCGGCGACTCGGTTTCTTCTGCCCGTCAGCTGAATTCATGAAAACGCAAGTATATGTTGCCAGTCTGCGCCGCATGGCGCTTCTTCCGAAGTAATAAACTAACGAGGTCAATTCTTTCTTCAAAAACGGCCATGAGGTCTGTGCCATCCATCAGGATGATTACTGCCCCTCCCGAGCAATGAGCGTTGATTCCTTCGAGAGAAAAGCCATTTATGGATAGAAAAACGCCCAGGGTGTTCTCAAGCTTGCGGCGCACTTTTGAGGCGAACGCATCCAAAGCCGCAGCATCCACGGATTCTTGCTGCCACCTGGCTTCGAATAGGTAATCGGTTCCGTCTAGAGTAAATGCCCCATCTATTTGCTCGCCCAAATTGCGGAATGAGGCTTTAGGGTCCAGATCAAAGAGCTCGAAAATATCGTACATTAGCTTTTCTAGTTCGAAACCTCGTCCCTGAGCATCCCGTGATGTCACCAACGCTTTATACCGAGTTTTGATTTCTTCTAGCTTCTGCCGTACTGCCAAATTCGCTTTTAGCTTATCGGCGGCATTCTTTCGTCGCTGGAAAAGATCCTCTTTTTCCTTTTTAGCCATTTCGTGCGGCTCGACGAGGCGTTTCAAATGAGCAATAGCTATTCGAGCGCGTTCAGCTTTCTTCGCGCCATCATCAAGTTGTTCAAGATGACGGAAGCTGGAGATGTTGCTGGTTTCGTAGCAAAGCCGTTCGATGTCATCGAGATACTTGTCTTGGTTCCTGGTCAAATAATCGACTAGGTCAGAAATAATCTGGCGCTTGTAATTGCCCCAGTTAAGAGTCGAAAGAACGGCTGGATTTGAGAGACACTGCTGAAGAAAACTGCGGAGGTCATCTTTATACCAGTAAGCTGCACAAAGCGCCTCTTTAAGGGCTACAACCGCGGCAGGCGACAACCTTTTCGACATTGTGTTTTACTCGCCTTTGGTTAACCTCTGAGCAACAGAGAAATGCCTGGGGAGGATACCCTCCTGCTCAAGAATTCGGCGAATCTCTAGTTTAAACTCCTGTGGAGATACAGATAATTGATCCATTGCTAGTTTTTGCCTTTAGGGGCAGGGCCGTTTGAATCCTCTGCTTTCACCTTCTTTTGCGAAAATGCCCCATTTTTATCTTTGGATCTATGCTTGTTATAGTAGGCATAGCCATCGTCCGTGATTCCGCACGTGTCTTTTAGCCCAACGCCCATCATATAAATGAGATTCGCAGATTTCAGTTTGCTAATGAGAAGATTAAAGTCGCGCGTTTTCTTTTCTCCAAAGTTGCTAATGTACTCTTCGCTCAATACTTTTCTTTCCATGCTCGGCTCAGGTTTGTCGGCCAGAGTTCTAAGAATAAAAAGTACTTCGCTGTTGGATTTCACTTTTGCTTTCTTCTGTTCGGTCCGACCGTATTCCTCGGTATGGCTGTTTATGATGTAGGCGAGGCGAAAAAAGAGGATAATAAGGGCAAGTATTAAGCTTAGAAAAATCGAATCTGGAACGGAAATCCTGATGCCGAGGATTATCGGCACGACTGCAAAGAGCCCGGCAACCACGGTGAGAACCAACGAAAAAAAGCCCCCGAGTTCTTTCCATATATTCATTCGGTTGATCCTCCGCTAACCCATCTTTTCCGAATTATAACACAAATAAAAGAAACGAATTCCCAGAAAGGGCATATTGTGGGAATAGTATTATAATGTTTTCTCTTTGGCAGATTTGCACAATAATCGGGTAATAAAGGCACCATTTTTGCTCAACCGAAGGCATTACTCTCCTAAATCGTTATTAAAGGATAAGCCGTTATCCTTTAATAAGCAGGGGACTAATTAAAGGCTCTTAAAGAAAACACTTGCAAATCCTATGTAAATGTTTATAATTACCTAGGAATTGTCAAATATGGGTAAAATCCGCTTTTCGGGCGAGGTCACGAAGAAGGCCCTCGGTCTTCTCAAGAGCCGGGGAAGTCTGCGCTCCCGAGATCTTGCCGAAATGGGAATTTCCCGCGAAATGCTGCGTTATCTTTACAAGAGAGGGCTGATCGAACGGGCGGGCCGCGGACTCTATAGACCCGGTGGGCAGATGGAAGAGCATCGGACGCTTATCGAAGCCTCAAAACTCGTGCCGAAGGGCGTTGTCTGCCTCCTTTCCGCTCTCCGTTTTCATGAAATTGGCACTCAGGAGCCTTACGATATTTGGATGGCCCTCCCCAACAGCGCTTGGCGGCCGAGGATCGAGGCTCTCCGCCTGCGATTTGTCTTCCCTTCGGAAAAGGTTTTCTCTGAAGGTATCGAAGTACGCGATTTTTCGGGAGGCAGAATCCGCGTCTATAACCCCGCCAAAACGGTTGCGGACACTTTCAAGTTCCGCAATAAGATCGGGCTGGATGTGGCTGTCGAGGCGCTAAAAGATTGCCTTCGGTCGCACAAGGCCACCCGCGACGAGCTATGGCATTATGCTAAGATTTGCCGAGTTCAGAAGGTCATGAAGCCCTATATGGAGGCCCTGTCGTGACCAAGGATCCTATAACGAATCTCCCAAAGTCTATTCATCAGCGACTGCTTAACCTCGACCCGGCGAGGACTCACGATTTCACGCCTGTCTTGAGAAGATACGCGTTCGAACGTTGGCTCTATCGGCTTGGGGAATCCGACCACGCCAAGAGCTTTGTCATAAAAGGCGCCATGCTGTTCGTGATATGGACCGGCGATTTTCCGCGCAAGACGATGGACCTTGATCTCTTGGGAATCGGCAACCTTACGGAAGCCGGGCTCCGGCGAATCTTCTCGAAAATCGGCCGTTTGAAAGTGGCGCCGGACGGATTGACCTTCGATGTGGAAAACATGGTTATCGAGCCGATCCGCGACGAGACCGAATACCACGGATTTCGCGTTAAGTTCCTGGCCCGGTTGGGGAACATCAGGATCCCTCTTCAAGTTGATATCGGGATCGGCGACAGCGTATGGCCGGAACCGGTATACGTCCATTACCCGACACTCCTCGACATGCCGGCGCCGCGTATCCGAGCCTATCGAAAAGAAACGACCTTAGCGGAAAAACTCGATGCCATGCTGGAACTCGGGATGGTAAACAGCCGAATGAAAGATTTTTATGATATCGCCGTCCTAGGGGACCTCTTTTCTTTTAGCGGCGTAGAACTCCAGAGAGCTGTGCGGGTGTCGCTCAAACGAAGAATGTTGACATCACTATCTGAGCTGCCAATCGCGTTTTCTGACGAGTTCGCTCAAGATAGGGACAAGAACATACAATGGGGAGCGTTTCTGCGCAGGATCGGGAAGAGCTCAGTGGACATGCCGCTCCAGCAAGTCGTGATAAAAATAAGTCGATTCCTACTCCCGGTCCTTCATTCACTCAGTGCGAGAACGGTATTCAACGAGGTATGGGAACCCGGAGGGCCATGGCGGCCTCAGGAGAAAAACCATGTCGGTTGAAATCTCCGAACGAAGCTTTGAAAAGACGATCGAGTGCGGGCTGTTGCGCCATGAGCCCGATGCCTGTGCCGGGGAGACCGCCGGGGTCCGTGAGGAGACTGCGCCCTATGGCGAGTTCCCGGCCGGGGGCTATCGCAAGCGCCCGCCTGAAGAATACGACCCGTCGCTTTGCCTGCTGCCACGCGACGTCATCGATTTCGTCCTGGCGACCCAGCCCAGGGAATGGGAAAAGCTCAAACAACACTATGGGGCCGCGGTCAAGGAGCAATTTCTAAAGCGGCTCTCCCGGGAAATCGAGCGGCGCGGCACTCTCGATGTCCTGCGCAACGGCCTCAAGGACTCGGGCTGTAAGTTCCAGATGGCCTTCTTCCGTCCGTCGAGCGGGCTCAACGAAGCGCTCCAGCGGCTCCACGCGGCGAACCTCTTCGCGATCGTTCGACAGCTCCGCTACAGCGAAAAAGCAGCCCAGAGCCTCGACCTGGCGCTCTTCCTGAACGGAATTCCGGTCTTTACTGCCGAGCTCAAGAATCCGCTCACCGGGCAGACGATCGAGGACGCAATACGGCAGTACAAGGCCGATCGCGATCCGCGCGAACCGCTTTTCGCCTACGGCCGGTGCCTGGCCCATTTCGCCGTGGACCCGGATCTCATCTACGTGACGACTCAACTCGCCGGGCCCAGGACGCGCTTCCTGCCTTTCAACCAGGGGAAGTTCGGCGGCGCGGGCAATCCCCCCGTCCCTCCGACGCAGAAGGGTTACCCGACGGCCTATCTCTGGGAGAAGATCTGGGCCCGCGATAGCGTCCTCGACCTCGTTCGCCAGTTCATCCACGAGATCGAAGAGGAGGATGAGAAAGGGCGGAAAACGGGGCGTAAAACCGTAATCTTCCCCCGCTACCAACAGCTCGACGCCGTGCGCCGCCTCGTCGCCCATGCCCGGCAGAATGGGGCCGGCCAGCGTTACCTAGTCCAGCATTCGGCCGGAAGCGGCAAGAGCTTCACCATCGCCTGGCTGGCCCACCGGCTGGCGACCTTGCACGACCTTCAGGATAAGCGCGTTTTTGACTCGATCGTCGTCGTCACAGACCGGCGCATTCTTGACCGCCAGCTCCAGACGACCATGCGCCAGTTCGAACAGACGCTGGGCGTTGTCGAGAACATCGACACGACATCGCGTCAGCTCAAGCAAGCCCTCGAATCCGGAAAAACGATCATCGTGACGACGCTCCAGAAGTTTCCGGTCATCGTCGGCGAGATCGGAGAGCTCCCCGGACATCGATTCGCTGTGATCGTGGACGAGGCCCATTCCTCCCAGTCGGGCGAGAGCACGAAGAGCCTCAAGTCGGTGCTGGCGGCCGGGAGCCTCGAAGAGGCTGAACGGGAAGAAGCCGGAGCGGAAACCCCGGAGGAGGAACTCGAGTCGACGATCCTGGCCGAGATAGAAAAGCGGGGCCGCCTGCCGAACCTCTCGCTTTTCGCCTTCACGGCGACACCCAAATCCAAAACACTGGAGCTTTTCGGGACGAAGCGGGCCGACGGGAAGTTCGCGCCATTCCACCTCTACAGCATGCGGCAGGCGATCGAGGAGCGCTTCATCCTCGATGTCCTCGAGAACTACACGACCTACAAGGCCTATTGGCGCCTCCTCAAGAAAATCGAGGACGACCCCCGCTATGACAAGAGCAAAGCCCAATGCCTGCTCAAGGCCTTCGTCGAGCTCCACCCCCACGCCATCGGAGAGAAGGTGCGGATCATGGTCGAGCATTTCGCCGCTCAGGTTGCGAACGAGATCGGCGGCAAGGCTAAGGCCATGATCGTGACCCGGTCGCGCCTGCACGCCGTCCGTTTCAAGCTGGCTTTGGACCGCTGCCTCCAAGATAAGGGCCATCCCTTCAGAGCCCTGGTCGCTTTCTCCGGGACGGTCGCGGATAGCGGCCAATCTTATACGGAATCAGGAATGAACGGCTTCTCTGAGAAGCAGACGGCCAAACTCTTCGAGCGGTCCGAATATAGATTCCTCGTCTGCGCCAACAAGTTCCAGACCGGCTTCGACCAGCCTCTCCTCCATACGATGTATGTGGATAAAAAGCTGGGCGGTGTGAACGCGGTCCAGACCCTGTCGCGGCTCAACCGGATCCATCCGGAGAAGC
>Ga0315274_10017147_pt1 | contig 10218 bp, 6 predicted proteins | sample YL17G02_20_MG_FD_203700 | JGI IMG/M metagenome (GOLD analysis project Ga0315274, IMG submission 203700) | Sediment microbial communities from Yellowstone Lake, YNP, Wyoming, USA - YL17G02_20 | ecosystem: Environmental > Aquatic > Freshwater > Lake > Sediment | place: USA: Wyoming | collected... | reverse complement strand
GGCGCTCAAGGGCATGTTCAGAATGAACGGCCAACGACCGGACTCGCTGGTGGGTGAGTTCCTCTACCCGAGGTTGGGGTTCGGGCGGATTCCGGAGACAATGGCGCAGGCGCTGCCTTCGGACCGCGTAAGGCTCTCGGCCTCGGTGGTGAGGGTGGTGCACGACGGCACCCGGGTGCGCGCGGCGTGTGTGAAGGACGGGAGCACGGAGCGCCGCTACGACGCCGACTACGTGATCTCCACGATCCCGGTCAGCGACCTGGTTGAAATGATGGACCCGCCCCTGCCTGAAGATGTGCGAGAGGCGGCCCGCGGCTTGCGTTACCGGGACATGATCATTATGTTCCTCGCGCTCGACCGAGAGAGGGTGACGCAGGACCACTGGATCTACTTCCCGGATCCTGACACCTCCTTCGGCCGCATCCACGAACCCAAGAACTGGAGTCCGGCCATGGCGCCGCCGGACAAGACTGGGCTGGTGGTCGAGGAGTTCTGCCAGCAGCACGAACCGATCTGGGATGAGCCTGACGAGGTCCTGCTGGAGCGCGCCGCCCGTCAGCTTGAGGAGCTGGGTCTGATCGAGGCTTCGGAGGTCGCCGGCGGGTGTGTGACGCGCCTGCCCAAAGCCTATCCGCTCTACTGCAACTCTTACCGCGAGTCGCTGTCAACGGTGTTCGGCTGCCTTCGGCGGTTTGACAACCTCCAGTGTGCAGGGCGCAACGGCCTGTTCCGTTACACCAGCGGAGACCGCTACATCGAGATGGGCTTGAAAGCGGCGCGGAAAGTGCTGGGACTCCCAGACAGCGATGTGGACGCCGTGGCCATCGAGCAGGAGTACGCGGAGCAGTGAGCAATACGTCATCCGGGATCGTCGCGGCGTTGAACCGCCTCATGCGGGGCCTGGAATCACCGAGAGGAAGGTTGGTGTTCTGGGTCGCCGTCGTCGTGTACGGACTTTCCATTGGCGTCAGTGCGGTAACGCGGGCTGAGATCCCGAGGAAGATCCTTGTCCCGGAGCTTCGATATGACTCGCCCATGCAGATCGGCGGGGCGAAGGACACACAGGCCGAATACGGTTCCTCCGAGTTCCGCGAGTTTCGCGCGCTCGGTTGGGGGACTGTTGTCAAGGACCTCGACCCCTACGCAGACTATAGGCACGTTCGAGCGTACCCCCCATTCTTCGGGATCGCGTTCTTCCCGTTCTCTGTCTTCTGGCGTTGGCCTGGAGTCGGCAGCGGGCTGTTCTTTTTGGTTGGCTATCTCGGCGGCCTTCTGGCCGCGTGGGTTCTCGCAGTCTGGTGGCAGCCGCAAGGGCAGAAGGTGAAGTTTGGTCTGTTCGCCTTGAACTGGATCCTCCTGGCGCCGTTCATCGGATCGGTGTTGGCGAGGTGCGAGACTGACATGCTTGTAATTACGCCGGTTGCCGTTGCGCTGATGTTCTTTGCGCAGGGCAGAAGGCGGTTTACAGCAGGGGCGCTGCTGGGTTTTGCAGCGTCCTTCAAAGTCCTGCCGGCGCTGTTCGGCGTTTACCTGCTGTGCCAGCGCAGGTGGAGGTGCCTGTCGGGCATGGTGGCAGGCGGGCTGGTCTGCACGGTGCTCATGTCGGCGGTGGTTTGGGGTCCCTCCGGCGCGTTCGAAAAGCATATGTCCTGGTATCGTCACATCATTGCGCCATACCGCACAGAGGGAGCGCGCGGATTCATAGGCCGGCCCTATCGTTCCACCAACCAGTCCCTCACTGCGGCAATACACAGGTTCCTCACGCCGATCCGTGCGGGCAAAGACGACGACACCCGGATGGTCAACGTGCTCAACCTCTCGCCCGAGCAGGCCGATCGCATTGCCTCTGTGCTGTGCGGAGCTGTCGGACTGGGCCTGGTGGCTCTTTGGGTCATATGCCGCCGCAAAGAAGAGACGGCTGCCGTGCGTGCGGCGGCCTTTGCCACCGTGCCGCTCGGCATCCTGCTCCTCAGCGGAGTCTCCCTCACCACGCACCATGTGAACCTGGTCGTTCCGTGCGGTGTGATTATTGCGTGTGCGGTCGGGCTGCGTGACGAGGCAGGGCAGAGGTGGCTCTGGGCCGCACTCGCAGCAATGGGGCTGTGCTTCCTTGGCGCCAGCAGAACGATCCTGCTGTTGTCTCCTTTTCTTGCAGGCACTGTGCTGCTCCTCGTGGCAGTTGGCGTGATTGTAATACAAGACCGACTCGGAGCATCTTAGAGCCTTGCAGCAAACGTTGGCTTTGCCATAGATTACACCCTGCCCAGATGGATGGTGCATGCGCCCCGCCCGGGGCGGTTCCAGGAGACGAGCGTTGCGGCGTAGGTATAAGGCGACAATCATTGATTGGGTGCAGTACCTGATTGCGCGGGCGCTGGAGGCGGTCTTCCTGTTGCTTCCGTGGAGCTGGGGCCACCGGATTGCGGTTCGTGTCGGTGACATCGCACGTGTGCTGGACAGACCTTCCCGCAAGCAGCGCATGGCGCGCGACATCGAGAGCGCCTTCCCTGAGTTCACCGATTCACAGGTCAGCGCGTTGATCAGGGAGAACTACCGGTTCATGACCGCATCGGTTCTCGACTCGTCGCGCCTCGTGCGCCTCGCCGCGTCCGGAGCGCGGGACGGGATGATCGAGGTCGAGGGCGCCGAGAAGATAGAAGGGATCAGCAAGGACACTGGCATTATCTTCGTGAGCGGGCACTTCGGGTACTGGGAGCTGCTCGGCAGCGCCAGCACGGCCGCCGGTTACCCTGTGGCGAGTCTTGCGCGTCCGATGCGCAACCCGCTTCTTCAGGTCCACGTGCGGGATCTGCGTGAGTCAACGGGCCAGAGGATTCTCGAGAAACGGGGTTCGATGCTGTACGCCATCCGCGCCTTGAAAGGCGGACAGAACCTGGCCTTCCTGATCGATCAGGATGCCCGGCGCGATGGGGTGCTGGTGGACTTTTTCGGCAGACCGGCCTCGACCGTAACGAGCGTGGCGCGCATCTCGATTTACACGGGCGCGCCGGTGGTCTTCGCCTATGCCCGGCGGATTGGCGGTTCTGACCGGTTCAGGATCGTGATCCAGGACGTGATCCATCCCCGAAAGGGAGCCGACGAGCGGGAAGAGGTCTTCCGGATCACCCAGCGCTTTACCAAGGACCTGGAGGATCTGGTCAGGAAGTGGCCCGGCGAGTGGCTGTGGCTTCACAACCGCTGGAAGACCTATCCCGGCAAATACCGGAACCGTGCGCGGGCGGCACTGAAGTCGTCTGCCGGCGGTGAGGCGACTCGCCTGCGGCGGGGAACGGAGTCGGCCCCTGTGGCGGGCTCATCGCTGGTGACGGAACGGGTAGTGGTTCTCGCGGGCGGGCTTGGCCGGAGAATGCGCAGGGAGGAGCAAGGAGGCGCGGCGCTGAGCGGAGACGTGGCGCGCATGGCCGAGCAGGGCCTGAAGGGCCTCATCCCGATGCATGGTCGGCCGTTCCTTGACTATGTGGTGGGCAGCCTGCTGCAGGCAGGGCTGCGCGAGATATGCCTCGTTGTGCCTCCCGACTGCGAGGTTCTCGCGGGCTACGCGCGCCGCACTGCAAAGCTGACGGGGGCCGAGATCACCTGCGCCGTGCAGGCCGAGCCGCGCGGCACTGCCGACGCGCTCCTGGCGGCTGAGGACTTCGCCGGGACAGGCCCCTTCGTGATGGTCAATTGCGACAACCTTTACCCGGCGGACGCGCTCTGGCGGCTCGCCAGGCTTGAGGATCGCAGTTGCTACGTGGTGGCGTTTGAGAGTGAGGCGCTGGTGCGCGAAGGCAACTTCGCGGCTGATCGGGTGAGGGCTTTTGCCGCCATAGTTGTCGGGCCGGGCGGGGAGTTGAAGCAGATCGTCGAGAAGCCCCCTCAGCCTGAGGTCTACGCCCGCGATGGCAAGCTCTGGGTCAACATGAACCTGTTCCGGTTCACGCCGGAGATCTTCGATTCCTGCCGCTGCATCGAACCGAACCCGGAAAGGGGGGAGCTGGAACTGCCCACGGCCGTCTCTCACCTGGTCGAATCCGGGCGGGTGCCCGTGCGCGTCATGCTCGCCAGCGGAGGTGTTCTCGATCTGACCAGGAGGGGGGACGTGGCATCGGCCGAGCGGTTGCTTGAGGGGCGCGAGCTCGGGTTCTGATCCGTCTTGTTCGGGCAAAAGTGTTGACCGGCGTGGGCAAGGTATTGTAGAATCCCAGTTAGAGGGATCTGGCACGAGATTGCAGAGGAGGCGCAAGATGAAGGGGTTATATCGAAGTGTCGCAATCTTTGCGTCGGGGATGTGCGTGTTCTCCGCCGGTGTTTTGGCGGACCAGGTCGTGCTGAAGAGCGGTCCCCGCATCACAGGGGAAGTGACTGTGAAGAGCGACACTGTGAGTATTGAGAACGAGCTGGGAATCCTGACGCTGCCGCTTTGGCGCGTTGCAGGGATCAGCTTCGGCAGCGAGGAGCCCACCTGGCTCGCGGAGGCGAGGAGCGCGGCCGGGAACGAGCCGAAGACGACGGAGACCCCGCAGAGCATCGAACCTGCCGAAACCCCCGGGCCCCGGGCTTCCGCAGATGAGCTGTCGAGGGTGCCAAGCCCCAGGGAGGTGCTGGCAAGCCGCATAGACGTGAGTTTCGATGAGACGCCCCTGGTGGATGCAATGGTCTATCTTCAAGAGGCCACAGGTGGCAACTTCGCGTACGTGGCGTTGGATCTCGAAGCCGCTCCTGCACCCGTCAAGTTCACCCTGAAGGGCGTCACGGTCAGGCAGATACTGGACATACTGCTGGAGGGGCGCGACCTCGGTTGGAGCGTGCGGGGAAACACCATCCTCGTCGGGAAAGGCGCGACGGCCCAAGGGATGAGCTTGCGCGTCTACGATGTGCGGGACCTGGTGGTGAACACCCAGGATAGGATCGGTGGCGGTGTGCCTACAGCGGCGGCTGTCACAACGGGAGCGTATGGCTATGGCGGCGGCTATAGCGGCGGCTACGGCGGCGGCTACGGCGGCGGCTATGGCGGCGGCTACAGCGGCGGCTACGGCGGCGGCTACAGCGGCGGCTACAGCGGCGACTATAGCGGCGGCTACGGCGGCGGCTATAGCGGAAATGGCGGCGGCTATGGTCTGGGGATTGTTGCAGAATCGGAGACAGTCTCTGAACGTGTGCGCAGCCTTGCTGAACTGGTCACGGAGACAGTTCGGCCGGAGAGCTGGCAGGAACCGGCCGTGGTGGCCACCGGAGAAGCTGAGGTTACATCGCAGGCGGTTAAGGCGACGGCAGAGAGTGTCCCATAAGCGAGGCGGGTTCGTTCGCACTGGCGCACAGGTGGGGCGGCCGGCCTGGATGGTCGGAGCCCCGTTGTTTATTTGAGGCGCGCCGGCGCCTGGTCCGGCACGGAGAGGAACAGCGCCATTACAGCATCCATAAGCATGCAGGTGTGGCGGGCACTGACTGACGGGACGCCTGTCGTCATTACCTCGCACCAGGATCTCGACGGTGACGGGATAGGCGCGTCGTTGGCGCTGTGGCATGCCCTGAGGTGGGCGGGGGTCAGATGCGCGCAGATATTCGAGTCGCCTGTCCCGGCGGTCTTCGAGTTCCTGTCCGGACTCGATCAGCGTGCCGACTCGGTGGATGAGCTTCCGGACAGGTTCCACCTGGCGGTTGTTGACTGCAGCTCACTGAGCAGGATCGGCTCGTTGGCCAGGCACATGGGCCGAGTGGATCGGATCGTGAACATTGATCACCACGTGAGCAATGACCTCTTCGGTCACGTCAATTACGTGGAGCGCGACGTGAGTTCCTGCGGGGAACTGGTCTACAGGACCATGGAGGCCGGCGGGGTGCCGATCACAAAGGACATCGCAGACTGTGTGTTCACTGCCATCCTGACCGACACGGGTCGGTTCTGCCACCCCAACAGCACTATGCAGTGCTTTGAGATCTGCGCCGACCTCGTGCGGGCAGGGTCGCGTCCGTACGAGCTGGCGGACAAGATATACTACTCGCCCCCGCCGGCGGTGGTCAGGTTGCAGGCGCTCGCCATGGGCACGCTTGAGCTGGAAGACGATGGCCGCCTGGCGACGATGCAGATTACCGAACGGATGTTCCGTGAGACGGGCACGCGCGGCGCTGACACGCAGGGGTTCGCCGATATTCCCGTTTTCGTCAAGGGGGTGGAGGTATCGGTGCTTCTGAAGGAGTTGCCCGATGCGTCGGGTTGCCGCGGCATCAAGGTAAGCTTGCGGAGCCGTCCGGGCGACGACGGGGTGGACGTCTGTGCCGTCGCCCAAGGTTTCGGCGGCGGCGGGCATCGCCACGCCGCTGGGTTTGAACTGAAGGGGCCCCTGGCGGAGGCCCGAATCGCCGTGCTGGAGAGACTCCGCCGTGGGCCAAGGTCATGAGCAGTCTGCTCGATTCCATTGACGGGCCTCAGGACTTGCGCCGGCTCGACTTGGACCAGCTCAACACGCTGGCCGGCGAGGTGCGGGAGCTTATCATCGAGGTCGTATCCGCAAACGGGGGGCACCTGTCGAGCAACCTCGGCGTGGTCGAGCTCACCATCGCTCTGCATCGCTGCTTCGACTTCCTGAAGGACCGCCTCATCTGGGACGTGGGCCATCAGGCCTACGCCCACAAGATCCTGACCGGCCGCAGGGAGGCGTTTCGGTCCCTGCGCCTTAAAGAGGGCATCAGCGGCTTCGCCGACCGCAAGGAGAGCCCCTACGATACGTTCTCCTTCGGGCACACCGGCACCAGCATCAGCGCCGGGCTGGGGCTGTCCTGTGCGGATGAGGCGTTGGCCGGCCGCGCGGCGGAGGGGGAAGCCGACGCGGGAGGACGCCGCAAGGTCGTCGTGGTCATCGGCGACGGCGCCATCAGCAGCGGCATGCCGTTCGAGGCGCTCAATCACGCGGGAGCGGTCGGCAGGAACCTGCTGGTCATCCTCAACGATAACCGCATGAGCATCTCCCCCACGGTGGGCGCCGTGGCGCGCTACTTGAGCAAGGTGCGCGCCAGCGCCCCCTATCAAGAGGTCAAGCGCGAGGTGCTCGACGTGCTTTCCAGATGGCGTCCCGCCCGGGAAGGATTGAGCAGCCTTTACAGCAGGGCCTCCGAGGCCATTCAGGCCGCCCTTACGCCCGGCGTCCTATTCGTGGAACTTGGATTCAGCTACTACGGGCCCGTGGACGGGCACGACCTCACGGCGCTGGTTGACACGCTGGAGCACGTGAGCCGCATTAATGGCCCCGTGCTTCTGCACGTGCTCACCGAGAAGGGCAGAGGGTTTCGCCCGGCATCTTCGGATCCGACCGGCTTCCACAGCAGCGGTTGCTTCCGCGCTGAAGAGGGGGAGGTCATAGCCGAGACACAGGAAACCGGGGCGGCCGAGCAGACGCGTTCCTATTCGTCCTTGCTCGGGGAGACCCTGGTGGAGCTTGCCGAGGAAGACCCGCGGCTGGTCGCCATAACTGCCGCCATGCCGGACGGAACGGGTCTGACCGAGTTCGCCAGGCGCTATCCGGACCGCTTACATGACGTCGGCATCTGCGAGCAGCACGCGATCGGGTTCGCCGGAGGACTGGCCGCGGGCGGGCTGAAGCCCGTCGTCTGCATCTACTCGACGTTCCTTCAGAGGGCCTACGACCAGATATTCCACGACGTGGCGCTTCAGGGCGCGCCGGTGGTCTTCTGCGTGGACCGCGCCGGCCTCGTGGGCAGCGACGGTCCGAGCCATCACGGTCACTTCGACGTGGCGTACTTCCGCTGCATGCCCGGGTTCGTCGTCATGGCGCCGGCGGACGGGGCTGAGTTGGCGGCGATGCTGCGGTTCGCGCTCTCCAGCGACCGCCCCTGCGCCATCCGCTATCCGAGGGAGAATGTCCCGAGCGCTTCGGCCGAGGGTGCGGCGCCGCTGTCGCTGGGCCGGGCTCAGGTGGTCAGGACGGGCGCTGATGCAGCCGTCATAGCCTACGGCGCTGCCGTCCGAAGGGCCGTCGAGGCGGCCGGGATTCTCGAGCGGGAGGGGCGGGCCGTCACTGTCGTCAACGCCCGCTTTGCCAAGCCGCTGGACCTGGAGACGATCTTCCGGGTGGTGCGGGAGCATGCGGCCGTGCTGATCGCCGAAGACCACGCGCTCGCCGGAGGCTTCTGTGCCGCAGTGCTGGAGGCGCTCGCCGTAGAGGGGATAGCTGCGGGGCACGTCCGCCCCGCGGGGCTGCCGGACCAGTTCGTGGAGCACGCATCACGCGAGGAGCAGCTTGCACAGCTCGGCCTCGACGGCCCGGGACTGGCCGAGCGCCTGAGGGGCCTCATGGGTGCAGCCCGCTCGACGTGACGGCGGGCGTGCTCTCTTGAACTCATTTCCTCTCCCGGTGGGAGAGGGGCGGTCAAAGTGATGTTTTCAACAGAGCATTAGAGGCTTTAAGCCGCTTGATAGATTTCCTCTCGCCCTGGTAGACTGTTCCGACCACATCGGATTACGGAGCCCCCATGGAGACGAGCGAACAGCTCAGAGCGCGCCACGTCTGTTCGGCTGCGCGCATCGTGGTCAAGGTCGGCACCAACGTGCTCGCCTCCCCGGGGATGGGGCTCGACGAGGGGCGTGTGGCTCACATCAGTGAGCAGATCGCGCGGCTGGTCAAGGGGGGGCGGCAGGTGGCCCTGGTAAGCAGCGGGGCGATCGGGGCCGGGATGGCCGATCTGGGCATGAAGCAGCGCCCGCTGACACTGCCCGGGCTTCAGGCTTCCGCCAGCGTCGGCCAGGGCAGGCTGGTGTCAGGCTACGAGGCCGGCTTCCACAGACACGGCCTCCACGCGGGTCAGATTCTGCTCACGCGAGACGACTTCGATTCGCGCGAGCGCTACCTGAACGCGAGCAATACCATGCACGCGCTGTTCGAACTCGGGTGCGTGCCGGTCATCAACGAAAACGACACCATCAGCACGGATGAGATCAGGTTCGGCGACAACGATCTGCTGGCCGCTCACGTGACGCACCTGATCCGCGCCGAGCTGCTGATCCTGCTGACCAGCGTGCCGGGCCTCTACGTCAGGGAGCCGCGTCCCGCCGCCGTGAGGTCCGTTCATGAGCCGCTCGCCTCCGGCGAGAAGCTGTTCTTCGTTGCGGACGTTGTGGAGAAGGTGGACGAGGAGGTGGGCCAGCTCGCCTACGGCGAGACCACGCCCGGCGGCACCGGAGGTATGGACAGCAAGCTCACGGCTGCGCGCATGGCCACCGAGGCGGGGGAGACGGCCGTGATGGCCGACGGAACGGAGGACAATATCCTCATAAGGCTGATGGCGGGCGAGAAGGTGGGCACGTTGTTCCTGCCGGCCCGCAGGAAACTGCGCAGCCGCAAGCGCTGGCTGCGTTTCACCAGCCGGCCGCGCGGGGCAGTGGTGGTGGACGACGGCGCGCGCAAGGCGCTCTGCGAGAAGGGCAAGAGCCTCCTGCCGATCGGCATAACGGCGGTCAGCGGCCAGTTCGCCCCCGGCGACGCAGTGCGCATCGTAGGTCCCGACGGCGAGGAGTTCGCGCGCGGGCTGTCAAACTACTCCTCGGCCGAGATCGAGCAGATCAAGGGGCTCAGGACCGACCAGATCGAACCGACGCTCGGCCACAAGTTCTACGACGAGGTCGTGCACCGGGACAACATGGCGCTGCTCGGATAAGCGATTTGGAATAACTGCGTTCGAGTTCTCCTAAAGACGTACAAGGCCTCAGCCGGTGGGGCAAGCTGCAAATCACGTGAGGCCTGGTGCTTGGCCTTTCATCTGAGCGCGCAGCGCGACAGCATGTGGCCACGGGCGTGAGCCCGTGGACTGAATTGTCGAATGCGATCAAGCCCCCGCAGGGGGCGACAGAAGCCTCCGGGCTCGTGCTGCGTAGCGACTCTGCTTCGCCCTGCGTAGCGGCTTCCGGCCTTCGCAGCCGAAGCTGCTTCGGCGGAGTAGGCTCGCAGAGCAGGGAGCTACTTCGCAGAGTAGCAAAAGTCTCGGAAACCCATTCTGACGAGTTTGCTTTCACAACTGCAGGCAACTTGGAGATCGCGATATCCGGCTGCACCGTCGGCAGCATGTGAACGTGGAGGGTTCTCGTGCTACGTAGCGACTCTGCTTCGCCCTGCGTAGCGGCTTCCGGCCTTCGCAGCCGAAGCTGCTTCGGCGGAGTAGGCTCGCAGAGCAGGGAGCTACTTCGCAGAGTAGCATCTGTCGCCC
>Ga0315274_10017142_pt1 | contig 10223 bp, 4 predicted proteins | sample YL17G02_20_MG_FD_203700 | JGI IMG/M metagenome (GOLD analysis project Ga0315274, IMG submission 203700) | Sediment microbial communities from Yellowstone Lake, YNP, Wyoming, USA - YL17G02_20 | ecosystem: Environmental > Aquatic > Freshwater > Lake > Sediment | place: USA: Wyoming | collected... | reverse complement strand
GCCCTGGGGGGGGACGATCACGCAACCGGTATCTTTCCCAAGTTCCCTTCGGCTACGCCTTCGGGGACTTGGGAAAGATACAACAGGAATTCCAATTGTTAATCCTCTCGTCAATATACAAGGGGGGGTGAGAGTGATCAAGTAGCGAGTGAACGAGTTGCCCCCTTTACTTGTAGAGCCTGCCCCGACGAAAGTCGGGGGAGGGGAGTCAGAGGGGTGTAAGCGGTTAATGGCTGATGGCTGACGGCTAATGGCTGACAGCTATCTCACCACCGCCAACTTCACCATTGCGCTCCGTCCGCCCGACTCCAACCGGCCGAGATAAATCCCCGCCGGAACGCCCGACGCATCCCAGACGACGTTGTGCCTCCCCGATGAGAGCACTCCTTCATAGAGCCTTTCAAGCAAATGTCCGGTATAGTCGTAGATCCGAAGTGTGGTCCAACTCTGTCGCTCCAACCCAAAGACTAATTCCGCGCGCGAGTTGAAGGGGTTCGGGAAAGGCGGCAGGAGGCTGAAGGCAGACGGCTCCACAGCCTCATCGCCGACGCCAAGCCGCCGTTGGAAGATCATCCTGAATGGTTTCAGGCAGGCGGTCTCGCTGCTGTCATCGCAGGCGGTCACCGACCAGTTGACCACAAACATATCCACCGAATCCGGAATCCCCATCTCCGTCAGCAGATCGCGATAATCCATCACCAGATAATAACACTCGGTTAAGTCTTCTATTGAATAATGGTATCCGCCCGCGACAAAACGGAGAGTATAACTGATTGGGTCAGTCTCATACTCGTTCTGCTCGGCCTCGTTCCACACAAAGGCGATGCGGCGGGTATTGACCACCCAACCGTTTTCGGGAGCCAGCAGGTTGAAGGAGCCCGGTGGGTCGTTCATCGGCAGCACGCTGACGGTTAACATTGTTTCACCGCTGTGACCGGCGGGGTCAAAGGCGGTGAGACCTATACTGTCAACGCCCCACCAGTCAGGATCGGAGGTTACAATGACCTCATCGCCAATGATTTCAGCTGCGAGATGGGCGCCGCCTTCAACGTCAAGGGCAATGGAGCTGTCGGGGTCGTCGGCATCGGTGAGGTATTCCAGGAGGTCCTCATTAGACAGCACAAGCTCCCCGTCCTCCTGCATTGACGCGGCGGGGATATTCCTCCAGTTGGGGATGCCCAGTTCCGGGTCAGAGCCTATCTTGGCCAGATAAAAATCAGAGTCCTCATAGTAGCCAAACGTTCCCCCGACAGCGAAGCCCTCATCGGCTGTCTTGATAACCTCATCAAATACCTCAAGTGTCAGCCGCCAGAGGACGGTGAAATCCGCCGCAGTGCGAATCAGAGAATAATCACCGTCATCGTTTTCAGCTATCAAAGTATAGCCTCCATCTCCAGAGGGAAGGATACCGTATAGCCAGCGAACATGCTCCTCCTCATCTAACTCCTGCGTTCCGGTAACCTCGCCATCTTCACTGACAAAATAAAGTTGATGAATCTCGCTGACGATAAAACTGCCATCCTCAGACTCGGCGGCGCCATAGAAGAATAGATTCTGTCCCTCAATCCCCTCAGTAAGCGACCACTGCACTTCGCCATCATCATTTATCTTGACAAGGTAGCCGGAATACTCACCATAGAATGACGCCTGCCCCATTAATAGGTATCCTCCATCGCTCGTCATAATGGCCGATAGAAGATACTCACTTCCCCCGCTGTCGTAGATTTCTCTCCAAATCTGCTGTCCATCGCTTTGGGTCCTCACCGCCATAAAGCCATTTTCCGTATGCCCCGCAAGCAGAAATCCTCCATCGGCTGTCTGGAAGAGAGCTTTGACGTTCGTGCCGTAATCTTCGCCATAGGTTTGCGACCAGATGATTTCACCATCTGAGTCACACTTCATCAACCAGAACGGATAGTTCCGCACCGGGGTAACCCCGGCCAGCATGAGGTCCCCGTCCTCCGTTTCCAAAACGGCACCGAGATTGTCATAGCCATCGCCGCCATAACGTCGCGCCCAGACGCTGTCTCCTTCGGAATCCACTCTTATGGCCCAACCGTCGCCCGCGTGAGGCGCGCCGAACGAGAAGGTTAAGCCAACCAAAACATATCCCCCGTCCGCTGTTTGGGTGCAGCCCCAGCAGATATCCTCCCTCGCACCCCCATACGTCCCATCCCACTCCACTTCCGGCTGGGCGAAAAGTCCTACCGCGATCAAGACTGAAGCGAGCGCCCCCACGACTGAATTGGCAATTAACCGCCACATAAATCCTCCATAAAATTGTGCCCTGTCATTTCAGACAGACCAGTTTGATTGTTCTCACCTCGCCGGCAAAGTCAAGCCGCGCCATATATACCCCCGCAGGCAATTCGCCGGCTGCCAAGCCTGCCTCGTGACGACCCTCTTCCTGCCAGCCGTGAACAAGCGTTGCTACGAGCCGCCCCGAACTTTCCAGCAGTGTCAACGAGGTATTGCCGGAGTGGGGAAGCGAGTATCTGATGACCGTAACGACGTTGAACGGATTGGGATAAGCTCCCTGCAGAACAAAATCCCGCAGAATCGGCGGGTCGCCGGATACCGACTGCGGCAGATTGACATTGAGAGTGAAGTCTCGCTCGCAAATGATGGAGTCCTCCGAATCCACAGCCCTGACTCCCCACTCCAAAGCGACCGGCGACTCCAGTCCGGGATGGAGCGCGGTCAGAATATCGCGGATGTCATTAACAAAGTAGAACCGATCAGCGTTGAGGGGAAGCTCGTAAACGTAGTCCGGTGTCCGAAAGAACAGCCGATACTGGACGCTGTCGGTCTCCATCGGTTTCTGAGACGCTTCAGCCCAGAGGAACGTCATTTCCGGCTGCGTGATTTCAGAATTATCGGGCGGAAACAGGAGGGTGAACGGCAGCGGCGGGTCATTGACCGAAGTGACCGTCACGCACAGGTAGCGGGATGACGAGAAGCTATCGGGGTCGGCGACGGTTAATCGGACTCTGTCCAAGCCCCACCAGTCCGGCTCGGCGGTCAGAATTATCCGCTCACCATCAAAATCAGCCAGGACTCGATCGCCGCTCTCGACCGCAATGAGCAGCAATGAGTCGGGAGTGTTGGTGTCGGCGAGGTGGTCGTAAAGAAAAGGGAGGTCAAGGGTAAGGGAATCGTCTTCTACAAAGCCGGTGTCCGGAAGAAACACCCAACGGGGAACACCGAATTCGGGATCGGGACCAAGTTTGCCAAGGTAAAAGTCCTTGTCGTATGGATTATCATCGTAGTAAGATCCCCCGAGAACAAAACCGTAGTCGGCTGTCTGCTTCAATGTCATAAGATAGGGAATGTAGTTCACGACATTCATATCCGGCAAAGTCCACAGCCGGGCCAGATTCTGGTCAGTTCTGAATAATCCTATATTCCCATCTCCCCAACGGGAGCCGATCAGTAAAAAGCCCCCGTCGCTGAGAAGAGTCATTCCGTAGGTATAAGATATTTCATCGCCGGCTGCCACCCCCTCATTAAGATCAAGCGTGTCCGCAATTTCACCCTCGGAGTTAACCAGTATCATCCCCATGGTGCCGACGATGAGGTAATCATCACTGTATTCAGCGGCGTCATAAAAGCACACACTTTGCCCCTCCGCGGTCAGGGTCTGATGCCACTCCTCGCGTCCATCTTCGTCAATTTTCATAGCATAACCGACTTCCCGGTCGTGGCTAATGTATCTGCCCACGATGAGGAATCCGGCATCATCAGTCTGAATGATGGAATATGGCACGCCACTCTCCCCCCAATAATAGTTTCGTGACCATATCCTCCGCCCCTCGTCGTCAGTTCTTAGGACATAAACCGCATACCAGCTCAATCCGTCGTCCGTATCCATCGCGGTCAGGCAATACCCACCGTCTGTGGTCGGGATGCACCGCATACTGTTCAGCCGTCCATATTGCCCCGAGTAAGTTCTTGTCCACAGGACCTCCCGGTCATCATTGATTTTGATCAGCCAGGCGAGCCAGTCCTGATTCACTGTTGTCCCGCCGACGAGGACATACTCGTCATCAGCCGCCTCATACACCATAATGAATAAATCACCGGATTGCCCAAATTGTTCGGACCATAGAGTATCACCGTTTTCATCAACCTTCAATGCCAGAGCCTTCTGTGGGTTCGCTAAATCGTGGGGAAGCGTAGAGCCTACCATGAGGAAGCCGCCGTCGCTCGTCCGGATAGCGTCATAGCAACTTTCAAAATCATCATCGCCCCCATACGTCCGCTCCCACTCCACTTCCGGCTGGGCGAAGAGAATGATTGGGAGCAGCCATGCGATAACGGCGGCAATTTTAATTCGGATGTCGGTGTTCATTGTTCCTCCTTCAACTATGAGGCAGCGGCGACTATGCTGGTCGCCCTCGTTGACTCGGATTGGGATGTGGATTTTCGGCGGGGTGTCTCTTCGGGAGGCATCCTGAGGTTGGGGTTGACCGCCTTGAAGCGGTTTGATTACCCGCAGGAATGAAGTAGATGTGGGTTGACGCACGTTGACCACGGAGTAAAAGCACATACAATCTAAAGGCGACGACACCTGTCGTCGTCACCATCCTGAAACAAAGAGACGTAAGGTCAATCCAAGCGCCGCGTTGCGACCTATCTAATATATGGTCTCCCAATCGGGAATGCAAATGGTCAGGGAAAACCACAAAAAGAGCTGCTGTCAGGTGAGGACACCCCCCCTTACTCCCCCCCTACAAGTTGGGGGGGCAACTCGCTCCCTCGCTTACTCGCTCACTCGCTCACTCGCTCACTATCCTTTATAGCATATATCCAACTGCCTCGCCGCAGCAGCCTCGTCCAACCGCGCGACCGGCGTGGTCTTCGGCGCGTCAAACAGCGCGTCGGGAGTCTCGCGCGCCTCGCGGTCAATCTGCAGCATCGCCTCCACGAACGCCTTCAAAGTCTCCAGCGTCTCAGTCTCGGTCGGCTCAATCATCAGCGCCTGATGCACGATGAGCGGGAAGTTGATGGTCGGAGCGTGGAAACCGAAGTCCAGCAGCCGCTTCGCAATGTCCACCGCCTTCACTCCCTTCGCGCCCTGATTGTCCGCCGAGAAAACGACCTCGTGCATACACCGGCTGTCGTAGGGCAGTTTGTAGGCGTCCTTCAGCCGCGCCAGGATGTAGTTGGCATTCAGGATGGCGGTCCGGGCGACATTGGGCAGCCCGTCGCTGCCGATGGAGCGAATATATGCTGCCGCGCGCACCATCATCGCGAAATTGCCGTTGAACCCGTGCACCCGCCCGATGGACTGCGGATAATCGTAGTCCCACGAGAAGTTCGGAAGTTCCAAAGTGCCGACAGATTTATGAATTGACGAATTGACGAATTGACGAATTGACGAATTGACTAAAGGATTCCGCTTCACTCGCGGCACGGGCAGGAACGGCGCGACGCCTTCCGATACCGCCACCGGTCCCGACCCTGGTCCGCCGCCGCCGTGCGGAGTGCTGAAAGTCTTGTGCAGATTCAGATGGACAATATCAAACCCCATATCGCCGGGACGCGCCAGCCCGACCAGTGCGTTCATATTCGCGCCGTCCATATAGAGCAGCCCGCCAACCTTATGAACCGCTTCCGCCACTTCGCCAATCTGGTCTTCAAACAGTCCCAGCGTGTTGGGATTGGTGACCATCAGCGCCGCGACGTCGGGGGAGAGCGCCTTCTTCAACGCGGCGAGGTCAATCCGCCCACGAGAGTCGGATGGGATGGGGACGGTCTGGAACCCCGCCATCACAATGGACGCCGGGTTGGTGCCGTGCGCCGAATCGGGGATGAGGACTTTGGTGCGCTTGTCGCCGCGCGCCAGATGGTAGGCGCGGGTCAGGAACATCCCGGTCAGTTCGCCGTGCGCCCCCGCTGCCGGCTGGAACGTCACCGCTGCCAGCCCGGTGATTTCGCACAACCACCGCTCCAGCGTCCAGATGAGTTTCAGCGCCCCCTGGATGGTGGACTCCGGCTGATGAGGATGCAGCCCCGCGAATCCGGGCAGCGCCGCTATTGCCTCGTTCACCTTCGGATTGTATTTCATTGTGCACGAGCCGAGCGGGTAGAACCCCCGGTCAACGTGGTGGTTTAAGACCGACAGGTTGACGAAGTGGCGCACGACTTCCGGTTCGGCGACCTGCGGCAGATTAAGGTCTTTGCGCAGCAATTCTTTCGGCGGTTCCGGCACGTCGGGCGGAAACTCGGTATGCGGCATATACCCGCAGCGCACGGCGGGTTTGTCAAGCTCAAAGATTAATGGATGAGACATATCTGATGTTGATGCTGATGTCCAGTAGACGCAACAGTCTTGTCGCGTTATCCGATGTCTAAATTTACTGCTTGTGAGGGGAGGGAAGCAATGACGAGGACGGGAAGATAATTAAGAATTACGAATTAAGAATTATGAATTGGAAATTGGGAGCGAAGATGCAAAGTTGTCCGCCAACTGGCGGATTGCACGATTTTTCGGTAGTGCTGCATCGGTTCTGCGGTGCTGTGGTGCTGCGGTTCTTCTGCCACTCGCTCACTCGCTCACTCTCTTACTCGCTCACTCTATCCGCCATCAGCCATCAGTCTATGCCGCTTCGGGTTGGGCGAATTGGAGGCGATATAGACGCGCGTAGAGCCCATCCATCGCCAACAGCTCTTCGTGGGTGCCGGTTTCGCGGATGCGACCCTTGTGCATCACGATGATTTTATCGGCGTTGCGGATGGTGGAGAGCCGATGCGCCACGACCAGCGTCGTCCGCCCGGTCATTAGGCGCTGTGTCGCCTCCTGAATCCGCTGCTCGGTTTCGGTGTCCACGGCGGCGGTTGCCTCATCCAAGAGTAAGAGCGGCGGGTCGGCGGCGAGTGCCCGCGCGATTGCCAATAACTGTTTCTGCCCGCCCGACAGCCGCGCCCCCCGTTCCCCAACCGGCTCATTCACGCCGTTGGGGAGCGCTTCCACAAAGTCCCGCGCGTTAGCCTGTTCCAACGCTGCTCGCAGCTTGTCGCCGAGGCGTTCGGGGGCGCCGAGCGTCACATTCTCGGCAACCGTCCCATTGAACAGGAACACATCCTGCAACACCACGCCAAACTGGCGGCGCAAATCGTCCTGGCTCCACTGCCGGATGTCAACGCCGTCCAGCAGGATGCGTCCGTCGGTCACGTCCCAGAACCGGAGGAGCAGGCTGACCAGCGTCGTCTTGCCCGCGCCGGTCGCGCCGACTATGGCGACCGTCTCGCCGGGGGATACTGTGAACGATACGTCGGAAAGAACCGGCTCACCGGGGAGATATTCAAATGAGACGCGGTCAAACTTAATGGCGCCGGATTCTTGATTGTCGGCCGTACGGCCGACTGATTGCTGATTGCTGATTCTTGACTCTTGACTCTTGATTCTTGATTCTTGACCGCTTGTCCGTTTATCCCCAACCGATGCCTCAATCCTCAGCGAAGGCGCAGAATTAACCACTGTGGGCTTCGTATCCAACACCCAGAACACCCGCTCCGCCGCCGCCATCGCCGCCTGCATCGTGTTGTAGCGCTCGGACAGGTCGCGGATGGGTCGGAAGAACCGCTCGGAGTATTGGAGGAAGGCGATGAGCCCCCCCCAGGTCAGCGCCTGGCTGTGAATCATCAGCCCACCGGCAAGCAGTATCAACGCCGCCGAAAGCGCCGAGATAAAGCCCACCTGCGGGAAGAAAAGAGCGAAGTAGTGAATGGCTTTGAGGAACGCCGCCTGGTAGCGCTGGTTGCGGTGGCGGAACTCCTCCATGGATTTCTCCTGCCGGTTGAAGAGCTGAACGGTGCGCACGCCGGATATCTGCTCCTGCATAAACCCGTTCAGACTTGCCAGCGCCTCGCGGATTTCCCGGAACGCAACGCGCACCTTCACCCGGAACGATATGACCACCCCAATCAGCGCCGGCAGGACGATAAAGGTAATCAGCGCCAGCTTCAGGTTGACGACGCACATTATCACGATGATGCCGACCAGCGCGAAAATATCGCCGAAGACCGACACAATCCCCGACGTGAACATCTCGTTCAAAGTCTGCACGTCGCCGGTGACGCGGGTCATCAACCAGCCGACCGGGCGGGCGTCTATGAAGCCGACGTCCATCCGCTGAACCTTGTCAAACAGCCGGGTGCGGATGTCAAATATCGCTTTCTGCCCGACCCACTCCATCAAATAAGTCTGCCCGAAACGCAGCAGGAAGCCGACGACGGTCAAACCAATCAATCCGAGCGCGATAGTCCCCAGCCCTTCAAGCCTGCCGACGGCGATGTGCCTGTCCACACCGGTTTTAACCAGCAGCGGCACTGCCAATTCCACCATCGTGACCGCGGTCAGCAGCAACACTGCCATCACAATCTGGAAACGATAAGGCTTCAGGAACCCGAGCAGCCGCCGCATCAGCCGGGCGTCGTAAGCCTGCCCCATCACACTGTCGTCGGGAACCGACAGGTCGCGCTGGTCGCCTTTGGTATTGGCAGCCGCAGCTCTCACCCGGGCTGACATCCCGCCGCCGGCAATGACTCCACGGGGGGGCATATTCATTTCAGCGCCCCAATTTCTTCTTCCAGCATCTGCCGCCGATACATCGCGGCGTAGAGCCCGTCACGGGCGATGAGGTCGTCGTGGGAGCCGAACTCCGCCACCCGCCCGCCGGCGATGACGGCGATGGAATCGGCGAGTTCAGCGGCGGCAAGCCGGTGCGTTACCAGCAGCGTCGTGCGCCCCTCAAGACGCTCAGCGAGTCGCTCAATGATGCGCCGTTCGGTGTCGGCGTCAACTGCGGATAGGCAGTCGTCCAGCACCAGGATGGGTGTGTCGGTGAGCAATGCCCGAGCCAAAGCCAATCTTTGTTGCTGCCCGCCGGAGAGTGTGACGCCGCGTTCGCCGATGCGCGTGTCGTAACCATCGGGAAAACCCGCTACGTCGTCGTCAAAGCACGCAGTCCGGGCGGCGGCGGTCATCGCCGGGTCGTCAACCTTGTCCGCACCGAAGCAGATGTTATCGCGGATGGCGGCGGAATACAGGAACGGCTGTTGATCAACGTAGCCGATTTGCGCGCGCAGTTCCTCCGCCGGCAGCTTGTCCCAGCGCTCACCGTCAATCAATATCTCCCCCGCTTGAGGGTGGTAAAGCCGCGCCAGCAGCCGGACGATGGTGCTTTTCCCCGACCCTGTCCGGCCGACAATGGCGATAGTGCAACCCGAAGGAATCGTCAAATTCAGGTCGGCAAGCACATCCGGTCCTTCATTGCGATACCTGAAATTCACCCCCCGATATTCAATCCCCGGCGCTTTCCGCTCTTGATACTTGATACTTGATACTTGATACCCGGCATCGCCGAACTGCCTCTCTTCAGACAATACCTGCCTTAGCCTGACGAACGACGCCCCGCCGCGCTGATACAGATGCGTCACCCAGCCGAGCGCAACCATAGGCCAGGTCATCAGCGTGAGGTAGCTCATAAAAGCGACCAGTTCGCCAAGGGTCATCTTTTCGGTTATAACCCGCGTCCCGCCGACATACAGGATGCCGATAACCCCCACCCCGACCAGGAGCGCCAGCGTCGGCATAAACACCGCGTCCAGGCGCGCTACTTTCAGGCTGCGTTTCAAGTAACGCCCGCACACCTCACCGAACCGCGCCGATTCGTTCACTTCGCGCACAAACGCCTTCACCACCCGGAAGCCGGATATGTTCTCCTGCACTTGAGACGACAACTCGCCGTAGACTTCCTGCTGGCGCAGGTTGGCGCGATACAGGCGGCGGGCGACGGCCAGCACCGTCCCCCCAATGAGCGGCGCCAGGAGCAGCACCATTGCCGCGAGCACCGGGTCAAGATAGAACATCATCACGGAGGAGAAGAGCATCACCAGCCCGGTGTTGACCGAATAGAGCAGCCCCGGACCGGCGGTCAGCCGCACCCGCTCCACGTCGTCGGTGGCGCGCGCCATCAGGTCGCCGGTGTGGTTGCGGTCAAAGAACGACGGCGAAAGCGCCAAAAGATGCCGGAAAAAGTTTTCGCGCAGGTCGCTCTCCACCAGCCGCGACACGCTGATGACCACCTTCCTCATATAAAACCGGAACACTCCGCCGACCGCCGCGACCAGCACCAACAGCCCGGCGAAACCATATAACCAGCCGACGGGACGTCCGGAGCGCAGCAGATCCACGCCCGACTTTAGTATCATCGGGC
>Ga0315274_10017141_pt1 | contig 10223 bp, 8 predicted proteins | sample YL17G02_20_MG_FD_203700 | JGI IMG/M metagenome (GOLD analysis project Ga0315274, IMG submission 203700) | Sediment microbial communities from Yellowstone Lake, YNP, Wyoming, USA - YL17G02_20 | ecosystem: Environmental > Aquatic > Freshwater > Lake > Sediment | place: USA: Wyoming | collected... | reverse complement strand
CGCCGGTTCGATGAACGCGATCAGCCGGCTCGGGTACGCCAGCACGAGGATGCACCGCCCGACGAGCGCCGCGTTGAACGGGTTCCGGCCCGTCCCGCCGAAGATCTCTTTGCCGATGATCACCCCCGCCGCGATGCCGAGGGCGACCATCCACAGCGGCACGCCGGGCGGAAGGATGAGCGGGAAAATCATCCCCGTCACGAAAAACCCCTCGTTGATCTCCTCCTTGCGGACGCACGCAATCACCACCTCGATCATCCCGCCCACCATGTACGAAACCAGAACAACCGCCAACACGCGCAGACCGAACAGGTACACCCCCGCCGCCAGCGTCGGCACGAGCGCCAGGATGACCATCGTCATGTACCGCTTCAGGTCGATCGGGTCTCGCACATGCGGCGCACACGGCGTCGACGACTTCGGCGCCAGAAAGAAGTTGTTGATCGCGTCGAACAGCGGCCTGGCACGGCCGAGCGGGCCTTGCTCAATCTTCGGACGCAACCGGTCGAAGAGGTCCTCAAGGAGCCTCATCCCTTGACCTCCTCGGCCTTGGCCGCTTCGGCGTGTTCCCGCTCCTCGCGAATTCTCTGTTGCGCCTCGAGCATCTCGTGCCTCAATTCAATCTTCGACACGCAGACGTACGCGCACAGGCCGCAGCCGACGCACAGGTCCACGCCGAGACGCTCCGCGTCGTCTATCGCGTCCGCATACAGGGCCTTGTGGATGACGTGCGGCATGATGCGGGCCGGGCAGATCGTCTCGCATTGGCCGCACGCGATGCACGCCCGCTTCTCGCCCCGCATCGCCGTCGTCAGGCGCTCCGGCCGCGGGCGGTGAAGCGCGCTCAGGTAACACCGGCCGTACGACGCGCGGCCCCATCCCGGCCGCAGCCAACTGAAGGGTTCCCGCCGCTTCGGCTCCGCGAGAACCGTCAGGCCTGCGCATTCCGCGTCCAAGCCCTTCTGCGCGTGGTCGAGCGCTTCGCCCGTCAGGGCGCCGCCGGTGAGCACTCGCGGCAGGCCCTCGACGATCGCGCCCAGCAGGATCTTCTCGAGCGGGTATCCGACTGGAAGCGAAAGGTGCACTGGCTCGCCGACCGCCGGGCCGCCCAGCGAAATGACCCGTTCCGTCACCGGGCGCGATTCCGAAAGCGCGCGGTCCACCGCCAGCACGCCTTCCGTCTGCACCGCCCAGACCGCCCCGTCCCCGCCCGCCTTCAGGCCGAGCCCGCGGGCGACCAGGGCGAAGTGATCCATCGGGTAGCGCCGCGGGATCGTCACGATCTGAAGCCACGCCAGGCCTCGAAGGTTCTCGTGCAGCGTCTCTGCTAATTCGGTTTCGACGTCCGGCACCACGAGGTGCATGGGCTGGTACTCGAGGAGCGACTGGAGGCATTCCAGGCCCCGCGCGAAAACGTCCAGTCGGCCGGCCAGTTGAGCGTCGCCACGCGCGAGGAACGGCTCGAGCCGCACCGTCGAAACGATGACTGCGCGCGGCGCGACGAAGGGGTCCGGCAACCGGCCTGTGTGGGCGTCCTCGAAAAAATGCCAGGCGCCGAGACGCACGAGCGCGCGGCGCTTCGCGTCCCCGTCGCCGTGGGCCGGATGCGTTTCCACCGGCCCACGCCGCGCGTTCTCAAGGACCACGTGGCCCTTGACCGCCCCCAGCCGCACCGTCCCGTCGCGGGGCGCAAGCAGCGGCACGTCGAAGTTCGCAGGGTCCGTGGCGAGGACCTGGCCCGTCTTGACCGCCTCCCCGTTTCCGACGGCCAACTGTGTGAAGGCAAACCGCCGGCTCCCGAGCGGCAGCCAGAGCGTGTCGGCCTCCGCCGGCGCGCGGATCTCGCCCGCGGGTCGCCCCGCCAGCGGGACGTTGTAGCCGCCTTTCCGCTTCAGCCGCATCCGGGTTCCCCAGAGGCCGTTGCGTGTCCTAATCCATCCGGGCAGAAATAATTCCGGGGATTTTATGCGCGAACGGACCCTGGGAATCAAGCGAAGATTCGCCGACCAGGCATCTGGATGCCAGGGTCAGCCCGCGGTCAGGCGTTTGGCACAAGGAGCCCCTTGATGTACCCGTCAGCCCCCGTGACGGCCATCTCCATGCCCTGGGCCGCCTCCTCGAGCGTGAACCGATGCGTCAGGACGCGGTCCATCGCAAACAGGCCATGCCGGAGCATCTGGAGCCCCCGCCGCATGTCCTCGTCGAAGTCCAGCGACCAGGCCGGATGGGCGAAGATCACCTGTGTCCCATTGAGGGCGAGCGGCCAGAGGTCGTAGGTGGCGGGCTTCATGTGGCTCGCGGGGACGAGCAATTTCGCGCGCGTGTAGCGGACCACATTGGCCGCCAGGTCGAACCCCGCCGGGCTTCCGGAGAACTCGATGACGACCTCGGCCCCTTTGCCGCGCGTCTGGTTCATGATCGCGCGCCAGGCGTCCGTTTCCTTGGCGTTGATAAGGTGCGTCGCGCCGAGTTCGCGCGCCAGGGCGAGCCGTTCCGGCCGGATGTCCACCGCCGTGATGCTCGCCGCCGCGCTCCGCGCGAGACACGTCAGCGTCATCAGGCCCATCGCGCCGCACCCGATTAGGACTATATCGTCGCCCGGTTCCGGGTTTGCCGCCCGCGCGACGTTGACGACGCAGGCGATCGGCTCGCCAAGCGCGTGCTCCAGGGGCACGTCGTCCGGCACGGGAATCAGCCGGTCGGTCGGCGCGGCCACGTGGGTGGCGAAACAGTATTCGAATCCGCCCGTCACGCGCATCCCCGGCCGGATGCGCTTGTCCGGCGGGTTCGTCTCGAGGACGATGCCCGACGCCTCGTGCCCGAGGACGACCGGCAGCGAGACGTCCGGGTCCTCGCCCAGGTACTTGTGGACGTCCGTCATGCAGTAGCCGCACGCCGCAATCTCGACGATCGTCTGGCCCGGCGCGGCCACGAGGTCCCGCTCGGCGATTTCCATCCGCCTCGGCCCTACCAGCCGTACTTCACGAATCCTCATGGCCGGTCCTCCGGCTCAAAATAGCGCATGGGCGACTTTTTGAACTCGGTCGTGGAGAAGAGGAGGGCATGATTGGCGGCGCCGATTTCCTGCGCCAGGTGGTCCGCGACAGAGCGGACGGCCTCTTCGCTCCGCCCGTGGACCATCGCGTAAAGGTTGTACGGGAAATCGGAAAGCGGCGGACGACAGTAGCAGTGCGTGATTTCGGGACGCTCTGCGAGCATTCGGCCGGCCTCGTCCACGCGGTCCGCCGGCAGGTTGAAAACCGCCATGCCGTTCGCGCGGTATCCGACCCGGCGATGGGCGACGACCGCACCGAATCGGCGAACGAGGCCCGTCGCCGTCCACGCGCGGATCTGCGCGAGGACCTCTTCGACCGGTCGGCCGACGCGCTCCGCTACGGATACGAACGGCTCCGCCTCAATCGCGACACCGTCCTGAAGCGCCCGCACAAGTTGCTTCTGCTTGTCGTCAAGTTCCGCGGGCGATGATTCTTTTCGTGGCGGACCTCCGGATGTCGCCTCGTCTGCGCCGAACACGGCACGGATCTTGTATACGGCGAGGGCGGGCAGGCTGTGAAACACGATGCCCGTCTCCTCGCCGAGGGCGTCCAGCGTCCGCGCGATTTCCTTTTCCGATCGCGCCGTCAGGGTGAACCAGAGGTTGTAGTCGCCCCGGCGCTCGTAGTTGTGCGTCACGCCGGGAAGGCGGCTGACGCGCTCCGCAACTTCAGCCAACCGTTCGGCCGGCACGCGCGCCGCCGCCAGCGTCGAAGTGTAGCCCAGTCGCCGCGAGTCGAAGACGGGGCCGATGCGCCGGATGACGCCGCCCACCGCCAGGCGCCGGACGCGCGCCACGAGAGCCGCGGGCTCCGTGCCGAGTCTCTTCCGACCGCGGCACGGCCCGCGGCCGTGACGGGCGGCCAACGCGTCGAACGGTCGCGCGACGACGGGAAACTCCGTCTGAAGAAGCGAGAGAATCCGCTTGTCTTCGCTGTCCATCGCGGTCCTCGGGCGCTAGCCCTTCGCGGAGGTGCGTTTCGGCCGGTGGAGGCAGAACGGTTCTTCCGACAGGTAATCGCCGGTCATGGCGTAAGCGCGTGCCCGGCACCCGCCGCAGACCGGGCCGTACTCGCACTCGCCGCAACGTCCCCCATAGGAGCCCACGTCGCGCACTTCCTGGAACATCTCGGACGTCTCCCATATCTTATGAAAGTCGAAACCTTCGCGCCTCAGATCCCCGCACTCGACATCCAGGAAGCCGCAGATCTGGACCTTGCCGTTGTGTGCGACGAACGCGAAGGATTTGCCGCCCATGCACCCATGTCCCTTTGGCTCGGGCTCGCCCGGCCGGCGGCGCTCGCGAAGGATCCGCTGGTACTGCGGGGCGCACGTCACGCGGATCTGCGTCTCCGATTTTCCGCGCTGCTCCGCGAGCCAGCGAAGCGTTTCCTCATACTCCTCGGCCGAGAGTTCCTCGTCGGCGATTTCGCGGCCCCGGCCGGTCGGCACCAGGAGGAACGGGTTGAACACGATCGCGCCCAGGCGAATGGCCAGGTCGCGGATGGCCGGCAGTTCCGCGACGTTGTACCGTGCGACGGTCGTGTTGACCTGGAACGACAGGCCCGCCCGCTTGGCCGCCTCGATGCCCTGCAGCGCGGCGTCGAACGCGCCCGGAACGCCGCGGATGGCATCGTGCGATTCGGCCGTCGCGCCGTCCAGCGAGATGGAGATGTGGCGGATGCCGGCGTCCATGAGACGCTGCGCCGTTTCGTCGTCCAGGTCCATGCCGCACGTCGCCAGCACGACCGGCAGGCCGAGCGAGCGGGCGCGGTTCGCAAGGTCGAAGACGTCGGGACGAAGGAGCGGCTCCCCGCCCGTCAGAATGATGATGGGTTGCCAGAACGACGCAATGTTCTCCAGAAGCCGGTAACCTTCCTCCGTCGTCAGGTCGTCCGCGTCGGCACTCGGCCGGGCGGCGGCGCGGCAGTGCCGGCAGGTCATCGGGCACGCGCGCGTCAGTTCCCAGGCGATCAGACGAGGCGTGAACCTCGGTCGGCCGCTTGTGGGTCCGGTGCCATCCACGTGTTACTCCTCGCCGACCTCGGGCGCGAGGCCGATCTCGTCGTCCGTCAGGTAGCATGCCGGGTCGGGCGCCCAGGGGTCGCCGGTGACGGCCTCGGCCCGGGCGCGGAAGTTTCCGCCGCAGAGGTCGAGGAACCGGCACCGCGCGCATCGGCCCTTGAGATGAGCCCGTCGGTGGCGCAGGGCGGCCAGAAGCGGGTCCGTGCCGTCCGACCAGATTTCGCCGAACGTCCGTTCCGCAACGTTTCCCAGCGACTTGTAACGCCAGAACTGGTCGGGATGGACCTCGCCGTCCCAGCCGATGGAGGCGATGCGCGAGCCGCTCGCGTTTCCCCCATTTCGCCGCAGCAGCCGAAGCGCCTCCTCGGCGCGCGGGTGCTTCTCGCGGACCATCCTCAGGTACAAGTACGGTCCGTCGGCATGGTTGTCCACCGTGAGGACCTCCGCGCGGCGGCTGCCCGCGTGAAGACCGGCCGTCCGGTCGATGATGAGGTCCACGGCCCGGCGCGTCGCCTCGTGGTCGAGGTCCTCTCGCACGAGGAGGCTTCCCCGGCCGGCATAGACGAGGTGGTAGAAGCAGACGCGCGGCAGGCCCTCGTCGCGCACGAGGTCGAAGACGTCGCCGATCTCGGCGGCGTTGCGCCGCGTCATCGAGAACCGCAGGCCTACTTTGATCCCGGCTTCGCGGCAGTGGCGGATGCCCGCCAGCGCCTGGTCGAACGCCCCCTCGACGGCGCGGAACGCGTCGTTCGTCTCGCGCAGGCCGTCGAGCGACACGCCGACGTACCGCGTGCCCGCCTCCCGCAACCGCTCGGCCACGCGGCGGTCGATGCGCGTGCCGTTCGTCGAGAGGACCGGCCGGATGCCCAGTTCCGCCGCGCGGCGAATGAGCGTAAAGAGGTCCTGCCGCATGAGCGGCTCGCCGCCCGAAAAGAGCACCACCGGGACGCCGAAGCGGGCCAGGTCCTCGAGCATCGCCAGCCCGGCGTCGGTCGAAAGTTCCTTCTTGCCCGCGGGGCCGGTCGACGCCGAGTAGCAGTGCACGCACCGCAGGTTGCACGCGCGCGTGCAGTTCCAGACGACGATGGGCCGCGGCGCGCCGGCACGTGGGCGCACAACGGCCTCGCCGTAGCGCAGGGCGTCCGAGCGTTCGCGGGCACCGCAATAGAGTCTTGAGATTCCGATCATCCGCGTTCCGCTTCTTCGGCGGCGGCAATGGCGGCCACCAGGCCGTCAATCGTGTGCGGGTCGGCCTCGGCCGCCGGTTCGATGCCTACCGCGCGGAGCGACGCGGATGTGCTCGGCCCGATGCTGGCCGACCGGGCGCGCGACGCGCGGACCACGCCGACCGCGACCGCCGAAAAAAAGTTCTTCACGGTCGAAGAACTGGTGAAGGTCAGCCAGTCCACCTCATCGCGGCTGAGCATTGCGGCGATCACCTCTGCTCCCTCATTATTCGCCACCGTGCGGTAGGCCGTCAACTCCGTCACGTTCGCGCCGCCGGCCGCTAGGCGCTCGACGAGTTCCTTCGGGGCGATGTCCGCACGCGGGCAGAGGATGCGGGCGCCCCGGAGTCCGGCCTGGGCGGCCAGCGCGTCGACGAGGCCTTCGGTCGTAAACGCGGGCGGCACGAGGTCCGCGCGGACGCCGAACGCCGCGAGGCGCTCGGCCGTCGCCGAGCCCATGGCGGCGATGCGCGGGCGCGCGAGCGCGCGGGCGTCGAGCCCCGCGTCGGCCAGGGCGCCGAAGAACGCCTCGACGCCGTTCGCGCTCGTGAAGAGGATCCAGTCGAACGCATCGCGATTTTCAATCGCGCGGCGCAAAGGGGCCGGGTCGGCGGGCGGCTCGATCCGGATGGCGGGCGATTCGACGACCATCGCGCCGAGCGCCTCCAATCGCCCCGCGAGGGCCGATGCCTGGCTCCGGGCCCGTGTGACGACGATCCGCCGGCCGAAGAGCGGACGCTGCTCGAACCACGCCAGCCGATCCCGCAAGAGAGCGACTTCGCCGATGATAATGACGGCGGGCGGCGCGAAGTCGGCCTCGCGCACCTGCTCCGCGAGCGTCTGGACCGTGCCGGCGACGACGCGCTGGCGGGGCGTCGTGCCCCAGCGGACGACGGCGGCGGGCGTGTTGGCCGCCAGGCCGTGCGCCATCAGGTTCTCGCAGATCGAACCGAGATTCGCGACGCCCATGTAGAAGACGAGCGTCCCTTTCCAGAGCGCCAGGGCGTTCCAGTCCAGGGCCGAGGCGTCCTTGTCGTCCGTTTCGTGGCCCGTGATGAACGCGACGGCGCTCGCCAGGCCACGGTGCGTCACGGGGATGCCGGCGTAGGCGGCTGCCGCGACGCCGGCCGTCACGCCTGGGACGACCTCGAACGGGATGCCGGCGTCGGCGAGGGCGAGGGCCTCTTCGCCGCCGCGCCCGAACACGAACGGGTCGCCCCCTTTGAGGCGGACGACGGAGCGTCCCGCGCGGGCGCGCTCGATGAGGAGGGCGTTAATCTGGTCCTGCGAAAGCGTGTGGCGGCCGGCCTGCTTGCCGACGTAAATGCGCTCCGCGCCGGCGGGGGCCTCGTCCAGGATCCGCTCCGGGACGAGGTGGTCGTACACGACGGCGTTGGCCGTGCGGAGGCACTCCAGGCCGCGCAGGGTCATGAGGCCCGGGTCCCCGGGCCCGGCCCCCACCAGATAGACGCGTCCGGGGTTCACTCGTCTTGCTCCAGGGCGTCGAGGTCGAACATTCGGCGAATGATCTCGACGGTGGCCAGGGTTTCGCTCAAGGGCGCTTCTTCCGACAGGCCGCGCAGGAAGGTGAGCGGGTCGTGCAGGAGGCGCCCGCAGAGCGATTGCGTGAAGTGTTCGAGTTGCGGGCGGTCGGCGTCGCTGAACCGGCTGCCGTGTTGTCCGACGAGGTCCTTCTGGATCTGCTCGAGGCGTTTCTGGAGGAGGCGAATGGTCGGCGCGACCTGAAGCGATCCGGCCCATCGGTCGAAGGCGCGGACCTCTTCGGCGACGATCGTCTCGGCCCGCGGGATTTCGGCGCGCCGTCGATCCAGGTTTTCCTCGACGAGGCGCTGGAGGTCGTCCAGGTTGCAGAGGCGGACGTTCGGCAGGCGGCCGAGGCGCGGATCGGCATCGCGCGGCATGGCGATGTCGAGGATGACGAGCGGCCGGCCGGACGCCGCGATCGGTTCCGCCAACGTCTCGTAGTCCAGAACGATCTGAGGCGATGCCGTGGACGCGAGCACGAGATCCGTGCTGCCGATGAGGCGCGGGATCTCTTCCAAGCCGACGGCTTCGGGTCGCAAGGGTTCGCCAGCGCCGCCGGCGTCTTCCGAGGCGGCTTTCGAAGTTGCCTGGCGCAGGAGAGCAGGGCAGGCAGCGTCGTTCGTCTCGTCCGGGGGGATCTCCTTGCCCTTAGGCGGGCGCATGAGGTCCTCGGCCAACCGGCGGGCGCGCTCGACCGTGCGGTTGGCGACGACGAGTCGTCCGGCGCCCGCGCGCAGCAGGATGCGTGCGGCGAGTTCGGCGTTTCGTCCGGCGCCGACGAGGAGAACGGATTTTTCCTCGAGTCGGCCGAGATACCGCCGCGCGAGTTCCACGGCGGCCTGGGCGATGCCGGCGGAGCCCCGGCCAAGGTCGGTCTCCGTCTGGACGCGCTTGCCGACGCGGAACGCCCAGTGCAGAAGTTTGTTGAGGAGGAACCGGACCGAGTGGGCCTCGACCGCCAGGCGGTAGGCCGCCTTGACTTGGCCGAGGATCTGGTGCTCGCCGACGATCTGCGAGTCGAGCGATGCGGCCACGCGGAACAGGTGCTCCACGGCTGCGAGGCCGTCATGGCGAGAAAAGCGCCGGGTCGGCGGAAAGGGCGGTTCCCTTGAGTCGGCCGATGTGGTCGACGAGGTAGGCGAGGGGGTTGCTCGCGTCCGCGGCGACGAAATAGACCTCCGTCCGGTTGCAGGTGTCGAGGACGAGGACCTCTTCGAAGGCGTCTTCGCCGTGGATTCGCTTCAGGAGCCGCCGCGACAGGTCCGGTCCGAGGGTGAACACCTCCCGCACCGCCACGGGGGCGGTCTGGTGGTTCAGCCCGATGACCGAAAGTTTCCGCGTTGGCATGTCGTGCCGTTCCGTTATGAGGCAAGCCGCAATTATATCAAACCCGCGGGGCGGCGCGAAGGGCCTGAGAAAGGGCGTCTTTGCCCCGAAACCCCGGCTGTTTCGGCGATGTTCCTGTGGCCAGGGCCGGCGCGTTCTGGTAGGATGGGCCCGTCGCTCCAGGGAAGGGAAGTTGATGAGGCGGATGCGCGCGATCGGGCTGTGGGTGACGCTGGCGGCCGTCGGCGCCCTCGCGGCGCTGTCGGTCGTCGGGACGTTTCGAGGGGCCGTCGGCGCCCGCACGCTGTTCACGTCGGAACCGCTCGCCGTCTTCTGGATCCTGCTGGCGGCGTTTCTGGTCGCCTGTTTCTTTTTCGGGACGGGCCTGGTCCGGTCGCCGGGCCTGGTGGCGATGCACGTCGGCAGCATCCTCATTCTCGTCGGGGCGATGTGGGGTTCTGACAAGGGCCACTCCGTGGCAGAGAAACTCTTCGGCTGGAAGAAAATTCCGCACGGTTACATGATGATCCCCGAGAGCACAGCGACGGATGAGGTGGCCGACGAAGCGACGGGAGAACCGGTCGGGCGACTCCCGTTCCAGGTCGGCCTGAAGGATTTCCGGATCGAGTATTACCCGGCCAAGGGGCCGTGGAAATTGTGGTTCGAGATGCCGGTGCCGCCGGGCCACGCGTCCCAGATGGGTTGGGTGCCGATCGAGTGGAAGGAAGGCGAGGAGGTTTCCGTCGGCCGGACGGCGCTTCGCGTCCGTGTGATCCGGTACTTGCCCCATGCCCGGCCGGTCCGCGATGAAGCAGGGGAAATTACAGGCGCGGCGCCGGACGCCCAGAGCCCGACGCCTGCCATGGAGGTTGAAGTCGCCGTTCGCGACCGGGCGTTCCGCGGTTGGATTATCGTGCCGCAAGGGGAGGATCGGGCGAGTCTGTCGCTCGCCCCGATTATGCCGAAAGATCTTTCGAAAGAGGCCGCGCCGAATCTCTGGCTCGTCCAGCCCCGGAGCATGCCGAAGGATTACTTCAGCGACCTGGC
>Ga0315274_10017140_pt1 | contig 10224 bp, 7 predicted proteins | sample YL17G02_20_MG_FD_203700 | JGI IMG/M metagenome (GOLD analysis project Ga0315274, IMG submission 203700) | Sediment microbial communities from Yellowstone Lake, YNP, Wyoming, USA - YL17G02_20 | ecosystem: Environmental > Aquatic > Freshwater > Lake > Sediment | place: USA: Wyoming | collected... | reverse complement strand
CTTGCCCGTCGCACATCAGCAGGTCAGGTCGCCGCTTCAATTTCCGCAAAGCCAACAGCAGCGCGGGGACTTCGCGGAACGAAAGCAAGCCGGGCACGTAAGGGAAGGTAAGCTTTCGCGTCGCCGTGTGCTGCTCGACGATGCGCCGTTCGGCGATGTCCCAGAGAACCACAGCGGCAAAACAGCGCCGCTCGTCTTTGGAGAAAGCCGCGTCAAGCCCGGCGACGAACCGGATTTCACCTGGCGGTTTGGTTCGGGAAACCAACCGGGCCATCCGCTGTTGAAGCGCGACCGCTCGTCGAGGCGACAGCGACCAGGAATGTGGGACGCGCGGCAGTTTCATAAGGCCGGCCCGAGATTATCTGCTTCACCGGGATTGTCAGGTCGGCAATCGCAGGTTGAGCTTGCCTGGCCCGCGCGCCGGCCCAAAGCTCAAGCCATGGTTTACCAACAGCAAATCATTCTGAACACCGACGGCCACCGTGACATGCACGACATCACCGAGGATGTGGCGAGGATCGTCAAAGAATCCCGCGTGCGGACCGGCGTGGCGCATTTGTTCAACGTCGGCAGCACGGCGGCGCTGGGCACGATCGAGTTCGAGCCGGGCCTGCGGCGCGATCTGCCGGAGATTCTGGACAAACTCATCCCACCCAGCCGCAGCTACGGCCACGAACAGGCGTGGCATGATGGCAACGGACATTCCCATTTGCAGGCGACGTTGCTCGGGCCGTCGCTGACCGTGCCCGTCAGCGATGGCGGTTTGGCGCTGGGGACATGGCAGCAGATTTTCCATCTCGAATGTGACATCAAACCCCGCCGGCGCACAGTCACGGTTACTGTCTTTGGCGAGCAGCTTGGCGACCGACGAGCGATTTGATTCGCTTTTGCGGCCAGCGTAGTCTAAGCGTGTTTGGAAAATCAGGTTTGGTGTCCCGGCTTTAGCCGGTTTGAGACGGACACGCAAAAGCGTGGACACCGTTCAGACCACGCTGAAGCGTGAACACCAAACCGTTCGGTGTCCCGGCTTTAGCCGGTCAAAGCGATTTTCCAAACACGCCCCCAACGAGCGCGCCGGGGGGCGGCTTGGCGGCGTCCGTAGCTCAATTGGATAGAGCTTCTGACTTCGGATCAGAAGGTTGCAGGTTCGAGTCCTGCCGGACGCGCCAGCCGCTCCAACCGACGCCGTCGCGCGGCCATAAACCGCTTGCAATTGTGGGGGTTATCTGTCAGCCAGTTGCCGCTGGGCAAAAAGACCTTGGCCCTGTTTTTTGATTCGACAATGCGGACTATGAAAACATTCTCACAAACCCCATGCCGTTTGATTTTAACTCTCGCGCTGGCGGCGGCGGTCTTCGCCGCGTGCGTCACCCGCGCGGCGACACTCACGAACACTCCGTCCGCCGTCAGCAACACCTACGCTGGCATCATCACGCTGCAAATTGGCGGGTTGACCAATGGCGAGACGGTAGTCGTTGAGAAATTCTACGACCTTAACACCAACGGCGTGGTGGACGCCGGGGACATGCTGGGCCAGAGCTTTCGGTTGACCGATGGGCAGGTCAGCACCATTGGCGGCGTGACAAATCTAAACGTGCCTAGCGACCTCAACGCCAGCACCGGCGCGATTACCGCCCAACTGGACTTTCAAGACACTGCCAGCGTGGACCACATTATCGGGCGGTACGCGTTCCGCGTTTCCAGTCCCAGCGGGCGGTTCACGCCGGTAACCAACTGGTTTTCGATCACCAACACGGCCCACGTGCAGTCTTTCGCCGGCACGATTCGCAGTGGCGGGACCAATGTGCCAAACGCTGTAGCCGTGCTGTTGGATATGGCAACAGACCGAACTTTTGCCGGGGGCACAGTGGCCAACAACTCGGGGGCTTACTCCATCAAAGCGGCTTCGGGCACCTACCAACTGCTCGCCACCAAGACCGGCTATGTGAGCGACATGTCAACCGCCCCGGTGGTAACGCTGAGTGCGGGCGCGACCATCAGCACTAACCTTAACTTGCTCTCAGCCACACGCACTATTTCCGGACGGCTCGTTGACGCCGCTGACACCAATGCCGGACTTCCCGGGGTTTTCGTCGTCTTCCAGTCCACCAACTATTTGCTCACAATCAGTTTCACGGACAGCAACGGCCAGTTCAACGTGCCGGTCACGGCGAGCCAGTGGAGCGTTAGTCCGAACGCCCAATCGTTGTCTTTGTTGGGATTCGTGGCACTGGAGAATTACCCCTCCTTCAATACGACTACGGGGAACGTCTTGGGCGCGACCATCGCCTTGCCCAAAGGAACGGCCCTCATTTATGGCAGCATCAAGGACGACACTAATGCCCCGCTGTCGGGCATCACCTTCTGGATTAATGACGATGCCGATATCTACGATCTGGAGCCGGTGAGTAATGTGAACGGCAATTACATGGTCGCGGTGCTGCCAGGCTCATGGTGGGTTTCTCCCTCCACTGACGACCTTAATGCTCGGGGCTACGTTGGCGGCCTGCATTCAAATATAACCGTGGCTGTAAACCAAGCAGTGCGCGCGGATTTTGTCGTTCAGCGTGCCGCCGGTCGCGTGCGTGGACTGGTGCTTGACAACTTCGGCGTGCCACTGAGCGACATTGAATTCGGTGCCGGAGAGTGGGACCAGTCCATTTTCTTTTGGCAGGAGACAGGGCTGGAGGGCGAATTCGATTTTTGGCTCCCCGCCGGCCAGTGGCGCTTTTACCTAAGCACTGAAGCCAAACACGCCTACAGGGTATTGGGACCGGGGTGGCCGCCATTTGTGATAACCAACTGGACCGAAGTCACCACCAACTACGTGGTCCAACGCGCACCCTACTACATCACAGGCCACGTTTTGGATAGCCTCGGCAATCCCGTCACCAATTTGTCTGTGTATAACGACACAATCTTCGAAGGTCTGAGCTATCAAGGCTCCACTTGGACGGACACTGATGGCAACTTCCAGTTAGTGGCCTTCAACGGTTCGTGGCAGGTCTTTCTGTACATTGGGGAGGTGCTCAGTCGCGGCTATGGCTGCGGCGAGTGTGACAAAACGGTCACGGTTTCAAATGACAATGTCGTGGTTAACTTCACCGTCATACCGCCAGCAGCATTGCAGGTTGCCACGACATCCCTCCCGAATGGGCAGGTCGGCACCTACTACTGGCAGCAGCTTGCTGCCACCGGCGGGCAGCCGCCCTACCACTGGTCGCTGAACCTCTCTTCCAACGGTCTTCCACCGAATTTGTCTTTGGCGACCAATGGCGTTCTCTCTGGCATCCCGGCGACCAATGGCACGTTCAACTTTTCCGTGCGGGTAACCGACACCCTGTCCACAAACGCTGATCAGCCCTTGTCGCTGACGATCATCCCCGCTGTATTGGAGGTGACAACCGCTTTTCTGCCCAACGCCACACAGAACGCTTACTACAGCACCACACTCACGGCTTCGGGTGGGCAACTGCCCTATAGCTGGTCGCTTGCGCCAGGCTCAGCCAGCCTGCCACTGAGTTTGACTCTGGCGGCCAACGGCGTCATCTCCGGCACGGCCGCTGGCACCGGCACGTTCCCCTTCATCGTGGACCTGACCGATGCAATGGCAACGACCAAGCACCAACTGCTGTCGCTCACGGTCATTTCCTCCACTAACAGACCAGTGCTCTACCTCACCGCGCCGACGCGGCTTGCCAACGGCCAGTTCCAGTTCACCTTCAACGCCGCGGCGGGCGTGAACTACACCATCCAATACTCCACCACGCTGACGAATTGGATTTCGCTCCTGACATTCGGCGGCTCCGATGAACCTGTGACCATCGTGGATCCCAACGCCGCCGGCAGCGGCCAGCGCTTTTATCGCGTGAGAGTCGGGCCGTAGTCTCTCATACTGTTTCCCGATGACATTCGGTATTTAGCCGAGCGACGCGCTCGGACGAGCGCGCCCTACCATCACAGCCAAGCCGTTTCTCCAGCCCGGAGGGCGCAAGAAAATAGCCCGCCGATTTATCGGCGGGCGGCAGGCGTCAAGCACCAAAGCCCCGTCAGGGGCGACAGAACTATTATCCTTTTGTCCTCCAGGGTTCGGTTGCGGCTCCGCCGCGCTGGGAAACATCCGGGGCAGTCGTCCGCTAGTGTCTTTTGATTGTCAGTTGTGAGGAAAAAGATTAAGGCTCAACCACACAACCAAGTATGGATGAGCCTCGCACTGGGACGGCGCTAACCGTCTCCGTTTGTGTCACCGCGACAGTAACCGGACGCTTCGCCTCCGTCAATGAACTGGAACGCGCCATTCTGGAAGCCACCCGCGCCGCGGGCCGCCAGCTCTATGCCCAGGGCTTGGCCGCCTTCCAAGCCGCCTGGCTGGAAGCCCGCCGCGACCGTTTCAGCGCCCAGCGCTGGCGCTCCCTCCATTGGCTCACGCCGTTTGGCCCCGTGTCGCTGCCGGTGCGCGTGGTGCGCGAGAAAGTCTCCGGCAAATACTTCAGCCTTTCCAAAGTCCTGTTCCGCCATAAGGCCACGCGCCTGCTCTCCCCCGTGCTGGAGCAGCAGGCCGTGGCCGAGGCGACGGCTCAAAATTATCGTCCGGCCGCCCGCAGTCTCTCGCGCTGGATCGGCCAGCGACTGGGTCACTGGCTGGTCTGGGCCTGTGTGCAGTTCCACGGCGCGCGCCGGCTGCTGGAACTGGAAAAACTCGCTCCGCCACCGCTCCGCCGCATGAATGTCCCCGTGCTGGTCAGCGAAATCGATTCGACCTGGCTCAAAGTCCAGCAGCGCGCCCGACACGGCCCCGTCAAACACTTCCCGGTGCATCTGGGGCTGCATTACACCGGACGGGTGCGCCGCTGCCAGGCGCGCGCTTCCAAGAGCCTGCGTCTGGAGGGCAAACAACTGCCGGCCTCCACCGCGCCGTTGGCCCTGTTCGGCAAAGATTTTCAGCGGCAGGCCCAGCGCCACTATTGTCCGCAACACCACGTCATCTTGAGCGATGGCGATGAAGGGCTGGAGCGCCTGAGGGAAACGCATTTTCCCCAAGCCCAATGGCTGTTGGACCGCTGGCACATTGCCCAGGCGGTGCGCGCCTTTGTGGCCGGCAATCAAAATGAATATCGCCGCATCATGGCGGCGGTCTGGTGTGCGGACAGCGAGGCCGCCTTGGAAGCGCTGCGCGCCAGCCCCTTGCGGCCACAACGGCCCAAAGAATTTCGTGACCTCTTTGGCTGTCTGCTGGGCAACCGGGACGGCATCGACAACTGGAAAGAACTCCCCGCCCGCTTGCGCCGCAGCGCCGGACGATCCGCCGCGCCGGTCAAATGCGGCAGTGGGGCTGTCGAAAAGAACATCGAAGTGGCCATCAACCGCCGTTTCAAACGCCAAGGTCGCAGTTGGAATCCCGACTCGTCGGGACTGCAACTCAAATTGCTGCTGGCCAAACCGGCTCTCTGGCATCGCTGGTGGACTAAACCCAAACCCTTCAACCTAAAACCTAACCCGCCTTAAATCCCCTCCAACTGACAATTGACAAACACTACCCAGTCGTCCTGACTGGCTTACTTCTCCTTGTCGCCGGTATCTTTGCCGATGTACTTGCGCGTCTGTGTATCCACGCGGACGCGTTCGCCCTTGTCGAGAAACAGCGGCACCATGATTTCCAGGCCCGTTTCGAGCTTGGCGGGTTTCCAACTGGAATCCGACCCGCCGCGGACTGGCGGAGCGGTGTCTTCGATCCGCAACGTCACCTGGCCGGGCAAAACGATGTCGAGCAATTTCCCGTCGAGGAACATCACCCGGCATTCCTCGTTTTCTTTGAAGAACCAGTGCCGCTCGCCGACCTGTTCCGCCGACAGGTTCAGTTCCTCAAACGACTCGGCGTCCAGAAAAACAAATGTGTCGCCCTGCTGGTAGCTGAACTGCGCGGTCCGGTAGTGGAGGTCCGCGACGGGCACGCGTTCGTTTTCGGCGAACTGCCGGTCGGTGACCCGCCCGCTCTTGAGGTGGTGCAGGCGGACATGGAGTTTGTGCTTTGTCTGCGCCGTGCCGGAGACGTGGAAATCCTCGATGACCTGCGGCGCGCCCTCGAGCATGAGCACCATGCCCCGTTTGAATTCGGACGGCAGAACGGTTTGCATAACGAAACTCCGCGAAAGCTTTACGCCACGGATAGCCCGCCGTCAACGGTGGGAAGCCGCCCGGCAAGTCGTCGGGCGCACCTTGTCAGTACCACCACTGTTTAGTGGAGTATGCCTCCGGCCTGCCGCTGTCCCAGCAACCGTCCCGGTTGCTGAGCGCTTCGCCAAGCGAGACGCCTGGCGGGACAGTCACAGGCGGGACGCCTGCGCCACTACTGATGGTGCTTCCAAGATGCACCCCAAGTCACCGGCATCAGCCCACGCGGAACGAAATCCGCGCGATGAAATCGCGGCCAAAGCTGTGCTGGAGCCGGTCCAAGATTTCCTTGCGCCGGTAACGCACGATCTCGCTCAGCCAGACGCTGCTGTCCACCGTTACGAAGAGCGTCCCCTTCCTCAATCCGGTGGGCTGGGCGTGCGCGACGATGTTGGGATCGAGCAAATTGTTCCAGACCCGCAGCACCTCGGCTTCGGCGCGGCGGCGATCCATGCGCATTTCGGACAGCACGCGCGGCATGACGTCGCTGGCCGGTCGCGCGCGGACCGCTTGCGCCTTTTCCAGCGGTGCCAAGTCGTGTCCGCGCCACTCCGCGAGGACCCGTTGGCGCGCCGTAGCTTTAGGCGGGCCGAGCGGCGGCAGGCGTTTGGGCGGAAAAATCGTCACACTCGTGCCAATAGTGCTTTTAGTTTGCTGGCGCTGGATTGATTTTTAACGCCGCCCGAGACTGTCACCGAGATCAGAAAAGCGTCAGGCCTTCGCCCCGCCGTGCTCATCCAGCACCAGCACGCCGTGCGCTGGCACGTCGTAGTTGCCCGAGATGTTCGTCCCGGTCAGAAAATCGTGCATCGGCTTGTAAAACTGGATGCGAACGGGCGAGTTTTGGTGGTTCAGCAGGAAGAAGATTTTTGTGTCCTCCTTCTGGCGCATGCTGACTTCGATGGTGTCCGGCACTTTGAGCAGCGGATGCAGGTTGCAGATTTGCCGCAGCCACGTGACCAGGTCTTGATAGAAATACTGGTGGCTGATGGTGCCGATGTAAACCGCCTTGCCCAGGCCGAAGGAGTTCATCGTGATGGCGGGCCGCCCGGCATAGAAATCCTTCGCGTACGTGGCCAGCACCTGGCACTCCTTTGGCTCGATGACGTCACACCAGAGCCGGGCCGGATGCAGGTGGGTGGCCGGGAAGGCGCCTTTGAAGATGAGATGATTCTCCTCTTCCGGCGGCAGCGGGTCGAATTCCAGCACCTCCATCCCGAACAGGTCGGTCAGATCGTGCGGATAACCGTTGTCGGGCGCGATGTGGTGTTCGTCCGCCAGTCCGGTGTTGCAGGTGGCGACCAGTGTGCCGCCGTTCTGGACGTAGAGCTTCAGGCGGTCGGCCTCGCCGGCCGCCATCAAGTGCAGCGAGGGCGCAAACACGAGCTTGTACCGCGAAAGGTCCTCCGTCGGCCGCGCGAAATCAACGGGGATGTTCCGGTCATGGAGCGCCGTATAGAAAAGCTGGATGTGCTCGCGCAGTTTGAAATGCTTGTTCGGCTGGTTGGGCAGCGAGAGCGTCCACTCGTTCTCGTGGCTGAAGAGGATGCACGTTTCCGGCACGACCCGCGCGCCTTTGATCGCCGGGGCCAGCAGTTTCATTTCTTCGCCAAGCTGGGCGATTTCCCTGTAAACCCGGTTGTCTTTGCGGACATGATGCGGCAGGACTGCGCCATGGAATTTCTCCGTCCCGAACCGTGGCTGGCGCCAACGGTAAAAAAGGATGGCGTTTGCCCCGCGCGAAAGCAGTTGGTAGGTGAACATGCGCAGCACGCCCGGCCGGACGAGCGAATTGACGTCTTGCCAATTGACGTTGCCCGCCTTTTGTTCGATGACCCAGAAGCCCGTATCGCCGTCGGGCGCGCGAATGTCCGACTTCTTGAGTGACCGGAGCATGTCAATGTCGCAGGCCAGCTCGGCGGATTTGGTCATGACTGACGCCGTGCCCTGGATGGAGACGAAATCAATCACCTCGGCCAGGTCGAAGTGGTCGAAGCGGTAGGTGAGCGCGCGCAGGTTGGTGGTCACGGGACAGTTCGGCGTCAATTCGTGCAACAGGTCGGCCTGCATCTTCACGAATTGCACGATGGTGTCGCTGCAAAAGCGGTACCAGTCCAGCATCAGCGCCGGGTTATGTACCGTCGGGGCGTTCATGGGCATGGGCACTTGTTTCCAGTCCGTGACCGTTTGCCCCCAATGTCGCAGGCCCAGCAATTCGTTCAGCCGCCCGATGGTCTCATACTTGGCTTGCAGCCAAAGATGCCAGTCCCGGCGCGTGTCTTCGTTGAAGGACGCCTCGGTAAAATGTCCGCCAATGGCGTTGTCAATTTGCCAGGCGATGAGCTGGGGATGTTGCCCCAGGGCTTTGGCCATTGCGGTGACGATCTGCCTGGCGTGATCCCAAAACGCGTCACAGTTGAGGCACACGGCGCGGCGTGTGCCCTCCCGCTTGATCAGGCCGTGTTCGTCCACGGGCAAAATCTCGGGATGCTTTTGGGCCAGCCAGATCGGCGGTGCGGCGGTAGGCGTGCCCAACACGACCTTGATGCCGGATCTGGCCATGACATCCATCGCCCGCTTCAACCAGTCGAAATTGTATTGGCCCTCCTCGGGTTCGCACAGTCCCCAGGTGAATTCCCCCATGCGGACGACGTTGATGCCGGCCTCGACCATCAACTCGGCGTCATGTTCCCAGCGGGCTTCGGGCTTTTCGGGAGTGCCCGCGTACGGGTGAACCCACTGTTCGGGATAATAATCCACGCCGAAATACATAACTGTGTTGGCTGCTACCGAACTGGCGCCATTCTAACGCTCCCCATTAACCGTGCAACCTAAAAGTCGCAGGTGGGTGTTTTTTTTGCGCCCTCGGGGAACCCGGCGCCCGTGAACAGATCGCGCAGGGGGACGCTCGTCTTTGACGGGAAATCACCCTCGCTGGGGAAGAAGTTCGCTGACCATTTCGCGCAACTGTTTCGCCTGGTAGGGCTTGGCCAGAAAGCGGTCCGGTTTGACCAGCGAATCCACAAAAACCTCCTGGCCCACCGTGCCGCTGACCAAGACGACCTTTTGGCTTGGCCGGAGCTTCTTGCATTGAATGACCAGGTCCATCCCGTTCAGGTTGTGCATGGCATAGTCCGTGATCACGAGCGCCGGCTGCGGTTTCGCATCGGTGAACGCTTGGAGGGCCTCCTCGGGATCGCGAAACGTTCGCACTTGGTAGCCCAGCGGCTCCAAAACGATGGTCGCCAACTCCAACAGCATCGGCTCGTCGTCCACCACGTAAATCAGCGGCCGGGCGCCCTTGTTCGGCGTTGTGACATTACGGACATTGGTCTTCTGCGCGTTGCTCACCCGCCCAACCTACCAGTTCCAAGGCCCAACTGGCAAGCCACAGTTGCGGCCCCACGACGGCAAAGCTTCATTGCCGGGGACGGCGCTTCGTGTTACCAATCCCGGCGATATGAACCTGCGACTCCGCCGACGCGGCCCAAGCACGGCGCAACAGATTGAATCATGAGCGAGCCTGTTCCCTACCTCGACCTGCGCGCGCAGATGCGCCCGCTCCGCAACGAAATCGACGCCGCCATCGCCCGCACACTGGACAACTGCACTTTCTGCCTTGGCCCGGACGTGACGCAGTTTGAAAAGGATTTCGCGAAGTTTTGCGGCGCGAAACACGGCGTCGGCTTCAACAGCGGCACGTCGGCGTTGCACGTGGCGATGTTGCTGCTCGGCGTCGGCCCCGGTGATGAAGTCATCACCACGCCGTTCACGTTCGTGGCGACGAGTTGGGCGATTTCCTACGTCGGCGCGAAACCGGTTTACGTGGACATTGACGACGCGACGTTCAACCTCGACCCACGGCTGGTCGAACGCGCCATCACGCCCCGCACCAAGGCCGTCATGCCCGTCCACCTCTACGGCCATCCGTGCGATCTCGACCCGCTGCTGGCGATCTGCTGCAAACACAAACTGCCGCTGGTCGAAGACGCCGCGCAAGCCCACGGCGCAAAGTATCGCGGCAAAACCGTCGGCACATTCGGCGAAATCTCC
>Ga0315274_10017139_pt1 | contig 10224 bp, 16 predicted proteins | sample YL17G02_20_MG_FD_203700 | JGI IMG/M metagenome (GOLD analysis project Ga0315274, IMG submission 203700) | Sediment microbial communities from Yellowstone Lake, YNP, Wyoming, USA - YL17G02_20 | ecosystem: Environmental > Aquatic > Freshwater > Lake > Sediment | place: USA: Wyoming | collected... | reverse complement strand
TCCTCTGCACCCCGGTGGCTTCCACGTCCAGCGGTGCTATCCTTTCTTCACTTTCCTGACGGTCCCAATTTCGGCGCCGTCCACGGTCACACGCTTCTTGCTGCCATCCGGCCCCTGCGAGTAGCGCACCCTGCTGCCCCTGGACGACTTCGGGCTCACCGGCAGCACCTTGCTCATGTGGATCGGCTGCTCGATGCTGATGCGCCCACCTTGTGGATTACGCCGGGAGGGACGAACATGCTTCTTGACCATGTTCTGCCCTTGGATCACCACCATGTTCTTGTCCGGGTAGACGTGCAGCACCTTGCCCGTCGCGCCCTTGTGGTCGCCGGCGATGATCTGCACCGTGTCACCTTTTTTCACATGTAAGGCCATTTACCGCCTCTTCACCAATCCGCGTATCTGCTGCTATACAACCTCGCCTGCCAGCGAGATAATCTTCATGTAGTTCTTCTCGCGAAGCTCGCGGGCCACAGCGCCGAAGATTCGCGTCCCGATGGGGTTGCCGTCGCCATCGATCATTACCGCCGCGTTGCTGTCAAACCGGACGTAGCTTCCGTCGGGCCTGCGGATGGGGGTCTTCGTGCGAATCACCACGCACTTGTGCACCTTCTTGTCGTCCAATTGGCAGGTGGGCAGCGACTTCTTGATGGCGACCCAAATGATGTCTCCCACCGAGGCCATCGATCGGGTAAAGTTGCCCTGGGAGGAAGTTCCCCGCTTGACCCGAATACACATCGCCGACTTCACGCCGGAATTGTCGGCGACATCCAACATGGTATATGGCTGAATCATAATCTTCGAATCTCTCGGACTCTCAAGCCTGCACTGCTTTCTGAATCACTCGGACAAGGCGCCAACTCTTCGTCTTGCTCATCGGCCGACACTCAGTGATCTCCACAAGATCCCCGACCTTGCCCTCGTTGCGCTCGTCGTGAACACCCAGTCTCGTCCGGCGCCGCATGTACTTGTTGTACTTCGGATGCCGAACCTTATACTCGAGGGTCACCCGGATGCTCTTACTGCCACTGTGGCTCGTGACAATCCCGGTCAACGTCTTTGTCTTTCCCGTTTCCATATTGGCAACTTCCCGCGGCTCCTGCATCCAGGGCTACTTGCTCTTTTCCTGTAAGATCGTCTTGATTCGCGCGATATCGCGCCGCATGTTGACGATCGACTTCGAGTTCTCGAGTTTCTGCGTGACCGCCTGCGACCGCAGATCGAACAGACGCTTTTCCATGTCTTCCAGCGTGCTGCCGAGCTCGTCTCGACCCATTTCTCGCAGTTGCTTGGCCTTCACCGTTATCTCCTGTCCTACAGCGAATGTCTTCGCTTTACAAAGCGGCACCTGATGGGCATCTTGTGAGCCACTCTCGATAGCGCCTGCTTGGCCACTTCCTCGCTGACGCCGCCAATCTCGAAGCAGACCTGGCCCGGCTTCACCCGGGCGATCCAGAACTCCGGCTCGCCTTTGCCCTTGCCCATACGAGTCTCCAGCGGCTTGGAAGATACGGGCTGGTGCGGGAAGATCCGGATATAGACCTTGCCCTCGCGATGCAGAAAGTGCGTCGCCGCCACTCGGCCCGCCTCGATGACCTTCGCGGAGACCCAACTGGTTTCCAGTGCCTGCAGCCCATACTCGCCGAACGCAACGTAGTTGCCGCGAAGGGCATTGCCTTTCATCCGGCCTCGCTGCGCCTTGCGGTATTTGACTCTTTTCGGCATCAACGGCATACGTTCAAACCTCTATCGTATAGTTGCCACTGCTTTGGGCACTTCATGCCTGTCCATCGGTTCCTGCAGCCGGACCGCCGGGCGCCTCGCCCCGCGGCGCTGCGTGAGCACTGCCGGCGTCTTCCGGCATCCCAGTCCCCTCTTCCGCGCCGCCAGAAGGACCATACGGCCGGCCTCGCATCGGGCGCCGCCTCTGCCTTCGTTCCGGCCGCTCGATCTCTTCGCCAAACTTGCCCTTGTAGATCCACACCTTGACTCCGATCGCGCCGTACGTCGTGCGAGCTGTCGCCGTCGCGTAATCCACATTGGCGTCGAGCGTATGCAGCGGAATGCTCCCCATCTTCTGGGTTTCCTGCCGGGCCATTTCCGCCCCGGCCAGCCGCCCCCCACAGAGAATCTTCACACCCTTGGCTCCCGCGTTCATCGCCAACTCGCAGAACTGCTTCATCGTGCGCCTGAACGAAGCCCGCTTTCCGAGCTGTTCGGCAATGCCCTCCGCCACGAGCGCGGCGTTGAGGTCCGGCTCCTTGATCTCGACAACATTGACCGTCACCTTCCGGCTGGTCAGCACTTCCAATTCCTCGCGGACCTTGTCGACCTCCCCGCCCCGCGGGCCGATCACCACGCCAGGCCGGCCGCTGTGCATCGTCACATTCACCTCGTTCCGCGTCCGGATGATCTCCACCTTCGCCACGGCCCCCTTGGGCATCTGGCGGTTGAATCGGCGGTCGATGTAGCTGCGGATCTTCTGGTCCTCCACCAGGAAATCCCCGTAGCTGCCCTTCGGGGCAAACCACGTGCTTTGCCAACCCAGCGTGATTCCGGTTCTAAAGCCTATTGGTTGTGTTTTCTGACCCATAGCTCAGCTATCTCGGTGCGACTCTGTTGATCCTTCTCATTTCTCTGTCACTGTTATGTGTATGTGGCAGGCCAGCTTGTGAAGCGGGTGTGCGCGACCCCGGTCTTTGGGGATCCACCTTTTGGTTCCGATCCGAATGCCCGCCTCATCGACACGGGCCTCACTGACATACAAGCTATCCACATCCGCCTGCTGCTCGTCCGCATCGGCAATGGCGGCCTTGAGCGTCTGATCCACCATCGTGGCCGCACGCTTTCTCGTGAACTTCAGCAGGTCCAGCGCTTCCTTCACCTTGCGGCCCTGGATCAACTGCGTCACCAGCCGCACTTTGCGAGGCGCCTGCGGGGCGTACATATAGGAGGAGTGCCAGCCGGCAATCTCGTTGGCCTTGACGGATAATGCCTCGGCGAGCCGGCGAACATCCTCGGCGTGCGGCAGAGGACGCATCAGACCCCGCTGCCAGTTCTTCACAGCCGAGGTCGCCTCTTTCATGCCCAAGCCACCCCGGACAAGGCCACGAGCCAATTGCTCTACCGTCACTCGTTGTCGTTTGGACACTTTCTTTAATTTTGCAGGGCTAAGCATAAATCCTGTCCCGTCTTGAGCGGACGTCCACGCGCCTCAAGGACGCGTTCTACACCTTGATCTTCTTGCTCGAATGTCCTCGGAATGTCCGCGTCAGCGAAAACTCGCCAAGCTTGTGTCCCACCATGTCCTCGGTCACGAAGACCTTGTAGAACATCTTGCCATTGTGGACCATGAATGTAAAGCCGACGAACTCTGGAACGATGGTGCACCTGCGTGCCCAGGTCTTGATGGGGTCCCGCGTACCCGTGGCCACCTGTCGGTTGACCTTGGCAAACAGCTTCTCGTCGACGTACGGTCCTTTTTTAAGAGATCTTCCCATTTTCCGTCTCTTCTCTGATTCTCAGCCTTAGAGCACCAATTGACCATTCCGCTTGTTTCTTCGCCGCCGGATGATTCGGGCATTGCTAACCTTGCGAGGGTTCCGGGTCTTGCCACCCTTGGCCAGTACGCCCGTCGGAGAGCAAGGATGGCGCCCGCCGTTGGAGCGGCCTTCGCCGCCGCCCAGGGGATGGTCAACCGGGTTCTGAGCCTTGCCTCTGACGTGCGGCCTCCAGCCGTAGTGGCGCTTGCGCCCGGCCTTGCCGATGCTGATATTCTGGTGGTCGAGATTGCTCAGCCGGCCGATAGTCGCCCTGCACTCCTTGCGCACCATGCGCATTTCACCGCTCGGCAGCACGAGGGTAACCCAGTTGCCTTCTTTCGCCATGATTCGTGCGGAGCCGCCGGCGCCGCGGACCAACTTGCCGCCCTGGCCAGCGATCATCTCGACGTTATGCACTTCGAGGCTGGTGGGAATCGATGCCAGCGGCATGCAGTTGCCGGGCTTCGGCTCGCACACCGCACCGCTCTCCAGCACGTCGCCTGCCGTGACGCCCAAGGGCGTCAGGATATACCGCTTTTCGCCGTCGCCGTATTCGATCAGGGAGATATAACAGCTCCTGTTCGGATCGTACTCGACGCTGACCACTTTCGCAGGCATTCCGTCTTTGTTTCGCTTGAAATCGATGGTGCGGTAGATCTTCCTCTCCCCGCCGCCGCGGAACCGCGACGTGGTCTTGCCACTGTGATTCCTGCCGCCGGACCTGCCGATTCTGTGGCACAGGCTCTTCTCGGGCTTGTCGGTCGTCAGCTCGGCATAGTCGTTGACAGAGCCCGCCCGGCGTCCCGGACTGGTCGGTTTGTAAAGTCGAATGCCCATACTGCTTATCTCTTTCTAAGGATCCGTCAATTAGAACAGATCGATGTGGAAATCCGGCTCGAGGTACACCACGGCTTTCTTCCAGCGTGAGGTCACGCCGAATGTCCTGCCCTTGCGTCGCCGCTTGCCCTTGTGATTGGCCGTCCGCACCTTGTCCACCTTCACGCCATAGATCTTCTCTACAGCCTTCTTTATTTCGGTCTTGTTCGCCTTTTTGTTCACTTCGAACGAGTATGCGCCTTTGACATTGGCAAAGTGCATGCCCTGTTCGGTGATAATCGGCCGAATTATTACGCTGAAATCATCCATCGAACGCTCGATTCAAAACGTACACTTACAACTTGCGTTCCCCGCACTTCTACGCGGTTGCATTCTCCTGACTCTCGCCGCCGGGCCCGCGGTCCATAAATGACACCAGTGCATCTTTCGTAAAGAGCATCTGCTGATGGTTGAGGATATCCCCCGCGTTCAGGTCCGCCACGGCCAGCACGGCTATCTTCTGGATGTTGCGTGCGGACTTGTGGATATTCCCATCATAATTGCTGAGGGCGACCACGCAGCTCCGGGCAATCTTGAGGTTCTTCAACACGCCGGCGAAGTCCTTCGTCCGCGGCTTGTCGAATGCCAGGCCGTCAACGACAAGGACTTTGTTGCTGCGCAACTTGGCGAGAACCGCCGAATCCCTCGCAAGCCTTCTCTGCTTGCGGGGCATGCGCTGGCTGAAGTCCCGGGGCGCCTTGGCGAAGGTCATACCGCCACCGACGCGCTTCCCGGTCCGGCGGGTACCCGCCCGGGCGTAACCCGTTCCCTTCTGCCGGTAGATCTTCCGGGTCGAGCCGGCGACGACGCCTCTGCCCCTGGTCTTGACAGTCCCGACCCGTTTGTTGGCGTGATACATCACGATCGCCTGCTTGAGCAGAGGATAGCGGATGCAACCACCCAACACCGATTCATCGACGCGGATCGTATCCACCTGCTGGCCGCTGGTATTGTATACAGTCAACTCAATCATCTCAGGTTCCACTCGGCAAACCAAGGCTCTTGGCCGTCTTCACAACGCAGTACTGGCCGGCCGGCCCTGGAACGGTTCCCTTGACCACCAAAAGATTATTTTCCTGATCGACCGCCACGAGAATGTGGTTCTTGCTCGTGACCCGACAGTTACCCATCTGCCCCCCCATCTTCTTGCCCTTTTTGAGGGCGCCGCCCATACCGGAGTTATTGGCATAGCCGCAGATTGAGCCGGGGGCACGGTGTTTTCGCTCTGTGCCGTGCGAGGCAGGGAAGCCTTTGAAGCCGTGACGCTTCATCGGGCCCGCAAATCCCTTGCCTTTACTCGTGGCCGACACGTCCACGAGCTTGGTCTCGGCAAAGATCGAGACGCTGAGGGAATCGCCCGGCTTGTATTTCGACTCGGCGGTCTTGGGCAAACGCCATTCTCTGACAAACTTCTTCGGACTGGCATTGGCCTTCCGGGCATGGCCGACCTGTGCCTGCGTGCGTCGGGACGATTTCCTGTCCTCGAAGCCCAACTGGATGGCATTGTAGCCGTCCGTTTGGCTGGTCTTGACCTGCGTGACCGTGCAGGGGCCGGCCTGAATGACCGTCACCGGCACCAAGCGGCCCGCCTGGTCGTAGACCCGCGTCATGCCCACTTTCTTTCCAAGTAACATCGCCATATCCGGATGTCCTTTGTTCCTAAGCCTTTATCTTCACGAAGACACCCGCGGGGACCACCAGCCGGTTCAGCACTTCGGCCGTCCTGGCGTTCGCCTCGTGGATGTCGATAAGCCGCTTATGCGTCCGCAACTCGAACTGCTCACGTGATTTCTTGTCGATATGAGGGCTCCGCAAGACCGTGTACCGCTCAATCCGCGTCGGCAACGGAATCGGGCCACTCACACGCGCGTTCGTCCTGCGAGCGTGCTCGACTATTTCCTTGGCGGAGGCATCGAGCGTTCGATGGTCGTATGCCTCCATCCTGATTCGTATTCTTTCGCTTTCGGAAGCCATAACGCCCCTTTTGGACTACCATTCCCAGTGCTCCGGTGCTTACGGTACCCGTCATGCACCGACACAAGGTCCAACAAGATCATACTACTGACAAACGATTCCCAGTGGTGCCACGCAAGACAGATAGTCTCTGGCCTCACTAAAACCGCTCGTTTGAACAAGGGCAGGAAGGGCTCCTTTGGTCAACCCGGCGTTGCTGCCGATACTGCTTGGCAGTTGCCGGCTGCCTTAACCGCCTTCCTTAGAGTATAGGGTCCGTCGGGTCTGCCACCAGACCCCTGCAGAACACTCGTTGGTTCTGCCAGACCCTACAATTCAAAAAGAGTACCCATTGAGCCATCCGCGATGGCAATCACAGATATGCCACAGCGTAACTACGTATCGCACGATCATCCATGACCATGCTCGCTACAGCCGAGAAACCCTGACTTTAATATGATGCCCATTGCTTGTCAACAACCAGATAAGGAAAATTCTCGGAAAATTTCGGAAAATTTCTGCCTTTTCCTAAAGGATGATCTCTCTGGCCACCTGCTCGGGCACCCTCTCATAAGCGAGGGGCTCCATGGTGAAGGTGCCGCGACCCGCGGTGAGGCTCCGGATATCGCTCGAATAGCCGAAAAGCTCTACCAAGGGCACTTTTGCATCGATCACTCGCATATTGCCGTGGACCCGGCAATCGGTAATCGCTCCGCGTCGGGCCAGCAAATCCGCCTGAACGGCGCCAAAGCCTGAGTCCGGCACGACGGCCTGCACCCGCATTACCGGCTCCAAAAGCACCGGACCGGCCTCTTTCAGGGCCCGCTCGAAGGCAAATGCCCCGGCCTGCTCGAACGCCAAGTCGGAAGAATCCACCGAATGATACGAGCCTCCCACAAGCGTCACCCTCACTCCGATCACGGGGTAACCCGCCAGCACGCCATTGCCACAGGCCTCTCTCGCGCCTCTCTCCACGGCCCCAACGTATTCGTATGGGACCTGGTCGCCGGAAGCATCTGCAGTGAATTCCATCCTTGCTTCCCAGTGGCCGTCCGGTGCAACCAGCGGCTCCACCTGCAGGATTGCATGGCCGTACTGACCTCGTCCGCCACTCTGGTGAACGAATTTGCCCTCCGCCCGGGCGGTCCGTGTGATTGTCTCCTTGTAGGCAACCCTCGGCTTACCCACCCGCACATCAATCTTCTTCTCCTTGACCAGCTTATGCTGCAGGATCTCCAGATGCAGCTCCCCCATGCCGCTGATAATGGTTTGGCCGGTTTCTTTATCGGTCTTGTAGCTGAATGTCGGGTCCTCCCGCCGCAACGATTCCAATGCGTCAGCCAGTTTCGGCCTGTCCGCCGCTGTCCTCGGCTCAATGGACATCGTGATGACCGTCTGCGGAAACGTGATGCCGGGCAGTACGGCCGGTTTTTTCGGGTCGCAGAGGGTATCACCGGTCAGGGTGAACCGCGGGCCGATCACCGCCACAATGGCACCGGCCTGAGCCGACTCCAGAATCTTCCGCTCGTTGGCGTGCATCTCGAAGACACGCATGATGTTCTCTCGCTTGTCGCGGTTGGTGTTCAGAACCCTGCTGCCTGTTTTCAGCGTGCCCTGGTAAATGCGAAGGAAGTAGAGATCGCCGTGGACGTCACCAACCATCTTGAACGCCAGCGCAACCAAGCTGGCGGCAGGATCGCATTTTACAGAGACTTCCGCGGTCTTGTCGTCGGGCTTGTGTGCGACAAGGGCCGGTTTATCCAGAGGGGAAGGCAGAAACTGCACGACTCCATCCAGAAGCCGCTGGATGCCGATGTACTTCAGGGCCGAACCAACGAAGACAGGATTGACCTTGTTCTCGAGAGTACCCCTGCGTATGGCCCTACGGATCGAGTCCTCATTCGCCGGCCGATCGTGGATGAACGAATCGGTCAACTCCTCGTCGTACTCAGCCACAAGCGCAACCATTTCCGCCCGATACTTCGCGGTCCTCTCTGCATACTCCTCAGGGATTTCCGTCTCGTAGAACTTCGCCCCCATCTCCTCAGCCTCATAAAAGACGGCCTTCATGGTAATCAGATCGATAATCCCGGCGAAGGAATCCTCGGCCCCTATCGGGATCTCCACGCAGACCGGACTGGCCAGCAGCTTATCGTGGATGCTCTGTACGCTCATCTCAAAGTCAGCCCCGGTCTTGTCCATCTTGTTGATGAAACAGAGACACGGCAGGTCGTACTTCTGGCCCTGCCGCCAGACGGTTTCGCTCTGGGCCTGGACCCCCTCACTGGCGTCGAAAACGGCGACGGCACCATCGAGGACCCGCAACGACCGCTCCACTTCGGCGGTGAAGTCGATGTGGCCGGGAGTGTCAATCAGATTGATTTCAAAGTCCTTCCAGGGGCACTTGGTTGCGGCCGAAGTGATCGTAATGCCTCTGCGCTGCTCCTCCTCCAGGTAATCCATTACGGCAGTGCCATCATGGACCTCCCCCATCTTATACGTCTTTCCGGCATAATAGAGGATGCGCTCGCTCACGGTGGTCTTGCCGGCATCAATGTGCGCCATGATGCCGATGTTGCGTATTCTTGCTAAACTCACCATTTTCACACACTTCTACCCCTGCCTACCCCACCGAATGCATCGGCGGACCCCTTTCCACTCCACCTTCGTCCGATTCTGTCTATACATAAAAAAACTGCCACGGGCTCCGAAGAGTTCACCGTGGCAGTATAATCTCAGGTTCCTACCACGCAAAGTGGGCAAATGCTTTATTCGCTTCGGCCATACGATGCACGTTTTCCCGTGTGGTTATCGCACCACCCTGCTTGTTGTAGGCGTCGATCAACTCGCCGGCCAGCCGCTGCGACATCGGCTTGCCCTTCTTGCCCCTGCACGACAGGAGAATCCACCGAAATGCCAGAGACTGCTGGCGTTTGGGGCTCACCTGCATCGGCACCTGGTAGCTCGCACCGCCGACTCGCTTGCTGCGGACTTCGAGCATCGGCTTTACATTGTTGATCGCCGTCTCGAAGATCTCCAGCGGAGGCACGTCCTTGATCTTGCCCGCGACGATGTCCATCGCGTCGTAGAACAAGCACTGGGCGGTATTCTTCTTCCCTGCCCACATCATGCAGTTGATGAACTTGGAAACCAGCTTACTGTTGTACTTCGGGTCCGGACCCAACTGTTCCGTGGAAGCTGTAAACTTCTTGGCCATAAGACTCTCTATTGCCTCAAAACTCTCTCGGCTCTTCTCGCGTCCGCCGAACGACTACTTGGCTCTCTTGGCGCCGTATTTACTTCTGCCTTGCTTGCGATTGGCAACGCCGGCACAGTCAAGGACGCCACGAACGATGTGGTACCGAACACCGGGCAAGTCCCTTACGCGGCCGCCGCGAATCAGCACCGTACTGTGCTCTTGCAAGTTGTGGTCGACGCCTGGGATGTACGCGGTCACCTCTTTGCCGTTGGTGAGCCGCACACGCGCAACCTTTCGCAGAGCGGAGTTCGGCTTCTTGGGCGTCTGCGTTCTGACGATCAGACACACGCCTCGCTTCTGCGGCGAGCCGCTGATATCCGAAACACGTTTCTTACGTTTTGACTTTGCCCTTGGCCTTCTGACTAACTGATTGATTGTCGGCATATACCCATCTCAATTCGAACAGTAACGGAACTACTCGATACCCAACACTTCCTTGACTCTCGATTCGGCTTTGGCCTCCGCTTCCTTTTCCTCGCGGACACCCGCCAATTCCTTCGGCAACGGCGCTTCGACGAGATGCTTGACCCTAATCTCCAGGTTCGGCTTGAATGCCGTACCCGCCGGAATCAGGTGGCCAAGGATCACGTTCTC
>Ga0315274_10017138_pt1 | contig 10224 bp, 9 predicted proteins | sample YL17G02_20_MG_FD_203700 | JGI IMG/M metagenome (GOLD analysis project Ga0315274, IMG submission 203700) | Sediment microbial communities from Yellowstone Lake, YNP, Wyoming, USA - YL17G02_20 | ecosystem: Environmental > Aquatic > Freshwater > Lake > Sediment | place: USA: Wyoming | collected... | reverse complement strand
GTACTGGTAGAGCATATCGTAGCCGCCGGGCCAGGCGTAGGCTGGGAGCTCAAGGTCCTCGTCTCTCGCCGTCGCGGGATCGACGTTGCCCTTGCCGACGGCCTCGCGGATCTTCTTGGGCACGAGCTCGAACCAGGCGGTTCTCGGCCGCGTGCGCCAGCGCTGGATATTCGCGGCGGCGGTCGTGATCGCCTCTGAGCTCAGGCGTCCGCGTACAGGAAGCCCGAGGGTCGCGTCCAGGAGGTCGAGGAAGGCGGCGTCCGCGAGGCGGGCGAGGACCGGCTTCGCGAGGCGGTCGAACGACTCCTCATCGTGAGAGCCGGGACTGCGGCGGTAGCCTTCGACCGTCATGGTGGGAGGCCCGATGACCTCGCCCAGTGTGCCTCCGACGAAAGCCCAGTCGCCTACGGACGCTGTCGCACCGCGATAAGCGGCCAGTCGGATCGCGTCCAGAAGCGTATCGACGTCGAGCCTGGAGATCGCAGCGGCGACCCGGGCGAACATACCGGCGTCTGGAGCGCGCTCAAGGTTACCCACGCCAGTCACACGGTCGTAGCGACCGTAGGCCACGTCCTGGGTGCCTGTGAGCCGAAACTCAAGCTCGACATCGCGAGGCCCGTTGATGACGTCCACGGGCGCGCCCGAGGAAATCTCGAGCGCTGCGGTCTGACGCCGGACTGGTCCACCGAGCAGGACCAGCGGGTACTCCGGGTTGAGGTCTCGGTAACGACCGCGGCGACCAAGATCCGCGATCGTCTCCAGCGCTACGCTGTCGCCGGCCTGGGCGCCAGAGAGGACAGCGACCCTGGCCTCCGCATCGAGTTGGCCCTCCGCGAGGTCCGTTCCTTCCTCGACGCCTGGGTTGTCCTCCCACCAGGGGAGGCCGCGAACGTAGCTCCCCGAGCTGTGGTGGCTCGCGAGGTCCCACCGACGCGCCAGGAGTGCGGCGTTGTAGGCGACCCGAAGCTCTTCTGTCCAGCGCGGCTCCTCGGGGACTCCACCGAGGACCTGGATCGCGACCTGGTGACCGACGCGGGCGGCGAGCTCCACGAGCCACGGCTGGACGCGTCCGGCCCGCATGTTGGCCTGCACGAGCGAGGAAGCCAGATCTGCGTCGTCGGGTGACGCGGCGACTCGACGCTCAAGATCGCGGAGGCTGGCGTCGGAGTTGCGGCGGCGGCGGATCACGCGTCGTCGTCTTCCGACCCGAGCGCCGCGATCTCCTCGTTGATCCTGGAAAGGCCGGTCGGCGTGAGCCTGAGCGTCTTCCTGTCCACGACCTCGACGAGCCCGGCCGCGAGGCAGCGGCGAATGTGAGGCACCGAGGACTGGTCGATCTGATTCGGGACCTCGTCGACGCCGGCGAACAGGCGAGCGAGGGCGTACAGGTTGGTGCGCGTCGGCTGACCCTTCGGTGGGCGGGGGTTCCTCACGGTCGGAGGCGGCGGCACAGGCGGCGAGCCAAGCGGATCCTCGACGGAATCTCCACGCAGCACTGCGATCATGTGCATCCGCTGCCACTCGTGCTCGACGACTGCGGTCCCAAGGTCAGCTTCGGCGGCCAAGACTGCGGCTGCGGCGGCGTCGGTGGCTTTTTCGACCCAAGCGCCGTCAACATCAGAGGCAGCCTGAGCGGCGGTGTAAGCGGCAGCCTGAGCGGCGACGTCGGCGTCGACGTTGGTGTTCCAGGCCGACGCGCCAACATCGCCGCCGATACCGCCGTCGACTGCGGCATCGGCGGCAGTCCTGTGTTCCTCGCACGGGCACACAGCCCACGCCCACGCCGCTTCGATCGCCCGGCGCGGATACATGTCGCCAGGATGCGCGGCCTCGAAGAGACGAAGGACGTTGAACGCCATGTCAGCCGCTAGGCGCACGAGCACTGTGCGCTTGATCGGTCCAAGCAGCACCGCGTGCCTGGCGGGGTAGCTCCAACCTGGCACGGACTCCGGCGGAACCCAGGCTGGCACGACGAGACCCGCAGCCTCGTCGCCGAGCCAGCCGGCTACGGCCAGATGGTGCGGCTGGACAAGACCGGAACGCATGCGGTCGACGAGCACGCGGGCCCGCGCGTGCGGGTCTTCGCACAGGGCCTCGCGCTCACGAACGCGACTGGCGGCGTCAGTGTTCGGGCGGACAATGCGGCGGTTCCTCATGGCTCTGCTCCTCGCACGAACGCCATGAAGATCTGCGTCGTCGGGTGACGCGGCGACCCGGCGCTCGAGCTCGCGGAGGTTGGCGTCGGAGTTCCTCCGCTTGACGTCAACCGTCTCGTAGTCGAACCCGAGCGGCCCGTACAGCCTGTCGAACCGCTCCAGTCCGACGCCGTCGGCGTCGAAGATCGCGTGGCTGCTGAGGATCTCTCCTGAGCGGCCGACAGCAATGAGCGCGATCTGCCAGTCAGACGCGTTGGGAATCGGCGCTCGACCAGGAGGCCATATCCTGCTGACATACCACGCGTGAGGTACGCTGATCGTCGACGCGAAGCCCTGGCGCTCCAGGCGAAGGTCTGGAACAGCCTTCGGTCCAGTCGTCATGAAGACGCGTAGATGCTGACCAGTGCGCTTGGCCGCGTCGAATGCAGCGGCCCAGCGCATGTAATCGAGCGGCTCGGAGCGCAGAGCAGCGAGCGTCGAGTCCGTGTTCCTGCGCCTCATGTCGCCTCCGAGACGCCTTTGCCCAACGGGTTGGGCAAAGGAGCGCAACTCCCGGCGGGCATTGGCGGAAGAGTAGCAGTAGTGTCCCGTTGGGCAAGGCCGGTCGTGACCAAGTCGCCGTGCGCCCACAGCGTGTGAGCGCACGGCCTTGGAGGCTTAGCCTAGAACGAGCACACCAGCAGGATGCTGAGACCGGGAGCCGGAACGGCGCCAGCTCCGTTGTTGTGGAACACCAGCGTGATGTTGCCAGCCGAGAGAGTCCGCGACACGCACTGGATGTTGCTCGCGGCAGCGAGCGCCGTGCCGTCCGGATTGCAGATGATCACCTGCAGGTTGTCGAGCTGGGTCTGCGTCCACAGGCCAGCGGCCGGGGGGACGCCAGGACCAGGCCCGAAGTTCGCGGGGATCTGGTTCTGATTCAGGATGGCCACAGCCGACACGAGGACGCCCGAGTCAGCGGCTGCGCCCGACGGATCAGGCGCACCAACGCGCGCGGCCAGGATGAGCGCGGTGATCGAACACGACACGTTGTTGACCGCTAGGCTCGACTGAGGCAGCGAGTCAACCTGAACTCCAGTGAATGCCATGATTCCACTCCCTGCCCAGTAGGGCGATGACGGTGCTTGTGTATGTGAGTTGCACCTCAAGAAGATCCTACAGGCCGTATTGTTCGGGCGCCTGAATCTCTAGACGTCTTTGCCCAACGGGTTGGGCAAGGGAGCGCACGTTGGGCAAGGCCCCTCTAGACGGACGCCAGGCTTGATGCCAGCACTAGACGAACGCCAGGCTTGATGCCAGCACTCCTGGACAGCCCTTTAGGGAGCTCCAGCGCCAGCCTGACCGGCTCAGGCGCCCTATGAACGACGGTCGTGAACGGCTCCATCTCCTCAGTTGAGATGACAAGCCCGTCAGCACGGAGCCACGCTACGCTGAGCGCGGTCGGCGTGTTCTGCATCCACATGCCATGACGCTCAGCCCTTGGGAAGACGAACAGCATGCGCGCGCTGTCTTCGGCCCGACCCATGAGGCCGCGCGTGATCTCAGCCGGCGTCGTCGCGAGCTCGACTGGAATCAACAGGCGATTGATCTTCAGCCAGAGTGTGTGCATGGTCTGAGTATGCTGGCGGGTTCATAGGGGCGCAGCCGCCAAGTGACGTCGAGCTGGTGCGCTACACGAAAGGCCATTCATGAAGTTCGAAGAGGCTGAGGACGGCAGGGGCTACAGCGCCTTTGGACGCGGGTCGTATCGGAGAAACATGGACCCCGACGTCCTGCAGCGTCGCGGGTTGAAGTACTCTGAGGGGAGCCCGCTCAGGCATCCAGAGATGCTTGAGCGCCGGTTCGAGATCCCTCGCCCTGCCCCCATGTGGGCGAACCTGTTCACTGCAGCCGTCAGTCGTTCAAAAGATCGGCCCAATGACGACGTCATGGAGATCAACAAGCTCCTCAGGGGCTACAGCCCCAAGAAGCTCGTCAGCGAGCACAACCTCGATCTGATAGAGCGGGTGATCGTAGACAACGTGGACAGGCTGTGGGACGTCTCGCCGGAGACGATAGACGCCAGTCTGGCCGCCATGGATAGGTTCCGAGCCGCGCCCACGTCGCGTCCAAACCCAGCCAAGACCGTTCACCACATCGGCGTCCGTCCACTTTCGGCCTGGCGGATCGTCGGGACGATCCCGCTCGGAGATGACGGGATCAAAGCCCGCATCGGACTTCCAAAGCGCGGCAAGAGCGGGACGCGCGTCATCACGCTGCTGTTTGAGCCTGGACGATGGACAATCGCGGACGCTAAGCGGTGGGCTCTCGCATTCTGCAAGCGCGAAGGATGCCAGATCCAAGATGTAGAACAGGCATCAGTCTCGAAGAACCAACCACTGCACCAACGACGCAGGAGAAACTCCGACGCCGAACTTCGCGCTCTTGAGCGCCAGGTCGGTGAGCAGTTCATGTCTGGTTTCGTTGATCCTGTCGTGATGCAGAGCTACATGGCCGCTTACGCCAGGACAGGAGAGCCTGGTCTCCCGCCGCTCATGGCCGAACTCGGACAACGGGCGCTTCGCTCTCGCAGGACGTGGCTCGCCATGCCTGGCGACGACGAGGCCCAGGGTCAGCTCATGCGGCTCCGCGAGACCGCAGGGCTTCGGCTTCTCGTTGACGTAGACGAGATGCTGGGAGGATACCTTGATGCGCTACTCTGGTCGACGAACGATGAGAGCGATGAGGCCGGCGGAGTCCCTATGGATAGGGATCACACCATCGCTGACTTCACGCCAGAGGCGGTAGCAAAGGCTAGGTCCGACATCGAACTCTTCGTGCTGCTAGCCGATGCTGACATGGCGAGCACGGAGGCCAACGGCTCTCAGCACGGCCACGATTTCTGGCTGACTCGCAATCATCACGGAGCCGGCTTCTGGGACCGAGGCTACGGCGAAGTCGGCACTCGGCTCACGGCGCTCGCTCATTTGTTCGGAGAGGTGAACGCCTACGTCGGAGACGACGGAACGATCTCCTTCTAGGAAGTCGCACCCTGACGAAGCTCGTGGCATGATCGCTCTCAGAGGACCTCATGGCCCGTAGGCGCAACTCTGATGTGTACTTCAGGAGTCTTCACAGGCGAGTCGCCGCCGGCGAGTACGACCTGATCCCCGCGCTCGCCAGGGAGTGGGAGCGAGCCGGCGGAGGCGCGTCACATCCAGCCATCGCCGAGGTCGCCCGCACGTTCGAGAACCTGGAGCGCAACGGAGATCACCACGACGCCCCCGCCGACATCCTTGAGCTGTTCAGGGACATGGAGTCCTACACGGAGTGCGATGAGAACGCTGCGGTCAACCGCGACGTCGGCTACCTCGACGGTGCAGCCGACGCGCTCGGCATGACGATCGCGGAGTTGTGGGAGGAGTCAGAGAGGGTCAGGGGCGGAGCCGGAGCGAGGAGGCGCGAGAGGGAGGACGAGGAGAGAGAGGACGAGGCGCCGCAGCAGCAGGGGGCGTTCAGCCACGTCTACGCAGAAACTCGTTGCCCCGGATGCAACGCCGATCTGACAGCCGAGGACGCCGTTACCATGACTGTGCAGCCAGGCAACGGCCGCGTGCTGACGCGCCTCGACGTCCAGGGCGAGCTCCAGGACGAGGGCGACGCGATCATCCGTGGCATGCACGCAGGTTCAGAGTGCTCGTCGTGCGGCGGGTCGCTCAACGAGATGGAGATGACCTAGTGGCTCGGAGGCGTACAAGGCCGGAGAAACGCTCCGTGAGTCGGAGGAACGCCGACGAGTCCCGCGACAACCGTGTCCTCGGCCTGCTCGCGCACTGCGTGCGCAACCTCGAGACGCACGAGGCCCAGGCCGGATGCAACGTCGTCGTGAACCTGCTGTCGCAGCGCGCGCCGGACGAGATCGTCGACGTGCTCCGCGACGCGTGGGCCGAGCTCGGCCGATTCGACAAGGCCCGCGAGCGATTCGGCCAAGTGTGGGAGGCCGTCGCGAAGCGCGTCCCTGGCCTGGCGAGGCGCAGTCTGTATGAGGCGATCAGCGGACCGGTGCGCTCGACGCCCAGGCCGCGCATGCCAAGCTACGCGGAGCGCGCACCTCGCGTTCGGCCGCCATGGCAGACCGACGAGAGATCAAGTAACGACGAGATCCGGGACGGCTCGGACTTCAGGGACGTCCTCTACTGCATGCGCGCGATCTACGACCGCTCGGTCGAGATGGGCGGAGAGCGTCGTCGCGTGACGTTCTGGGCGCACGACGGGAGTTACAACAGGGGCGTCTTCACGGCCTTCTGCTCGGACGTCGCGCTCGGGTTCGGCGGTGAGGTCATGGATAAGTGGAACAGCGATGATTACGCGACCAAGGCCGTGTTCGCGACCTTCGAGGACGATCCGCGCGTCCTCGTGGTGCGAATGCTTGGCGAGGACGTGTCGCAAGACGAGGCGTGGTTCGAGCACGAGAGCTTCAACATGAACCCGTTCAACGACCGCGCGTTTGAGAGGGAGATGCGGACGCTGATCGCGGACGCGGAGATCACGCGCTGGACACGACGCAACACCGACGCCGAGCGCCACGCGCGCGCGATGGAGACATCGAATCCGAACTACCCTGACGGCATCGACGACCTGGTCTATCGGAGCTACAGCGAACACGGATACCTCGTCGTCGATGCCGTTCACAACGAGAGTGTTGTTGGCAGGGTCGTCGCTCTCGATCCAGAGAGCGAAGGTCACCTCACGGCCGTCGACGGACGCAGGCTTGGCGCTTTGACTGGCCTTCAAGTCAACGGCCATCGCAGGATCGGGATTGCTACCGAGATCATCGAGCGCATGGCTGCTCTTCTCGCTGAGAACCATGGTCTGTATCTGGCCTCGGACGTCACTCCGAAGTTGATGACGCCAGAGTCGATCGCTTTCTTCGAGAAGCAGGTGAAGGAAGGACGGGCGAAGAAGATCAGGGTCTACGACACGAAGCCCATTGATCCCAAGTACACGGTCATGAGGTACGTGCTGAACGACGCGCCTCCAGCGACGCTTCGGAATCCATGGACTCGCCGCAACTCCGACGCGGACTTCCGTGCCGCCGAGCGCCTGGCGTCGACCGGCGATCCGCAGGCCCAGGCGAGCCTGCGGACCGCGCGTCTGCGCGCCGGCCTTCCCGTCGAGCCGTTCGTCCCGCCGGCGCACCTGGAGAGCGTGCTCGACAGGCACGGCGGGTTCACGGTAGTGACCAGCGGCAGCAGGATCGGAACGAACTCGACGCTCTGGCGGCCTAGCCGCGTGCTGAAGCGCGGAGTCGAGGGCGAGCTCACGCGCCACGAGGGCGGGAGGTTCTACCAGAACATCAAGCCCGTGGTCTGGGGCTACTACAAGGTCCGTGGATACCGCTACCCGGTCATCACGTTCTGGCACGAGTTGACGGGCGAGCGGATCGCTTGAGCCAGACGAGGCGCGTGTAGTGGATCTCAGTGTTCAGGCTAGCCGCAGCAGACGCCATCAAGTGCTCTGTAAGCGGGAATGTCAGATACATGGTGTAGAACAGGCGTCGGGCTCCAAGAGGCGGTAACCACGATGGCGAACGAGCATCTCCCAGCGAACAAGAAGCAGGCTCTCGACGAGGAGCTCTTGCTCGGAGATCGAGACTACGATGCTCTTGCCACGCGGTACGGCGTCAGCAAGATCTTCATCCTGCGCGCATCACGAGATCTCGGCATCCGCGCAGGCAACAGCGACGAGGCGCTCGCCCGCTACTCGACACTAGGTAAGCAGATCATCGCTGCGTTCGGCCGTAGTGAACAGCCAGACGAGACCGCACTGATCGCTGAGTCCGGCTTCACGATGCAGTTCGTAAAGCGCACGATCGCGCACGCCAAAGCTGAGCTCAGCTCGCCTGAGCAATCAAACGATGGGTTGACTGAATCTGCGGACACGATCGAGGTCGAGACTGTCGAGGATGTGTTCCCAGATACAGGCCCTGAACTCTATGACGGCCGCATGTTCACCGTAGTCTTCGCGCCGAATCCAACAGGAAGCCGCTATCCGGTCCGTGACTACCTACGTGAGATGTACACGACCGGGAGCCACCATCGATTGCGCGCTAAGGAACTACGCACGATCATCACCACATACGCCGACACTGGACGCGCCACCAGCGACAGTATCCATGCTTTGTCTGGTGGGTCGAACCGGACGCTGCTCGCTGGTCTCCGCGAGTTTCGCGTGTTCAAACATCGCCTGTATTTCGTCGTGGCAACAGTTGCTAGCCACGCCGTAGATCATGCATACTGCGTCCTGCTCTCGGCACACGAGAAGAAGGCCGATTTACCACAGAGCCGAGAGCATGAGCGCGCCAACCGCAACTACGAGGCATGGGTGAACAGCGTGACAACGAAGACAAGACGAGTGAAGAACCCGCCGGACGACATGAACTGGAATGAGATCGACAGCGCTGGAGAGGTACAGCTCAACCTCATCAAGTTGATGCAGGACCTCCAAGCCGTCGTTCGCGACGCCATGCACCGCGATGGCGTAAGTTATCGCGACCTGGGCGATCTGATCGACACGACAGAGGATGGAGTCGAACGAATCCTGTGGGACACGAGCGTCCCCCTCTCAGAGGTCGTGAAGGCCGCGACCGCGCTCGGCGTCCAACTCGGTGGACGAGAAACCGAGTCGTAGTCGGACGGATGTAGGCTCTTGGCCATGGCCTCCTGCTTCTACCTACTCATCGACTCGCACACGAACCTCGCCGTGACGGCAGCAACAGCGGAGGAGTCTCCTAAAATGGGCCAGGACGAACCCGCTGTACTAGAAATCAAAACGCCGTGGTTCCCAGAGGTAGATCCGTTCATAGCGCCAAGCGTCGTCGTCAAGAGTCAGGATGTCATCGCTGTACAGCTCGTAGCGAAGCTAAAGCGCAGGCGCAAGCCATCCGTAAAGGCTGTAGAGGTCGATCAAATGCCAGAAAATCTCCCACCAAACGAGAGCATCTCAGAAGCCATCGAGCGATGGGAAAATGAACGCTGCGCTGTCGCCGAGTTCGTGGAGAAGAGGCGGAAGGCCGGAAAGCCGATCAGAGATCCGAAGGCGTGGTAAGCAGCACCCATCTCCGAGCGATCTCCTCTGGCACCCTGATCCGATCGTAGATCGGGCGGTTCGCATCGACCACGGCGAGTTCGTGTCGAGCGCGGCTCCAGGCAAGCCAAGGTGCGCGCTGGTCAGCTCCGACGCGTGTCCACCACCCCCTGGCGGCCTCGCCGTGCGTAAGCATGCTGCGCTCGACCGTGAACAGCCTGTTCTCGGGCCACGCGCTGTAGTTGTCCTGATACTGCGTCGACCTGGCTCCGACCGTGAGCATCAGGCGCTCGTCGTCAAACACGGTGATGAACTCCACGATCCCACGCTCGAAGTCCGCGAAGAACATTTCCATGATCCCGGGACCGACGCCGAACTCGCCGTCGGTGCCGTAGTAGCCCTTGTGGTCGAGGACCTGGGAGACGACGTGGGAGGCCGCGTTTATAGACTCCCTGAGGCAGACCTCCGGCGCGTCATCCTCTGGTCCCGAGAGCTCAAAGCGGGCAAACATGAGAGTCCGCTGTAGCTCATCCTGGAACCTGCTGACGGCTCCGTCAGCCCGCTCATGAGCAATGGCGAGCTTGAGTCCAACCGCCTCTCCAGCGGCGGCGCGCCGCTCCAGCTCGCGAAGTTCGTTGTCCTGTGTATTCCGGTGCTTTCTCATGTCACGCCCAATAATACGACAGACAGACCTATGTCGGAGGTGCGTTGTATTCTGCTCGCAGAACCCGCGCAGGGTCTTCGTGCCTGCGACACCACAAGGACAATCGCCATGATCGCCTCCACCAGCAAGCCTCAGGCACCTCAGACGCGTCCAGAGCCACAGCCGCCAGCACCAAACCAGGCTCGTGAGCGTGAAGGTCTCAGCAGGCCGACGCAGTTCTCCATTGTCCGCGCCACAGGAGACGTCGTCTGCCGTCACTGTGGCTGGGTCGAGAGCTCACATACACGAGAGAAGGGCGCTGCTCTCCAGTGCGTCCAGTACGACAAGTCCATCATCGAT
>Ga0315274_10017137_pt1 | contig 10224 bp, 7 predicted proteins | sample YL17G02_20_MG_FD_203700 | JGI IMG/M metagenome (GOLD analysis project Ga0315274, IMG submission 203700) | Sediment microbial communities from Yellowstone Lake, YNP, Wyoming, USA - YL17G02_20 | ecosystem: Environmental > Aquatic > Freshwater > Lake > Sediment | place: USA: Wyoming | collected... | reverse complement strand
AGCGCGTTCGTGTCGGTGGCGGACGACATCAGTTCGATGTACTGGAACCCCGCGGGTCTGGCGCGGATGAAGCAGGGCGAGGCGACGTTTTCGAACACGCGTTGGATCGCGGACATCGCGTACAATTACGCGGGTGTTGCGGTTCCGCTGGGCCAGTTCGGGACATTGGGCGCGAACGCGGCTTTTTTGACGATGGACGACATGCTTCGGACGACGGTATCGGATCCGGAGGGGACGGGGGAGACGTTCAGCGCGGGGAGTTACGCGTTCGGGTTGACGTACGCGCGGAATCTGACGGACCGTTTTTCGATCGGGTTCAATTTCAAGTACGTTCAGGAGCGGATCTGGCACACGAGCGCGACGGGCATGGCGGTAGACATCGGGACGCTGTTCGACACGCAGTTTCAGGGGATGAAGATCGGGATGAGCATCTCGAATTACGGGACGAAGATGCGGATGAGCGGTCGGGATCTGCTGGTTCAGACGGACGTGGACCCGTCGATCGCGGGGAACAATCCGAGCATCAACGCGAATTTGCAGACGGACAAGTACGACATGCCGCTTTTGTTCCGTGTGGGAGTGAGCGTGGACGTATTGAAGGGGTTGTACAACAGCAACCTGATCATTGCGCTGGACGCGCTTCATCCGAACGACGACGTGGAGAGCGTGAACGCCGGGCTGGAGTACACGTTCAACCGGATGGTGTCTTTGCGGGTGGGCTACAAGTCGTTGTTCGCGCGTGACAGCGAGGAGGGGCTGAGTTTCGGGGGCGGATTGACGACGAAGGTGTTCGGCCGGGCGGCGATCCGTCTGGACTACGCGTGGGGGGATTTCGGAATCCTGAAGGACATCCAGAAGTTCTCGCTTGGACTGAGCTTCTGAGGCAAACGCCCTTTTTTTCGAGACTTCTCAAAGCGACAGGTTCGTCAAGCCGGTATAATTTTGGTCAGCGCCGTTCCGGTGTCTTTTTCGGATTCCAGATCCGCTTGTCTTCTGCCGAAAGCGGGAAGACGATCCGCTGCTCGACGACGGCCGGAGGCTCTCCCTTCACACACATCTGGGTCACGCCGAAGTGCTCCCCGCGTGACGTCCGCGGATCCACCGTGATGCCGGAAATGCATTCGGCGTACTGTCGGCGCTTATGGAGATAGTGGAGGGTGTCCGCCTCGGATATGGCGTGCAGGGCTTCCACCAGTTTCTCGGTTATATCGAAACAGGCCGGACTCTGGCTCCGGTGCTCCAGATTGGCCTCGCGTCGGAGCCGGGTCGCTTCGGGATTGGTGAAAAAGATCACAAAATTTTTATCAGAAGGAGGAAGGATGGGGACGTGGTTCGTGGGGTACTCCACGACGATCACGGGCCTGTACCGCCGGGGATTCTTCTTGTGGACTTTTTCGGTCCACCACAGCAGCGACTCGACCACCATGGCGCGCGCGTTGTGGTTGATGGCCTGGGCCGTATCGCTGAGGTGGGGGATGAAGACCATTGTGGGAGATTCCCTGCGAATCAGTCTACGGAGTCGGTCGAGTTCCCCATCGTTGATGTGCTGCGTGTTGTAGGTCTGATCCGCCCTGAAATTCACCATCTGATTTTTTTCCAATCCGAGCGTCCGGGCCCACCTCAGGGCCTCCATCCAGCGGAGATGTATCTTCTGTTCGATCGTCAGGTCCTGATCCACCCCCTGATACCCCGGCGACATGATAATGACCTTGATCCGATTCCGTTTGTTCATCAGGTATAGCGTGGACCCGAAATACCGGCCGTCATCCGAGTGGGGAAGAAAAACCAGTATCCTGTGATGCTGCGGCAGATCCTTTTCCGTGACGAGGAACGGGGCCGGCGCGGGCACGACGAACCGTTTCACGGGATCGAATCTGTAAGGTTGTTCCATGGTCATCATCCGGAGAGGGCGGACCGAATCCTCCGGATTCTTTCCATCACCGGGGGATGTGAATAATTCAGGAACACGCTCACGGGATGCGGATTGAGATTTCCAAGATTGTGAGCCGTGAGCTTCTTCAGCGCATCGATAAAGGCTTCGGGCGTGCGAGTGGTTTCGGAGGCGAAGCGGTCCGCCTCGATTTCGTGCCGCCGCGAGAGCATGTGGAGGACGATCGAGAGGATGAATTCGATGGGCGCGTAGAGCATGCCGAAGAACAGGAATCCGGCGTAGATGGAGACATCCGTCATGAAGAACGCGTCAAACAAGCCCCGTTCACGCACGAACAGCGAAAGCAGGTAAAAAACGACGCCCGAATGCAGTATGCCTATGGCCATGTTTTTCGGGATATGCCTGAGCTTGTAATGTCCGATTTCGTGCGCCAGGATCGTCACCATCTCCGCAGCGGAGTGCTTGGCGATGAGGGTGTCGTAAAGCGCGATGCGTTTGTTCTTTCCGAAACCGGTGAAAAAGGCGTTCGATTTTTCCGAGCGCTTCGAACCGTCCATGACGAAAACGCCCTTCAGGGGATACCGGACGGCCGAGGCATAGGCCAGAATTTTTTCCTTCAGCTCCCCCTCCTGAAGCGGCGTGAATTTGTTGAACAGGGGCATGATCCACGTGGGCGCGATGAACTGGACGAAAAGCGTGAAAAGCGTGGCCGCGATCCAGCAGAGGAGCCATGCCCATCGGCCCGCGTACTGAAAGAGCGCGAGAAGCCCGGCAAGCAGGGGACCCCCGAGAACGACGGCGAGGACAAGACCCTTGACCAGGTCCATGATGAAGGTTTTCGGACTGGTTTTGTTGAAACCGAATTTTTCCTCGATGACGAAGGTGCCGAAGGCCGAGAAGGGGAGAGACAGCAGCGTTTTGAACAGAATCAGAATCCCGATGAACGCCAGACCGGTGAGGATGGGATGCCCGCCCCAGGACCGAACGAGGCGGTCCAGCCAGTCGAATCCGCCGGAAAACCAGAAGAGGAGCATCACGGCGAGGTCGAAACTTGAGGTGATCCAGCCGAACTTCGTATTCATCCGCGTGTATGCCTGCGATTTTCGGTATTTTTCCGCATCGTAGACGTCCCCGAAGACTTCCGGCAGATCGACGCTCAGCAGGCTGAGGTTGAGAAGGTCCGAGATCCAACCGAGGATGAATTCGAACAGAAGCGTGACCAGGATAATGAGGGCGTAGGGATTCATGGCCTACGGCCCGGGATTCGGGGTTCGGGACTCGGGACTCGTGAAGCGTAAGGCGTAAGACGTGAAACGTGATCCGTAAGCCGTGAAAATACTCCGTAAGACATAACCTTTAGCCCATCACAGGAAACCAGAAACCAGAAACTCGTAACTCGTAACTCGTAACTTTTTATTATAGCAGCCGAACATCAGAACGGATTCTCTGTCGGATACGGCTGCGTTTTCGGCTGATTCACGGAAATGTCCTCGACTCCGAGCGTTCTGCACGCGTCGAACAGAATCCGGCCCACATGGCTGAAGGCCACTGCCGTGTGATGCGGAAAACGTTTTTCGATCAGCACGTGGCGGTAGAACCGTCCCATTTCGGGAATCGCGAACACTCCGATGCCGCCGAACGATTTCGGGTCCATGTCGAGCACTTCGCCCTGCGCCATGTAGGCCCTGAGCCGGGTGTCGGCCGTGGACTGGAGCCTGAAAATCGTGACACGGCCCGGCTTGATCCGGCCTTCCAGCGTGCCCCTCGTGATGTTCGGATCTTTGCCCGGTTCCATCAACCGGTGCATGATGAGCTGGTATTTCATTTCGGGATTGGCCATACAGCCCGACGGCGTGTTGCCGCAGTGGAAGCCCATGAACAGGTCGTTTGATTTCCGGTCCTTCGTTTTGGATTTTTCCGAATCGATCATGTCGTACGGCACGGTGTTGTTGATGTCCAGAAGCGTGACGGGAAGTTCGGTGGCGCAACCGGCCATGTATTCGCTGAGCACGCCGTAAATGTCGACTTCGCACGAAACCGGAATTCCGCGCGAGGCGAGCCGCGAGTTCACGTAACAGGGGACGAATCCAAAATATTTTTCAAAGGACGGCCAGCACTTGTTCGCGAACACGCCGAATGACGAGGCGCCCAGGTTTTTCGACATGAACTCCACAAGTCCGATTTCGTATTGCGCGAGCTTCTCCAGAAGGTTCGGATGCTTGTTCCCCCGGCCCAGCTCGGCGGCCATTTCCGCCGCGACCTTCGGAATGTCCACGTGGCCTTTCGCCGAGAGAAACACGTCGTACAGGTCCAGTTCGCTGTTTTCCATGATCTCGACGCCGAGGTCGTACAGGGGTTTCACCGGAGCGTTGCAGGCCAAAAAATCCTGCGGCCGGGGTCCGAAGGAAAAGATCTTCAGGGACTTCAGGCCGAGCAGAACCCTCGCCACGGGCAGAAAATCCGCGACCATCCGCGCGATTTCCTCGGGAATCCCGATGGGGTATTCGGGAATATAGGGGCGCAGCTTGCGCAGCCCGATATTGTACGACGCGTTGAGCATGCCGCAATAGGCGTCTCCGCGGCCGTTGATCAGGTCGTTTCCGGTCTCCTCGGCCGCACCTGCGAACATGACGGGTCCCTCGAATTTCTGCGCGAGCAGGGTTTCCGGCCCCTCGGGTCCGAAATTGCCGAGATAGACCACGAGCGCGTTGACGCCTTTTTTACGGATATCCCCGAGCGCCTTCAAAACGTCGGTTTCGTTCTCGACCACCGGTTCGATGCCCTGAACGGACAGGTTTAACTTTTTACAATCGTCAAGGACCATGTTTTTCCGTTTCTCGGAGAGTTGGATCAGAAAACAGTCGCGGCTGACAGCCACGAGGCCGAGATTCACGACGGGGACGTTGTTCATTCGAAGACTCCTATTCTGCGTGGGAAAATCCATCTTGATGGAACACGGATTTTCACGGATGAAACGGAAGAAGAAGGATAAAACAATGTTTTATTATTTTCTTATCCGTGACAATCCGTTCGATCCGTTTCATCCGTGTGCCATTTTATTTTTTTTATCCTTGAAAATCCGCTGTATCCGTTTGATCTGTGTTCCCTTTCATTTTTTAGAGAGATGGAACACGGACCTTCGGCGGAAAAAGACGGAAGTAGAAGGATAAAATATTTTTATTATATAATTTTCTTTATCCGTGAAGATCCGTCGCTTCCGTTCAATCCGTGTTCCATTTTATTGTTGCCCGTAATACGCGTCTTTGCCGTGTTTGCGCAGATAGTGCTTTTCCACGAGGGATTTTTTCAGTCTCGGCGTACGCGGGTTGATCCCGAACGTCAGGGCCGCCACCTTCGCCAGCTCTTCCAGAATCACGCTGTTGTACACCGCCTTCTCGGGCGTCCGTCCCCAGGTGAACGGACCGTGGCAGGCCACGAGGACCATCTCCACCTCCTCGTATGAAAGCGAGCGGAACGCGTCCACGATCTGATTTCCGGTTTCCTCCTCGTAATCGCCGGCGATGGCTTCCTGCGTCATTACCCGGGTGCACGGGATGTCCGCGGCCAGATGGTCCGCGTGCGTCGTTCCCAGGACGGGAATGGGTTTCATCGCCTGGGCCCAGGCCGTTGCATGGGTGGAATGCGTATGCACGACGCTTCCGATTTTCTCGAACCGGCGGTATAGCACGGCGTGGGTTTTCGTGTCCGACGACGGGCGAAGTTTTCCTTCTACAACGCGGCCGTTCAGATCGACCACCACGATGTCTGAAGGTTTCAGCAGCGGGTATTCTACACCGCTGGGCTTGATGGCGAACACGCCCCTGTCGCGGTCAGCTGCGCTGACGTTCCCGAACGTGTAGACCACAAGTCCGCGGCGAGGGAGTTCGAGGTTGGCCTCAAACGTCCTCTGCCTGAGTTCACGGAAAGACCGGCTCACGCGGCTGAGTCCCCCCCGCCCCTGGTCTGGGATTCCACGAAGGCGCCCAGTTTCGAGTATTTCTCGTAAAGCGCGAGGTAACGAGACGCGTTTTCCGGGTCGGGCTTGAAAACGCGTTCGAATCCGCCGCCCATGGCCTTTTGCGCCTGGAGCATGGTCGGATAAATGCCGGACGCAGTGGCCGCGCACATGGCTGCGCCGAGCGCGCAGGCCTGTTCGGACCGGGCGGCCTTGATTTCCATGCCGAGCACGTCCGCCACCACCTGCATCACGAACGGCGATTTTTTCGACACGCCGCCGATGGCGATCACACCCTGAATCGGAACGCCTTCGGACAGAAAACGGTCGTTGATCTTGCGCGCCCCGAACGCCGTAGCCTCGACCAAAGCCCGGAACAGCTTCGGCGCGTCCGTTCCGAGGCTGAGTCCCATGATGGCGGCCTTGAGGCGCTGATCCGCGTCCGGCGTGCGGCGGCCGTTCAGCCAGTCGAGCGCCGTGAGCCCGGTTTCTGAGAGGTCGATTTTCGCCGCGCGTCTCGACAGTTCCGGAATGATGCCGGCTTCTATTTCGGAGGCGATTTTTGCGGCCGTCGCCTTCGACACGATTTTGGTTTTGGGCAGCATCGTCTCCACGGGCCAGGCGAGCAGGTTCATGAACCACGCGTATACGTCCCCGAAGGACGACTGGCCCGCCTCCATGCCGAGCATGCCCGGCAGGATCGAGCCGTCGACCTGGCCGCAGATGCCGCGGACCAGCTTATCGCCGAATTCGTCCATGGGCGCGACCAGCATGTCGCAGGTCGAGGTACCCATGATCTTCACGAGCTGGTAGGGCCCGATTTCGGCGCCGACCGCGCCCATGTGCGCGTCGAACGCGCCCACGCCCACGGCCACAGTCTCGGCGAGCCCGAGCCGCCTGGCCCAATCCCTGGAAAGGTTCCCGATTTTGACGTCGCTGGTGAACGTCAGATCGTAGAGCCTGTCCCGCAATCCCGATAGTTTCGGGTCGACCGCCTTGAGAAATTCCTCGGACGGCAGGCCGTTCCATGACGCATGCCACATGGCCTTGTGGCCGGCCGCGCAGCGGCTTCGTTTGATCGCAAGCGGGTTCGTATTCCCGGTGAGCAGGGCGGAGATCCAGTCGCAGTGTTCCACCCACGAAAAGGCGGCTTCGACCACGGCCGCGTCGTGCCGCAGGACGTGTAGAATCTTCGACCAGAACCATTCGGAGGAATACACGCCGCCTTCGTACCGGGTGAAGTCCGTGCCGCCCCAGGTTTTGGCGACGCGGTTGATTTCATCCGCCTCCTCGACGGCGGTGTGGTCTTTCCACAGCACGAACATGGCGTTGGGATTTTTCGCGAAAACGGGATTCAGGGCGAGCGGAGAGCCGGCCCGGTCCACGGCCACGGGCGTGGAACCGGTGGTGTCCACCGAAATGCCCTTGATTGCGGCCCTTGCGGTTTTGGGGATTTTGGCCAGGCAGGCCTTGATGGTTTTTTCAAGACCTTCTATATAATCCAGAGGATGCTGGCGGAACCGGTTCTCGGCCGGAGCGCAGAAAAGGCCCTTCTTCCAACGCGGGTATTCAAAAACATCGGTTGCGACGGTTCTGCCGTTCAATGCGTCGACCAGAACCGACCGCACCGAGTCGGTCCCGTAGTCTACACCGATCACATAGGCTTTTTCTTTCATTCAATTCTCCATTCAAGAAATGGAACTCGGATCTTCGACGGACGGAACGGATGGGCACGGATAAGTGATTAAATGGTAATTGAGGGTTCTCAATCCGTTCCTCTGTGTCTTTTCCGTGTCCATATTGCAGTAATGAGTTATATGCAAATTCAAAATTTTGAATAAATTAAAGATCGGCAAAAATGGCGTAAATGTCAAGAAAAAAAGACTTGACTTTGACAGAGGTCCGTGTTATATTCATGTACGTACACGTACATATTAAAAAAAAGACAAATATACGTAAAGGTATAAGATGAAAAAGAACCTGTTCATGCGCGAAGACCTTGCCGCCAAATTCAAAATCTCCCAGGCCAGGCTTGCCGAAATGGAAAAGCTCAAACTGATCCGGCCCGCCGGATTGACCGAGGACCAGGCGCCGGTGTATTCCGACGAAACCGTCCAGCAGATCGCCCACATCCGGAAACTGGAGGAACTCGGTTATGAACTGGAGGAGATCACCCAGATCGTCAAAAAGGTGGGACTGCCAAAAATCGAGGCCGGGAAATCCGATTCATCAAAACCGGATCAATTTTTCACCGTCGGCACGCTCGCCGAAAAGGCGGGCGTGAGTCCGCGCACGATCAAGCACTGGGAGGACATCGGCATCATCGGACCCGAGATGCGAAGCGAGGGAGGGTTCCGGCTGTATCCCCAGATCTACGTCTACCTGTGCCACCTGATCAAGGACCTCCAGCTGTTCGGGTATTCGCTCGAGGAAATCAAAGTCATCTCCGATTATTTCAGGGATTTTCTGGCCGTCAGCGCACATCCCGAAACGCTGTCCAAAAAGGAAACCCAGGGCAGGCTGGAGGTCATGCTCCGAGAAATCGACATCCTTCTCGAAAAAATGGAACTGATGAAAAAAGGCATCGCGCGCTGGGAAGACCTCCTCAAGAAGAAAAAGAAGGAAATCCTCCAGCTGAAGGGCAAAATCCCGAAAACCCAGAACCATCCGGAAGGGAAGAAAAATGCGTAAGCTGGTATTCATTGAACCGAAGTCCCCGAACCTCCACATCTTTTCTCAGTTTCCGCTGCCGAGACTCGGCGTGTTCATCCTCGGAACGATCGCGAAACAGAGGGGATGGGACGTCGAGATCGTCATCGAACAGACCCGGAAAATCGACTTTGAAAAGCTCCGTGGAGCCGATCTCGTGGGAGTCTCGACCATCACACCCACGGCTCCAAGGGCGTATGCGATCGCCGATCGTCTGCGGAAACTGGGCATTCCCGTGATCATGGGAGGGCCGCACGTCACGTTCCTTCCGAACGAGGCGCTTGAACACGCGGATTTCGTCATCCGCGGCGAGGGGGAGGAGGCGCTCGTCCGTTTTCTGGAGGCCTGGAAAGCCGGCGGTGATTTTCAGTCCGTACCGAATCTGTCCTATAAAACAGGACAGCGGATCGTCCATAATCCGACAAAGCCGATGACGAAGTCCCTCGACGACAACCCGTATCCCGATTTCAGCCTGGCGCGGTCTTCGATGACAAGAAAAATCGCCGGTAAGACGATCATCCCCGTCCAGACCTCCAGGGGGTGTCCCTTCAGCTGCTCCTTCTGTTCGGTGACAAGCATTTTTGGAAAGGCTTACCGGTTCCGGTCCACCGAAAACGTCGTCGGCGAACTGAGGCTTTATAACCGCAAGGATAATTTCATCTTCTTCTACGACGACAACTTCACGGCCAATCCCAAACGGGCCAAGGCCCTGCTGCGGCGCATGATCGAGGAAAAATTCGAATTCCAGTGGTCGACCCAGGTGAGGGTGGATATCGCGCGGGACGATGAACTGGTCCGCCTAATGAAGAAGGCGGGATGCCACACGCTGTTCATCGGCATGGAATCGGTCAATCCCAAAAGCCTGGAAAACATGAAAAAACAGCAGACCGTGGAGGAGATCTCAAGCGCAATCCGTGTGCTGCGCAGGCAGCGCATTCACGTGCACGGGATGTTCGTGTACGGGTTCGACGACGACGACTGGCGAACGGTGAAGGAGACCGTCCGATTCGCCAAACGCGCCAAGCTGAGCTCGACCCAATTCATGATCCTGACGCCCCTGCCCGGATCGGAATTCTACGACCAGATGACGTGCGAGAATCGGATCCAGTTCCGTGACTGGTCCCTTTACGACGCGCACCACGCAGTCTTCAAGCCGCGGGGATTGTCCCTGTTCGATCTCCAGCGGGCGCAGATTTTCAGCCATTCGAAATTCTACTCCCTGAGGGAGATCGTCCGCCGTTTCATGTCGTTTGCCTGGGTGGATTTCAGCCTGGCGGTTTACGCGCGAAACCTCAACCGGATGTGGCAGAAGAAGAATCGGACATTTCTGAAGGTGATGGATCTGTGCCGTCCGAAGAAGGAGGCGAAGATCCAGATCGACTACCAGGAGCGGGTGCGGCTGGAGGACGAGCCGGTGGGGGCGGCGGTGTGATCGAATGGAATTTTGACGGTCAGGCCGCAGATTTTTTAAAATAACCGGACTTCGGCAGGGTACAGATATGATTGGAGAGTCAAAATGAATATTCTTTTAATCTACCCCGAGTTTCCGGATACGTTCTGGAGCTTCAAGCACGCATTGCCATTCATCCGCAAGAAGGCCTCGCTTCCGCCTCTCGGCCTCCTGACGGTCGCCTCGATGCTGCCGCCGGACTGGGCAAAACGCCTGGTC
>Ga0315274_10017136_pt1 | contig 10224 bp, 11 predicted proteins | sample YL17G02_20_MG_FD_203700 | JGI IMG/M metagenome (GOLD analysis project Ga0315274, IMG submission 203700) | Sediment microbial communities from Yellowstone Lake, YNP, Wyoming, USA - YL17G02_20 | ecosystem: Environmental > Aquatic > Freshwater > Lake > Sediment | place: USA: Wyoming | collected... | reverse complement strand
GTCTCCCGCTCTCACTCTCTACCACTGGGTTGGCAACGACCGACATGCCCGGGTCGAACTGTACCTGGTTGAGGATGACGGGACCGGCAGGCCTGAGCTCAAGCTAAGCGACACGGAAGGGAGGCTCCGCGCCGGGCTCGGCTTGGGGCGTGATGGAACTCCTTCCCTCGCCCTGTTCGACAAGGCGGGCAAGGAAACCTGGCAGGCGCCGCCCTAGTGCGTGCAACCCGCAGGCGCGTTGCCCGAAGCAGAAGGAGGCCGCCAAAAACCACCGGACAAGCCTCCGACAGCCTACTGCCCGGCGCGGTATACCAGTACAGCCGCAAGTGGCTGCCGGCCGGCTCCTACGCCTACCGCTGCGCTGCGCGCCAGGGCACGAACTGGACCTACTGGCCGAGCCCAGCGGGGAGCTACGCGAGCGGGCCGGCCGTCGGGCCGTGATGGGATAGCGCATCGCGGCAACACTGCCTGGCCGGGCAGCGTCTCGCCGGACCTGCCGAGAGCGTCAGTCCCCGCTCCTACACTCGCGAATGCGCCGCGCGATGGTCCCGGCCACACGTTCGTAACCCGCAATCTGCTCCAGCGTGAACCGATTCGGCGCCCGACTGTTCAACTGAAGCAGCCCGTAGGTCTCACCATCGGCGCGCAGCGGCACGAGTGCTACCGACTCATACCCCACGGCGTTGCAGAAGTTCCGCGTCGCAATGTCCCGCCGGCTCGGCGGCGACGCGCGCAGCAAGTCACTGGTCCCGTTCGTCCAGAAACTCCCACCCGGAGTGAAGTACGGAAGCGACGGGTCGGTTCGTCCCTGGATGACCGCCCCGCACATGCACGCCAACTGCGGCGTCCCATCCGCCAGTCGGACTATCAGGCCGGCCGAGTCCCGGTCACATAGCAGACTCTCCCGGACCAGGAAACTGACGCCAAATCCTCGCGTCACATAGTAGGGATAGTCCTCTTCGGCCCGCCACCTTATCCCGACAGACTCACACCCTGAAAGCCTGCTCACGACGGTCAGAACAAGCGTCAGCGCCTCACGCACGTCCGCTCCTGGTCCTGCACGCCCCAGGACCCGCTCGGCGAACCGATGCAGCCTGTCCGCATCCTCTCCCACGGCCGTTGCCTTCCGCCTAACAGACGCTTTCGGCGCCCCCGCCGCGTCCCCCTTTCCCTCGGGTCACCGCAGATGCCTGCCCTGAAGGTGCCTCGCACGCCCGGGGCGACGTGTCCCGCCAGCACCGCCCCTATCCACCCTTAGACCACCTCTCCCCTGCCACAGGTCCGCGCCGCAGGATTCGGTAGCATGGCGCGCGTCCGCGAACACTGCGGCCGCTCAAGTCGCCCAGGCGGACTGCCGCAAACCAGAATGAGGGGAAAGGTAACGGCGACAGGCCGGAGCGTAGGGGGCTCCGGCCTGCCTGCGTTTGGAGCAACCTGCCCCATCTCAAAGAAAGCGCCACCGCACGAGGGGGGAAGAACCATCGGGCGATGGTTCCCGTGCGATGGCGCTCTACGTAGATACTCTATGCCCGCAGTTTCTCCTGCGCAAGAGTTCAGGTCACTTTCGAGCGGGCTCCCCAGGCGACCGGAGCACCGCAGGCCGCCGGCGACCCGGCTTTCTCTGCCACAGGCTCTGCTTGCGCTCTGGCTGGGCCATCGCACGCGTCCTAACCCTGCCCAGCAGCGCCTTCAGCCTCTCTCACGCGCTGAGCTAGGCGAGCGATAAGACCAGCGAGTTCCTCGCGGGCCGAGATGTTAACGCCAATGGGTCCTCCCCCAGGGCCGCTGATCTCGGTCTGCACCCGGTCCCTACGTCCCCAGCGCTGGGGGTGCTTGCGCTCCAGCCTCCAAGCCGCCGCCTGCCAATGCCCCTGCTCGACCGCCTTGCTGATCCGCGCCACGTCGGCCGCCTCGGAGTCAGCCAGGGCCTTTTCTAGTGCGTCGGAAAACTCCCGGTAAACGCCGCTGCTGGCGCGCGCTCCTCGCTTGAGCCAGGCGTAGAGCGTGTCCTTGTGGATGCCGGCAAAGCTCGCGGCCACCTCGATGTAGTTGCCCGCCCGGATCGCCAGGCAGATTCGCTCCTGCAGTTCAGGTGTGAGTTTGGTCGGACGTCCGCCTGGCATCGCCAACCCTCCTGGCCCGCTCGCCCATCTGGGCCTCCCAGGGGGCAAAGATCGCATCACCGCAGCGGGGATCGAGGTCCACTTCAACCGGGCTCGTCGTGCCCAGCCGTGTGACCTTTCTTGAGTAACTCGTCAAGCGTGAACACCTCGTCGTCGGTCAGGTGCGAGAAGTCGAACTTCGTCTTCGTCTCGACCGGCCCGCCACCGGGACCGCTGATTTCGGCCTGCAGGCGGTCCTTGCGACCCCAGCGCTCGGGGTGCTTGCGCTGGAGCCACCACTGGGCGTGCACGGGGTCGGTGGCTGCCTTGGCCATGATCAGGCCGACGGCCCGGATTTCCGCCGCCTGCTCGGCCTCCAGTACGCGGCGGCGGAAATCATGGTACCGGGACCGCGGACTCTCCCCCCGCTGCATCCACTCGCGCAGCGTTCGTTCGCCGATCCCGGCCCAGGCGGCCGCCACCTCGCGGTAGTTGCCTCCGGCGATGGCCTGGCAGATCTTATCGGCCACCTCGGGCGTCAGTTTCGTGGGGCGGCCGGCCCGCCTCGGCGACTGTTCGCCGTCCCGCCCAACGGACGGCGGGCAAGTCTCGACATCAGCCCCTGGCTGGGCGGGCATCTCAGGTGCACCCCTGTCCGGGCAGGCTCACTGCGCCCCGGCCCGCCATGCAAACTGCGGACTCGCCCGTCTCGGCTTCAAAGCGGGCCACGATGACGCTGCAATAGCGCGCGTCCAAGTCCATGCCATAGCACACGCGGCCCAGGCGCTCGGCGGCGATGAGGGCTGTGCCGGAGCCCAGGAAGGGATCGAGCACCAGGTGCCCGGGCTCGGTGGCGTTGGAGATCGCCCGCTCGATCAAAGGCAAAGGCTTCATGGTGGGATGCAGTTCGCTGCGCGCCGGCTTGTCGTGCTCCCAAACCGTCCGCTCGTTGGTGGGGCCGTGCCAGCGGGGAGCCTGCCCCTGCTTGTGGGCATAGAAGAGCGGCTCGTACCAATGCTTGAACTGTGCGAAGAGCGCCCCGGCGCCGTTGTTCTTGACCCACACCAGGAGGTTGCGCTCCTGCCAGCCGGTCTCGTTCATGCAGTGGAGCACGTCGTGCAGATGCGACGACGCGAACCAGAGGTAGAGCGGCGCCTTGGGGTCGCTGTAGCGGTGAGCCAGGGAGAGGCTGGAGATGAGGAGTTCTCGGTAGGCCTCCGGCGTCATGTCGTCCCAATAAGCGTCGCTGGGCTTCTCGACCCCGCGGCGCGCCTTGGCGATGCGCTCCTCCTGGGCGGCCCGGCCGCCGCAGTAGGAAACGGCGTAGGGCGGATCGGTGATGACGGCATGGGCGAGGTCGCCCGCCATGAGCCGCTCCCAGTTCTCCTGGGCGGTGCAGTCCCCACAGAGCAGTCGATGGCGGCCCAGAGCCCAGAGTTCTCCGGGCTGGACGCGGGTAACGACGTCGGTGCCTTGGGCCTCGGCCTGCGCCATCGAAGCCTCGACGTCGAAGTCCTCGCCGCGCGGGTGGGCTGCGTTCACCTCGGCGAGCAGGGCCAGGATGTCTTCCTCGCCATAGCCAACAGCCGGCAGGATGTCCTCCTGCTGGGCTTCCCTGAGCAAGGCGAGTAGTGCCTCTCCGTCGTTCTCGGCCAGTTCGTTGGCCCGGTTGTCGAGGATGAGAAAGGCATCCGGATACGGGCCGTCATAGATATGGACTGCGACCTGCGACCAGCCTTCCGCCTTGGCCGCCTCCACCAGCGCGTGGCCGGCGAGGATCGTGCCGTCTGGGGTGATGACGACAGGCTTCTGCTGGCCGTGAATGCGGAGCGAATCGCGCAGCACCGCGAGCTGGTGCTCGGGATGCCGGCGGTAGTTGCGGGGGTGAGGGCGCAGCGAACCGATCGGCCGCTGCTCCGTGGTGAGCGGTTCCGAAAGCTCATTCATCGTGCATCTCCCTATCGAGAAGATCTGTCCGCGCTGATGATGCTCCGGAAAGCGAAAGCGGACCCTCGCCCTGGGCTGCGGTTGATCAGACCGCTTACCAGGACGAAAGCCCGCCTCGAGTACGAGCCCACGTTTAGGCGAGGGTCCTGCCCTCGCTTGCTTATCCTACTAGGCGCATTATAGCAAACCGCCGTGTGCAAGTCAATGGAATCGGCGGGTATGGGGCGGTTGTGCGCAGCATTGTAGGCTCTGTGATGAAGTCCCCAGAGACGCCCGCGGGCGGTGACCAATGCGTCGCCCGCGGTCAGCCGTTAGCGCCTGAGCGGCGCACGGCCGTGGTGGCGATATTTCGTAGGGCGGCACATAAGATTCCGGAAGGAAAGAGACGAGCGCCTCATTGAGCGACCAGGGCATAAGCCTCGAGGCTCTCTGTGATGGCAGCGCGCAAGGTGGACCTCTGGAGCGCCGCAATGTTGAGCGCCTGAGCGGCAGCGCCTTGGTGGTTGGGGGAAACACGGGCGCACATCTCGAATCGGAAGGCTGGGACTCTCCGAACCAGTACGCGATCCTGCACGGACCAGCGGCTGGCGCGGCGACCAGAACGGCAAACTCCCGAAGTGAGGAGAGCACCATGCCGGATCGGGGAGCCACGGCTTGCGGCCAGCGTGGGCGGGACATGTGACCAAGCGGAACACAGCACGCCGGACTACAACGTCGAACACTACTCCCGGGCCGCGCCAGCCGCCTGCCGAGAAGGCGTGTCGCCACAGCCGGGCGGTTCCGCCCGGTTCCGCTTCGGCCTCGCAAATCCGTCAGGTCAACAATCGCGACCTCGTCTTCTGCACTCCCGAGGAGTTACTCGCTTGGGCGGCCCACGCTTGCAGGGAGGCTGGGGCCTCTCCCAAGCAGACAGACCGTCGGCTGGAGAAGGTGGGCAAGTACGGGGCGAGTCCTGGTTTCATCCGCGCCGGGGACCGTCTCTGGGTCGGCGTGGGGGCGGTGCGGGGGGCCATAGGTAGCGTAGCCATCCTCCGGGACTTCTGTGGATGGCCGTTCAACCGCCGCCGCGACCGTCTCATCAACCCGACAGAGCTGGTCGAACTGATCCTGCAGAAGCTCGGGCGCGATGCGGACCCCCAGAAGGTGGCGGACATGGCCGCCAAGTACTGCGGATGGCGAGCGCTCAAGCCCACTAGGAAAGGCCGCCGAGTCACCATCCATCTTGCCGGCTATGCTAACACCGTGGCCGAACTGCTCCGACGCCAAGCCCGGTTCTTCTCGCCCAGCCGACGGGGCTATCCGCCCCGCGGCGATGCTGCCTGGTGGACCTTGTGGCAGGTAATGCGGGCGCTTGTGACGCAGCTGCCCGTAGCGATCCTCGACCTTGAAGCGGAGGACGGCACTCGCGGGGCGTTCACGCCGAATTGGCGGGTCCAGGCAGTGGATCACGTGCCGGAGGCGTGGCATGAAGACGTGCTGCGGGCCATTCTCAGGCGGGAAGGCGTGGAGATCACCCAACAGATCACGGACCCCAAGCAGGCCCTTGAAGAGGTGGCCGGGCACAGGTGGCAAGACGAGCAGCGCACTGACTACGCGCGCCGAAAAGGCGCCCTGCCCGCGCGGCTGCCCCGTGCCCTCGCACTTCGACATCCGGTCATGCGGGGGGCCATTCGCAAGGCGACAAAGGAACTCACCGATGCAGGTATGACTGAACGCGATGCTCGCGAGTGCGTGGGGATGATCCTCGCTGCCCACGTGCGGGACATCTTCAGCGGCGAGCGCAGCGACAGCAGGGGCTGGAATCCCCGCAGGGACGCCGAACGCATCCCCATCTAGCCTCTTCTGCACACCTTCTCCCCTTCCCTCATCTCGCCGGTCAACCTCTGCAAAATGACAAGGTCGACCGGCGACCCGATCCTGGTCTGCCATGTTACCCTGTTGCCGTGAAGAGAGCGAATAGGCAACAGGACTCGCGGACTTCGCCGCTACGCGCGTTCAGACGAGCCCACGGCTTGTCACTGCGCGAACTTGCCAGCCTGGCGGGTGTTGCACCTAGTGCGGTGTCGCGCGCGGAACGCTTTGAGCGTGGCCTGCCCAGCCGGTTGATGGACTTTCTTCGCGCCAGCGGGCACGACGTCGGCGTCATTGAGCTGCTTCACGAGCGCGCGGCAGCGGCGCGCACGGAGCTGGGCGATGGCGAACACTGAGGGACGAACCCGCGAACGCCGCAGGCGAGCCACCAACGACGTGCGCCAGGCGCCGCGCCCGGAGTGGGCGGCTCTTCTCGACAGCCTCGCGTTGCGGATCGCGGACAAGGTCCTCACCATCAAGGGCCACGATGCGGGCGACCGCGAGGAGCGAGCCCGATGATGCGGGCGCCTGCTCATGTTCTTGCCCGGCCTCTTCCTGCCGGACGCTCTGCAACTCGTACCAGAGCGTTTCTCGCCGCCTGCGTGTACCGTCGATGGGGCTGGATTCCAATTCCGGTAGGTGGAGAGGACGGCAAGGAAGCCTTGGTGCCTTGGGCGGACCTGCGAGAAGACCCACCGACGATGGAACGGCTCGTCGAGTGGTGGGAGAAGTACCCGGATGCAGGTGTTGCCGTGCTGACCGGCGGCGGCATTGTGGTCTTCGATGTAGATGGGCCTTCCGCCGAGGCCTACTTGGCCCAACAGGGCGGTATTCCTGAGGGCGCCGCGGTGGCTACCACGCCAAGCGGGCGGCGGCACGTCTTCTTCGAGGGCGACCTGCCGACCACGCGTCCGCGTGGGATACAAGCCTGTATCAAGGGCATCGGTGGCATCGTGGTGGTGCCGCCCGGCCCTGGGCGCGAGTGGGAAGTGCCGCCCAAGGGTGAACTGGAGCCCGCACCCCAATGGCTACACGACCTGGCCACACACACAGCCCCGCACAAGCGCAGTGGTGACGCCGGTCCGATGGTAGCGCTGACAGAAGAGGAGCTATCGCCCTGGCGCGAGATCGTTCGTGATCTAAGGCCCACGAAAGACGGTGCGGCCGAAGGGTGTTGTCCACTTCACGACGACCGCAAGCCCTCGTTTCGGATCTTCAGAGATCGCGGCGGCTACGTCAAGGGGTACTGCTGGGTCGAGTGTGAGAACAGTCTCACGGTGATCGGGAAGGACGCCCACGGCAAACCGAGGGTCGCCTGCAGCATGACACTGAACCGGCTGCGGGCGAAGGTCGCGCAACGGGTCGGCGTGGAGCGCTTTGAGTATGGCGCGCTGCGCCGCGGTCTGCAGGATCTCAAGCTGCCTCGGCGCGTCGAAGCCATCGCGCTTGCGCATGTGAGCATCGCCCAGGAAAGGCGCCTCGACCCTTGGGACGAGGTTGGCAGCGGCTATCGCGTGCTGGCGAAGCACACGGGACTTGAGCGCGTCCTGTCGGGTGGTTCCCTGTCGTCTGGCGGCCGAACCATCTGGCGGGCGCTGGGGGAGTTCGACGCCTACGGAGGCGTTGTGAGGATCGGCACACAGCACGAACCTGCCACAGATGAGGGCGAGCCGGCAAAGCGTGGCAGGCCGACCCAGACTGGACTGGGCAAGCTGGTTGAGGCGCTTGCGGCCGCCGGCATTACCCGCGCAAGCACCCTCATACCCCTAACCCCAGAAGCCGGGAGGAGGCGACATTTGAGCCCAGGGACCAAGGCTCAAGTGTCGTCGTCTTCTCGGGGCAGTCAAATGTCGCATACGCCAGGGCAGTCAAGTGTCGCCGTTTTCTCCGGGGTTAGGGATGTTCAGGAGGCTCCCAAGGGAGCGGGTCTGGTCGCCGATGGGGTCAGCGTGCGTAACAATGGGCTGACGCTGTGACAACAACCAGATGGGAAACTGCAAACACAGGCGACCCCTGGGAGGAGTTCGCGCGCGATCTGGCGCGTGCCACCGAGGGCGCGATCCTGGAGAAGATCGAGGCCCGGCAACGGTCGCAGTGGCAACGGGGGGCGGCATGGTGAGCGCCCCGCGCCACGAGTGCGCGAACGGAGATGCCCGCGACGCGACCGAGATGGCCCTGTCTGCCCTCGCGGAGGCGTTGAGCGATGCCATTGTGCGCCGGCTGATCCAGCCCAAGAGGACCATGCCCGGTGGTGAGGGCGGCCATAGCGGCGGAGAGGCCGGAGCCGGAGGACCAGCAGACGATGAGAAGCGCTGAGGACACTGGCCGAGCCCAACGGATGCCCGGGCGCCAAGCCCCTGGTGGAAGTGGCCAACCTGCTGGCCTTGGGCGCCCCGGAAGCGCCCCTGTGGCCAGCGAGAAAGCCTCACAAAGGCCTTGCTATTCCGGCCATGCCGAGCGATGAATGGGTAGGATGCCAGCCCAAAGGACAACAGTGGGTGCGGTGATGAGGGCCGCGATCTACGCGCGCCGCAGTTCCGACCTGCAACGGCAGGTGAGCACCACCGACCAGACGCGACGCTGCCGCGACTGCGCGAAAGCGCGCGGATGGCAGGTGGCCGAGGAGCACATCTACACGGATGAGGCGATGAGTGGCGCGCTCACCGAATCACGCCCGGCCTATCAGCAAATGCTGGGGGACGCCAAGGCGCGCGCGTTTGACGTGCTGCTTACCGACGAACTGAGCCGGCTGACGCGCGACAACGCCGAGGCCTTGCGACTGGAGAGGCGCCTGCGCTTCTGGGGCGTCGGCCTGGTGGCTATCGCCAATGGCATTGACACGGTCATGAGCCCGAAGACGGGCAAGACCCTGGTCGCCGTCAACGGCATCGCCTCCGAGGCCGAGAGGGAGATGAACGCCGAGCGGCAGCGGCGCTCGCTGGCGGGCTACGTGCTCCGTGGTATGCACGCGGGAGGCGCGCCTTTCGGCTTCCGCAGCCGCCCAATCATCCAGGGCGGCGATGGCCCCGAAGGAACAGGCAGGGTAGTCGGTCACGAGCTGGTCGTGCACGAGGCCGAGGCTGAAGTCGTGAAACGCGTTTTCCGGCTCTTCGCCGAGGGCAAGTCCTCGCGGCAGATCGCCAACCTGCTGAATGCCGAGGGCGTGCCGCCTCCAGGGGCGCGCTGGAAGAATCGCACGACGCGCGTGGCGCGCACCTGGTCGCACACCGCCATCGCCAGTTCCCCGAAGCGGGGCCTGGGCATCGTGAACAACCCGAAGTACGTTGGCCGGGTGGTCTGGAACCGCACTACCTGGCCCCAGGACCCCGACACGGAGCGGCAGGTGAGCCGGCCTGTGCCCCGCGAGGAATGGGTCGAAAAGGAGATCCCGTCCCTGCGCATCGTGCCCCAGGACCTCTGGGAGCAGGTGAAGCGGCGCCAGGAGTTGCAGCGCGCCCCTCGGCATGGCGCCCTGGTGCAGAAGAACCGCGACCGCCGCCTGCTGTCTGGCCTGCTCAAGTGCCACGAGTGCGGCTCGAACTACGTCCTGGTGAGCCGGACCTCGTACCGCTGCGGCGGGCGCAACAGCCGTGGGGAGTCGGTCTGCAAGAACCATCTGACCGTGTCGGCGCCGGCTGCCGAGGAGGCCGTCCTGCGCATGGTGCGCGATGAACTGTATGGGCGGCGCCTCGTGGAGGAGATGAAGCGCCACGTCTCGGCCCAGGTGATCGAGCAGGCGAAGCGTTCGCGCAAGACCGACACCGGCCAGAAGCGGCTAAGGGCCGAACTGGCCGAGATCGAGGCGGGGATGGAACGCCTCGTCGCCGCCATCCGCGACGGCGCCCTGCCGCCGGGAGGGCTGTCCAGCATCGGCACCGAGATGAGCCGCCTGGAGGCGCGCAAGGAACGCTGCGAGGCGGAACTGGCCGGCTCACCCGAAAAACAAGCGGCGGAATGGGATGCGCTGCTGTCCTCGGTCCCGGCGGCGGTCGAGGCCTTCGTGGACAACCTGCGCGAGTTGCTGGCGGAGGGGGACATCGCGCTGGTCAAGCGCCGCTTGGCCGAGGTGGTTCAGGAGATCGTTGTGGAGCCCGACAAGGGCGGACGGCAAGGGGCGCTTCGCGAGGGGCCGAACGCGGCGGGGCCTTGCGCCTTGCCCACGGCCTGCGGGCGAGACGCAGGGCGCGGTGGGAGGGATGGTAGCCCCGGAGGGATTCGAACCCTCGGTCTTCTGGTTGAGAACCAGATATCCTAGGCCGCTAGACGACGGGGCCGTGCGCTTCGCGAGTTATTCGTTGTTAGTTGTTCGTTGTTGGTTTGGTGC
>Ga0315274_10017135_pt1 | contig 10225 bp, 9 predicted proteins | sample YL17G02_20_MG_FD_203700 | JGI IMG/M metagenome (GOLD analysis project Ga0315274, IMG submission 203700) | Sediment microbial communities from Yellowstone Lake, YNP, Wyoming, USA - YL17G02_20 | ecosystem: Environmental > Aquatic > Freshwater > Lake > Sediment | place: USA: Wyoming | collected... | reverse complement strand
AAATCCCCTCCCGCAGCCCGAAGCACCTTGCGCAGGTTTTGCATGGCCATCCTGGTTTGTTCCCCGGCATCCAGTGGAATATATTCAAAATCCGATTTGATGTGCGGGTGGTGATGATAGACCGGCGCGGCTGTGACACCGGCGACATAGACGGTGGCGCCTGACCGCACCTTTATTGCGGGAGTATAAGGCATGTTGTAGAGCGGGTCGTTCTCTTCAGTGTGAATCATTTCTAGGCGGTCGCTCATTTGGCCTCCTGGTGAGAAACAAGACAGGCAGAAATTTGGTCGAACGATTCTCCTAACCGGAAATATAAATCCATGTAAAGCCGATAGAGTGAATCATAGAACAAGGACTCTTGGGAATTGGGTTGATATGTTTTATCTAACGTTACCAGAGAATGTAAATCTTCAAACCGTTCGACTACCCCGCTGCCCAGCAGCGCCCAGAAGGCCGCGCCCAGGCTGGAGGTTTCACCGCTGGCAGGGATGGCCAGTTCGTGATTGAGCACACTGGCAACGATCTGTGGCCACAAGTCGGAGCGCGTGAACCCACCGGAGGCACGGATTTCCTTCACCTCTGCGCCCAGATCGTCGAGGACATCGCGTACACTGCGCAAGCGGTAGGCGACTCCCTCCATCAGCGCTCGAGCCATGTGACGGGCGTCGTGGTTAAGGGTCAGCCCAAAGAAGACGCCGCGGGCGTTCATGTTCCAGTATGGGCTGCGCTCGCCGGCGAAGAGGGGGAGGCAGATCAAGCCGTCAGCGCCGGGAGGGACCTGTAAAGCGGAAGCAACCAAATCGTCAAAAGAGATGCGGGCGTCCTTCATCTGGCTTTGCAGCATCTGGTTGAAGGCATCCCGCAGCCAGGTCAACGCCAATCCGCCGTTGTTGATCGCGCCTCCCACCAGCCAGTGATCCTGGTCAATGGTGTAACAATAGCTGCGGGCTTGTTTGTCCAGCATGGCATGAGGGGCGATGATGCGGAACGCGCCGCTGGTGCCGATCATGCAGGTTGCTTGCCCCCATCGCACAGCTCCAGCGCCCAGGCTAGAATTTACCGCGTCGGCGGAACCGAGAACGAGGGGTGTATCTTTAGAGAGGCCCATCTGAGTGGCCAATTCGGGATTCAAGCCTTTGACAACCTGTCGAGGGTTTACTAATGGCGAAAGCTGGCTGGCACGAATCCCTGCAAGTTCTAGAGATGGGATGTTCCATTCGAGGGCATGCGTGTTCAGGAGAGCCGATCCGGCCGCGACGCCGAAATCAATCATATACTCTCCCGTGAGACGGTTGAGTATGTATTCTTTTGCAGAGATGAAACGAACAGCCTGTTCGAAGATGTGCGGCTGTTCCTCTCGCAGCCAGATCAACTTGTACAGGGGATATAGACTGTGCACCGGGCAGCCGGTTTGCTGATATAGCTCGTTGGCATCCTGCGCGTCTCGCACCGCTTGAGCCTGTTTCGTGGCCTGGTCGCCCACCCAGGTGATGACCCCAGTGAGCGGCGCGTCAGACTTATCCATGGCAATCAAGCTGTGATAGACGCCGCCGATACTGATCGCCTGGCATGCGTTGGGGGATACTCCCGCATCCTCGACGGCGGTGCGTACGGATCGGAGCATGGCAAGCAGCAGATCCTGCGGGGCTTGTTCTCCCAACTGGCCCATATTTTCGCGTTTGACATAGCCGCAGGCGCCAAAGCCGAGCAAATGTGCCTGCGCATCAATGATGACACTTTTACAACTCCCGGTGCCCAGGTCTATGCCCAAGAACCAGGCGGTGTGTTGATTTTGGGTCATCTTTGCTTTCGAGTCATACTACCCGGCAGTGAGGCTCGCCGCCTTGCAGAGTTTGCAGCACATTCTCGACGGCCATAACGCCCATACGCTCGATGGATTCGCGGGTATGCGCGCCGATGTGCGGCGTAATCACCAGGTTTTCCAATTGCAGGAGCGGGCTGTCTTTGGGCGGCTCTTCGTTGAACACATCCAGGGCAGCCCCGGCAATTTGCTTCTGCGCCAGCGCTTCATACAATGCAACCTCGTCCACCAGCGCGCCGCGGGCCGTGTTGATGAGATAGGCAGTTGGCTTCATGCTTTTCAATTGCGCCGCGCCGACCATGTGACGAGTTTCTTCGCTCAAGGCCGCGTGCAGGGAGATATAGTCGGCTTCCTTCAATACTTCGTCAAAGCTTACCAGCGAGATACCCTGCTCCACATCGCCAGACTTCACGTAGGGATCATAAGCCAGCACCTTCATGTCGAAGCCCAGCGCCCGTTTGGCGACGCCGCCACCAATCCGCCCCAGGCCGACCAACCCAATGGTTTTCTTCCATAACTCATTGCCTGCGTGCGCTCCCCAGCCTCCGTGACGCACTTTGCTATCTACTGATGGGATGTTCCTGGCGATGGATATCATCAAGCCGATGGTCAGATCCGCCACGGATTGGTCATTCGTCCCCAGACAGTTTGCGATCACGACTCCCCGCCGGGCTGCTGCCGTTAAATCAATGTGATCCACGCCGACGCCGTGCATGCTGACCACCTTCAAAGTGGGAGCGTTTTCAAGCACGTGGGCGGTCATCGGGACGACCCCGATGATGGCTCCGTCCACGCCCTGCAATGACTCAATGAGACGCTCCTCGGTCATCTTCTGGGACATATCCGCCTTGACAATTTCACATCCGGCCTGGTTCAACACATCCCAGGGCTTTGACGAGGTGCTGCCAAACGAACGAGTGGCAACCAAAATTTTGTAACTCATGCCGAGGCGCTCCTTACGGCGGCAACCAATCGCTGCGCTTCGGCGGTGATAGCAGCCCAGTCGCCGCGCGCCACAGCTTTCTTATCCACCAGATTTCCGCCCACAGCAACGGCCACCGCTCCCGCCTTGAGAAACTGAGCCGCATTGTCCGCGCTGACGCCGCCGGTCGGCACCAGCCGCAATTGCGGCAGGGGAGCAAGCACGGCCTTGATATAATCTGGCCCGCCGATGGCGCTGGCAGGGAAGACCTTCACAAGATCCGCGCCTGCTTCCCAAACGGTCATTATTTCTGTGGGGGTCATGGCCCCGGCCACGATGGGCTTGCCATAGCGTTTGCACATTTCAATGGTGGCGAGGTTTACCGACGGCGTGACAATGAACTGCGCGCCAGCCAGGATCGCCGCCCGCGCCGTTTCTGGGTCGAGGACAGTGCCCGCGCCGAGCAGCACTTCGTCGCCGAAATGAGCGGATGCTTCTTTCAGCATGTCGAGCGCCCCCGGCGTGGAAAAGGTAAACTCAATCACAGAAATACCGCCCGCTATGAGCGCTTCTGCCGCATGTACCAGTTGTTCCCCGCTGTCAAGCCGGACAATGGCAACGATTTTTTCTTCCAACAGGCTTGTCAGAGTCTCGAAATGGGATTTCATCGGTTTTGCCTCCTGTTATTTTGATAAATGATAGTGGTTCGTTCATCCACAAAATCCTTGTTCATCTGCTCTTCTTTGCGGTTGATCTCAGATTATTGCCTATCAACCCAAAAAATTCAAAAGAATAGAACCGGCCACGATCAATGCCGCACCCAGCCAGACGCGGAGAGTGACATTTTCTTGCGCCCTCCCAACCAGCAAAGGGGAAAGCAAGATGACCATCGGCACGTTCAGCCGCCCCAGAGCGAGCACCACGCCGACTGGCGCCAAGTCCAAGGCAATCCAGCGTGTCCACGTGGAGACGCCGACAAAGAACGTGGCTGCCAGTTGGAAAAAGAGCGCATCGCCTGTGATCGGCCCCTGCTTGATATGCTTGCGTCTGAAGAGCAGGGTAATCCCATAGGCTAAGGCAGAGAATCCCATCCCTACCGTCACGCCCAGCAACGGTGAATGCAGTTGCTCCAGACCGTTGCGGATGAAAATCGGGCTAATGGAAAAGCACAAGGCTGTTCCCAGGCCGTATAGAGAATTGCGCCAGGTCAATTTGCCAGATGTGCTACTGGAGCCCTCTGCAAACGAAACGAGATAGACGCCAATCACCAGCATCAAAATCCCCCCCAAGATAGGCAACCGCAGGAATTCATTAAACGCCAGCGCCGAGATAAATATAGCGAAAAGCGGCGTCGTCCCTACCAGCGCGCCGGTACGCGCCGCCCCAACTTTATTTTGGCTGATGGTCAGGAAGGTCCAGCCGATAAAGAAATGGAAAAGCCCGGCCAACCCGAAATTGACATAGGCCATGAGCGGTACACCGTTGAACTGGCCCAAATCTTCGGTCAGAACGGAAGCCACGGCCAGAATGACTGCGCTGCCCGCTAAAAGTACGAATGTAGCAATATAAGCGTCGAACGCCCGACCTGCCCGGCGGTTGAAGGCCTGGAATATCCCAAACCCGATGCCCGATAATGTTGCCCACAATGCACCTGTCATAAATGATTCTCTTCTCCTGCAATTAAGTTTTTTTGCTTCATTTCACCGCCTCATGCTGCTTCTGCCTTCGACGATCAAGGCCTCGGCCTCGGCGCGCGTCGGCCATGGGAAATCCGTGGGCGATGTCTGTTTCAGGGCGGAGAAGGCGTTGCCCAACCGTACAGCGTGCTGGACATCGCCTTCGAGGTAGCCGGTCAAGAATCCGGCTACGCAGGCATCGCCGCCACCGAGCGGATCTATGGTCTCGACTTCGTAGCGGCGGTCAGTATACAGATTGCCATTGGCGAACGCAAGAGATGTAGAAGACGCCAGTTGAGCAGAGAGCGACTTGCGCATGGTCACCAGCACAGCCTTGAAGTTGAATTTCCCGGCCACCTGTCGAGCGACATCCGCTGGAACATCCCCCTTTATATCCGAAAGCAGTTCCGTGATGTCCGGTTGATCGGGCAGGGATGTGATCAGGATGTCCACATATTTCATCAACGGGAGTTGTCGGGCGCGTGCTTCCTCAACGCCCCACAAAGCGGCGCGATAATTCACGTCATAACTGACGAGGCAGCCCGCTTCCCGCGCGGCCATCATGGCTTCTTTCTGCGTCTCATACGCGGAGGCGCTCAACGCGGGCGTGATGCCTCCGACGTGCAGCAAGCGCACGCCTTGCAGGATGGCTTTCCAATCGAGCATGCCCGGTTGGATGTGAGCGAATGCGGAGTCTTTTCGGTCGTAAAGCACACGGGTTGGGCGAGGCTCCGCGCCGTACTCCACGAAATACAGCCCGACGCGCTCGCCATCCGCCCACAGGATGTGGTTCATGTCCACGCCAAATTCGCGGCCTTTGTTGGCGATCATGCCTCCGAGCGGGTTTTCTGGCAAACGGCTGACCCAGGCGGATTTGAGTCCCAACCGGGCAACCCCAGCCGCAACGTTCAACTCCGCGCCGCCGGCTGACATGTTCAGCGTGGTGGTTTGCTCCAACCGCAAGTGATCGGGGGACGAGAGACGGATCATCGTCTCGCCGAAGGTAACGACATCGTTCATGTTAGATGGGCGGCCAGGCAACAGTGTAGAGGTGCTTGCCTCCGTTCAACGGACCTTTCAAAAGCTCGTCTACTTCCTTCTGAGTGAAGCGCTGGGTTACAAGATTTGCATCGGGCAATTTCCCAACCGGGAAGCGCTCCATAATATCGTCATGTAGTTTGACCATGTAATCCAGCAAGGCTTCAATACCTGGACGCGCCTTCTCAACATCTGCAAGCCTGGCTTTCCCAACCACTCCCTCCGGGTTGCCAATAATCTCAATCGTGCCCAAACCGACATGCCCGTACCAGGGAATGGCGCGCTGGTAGGCATTGCCTGCGGAGTCCACGTGGCCGGACGGCAGGAAGCCGTGGAACTCGGTATCCACCGCGTCTTCCATGTGGATCATCTCTGGGAACAAGCCCAGAGAGAATGATGTCTCAGCCTCATCCGCGTGGACAAAGGGAGTCTCGAATGGCCCTCCATGAGCCTTGTCCATTATAAAGGGTTGGATGGCGTAGTACCAGTTCAGGTTGATCAATATAGATGGCACCTGGTATTTCTTGGCAAAGCGGTGAATAGCGGTCGGGATGACATATTCCTGCCCGTGCCCGTTGAGCAGGATTTGCTTGCGGAAGCCCGCATTCCAGAATCCGGCGATCACGGAACATAGGTACGCTGTGAAGGTATCCTCATCCACAGGTACCGTTCCCGGCATGCCGATATGGTGGTAAGGATGACTGCCAAACCAGATAGGTTGTGAGACGGTGCAACCGGTTTGCCTGGCTACCGCTTCCGCCATGCGCGTTACCAGAAAAGTATCTTCGCCATAGCAGGCATGAGGGCCATGTGCCTCAGTGCTGCCGACCGGGATGATAAGTAAGTCATCCTTCTTCAGGCGAGCTTCGACTTCTTTCATAGTCATGTTTTGGAAGTAGATGCCATCGGCAGCATCCATATGCCCACCAGCCGGGGGTATTTGCCACTTGTGTTTTGCCATATTCACCTCGCCTCTCTCAGGGTTGGACAATCACTTTGATCGCCCCACCCACACGACCTGTGAACGTTTCAAACGCCTTGTTGATTTCGTCCAGGCTGAACTTATGTGTAATCAACGGCTTGAGATTCATGCGGCCGTCAGCCATCAGCGGGATCGCCCGCTCCAGGTTTAGCATCCCCTCCGCCTTTGGGCCGGTGATGAGCAGGTTCCACTGGACGATCTTATCGAGTTGAAGCGTCACCGGCTCGTGGTAAATGCCGTTATAGGATATCCGGCCATTCTTGCGAACAATTTCCATCGCCTCGGCGGCAGGGCCTGCCTGACCAGTACATTCCACCACCATATCTGCGCCGATGCCATGCGTCAATTCCATGATCTTCTTTACCACGTTGACCTCGCGCACGTTGACCGTAATATCAACGCCCATCTGCCTCCCGACGGCCAGCCGATCCTCGCGTGTGCCCGTGAGAATGACGCGACCCGCGCCGAGGATTTTCGCGATGTGCGCCGATATCAGCCCAATCGCCCCCGGCCCGGTCACCACGACGGTTTCGCCCGGCCTGATCCAGCCGATGCGCTCGTACCCATACAACACTGTCCCTGCCCCAGTGAGCAGGGCGCCCTCTTCGAATGAAATGCTGTCGGGTATCTTGTGCAGAGTATTGACATGGCAGGCAGCGTACTCGGCGTATCCGCCGTTCGTGCTGAAGCCATAATGGCGGTGACCTTTTTCATAGTTCCCGTAATTCAGACAGGTGGTATACAGGCCGCGCAGGCAATTCTCGCATCGGCCACAGCCTTTATGCGGTTCGACGGCAACCCGGTCGCCTACCTGGAGTTCAGTCACATCTGGCGCAATGGCGACCACCGTGCCGGTGAACTCGTGCCCCGGAATGAATTCGCCTAATTTGGGATATCCCTTCCAGCCCTTGGCGATGATGGCGGGGTCACTTCCGCAGATGGCGACCGAATTGACCCTTACCAGCGCTTCACCTGCAATAAGAGCAGGCACTGCTACCTCAGTGACCCGCAAGTCGCCAAAATCGAATAGCACGGCGGCTTTCATGGTTTTCGGGATGTTCATTTTCGCTCCTCTTATGGTTCCAAAACGACTTTCACAGCCTCGCCGCTGCGGGAAAGGGCAAAACCGCGCTCCCATTCCTTGAGCGGTAGAACGTGGGTAATGAACTGCGCGGGTCGAATCGCGCCGCGCTCAAACAAAGAAAGCACCCTCTCCCAACTGGTGTATTTAGAGCTATAACTGAATGAGACTGTGAGGGCGCGAAACATCGCCTGGCGGTAGGGGATTTTAATCTCATCGGCAGGCGGCTGGCCGATGATGCCGACGCGTCCGAGACGGCGCGCCAGTTGGAAAGCCTGCTCAATTGCTGGCGGCGCGCCGGATAGTTCGATGACCACATCCGCGCCTTCTCCATGCGTCAGGTTATTGACCAACCCGGCCAGATCCGTTTGCATTACATTGACCACGTGATCTATGCCCAGTTCGCGGGCTTTCGGCAAGCGGGCGGTTTCATCGCGGTCCACGCCCGAAATGATGACTTTTGATGCGCCCGAAACCTGCGCCATTTTACCAGCGACAAGCCCGATTGGGCCGCAACCCAAAATCAGGACAACGTCCTCCGGGGCAATCCCCGTACGGTCCAACATCCCGTGCGCGGCGACCGCAGATGGTTCGGTGAAGGTGGCCTCCACAAAGCTCAAGCTATCCGGGATGCGGTGCAGCAGCCAGGCAGGTACTTTTATGAACTCGGCGAAAGCCCCGTCAGTGAAATATCCGGGGGCGCGTTTCGAACTGCAAGCGAAAGCGTTGCCCGTAAGGCACTGGCGGCAGCGACCGCAGGCTTTGACATGCTGCTCGGAAACCACGCGGTCGCCGACATTCCAGCCTGTGACATTTTCACCCACCTTTTCAATTTCACCTGCGAACTCGTGACCGATCACTACTGGTGGTGTATTCGGGTGTTGGTTATCCTGGATCTTCAAATCGCTCCCGCAAATCCCGCAGGCCCGTACGCGAATCAGCGCCTCGCCAGGTTCTATCTGTGGAAGGGGGACTTCCCGCAGTTCCAGGTTGCCCGGCCCGCAGGCCGTTTTGACCAGTGCGCGCATAGCATTCTCCTATGGATGCAACATCACACGGATGGGGTCGCCCTCGCGGTCGCAGAATATCTTCCAGGCTCGAGAGAATTCGCTCAACGGTAGGTGGTGAGTGATGAGCGGCATCACATCCACCAGTCCTTTCTGCATGAGGGCGTTGGCGCGCTGGGAAATGCCGCGCGGATTCGCCATCGAGCCAAATACATCCAGGTTTTTTCGCACGATGACGCTCAGGTCAACTTGCAGTGTCTGACCTGGGCTGGTGGCTCCGCCAAGCACCACCCGGCCTCCCCGGCGGGCCATTTCGAGCGAATGTCGCCCCGCCTCGGCCGTACCGGCGAACTCGATCACCAAGTCGGCTCCCCGCCCCGCCGTCAGGTCACGCACGATCTGCACGGGGGCGGTGTCCTGACCAGCGATAACGATATCGTCCGCTCCCATCCAGCACGCCAATTCCAAGCGGTTGTGATCCACCGGCGCGCCAACGGCGATCACCCGACCGGCGCCGAGCGCGCGGGCCATCTGCACAGCCAGCAGCCCAAGCGCGCCCGGCCCTACGACCACCACATTCTCTCCACCCCGCACCCCGCCGGCGCGCTCAAACGCCCACAAGACGATACCAACCGTGTCCGTGAAAGCGCCATGATCATAATCTAATCCATCTGGCAGGGGATGTACCGAGCGGGCGGGAACCACACAATATTCCGCTAAACCACCCGCAACAGTGAAACCGATATGGGCATGTCCTTTTTGGCGGTTGCCATAATTTTCACATAGATTATACACGCCCTCGATGCAACGCGGACACTCGCCGCAGCCAGTGTGCGCCTCCACCCCAACCTTTGTGCCCACGGGCAGCCCACTGACTCCTGTCCCAACTGCCGCAACTTCGCCGCCGAACTCGTGGCCGGGAATGTGCGGAAAAACTACCATCGGCACTGTCCCATGGAGTATTTTTACATCCGTACCGCAAATGGTCGTGGAGCGCACCTTCACCAACACCTGACCGGATGTGGGCTCGGGCTGCTTTACCTCTTTCAACTGAAATTCATCTTTTTGGGTAAAAACAACTGCAAGCATAGCAGCATCTCCTCATTACTTCCAGAAGCGTGCGGCAGCCTGATCCCTGCCATACCCCAAGATGTCATCCATCTTGCGCCAGAGCGGGTCCAAAATGGGTATATTGGAGATAGCGGTACGAGTCAGTTCGTGTACCCAGCCGGGGCGCTTGGTGAACGGGCAACTGCGGATGCAGACGGTGCAGTTATCCGCCACGCCCATGGCCCAGTAGCGGCGGCAGGAGTCGTTGTCCAGGTGCCAGGTATAAACGCCCGGGTTGTTCGAGATGCTTGGCCCGGACCAGGTCGGTTCGCCGGTAGGGATGGATTTCGAAGGGCAGGTCTCGGCGCATTTCAGACACACCATGCAAAACTCTTTCACGCCAAAACGGATCGGGCGATCGCGCACCATGGGTAAGTTGGTAAAAACCTTACACAGCCGCACGCTGGGGCCGAATGTAGGGGTGATCAACTTGCCGTTGCGTCCCTGCTCACCGAAGCCGGCGTCAATCGCCAGCGGAATGTTCAAGGCCAGATCATTGAGCGAGGGAATGGCGTTGTAGCCCAGGCCGCGCAGGAACTCCGCCAACCCGGCTACCTGGAGCGCCATTTGACTGTATACGATGTGCG
>Ga0315274_10017132_pt1 | contig 10225 bp, 18 predicted proteins | sample YL17G02_20_MG_FD_203700 | JGI IMG/M metagenome (GOLD analysis project Ga0315274, IMG submission 203700) | Sediment microbial communities from Yellowstone Lake, YNP, Wyoming, USA - YL17G02_20 | ecosystem: Environmental > Aquatic > Freshwater > Lake > Sediment | place: USA: Wyoming | collected... | reverse complement strand
TATTAATGATGTTCCTGTGTAAATAAACGTAGCGAATCCTCAAAACTTATCGATGTGAAGACATAACCGTACTTATTGACAATTAAAACTCGTATGGGAGAGTTAAAATATCAGTTTAAAAGCAGTGTTGCTCTCCGTACATACGTAACGCGTATAGCATATTTAAAGTATGCCGTCAGGTTTCATAGTTCAAATCCCATGCGAGTTTTAATTGTCAAATAGGGCCCTAGGGCCCGTTTGAAGAGCGTGGAATCTGTGCCCTTCAATGGGGAAATTCGTGCTCTTCAATGGGCCTTTTCCAAAATCGTGGTTGAAGAGCAGAAAGTCGAAGATTTGAGGTTATTTTGCTCTTGTTTCAAGAGCGCGGAAAAGGCTAAATTGGGCTTTTTTCGCTCTTCAATACGGTTTTCAAAAAGTCTGGTTTGAAGAGCGCGGTTTTTGGCTCTCTTCAACACGGTTTTTCTGAGGGCCCACTGAAGAGCGCTGAAACCTCATATGGGCCCGTTGAAGAGACTCGAAAATGTCGGTTGGGCCCGTTTAGAAACTTGCGCTCTTGAATGGGCTCTTTTCTAAACCTCGGTTGAAGAGCACTGGATTCTACGCTCTTCAATTTGGGTTTTCAAGAATGTTGGTTGAAGAGAGCTGAAAAGGGCCCCTGGGCCCGTGTAGACTTTTATTCGGGGAAACAACGCCAACCGCATTTCCAACAGAGCCAACCGCGGCGCAACTTCGTCATTTCTTGCCCGCATTTTCGGCACTTCACCATTACGTCTGCCACTTTCGAAGTCAAAAAGGCCACCCTAATTGTCTAAAACTTGGTTAGGCCCTATGATGCTCGTAGTAAAGCCATGACTGTCAAGACCGCAAGAAATATGCTGACTCCAATCAACCCGAAACTACAGTACAACGTGACCGTGTTCTGAGTTTCAGAAACCACGCCTACCGCTGGGTATTCGCCTCTAGCCTTCAACGCTATGTACTCTCGGTCTGGCATGGTTCGCACTGTTCGGGTTGACTGTAGGCCCATGACAGCCAGAAACGTGAAGAGGCAGACCAAGAGGGCAAACGCAAAAGACTGGCTGTTCAGTTTCACCATCTGTTCTGTACGCCTCTGTTAATGTCTAACACGCGCTTGTGCTCTTTAATCATTACTTCAGCCGTTGTTATGTTTGGCAACACGCGAATGTCTGAACTGTTCACCATTGAAGTTTTAGTTCTGAACCCGTTCTCTGAGTCAACTGACTGTTCGACAGTCACCACATCATAATTTGCTGCCGAAATGTTCTCTGGCAAAATCGTCATGGGTAATCTGTCGCCGATCAAGATGTTGATGTTGCCAGTCGTGGTTACGTCTAGGCGTGTAGGAGCTGCTTTAAGCTGATAGAGTAGGCTTTCGCCTCTCTGCCAACATTGAGCGTCTGATGCAAGCTTATCGTCAACGTGTACCATTTCTCTGATTCCGTATGCTGGCTGGCTCACAACAGCGTCCTGAACTACGTAGCGCCAGCGGCCATGACCAAAATATAAGCCGTCAACCATAGCCGCGAAGTCAGTGACTTTCTCCGCGTAGAACCTTACACCCTGAATGTTGTGCCAATCTGGAGCGCCAGCGCCAATGGTCCACTGGCCAGAAGGGTTTGAAACAGCGTTATACTCGTTTCCTTGTCCTAAGATGTAACTGTACCGAGTCCAATCTGTAGGCGTGTATCCATAAGAAGGCAAGGACAAAACGAAATAGTTGCTGGCGTCAGGAGCCAAAATCTTCAATGTGTCATTCATTACTGCGCTTGAAAATTTGAGCCAGAAGTTTATTGTTTGGTAGCCTTCAAGCCCGTAAACACTCGTTGAAGTGTTGACGTGGTAAAAGTCAACGATTTTAGTAGTGCCCATGTCCTGATAACAATGAATGTAAGCAGCACCCACAACTTGACCAGCGCCAGGAGCGCTTAACGTGCCAGAGGCGGCTGTCCAATCCGTCAGTGATTCTGTCCAAGGAGTGTCCCCGTCAGTGGGGTTCTTGCGTCCATCAGCAATAATTTTGCTTGCCGAGTCATACTGTACCTTGCCAAGTTTCCCATATATGTATAGGTAGTTTTTGACGGCTGTCTCATCAGGCTGAACAGTGTATTGCAGAATGTTCGTTCCAATCCCTAGAGTTTCAACGCTTCCGCCACTTCGGAAAGGTCGAGTCTTCCAAACTAAGTTATTATTTACATCCACGCAAAAGTCTTTTTTCACGATATGAGCGGCATCAGCCCAAAAGTCAGACGCAATATTTAAACAGTCCAAATAGCTTTCGTGGTCCACAAAGAAGCTTTCATGGTAAGCGTCTGAAGCGTCACCTGAGAGACTTATGCCTAAACCCAAATCGGTAACGGCCCATTCTGTCACTATTGTTGCAGCGTCCACATTAACGTAGTTTTTGGTTTTGAACTGTCTAGTCAGGATTTCAGCTTGATTCTTACATAGAAAAGTGCGCAAGAACCCACCCATAGCGCTTGCTTGCGTCTGGCAGATAGGCCCCTGAGTCAACGGATCGCCAGTGATCGTGTCGTAGTTTATCCATAGTTTTGCCGTGTCGTTGAGTGCAACGTCACTGTAAAGGTTTCGAGTTATGTCGTGAGCTGTTGGAAGGGTGAAACTGAATGTGCCTACTCCGTTCAAGACTTCCTTAGTGTGAATGCTGACCGCGTGACTGTCCAGTTGATAGAGCATATTCGCTCCATGCCAAATTTCAACTCTAGTTTTTGGAAACGTCATTTAAGTCGAAAACTCCAAAACAGTTTCTCCAACCGTCATAGCAAGGCCAAGCCATGAAGCTATAGCGTAAATCCAGCCGATAGGCGTGGTAGCTTCTAGCGTGGTGAAGGCGACTTGCACCATTCTGATAGTAAAGATTAATCTGTTCAATTTACCTATGGCCTCATCAACCTCTCTTGAACCCGTCATTCTCTGCAACACGGAGCCGATCCGTGTAATAGACATCTCGACTTCTTGAAGGTCATGGCGACTCATTGTGGTATGTTCAACTTTAAATTGTAAGTCTGCAATCTGTTGTTTAGCCTCTTCCAAACTCACCATATCTGCAATTCCTCTGGATTAACGTCTATTTCCACGTCCACTGTGCAGCGACAATGCGGATGGCTACTCATTTCTTGAATGAGCGGCACTTCGTCTAAATCGTCAAGTTCCCATTCCTTGCCGTTCAACGCTTGACACCGGACACACGCGTCTGGCTGCGCAACCCAAGTGACAAGGTACTTCACGCCTAGAACTAGGGTTTCGCTCATATGATTCTCTCCAAGGGCCCCTTACTGGCCTTCAACCTGAACCCGGTTAGGACCCAATCAGATTTTGCGGTCACGTTTCTTCAAAGTCTCCGCTAGTAATTTTGCCGATTGCTCCAGATATTCCGTTCCCAAACGCTTCAGGAAATCCTCAATATTCATGTCCAAATAGTCAGTTTTAGAGAGCCCAGACTTTTCAAAAAACTTTTCCAACATCTTCGCGTATTCGGGGTCCATCTGTGCCAGTTGCCTAAGCTTGATTTCACTCATTCTCTACGCTTCCCCGTTCAAGTTGAAGGCCCATTCTGGCCAGACCGTTGCAGTTTCGGGAATGGTTAGATTGAGCCAGCCTTCCACTTCGTAGCCAACGTCTAGGCGCGTGTTGTTGGCTTCCCATTCAAGAATCCAGTCAGACGGCAAGCCAGTTGCGGTTATGCTGACGGTTAGGTTAGTGTCGCCCACGTTGACGACAGTCAAGTTTCGGACGGATTGCACACTGCCTCTTTCGCATTCCCCCCAATCTCCAGCGGTCCCATTCAGACAAAACACGCCGTTCCGAAACATGGCTAGATTGGCCCCCGCGTTTTGGTCGTTTTTAGGATAGTAAATGTTTACGAGTGTGTCTGTGACGACTAGGGTTCCAAGAAAGGATATGAGGGCTAGGCTGACGTACTTTAGTTTTTGATTCATTCTTGCTTCGCCTTCTCCAAAGTTTTCAGCCTTTTCTCTTGATCCTCGTTAAGACTGACTTGCTTGTTATGTTCCGTGACAAGAGCACTGAGAGTCTTGTCAAGCTGGCCCAACTTCGTTGAAAGCTGAGAGGTTTGGCTATAGAGAGCCTCGAAATGCTTGTTAGCCGCGTTGCACCATGCCACAATCGAAGTTATGCTTTTGTCATGCCTCTTCAGGGCTGCATCTTGGGTTACGTCAAACTCTGTGGCTTGTTTCTTTCCAAATAGGCCCATACCTTTCACCTATGAACTGGGAAGCCAGCGGAAGGGAGTGACGAACCGCTGGCCCCCCTCAAGTTTGGACTTCACAGGGCAGCCTTTCTTAGCCAGTTCAAATAATGCCTCGGAACCAGTGAATCTGCCCTCAGTCCCGCGTTGGGAATTGGTCACTCTAAATCTCGCCTTTCTTGGCCTTCGCGAAAAGACTGTCAACAGTTTCTTGTGGTTTCTGTGCCTCAGCCTCAGAGTATGCTTTTGCCGCTGCCTCTTGCTCTTCCCTTGTTGGCTTGTCAAAATCAATGTCGCCTTTACTGGCTCGGTCAATCATTCGGTTCACTAGGTTTTCTGGCTGTTCAGCTTTCACGATTGTCTGCTCTTGCTTCGGTTCTAGCTTGGCCTTCAGAATTTGCTCATTAACGTACTCTTCATATTCGTTCACGTTTTCACCTCGCTCTTCAAGTCGCTCCAGTGAAGAACATAGTTACCATGCGGTCCCAAGACGGCCTTGACTAGACTTTCGGACCTAGTGCTGAGTTCCTGATCCAGTTTAGCGTCTATCACACCTTCCAAACTAGATTCCCAAACTGGCATTACCTTCTGCACGACTTGACCGCATAGGCCCTCAAACCGCTCGCAAAACGCTTTAGTCAAGCCAAACTGCTCGTCCATCCATTCCGTGACGGTCTTTTCAATCTGCCTTTCCCGACTGTCAACTACGGCCTTGAACCCTTCAGACGCTCTAGTAGAAAGACTTGGAAAACTTGCTTCAGCCTCTTTCTCGCCTAAGATGCGTAATTCTTTCGCTGACTCGTCCAAAGCCCGTTTCTTGAGTCTCGGCAAGAGGTCAAACCGCTGTCTAGCAGCCTTTTCGAAATAGTGGTCAACCGCTGCCCTCTCATATTCTGATCCGTTACAGAGTGCCTTAACCTTCTGTGACAGCTCCGCCACGTGCGGATGATCTGCCACTAGACCTGGAATAGTCTGAAATACGTCACTTAACGATTCTGGCATTACGTCAACTCTCCCCGTTTGGCCTTGTTGAAAAGCTGATCTATTGGACTTGGCTGCGTGTTGCCATCTGGACCCGCTGGAGTTTCTGCCGCTGGTGTGCGCTTGGCAGTTTCAGCCTTTTCCAACGCTGCCTTTCTACCATGCGCTATCAAATCGCTCACATGCGCTATCGGGTCTGATCCCAAGCCAAAACCCTTATTGAGAGTCTTGTTAACTTCCTCTTCTTTAGCCTGGAACCTCTGCTCCATGCTCTTCACAATGTTGTTCTCGTACGCCTTGCACATTCCAGAAAGCAACTCTTCTGTCGCCTTGAAAATTCGATTTTCCAAAGTTTCTTCAACCATTCATTTCCCCCCTGCACCTTCAATCTTGCTGTTTATTCTCTCAGTAGTTTGGTCAACTATGGCGTCCCACAAGTGCTTTCTGACTTCCTCACGAATCATAGACTTAACGTCTTCCCCCTTGTTTTCCTGCATCAGTTTGAGTTCCACCGCTTCCCTTATCTTTTCCCGAGCCATGACTGTGAATCCTTCATTGTATTTTTCGATCTTGCGAGCCTTGAGCTTTTCCAAATTCTCTTTCGCCTCAGCAAGGAATGACTCGTAAACCTCTTCTGAAACATCTAGGCCTCGGGCCTGCACCGCTTTTTGAATCTCAGCGAAAGATGGAACTTCCAGTTTGTCAAGTTCAGCCTTTACCTTGCTCAGTCCATCCGTGTAGATAGGTTCAATTATCCGCATGGCTATATCGAAAAGTTCCTTTCTACGACCTCGATACCTCTTTTGTGCAGCGTACAAGTCAGATTTGATTTTGTAAGGCATAGTTATCAAGTAGGGTTATACACTAACCTTATTAATAGGCTTTGCGTATAGGGTGGGTTAGATGCTAACCCAAAAGGATGTTTGAAGAATGATAACTGATTTTAGAACCGATAAGGAAGGGGGAGGCCAGCATTTGCCGTGTTCGCCTTCCCCTTCAGATGTGGAGAGCCTAATCTATGAATAGGACGTCTTGCGATTTAAGTTTTGCCGCACTATGCCAGAATGAGGCCCTACCATGACCGAGAGGATCTTAGAGAAGTCAGTCTCTCTCAAGATCACTGAGAGGCCCTTCACCACCGAACCCAAACACTACATCAAACGCGGCAGCCACACAATACGCGCGCGCTGCATAGAGTACGTTCAAAAACTAGGCCAGCTAGGATTCACCCTTGAACTGCCACTGGAAACTGCACAGCAACTCTTCACCCAAACCCTGGACATTTGGGACCGCACAAGCCTAAAAGCCTATTTTGGAACCTTGCCAGGACACTCAAAACAGACTATAAGACGCTGGGCCAGGTATCAGAGCGGAACCACAAGCGTAAAAGACATTCAGCTCAGTCAGGAAACTAGGAAATGTGAAGGCTACCTAGAAAAGCTGGGCCTAGTCACCTATGGCAAGAAAGGCGCTAAATGGTTCCTAATCCTTGAAAAACCGTTTTTGGTTCCCACACTCTTGAATGAAGGCTCAGGCGCTTCCATAGATAAAATCTCTCTCTCATTCTCTCAAGGGGAAAGAGCGCGAGAAAACCGATTTGAGAAGGTTGTCTCGCCTAGCATAGAGACTACTGAGACACAACAAACACACACACTACAGGGTGAGAGAGAAATTAGTCGAGTGAAAGTGATACCACATACAACTGTTCAACTGTCAAGTGAAGAGGCAACAATCCTAAACGCCAAACCTAGAAGGAATGACTCAAAACTGGAAAGGGCCCTGGGCCACTTGCCAATAGAGAGTGAACAGCCATGACAGAAACAATCACTGAATACAAAGGCGCTCAGATTAGGCACGTTCACAAGGGCACAGCCATCTCAGTGACGGCAGCCGTGGATCACAGCCTCAAACTACAGTATGACGGATCCGTATGCGTGGACCACCTGACAAACAGTTACAAATACGGTGAAGAGGTCCACTTACTCACTTATCAGCAGAACGAGCCCAAGGCCGTCTTTCGCCAGGCCTCGAGTCGGGACTGGTTCAGGGTTGAGCTACACTTCAAGGCTGAACAGATGGACGCACTAGCGCTGGACTGGCTGAAATACAGAGGCTTGATTCCATGACTAAAGGCAGAGTGGTTAGCAGAACAGAAATAAGTTTTGACACAACACCGCAAGAACGCAATAATAAGACACAACCGCTAACAATCACGATCCTGAAAGCAGAAAACAGAGGACTAGGCATCAAGAGCAACCGAATAGGCAGACACACACGCAAATCCAAAGGCAAAACCTACAGCAACCCAAGACTCCTTCTAAGGGCCAACATGAACGAGTATGTAGGAGCAGACGCGCTTGTATTCCGAGCTAGGGCTTCACTGATTGGCGGCGGCTGGAACCTGATAGATCAAGTCGTCCTCATAGCCGTCTTACTACCATAACAACACAACCACACAATCCACCGTTAGAACCAAGCCAGACGCACACCACGTTTTTAATTGTGGAACACGACACTAAACGACACCTAGTTTACTTTTGTCTTCTCTCGGTTGAAGAGGTTTTACACAACTAGGGGTAACAACATAGCAACAAGGACACATAGCCATAAGGACATAAGGCATTAAGGACACACAACAATAGAGCCGTATTTAAGCTGCTTTGAACCATAGAAAGCTGCATTGGGCTTGTTTGGTTACGAGTAGGTTGTAATAGGGCTCTAGTAGTTGGCTTGGTATGCGCGTATGCTGACAAGTGGCGATTAGGGCCCTAGCGTGGTTTGTCTAGTCTGCAACTGGGCCCATACGCGAGTCTGTCAGTCAAGAGTCCGAGTGCTGTTGGCGTATCGTAAGACGCAAGGCAGTATGTTAGTAAGCATACTCAAGCATATTAGTTGTTACTGTTGTTATGTTGCTATACTCTTGTCCTTATGCCCTATGATTGTAACTCGTACTAGGGCCCAGGTGCAGATCAACAGAGCCCAGTGCCCATTCCTCAAAACGAGTTTAAGGAAAGTCTACCTAGAATTAAAAGTCGTTCGAACGAGTAAGCTGGTTTTCATATTTTTGCTGTGGTGCTTGGTTGAACTGTCGGTGAAAACGAGCCCATATGTGTTTTTCAGACTTTCGAAACGGGTCCTTATGTGGTTTTCAGAAACGAGCCCATAGGGCCCTAGGGCAGTTTCGGGAAGGGGTCTGTATCGCAAGTTTTAAGAGTTGAGAGAGCATACTGTCTGTTGTGGCACAATGCCGTCATTCAAACAGGTCACGGTTACGCCTTCCTTGACTTCTCGGGTGAAGAGTTTGAAGTGTCAGGGCCAGAACTGTGAGGCTCAGTTTAGAACTGGGAGTCAGGTTTACCGTCATGTGAGCGGGGTACACACGAAATATTATTGTTTGGAGTGTTATTTGAAACTGTGGTTTTGAAAGAGAAAAAGAGGACCCTAAAGAGGGATTCTGAAAAGGTCGACTGGGCTCTAGCTATTGGGTTTGATCGGTAAGAGCGTCCAACTCCACGGCTGCAGGTCTATTCTGTTTCATCCACTGTTCCAGAGCGTCAACGAAACCCTTGCTTATTTTCTTGCGCCAACCCAAACGCGTGAGGATCATGTGCTCTCCCTTGAAGACCTTGACCGTGACTTCTGGGTTGTAACTGACGTGGTGGTTCTGAACGATTGTTTTCTTGCTTTTCTTTCTATGTTTCTTTTCCATGGCTATTCCTTCTTTCCCTTGCAGTATTCACCAAGTTTAGCATAGTCTGTTTTCGTCAGGGTTTTCCTTGGAAACTTAGTTTCCTTTTTTCCATCCCAGTATATCTTCGCTGTTTCCTCAATTAGGTAGCAGGTGAAGCAGAACTGTTTGCCCTGGAACGAGAAACTCAGTTCTGGCTCTAGGCCCCCGCAATTTGGGCAGTGGTCGGGTTTGGTTAGCAATGCTTGCAGAACCCCGCGTATTTCCTTGATTTGTCGCGAAGATGTGTAGTCAATATTTACGACAACGATTGGATGGTAATGCTTTTTTTTGGTTTCTGTCATGGTTATTCCTTCTTATTCTAATGCTCTTGGAAGCCTTATAGTTTGATTTGAAACCCTATGAGCACAAGCAAGCGCGCATGTCGGCATGGTAGCAGCGAACTTGCAGACTTGAATGGCTCCGCACTCGCTACAGACCTTCGCGTGGGCCCCCTGGGCCCGAGTCGGGTTTGTCTCTTCAACCTGAGATTCGACAATGGGCCCGTTGCGGATTCCGTCGTACTCTCGCTGCACGTCCTCCCAGAAACTTAGTCTGCCAACATAGACTTGGGTTGATTCTAGGCTTTCATGTCTTAAGATGGTTTGGAGTGCTGGGACGCTGTTGTGCAGGTCATAAATCCAGTGAGCAGCAAAGTAGTGTCTCAACATTCTTGGGTTGAAGCCTGGAACGCCAGCCTCTCGAGCGATATTGTGAATGACTGTCCAGATCGTAGCGTCAGTGAGTGGCTTGTCTCCTCTAGAATATTTCCAGCTTCGGCTCTGACGGAAAACATATCCGTGAGTTCTGAAACTGCACAAGTCACGGATCAACTGAAGAGTCAGCACGTCCAGCGGCAGAGGATAGAGAACTTTCTTTTTGCTGTCAAGAACCTGGAAAGTCCGAGTTTCAAAATCTATATTCTCAATGCAAAGCGTAGCGATCTCGCCAGTTCTCAACCCAATCTGCATTGGCAATCGAACAAGCAGAAAATCACGTTCACTACAGTTCCGACGCGCATAATCGTGAATCCTCTCTATATCAACTCTACGTATTGCTACCTTGCCTGGCCAACCATGATGCACTTTTCATTCCTCACCGAAGAGCGTCTTAATGAGGTTTAAACTGCTTCGCTGATACGTCTCCTCGTATGGGAGAGTTAAAATATCAGTTTAAAACTCATTAAGATGCTCAGTTAGAGAGGATTGCTCCATGCAGGGAATGTTGAGCTTCTCGGACAAGGAAGAGATTGTCAAGTTTGTTTCTGAAAA
>Ga0315274_10017131_pt1 | contig 10226 bp, 9 predicted proteins | sample YL17G02_20_MG_FD_203700 | JGI IMG/M metagenome (GOLD analysis project Ga0315274, IMG submission 203700) | Sediment microbial communities from Yellowstone Lake, YNP, Wyoming, USA - YL17G02_20 | ecosystem: Environmental > Aquatic > Freshwater > Lake > Sediment | place: USA: Wyoming | collected... | reverse complement strand
CTATTCAGCAGTAGAGTGAACTTCCTCTGGTTTGTTTACCTGGATAGATCTTACTGTTGACTGATGACCGTTGGAAATTGTCCACGTTCTGGCGGCGCGCGCTAGACTGCTAAGGGTGTGCTGGAATCGACTCGAGAAGCGCGCACGTACTCATTGATCATCACTCCTAGCCGTTGTTTCTGCCCACTGCGGATTGTGGATAGAACTTACGGTGGCGTAGTCTCTCTGCCCTTCTCGAAGATGAGCTCGACCTGTTGCGCCATACTATAGCCGTCGAATAAGGGCAGGACCAGCACCTGTACAAGCCGCCAGCCCTTCCCTGCGTACTCTTCTATGACCTTATGATAGTCTTCACCCCCTCCCGGGGTGTAGCTGGTGGCCGTGTTCATTCTAACGAACCTGTATTCGTACAATGGATGACCCTACTGTCTCTCCTTATCATTGGATCGGTCTTGACTGAACGTCTCTTATGTACTATATCTAGACTACGCCAAGAAGAGCTGCAAATCAGTGAACTCGTTTTCCATACGCTTCAGGGTTAACGATCCAGCTCGGCCTTCGCCCCTCTAGGTAGTCTATGATGTTGTTGACCGCCCCTCTGTAGGTTTCGTCAACTGCCTCCACGGTCGAGGATGCGATGTGCGGAGTAAGGACTACATTCTCCATTTTAAGAAGAGGGCTGTCCTCGGGAAGCGGCTCAGCCTCAAAGACGTCAAGACCGGCCCCGCTTATTACGCCGTCTCGTAGACACTTGACCAATGAGTCTTGGTCCACGATTGGTCCTCTGCACACGTTTACGAGGACCGCTGTCTTCTTCATCAGAGAGAGCTGACTTCCCGCTACCAAGTGTCGGGTTGCTTTCGTTAGGGGCAGGCTCACTACCAGTACATCGGATTCGCTGAAGAGCTTGTCCATGTTAACCAGTTCCGCGCCGTACAGTTGGGCGCGGGCGGGTAATACGTAAGGATCGCAGGCTATCACCCTCATGTTGAAAGCCATCCACCCTTTGAGAGCAATCCTCCCTCCGATGCCTCCTAGGCCTAGGACTCCAAGGGTCTTCCCCCAGAGCTGCATTCCTCTCCAATCGTGTTTCCTCCAAGTCGCTGACCTCATGGCCCTATCTGCCCTGACTACCTGCTTGGATAACGCCAGTATCATCGCCCAGGCATGCTGGGCCACAGGCTCCGAATAGACCTCGCCCACATTGCAGACAATGATTCCTCCATTCGTACATGCCTCAACATCGATCTGATCGTAGCCAATACCGAAGGTCTGCAACATCTCCAACTCATTTGCGGCTGTCAGAAATGCTCGGTCAGTTCGTGGTGGCCCAGCGATGATGTTCGCGCTTCTAACCGCCTCTCTCCATTCCTCTGGTTTAGCTGGTCTGCGAGCATCGACGTCCGCTACAAGTCTCAGTTCATTCTGTAGTTCACCCAAGACTGCTGCGTCGGGTTGCTCTTCCCATTCTCCGACAACCGGTACTAGGCCCGGCGCGAGAATACGTTTCCTCGCCGACAATTCAAGAACCTCAGCATTGTATCTGGTGATCTACCATGATAAAAGCGTCGATGACTCCTGAGCCGGTCAGAACACAAACCCTAATGTGTATTGGTAGCGCGCGCTATGTAGCGCAGAATCTCACACGATTTGGCACAAGCGCGCTCCGCTTTCCGTATCAGGCCCACCAGAGTCCAGTACCCAAAAGCAAAAGCATACACGTTTATTATCTTATGTAACGAAGTCGTTGACTCCTAATGGACATAGTCACTGTGACTGGCCTCCTAGTCATATGGAATCTGGCCGTCATCCACTACATTTCCAAGTTCTTCTATACCTACTTCACTAGATACGAAGGGATCCCAGCTGAGTATGTAGGCAGGAAGGTCGTCCACATTGCCGGAGGAGGAGTCACTGCCCTCCTAGTCCCTGTATTCTTCGAAGGATACTACTGGGTTGTGACAGCCGCATCCTTCCTACTAGCACTATACGTCTACCTGAGACGGAGATATGGGATCATGTACTGGTTCCAGGTAAGGGAGAACTCCTACGAGGTTCACTTCTCGATAGCCTATGGGCTCGCACTAGCCCTAGGAGCTGCAGTTGGTGATGTTTGGGTAGGCCTGATCCCCATGCTCTTCATGTCATTTGGAGACTCGGCGACCGGTCTCGTCAGAGCCTTCACCCAAAGGAGACATGTGAAGTCCTGGGACGGGACAGCAGCGATGTTCATTGTCTGCTCGGTTATCGGCTTCTGGAAGTTCGGTTGGTATGGTATCCCCCTTAGCGCCACGGCGAGTCTCGTTGAGAGAATACCTGGCATCGACGATAACATCACGGTACCCATTGTAGCTGCGGCTTTGGTCTTGGCGAAGGGCTTCCTGGCCCCATAGGAACCAGGGGTGGGACAATCGTCTGTCCTCGAGGCTTCTCAGCCTCTCTGAGTGAGAACAGAAGTACGCCGGATAAGACCTGACAGACCAGTTGACCAGCCAAGGGCGCGTAGAACCCATATGACGAGTACAGGAGTCCCGCGAGCCAAGGAGCAGGTATGCCCGCCAACCGGATGTAGGAGTCCAGTTTCCCCAGCAAGGTTGACAGCCTCGTGGACGATGTTGACTCCGCGACATATGATGTCCAAGCACCAAGCCAGAAGGAGACGTCTAAGGCGCTCACCATGTTGAATAAGAAGAAGGCTTCGAAGCTTCTGAACCCGAGGAATCCAGCGACTGTGACTAGAGCCATAAGCCAAGACGCTTTCAGGAAGGGAAGCCTCCCAAGCCGGTCAGAGAGCCTCCCGAACGGAATAGATGACACTGCCCAGACAAGGCTGAAAGACGTTGAGAGGAGGCCAAGCTGAAAGGGCGTGAAGCCGTAGGCGTCCACGAGTGTACCATAGAATAGGGAATAGCCAGTACCGTATCCCACGCCGTTGACCAACATGAGGAGGTAGAGGGGCAGGAACCCCTTTTCAGGCACAATGTACCTGGCAACGGTTTTCATAGTAACTCGTGTCGACACGCCAGACGCGGGCTCGGACCTGTCCTCCGGCTTCAGCGTCTCCTTGAGGGATGTGTAGAGAATAGTCAAGCCAGCCGCGTCTCCGAGGATACAGACATAGAATATTGGGAGATACCCCGTTGTGATGGCCAGATAGCCGCCGGCCGAAGCTGTGAGTGTGTTGATGACCTGGCCAACGGCGAGTATTGTGCTAAAGGCAGTTGCCCGTTTTGCGCCGGTTACGGACTCGGAGATGAGGGCACTCCTCGCAGGGTTGGTCTGCATGAAGAGTGAGGAAAAACCCATGAAGAAGGCGAAGATCATGAGGAAGGCAAAGCTTCCAGATGATATGAGTGCTGCCAGTGCTACTAACCGAAGGGTGTTGGAGGCCAAGATGACGGGTTTTCGGCCGAACCTATCAGAGAGTGCTCCCCAGGCAATGAGCCCTGCGGCCGTGCTCAGGTTTATGACGCTCTGTATGACACCGAGCCCTATTACATCTGTGCCAGTTGTGAGGATGTAGGGTTGCCAGACCACGTATAGCATTCCGAATCCAAGCTGGGACACTAGGGTCTGGAGGACTAGGACTCTGATATTGCCATCCAATGCAAAGCGACGCGTGGTTGATCCCCTTGTTCACCTGTCCCATCTCCAATCAAGTCTATTCCCACCGAATAGTACGATAATCCATTGAAGCGGGCAAATTTTCTGCTGCTCGCCTAGAGCAGGCTAGCTGGCCTGCTATAAGCTAGGCGCAGCCTTCCTGAGGTTTTCTGTCGCCCTTATCGTCTCGATGATCATCCTGCCGAGGTATTGAGCAGTTTCGATACCCTCTTTGTCATTCATCGCCTCACCTTTGTCCCTCGCTACCACGAAGACTCGTCCACCACTTGGTACGATCATTCTCATGGCCGTCACCCACATGAGCATTTGGCTACACGTGTTAGCCAATCCAGATCTGCGGGCAACGCCGACAACCCCGCCTACCTTGCCCATGAAGTCCTTCCTACCACGTGCGAGGGCCAGGTACCCAATCCGGTCGATGAATGTTTTCATCTGAGCCGTGATGCCCTGGAAATATGACGGGCTGCCAATGATCACGCCGTCTGACGCCATAATCATCTGGTATATCTTCTCGCCGTCATCGTCTATGATGCAGTTTCTCGTCTTACTGCAGGACCCGCAGGCGTCGCAGGGGCGAAGTTCGTAATCGGCGAGGCGGATCAACTCTACCTCGGCTCCACCTTCTTTCGCAGCCTCTAGGACCATGTTCAGCGCCGTGTCTGTGTTACCGCCCACGCGTGGGCTACCGCTTATGGCTATGACTCGCATCTACACACCCTCCAAAACGTTCCAAGACGCGTTACCGAGAAAGCGACATATAAAGGACACAGGTGACTGCCTCCAATCACATCCCAGTCAGGGCACGCGCCAGTCTCAAGCAAAGGAGCGCAAGCTAGTCAGAATCCTCTCGCACAATCTCCAGAGCCATGCTCAACAATCCCAGTCAATCCTGTTGAAACGCGAAAAGGCACGAATGTGAGACACAAAGCGCGCTAACGTATGCCCGATAGTCAGGCAATGCGCGCGCAACCATGATAGTTGAAGTCTTCCCTGATGCCAACGCCCATGTCAGTATCCTCTATTCTGTCTTGCCAGGTTCTCCTCCATCTTCAACTTGTACAGACGCAGAACTTCCTTGGAGTCCAGTTCCAGAACGAGGCAGAGCTGAAGCCAGAAATGGAGAATGTCAATAGCCTCCTCCTTCTGAGCCTCGACAAGGTCCTCTACGGGCCTTTTCCACCACTTCCCCTTTCCCGTACGTCCCTCATTGGTCCAAAGCTCAAGTCCCTCAGAAGCAATGGCCACGCCAAGCTCAGCCGGAGTGCGGAGGCCATAGCCAGCAGCCCTCATCAGACTCCTCTGAAGACTGAGTAACTCCCCAAGAACATCAACATCCTCGACCAACGCGTATCACCAAGTCGCCACCAGTTCAGAGAGCATGTCCCTCCTCGCCACTTAACAGTAACCATCACAACCAGTGAAAGAATCAAAACACCAGCCATTAATGAACAAAACCTTCCCAATTCCCCCTCTCAACTCCTGTCCCCCGCGAGCTCTTGTTACCGTGAGACTGATTTCGCAGCGGAGGAGTCGGTGGGACACGCCAGACCACCGGCATCCTCCATTGCTGCCTGCCACGGTAGCGGTGCAGTCTAAGGTTCAAAGCGCACGGTTCAGAGCCTCCTGCGCCGTTTTCGACTTGTTATCTGTTCCGGACTAGAATTGTGCCAACGATGCTTGCTCCACCGGTCTCTGTCTCAACTACGCTGGAGAGTTCCCTGAACTTTTCGACGAATAACCTACCCCTCTGGGTTGTTAGGTATCCTCCCTCCACAGGTTCAAGAAGGCCGGCCTCTGTCAACGCTGACAGGTACTTCTTGAGTTGTTGGTGGCTCAGATTGACCTTGTACATGACGTGGGTCTTCTTTGTGGTCTGCATGCACAGGTGTAGAATCGCGTTCATCGTCTCGAAGCGACTTCTCTTCTGCTGCTTTTCTCTCGCCAAGGTGTCTCAGCCCTCAACCTACAACAAAGTGTTCAACACTTCTAACAGTTTCTCTCCTCTAGAGCTATCGTCTAGAACTCGCACTAGCTTTCGTCCAGGGGCTTTGTCTGGTTCATTCTGGTCAATATTAAATATGGTGGGCCCGATGAGTCAGTGAGTTGCCGGAGAGTGATGCAAAGACTCAAGGGCAGAGAAAGGGAGAAGACAAGAGCCTGAGAGGGAAGGTGGCAATTGTCACGGGCGGCGGCTGCAGCGATCGCGCGCGTGAATCTTGCCGGCGAATAGGGGCATGAAGGCCATTGTGGGAGGCGGCATTGGGTTGGCTGGTGGAACAGTAGAGACATTGAAGCGTGAAGTGTCTGGGAGCCGGTGTGTGGTTGTCACAAATCATCCTCTAGCGAGTGCTGCAGGGGTTGAAGCCTATACGAGAGGCGGGAACGCCTTTGACTCAGCGGCTGCAGCTCTCTTCGCGTTGAGCGTCGTCGAGCCAATGATGGTTGGTATCTTCGGCGCAGGCCACATGGTTCTTCACTCAGGTAAGTCTGGCCGCATGGAGGCTGTTGACAACTATGCTGCTTCGCCTCTGGCCGTTGTTGAGAACCTGTACATACCTCTGGATAGGGGGCAGGCCATCGGTGAGAACTTATTCGAGACTGCAGGCCGTAGGAACTTGGTAGGACATCTAAGTGTGGCAACACCGGGCAACCTGAAAGCCTGGGAGTACCTGGTTAATCACTACGGTAAGCTAAGCCTCGCCGAGGCGGTTGAGCCCGCTATCAGGTTCGCGAGAACGGGATTCAGGGCCTCGCCATACCTCGTCCACCACATCCAGGCCTGTCAGAAGGACTTGTTGCAATATCCCGAGACGAGTAGGGTGTTTCTCCCTGGGGGTGCACCGCCCAGTCCGGGAGATTTGGTAGTAAGGAGGGAATATGCGCAGACGCTTGCCTGGATTGCTGAGGAGGGGTCCGACCTCCTGTACCACGGCAGCTTAGGGGAGGCTGTGGCCCGCGACATGGAGAGCAATGGAGGTGTGCTACGCATGGAGGATCTTGAAGGGTATAGGATCGTCGCCCGTGAGCCTGTCCACAGCTCCTATCGTGATGAGTACGAGGTCTTTTCGGCGCCTTTGAGTAGCAGCGGAGGCACCTGTCTTGTGGAGGTCCTGAACATCCTGGAAAACTTCGATATGCGGGGCTTAGGCTTCGGCTCGGCTAACAGCCTCCACCTCTTCTCGGAGGCTCTTAAGATCGCGTTTGCAGATCGGCAGCACTTCATGGGCGACCCTGAGAGAGTCCCGGTGCCAGTGGAAGGGCTTGCCTCGAAGTCATATGCAAGGGAGAGGGCGGAGAATATCAGCCTTGATTCAGCAGGTAGTTATGCCCACGGTGAACCTGCCCTCTTCGGTGAGGGCTCAGGTGGTGGGAATACGACTCATGTCTCGGTCATGGATCATGAGGGCAACATGGTCTCGGCGACGCAGACTATTCACTTCGCCTTTGGTTCCAAGGTGACAACCCCAGGAACAGGTATGCTCCTCAACAACTGTATGGCCATGTTCGATCCCCACCCCGGGAGGCCCAACTCGGTCGGCGCAGGGAAGAGGGTCCTGAGCTCTATGACACCCACCATCCTCAAACATGGTAGTAGCGGGCTTGGAGGGAATGAGGAAGAGCCGTTCATGTGTCTCGGGACACCGGGTGGCACGAGAATCTTCGCAGCTGTCTGCCAAGGGATCATCAACGTCCTCGACCATGGGATGACGATTCAGCAGGCGGTTGAGGCGCCCCGGGTTTGGACCATGGGGATGACTGGTACCGACGGGGAGGAGCTTCACGTCGAACCCGGGCTCAGAGATGAGGCCCTGGACGGCCTCCGTAAGCTGGGGCACAGGGTCAAGACCGTGCCTACAGTCGCCGGCGGCATGAATGGGATCATCTTCGACAAGGAAACGAGGATGATGCATGGAGGCGCCTGCTGGAGAGCTGACGGAACACCTGTGGCAGTGTCTGGAGGCGAAGCCCACCGCAAGGCCATGTCCAAGAGACAATAGCACCCGGGGCTCAATGTGAAGAATCGCATACACTATCTCATCTATCTGTAGTCTGCAAGCGCGCGTTTTCACTCAGATACGAGCTACAGCGCGCGCTCCGTGGCGCTATGGCTGACCAACTTCGCTAATAACAGACAAGTTTATCTCGGCCAGATAGCATGCTTCAATATGCGTGGACGAGTTCAGGCAAGTCCATGGGTCGAGTTGGCTGGCTTTCTACTCCGTTCTCCAGCCTGGTGACGCGGGAAAGCCCAACACGGAGTGGGCTTAACCCCGCACTCGATCACCGTTCAGCGACCTAGGTTATGGGGATCCAGTTAACTCGGAAATTGGACACCAATGTCCTCCAGGTAATCTATGACTCTGTTTCTCGACTCTGTGAATTCTATTGTCGGTTTCTGCGCGAAGTAGTCGTAGTGTTGGCTGAGTCCCTTCCAGAAGGTCTGTGGATCGTAGTAGAGAAGTTGTCTAGGGTCGCCGAAGACGGTTGAGGGCCCCTGTAGCTTCTCCTTGTGTACTCTTTCCCAGAGTTCTTCTAGGTCGCTGGGTTTGAGCTGCGATTTGAGTGCGGCGTCGCTGGCTTCGATTCCCCAAGTTATTATGCTCGGAGGTGGTGTAGCAATGTAGAGTAGGTTGTCTCCCTGAACTGTCCGCGATATGCTGGCTAGGGCTGTTGTCAGTAAGAACTCGTCCTCAACCGTGTCCTTGGGGAGAAGTTGGGGTGTCCCTTCGCCGAGGAAGATGAAGCTCCCATGTCTCTGCAGTGCTTTGTTGACCGCGAACGTTCTCCACCCGTAGGGGGGTGGCGTGGACTCGACCTTGACACCCTCGATAGTCCAAGTGTCAAAGCCCGTTGTGACGTTGGGAGGGTATGATGTAGCATCCCGGTATATCATCCAGCCAGCGATGACTTTACAGACCGATTCGATCATTGCCCCCTCCCAGCCGCCACAGAACCCCCGAGCCCAGCCGAAAGTATCTCCATTGTGCCTGTAGGCCCCGATCTCATCATAGACGAGTGAGGCGGCAATCATGTCCAGCTCAACCTTCATATCCGGGAGAACCGAAAGGAGAACTCCGTCCGTGCCCCTGATGCCGCTCTCCCCGATTGGCGCCATGAGGGCGGCCGTGTTTGTGAGAACGGGGTAGTAGAGGAAAGCCAGTCCTGGTCTGCCAGCTTTCCTGAGACCCTCACGTATGTATGCCGCGGCTCTTCTAGCCGCGTAGATGGCGAGGACAGGGTTGTCCACTGTCCGCCCGTCGATCTTGACATAATTGAAACCTTCCAAGGCGTCGACTCGGGGAATCCTGACCATCTCTCGGACGAGTGTTGATAGCTGGATCAGCTCCTCCGACCAAGGGCAGTGTCCTCCTATCACGACGTTGGGAACTCCAGTGTCGCCCAGTCGCCTAGCCCTGAGGATACGTCGGTCTCTTCCCGCGCCCACGGGCAGCTGGCCTGGGGCCTCCCTGATGGCCTCCCTGACCTCATCCATGGTGAACCTGAGGACTCTGCCCTTGGTAACGCAGTAGACGCCAGTCTCTGAGATGAAGTCGACTGCCGCCTGGTACACCGCGTCGGCGTACGCGTTGTCGACATCATAGAAGTGCTTCGGCTCGTCGATTTCTAGGCCGTGCCTCTTCTTGAGCTCCTGCATCTTCTTGAAAAGTCCCATATTCCACTCGTTCTCATCCATCTTCGGGCCGTTGGACGCCCTATGAGCTATTTCGAGGAGTCCGATCAAGCAAATCCACCAGCAAAGCCTAGGTTATCCCACTCACGATATAAGCTCACCCACCGTACAGGCGCCTCACAACATCGCCAATATCGAGGACATTTGCGGTGATGAGCAAGGACTACGCTGCTGTTCAACTGGGCTTGGTTCCAAGGCATCCGGCTGAGCGATCATACGCAGCCCCTGTCTTCTCAACCGTAATTTAGGCTATGGAAGGATTCGGCACAATCACGCAGACAAGTAATGGGTTGGGTAGAATCGCTAGAAGGAGCAATTACCTTCTGTACTCTAAAGAAGTTTGGCCGGACGCTCACAGATCATTGGCCGGACCTTGGCAAATCATGGGACATATTCCACAGTTCGTTAAGCATCATGTTGAATCCATCCGTGTACGTTGGATCATTCGTATAGAACATGCTATCAGGGAAGACTGGAATGTCGTGTGTCATATCGCTGTCTGGAGCAGATCTAAGCTGGAAGAGGTACTGTTTGTCTATGAGTATAGCCCTCATGCGTATGCTTTTTACGCATCTAACCTTGCAGTATTTTGCGAGCTGAATTGTTGCCTCATGATTCGTCTCATCAGTTGCTGTCATGATGCGGAGGCTGATACCTCGCTGGCATAGTTCTTCGAACGGTAACTCTAAAGCTCCAACAGAGCCGTTTGGATCAGTAACGCCTATTATCTCCTCCCTGGCAGAGGCTAAGGCTCCATTTAGCCTCTCAAATGCTGTCTTGGAATCCTTGATCACAATAGTTTCATGAGCAGGGGCTTCGGAGTCGATTTGTCGTAGCCGTTCGTCTTTGTCCATCGCGTCGTGCCACAGTCTCTGGAAGAGCATCTTCAGGATATGAGTAACGGAACTGC
>Ga0315274_10017130_pt1 | contig 10226 bp, 13 predicted proteins | sample YL17G02_20_MG_FD_203700 | JGI IMG/M metagenome (GOLD analysis project Ga0315274, IMG submission 203700) | Sediment microbial communities from Yellowstone Lake, YNP, Wyoming, USA - YL17G02_20 | ecosystem: Environmental > Aquatic > Freshwater > Lake > Sediment | place: USA: Wyoming | collected... | reverse complement strand
AAGATGCACGCATGTGTATTCTGAAAAGGTGCGCTGCGAAGGCGGGCTCCCTTCAGGTGTTTCCGGAAAGATATTGTGCATGATGTCCGGGGGAATAGATTCTCCCGCAGCCGCATGGATGATGATGAGGAGAGGATGCTCCCCAACCTTCATATATTTTTCAAACTATCCGCTCGTCCCGAAAACGGACAGGGAGAACGTGATGAAAATAACCAGGAAGCTGAGGGAGTATTCACCACAACCCCTCACGCTGATAACCGTTCCCATAGTGAAGATGCAGGAGGCTGTTGTCAACTCCTGCGAGAACAGGTTCAAGTGCCTGATAGGCAGGAGGATAATGTACAGGATAGCTGAAGAGTTTGCAAGAGAGCTTGGCGCAAAGGCGCTGCTGACAGGAGATTCCCTCGCTCAGGTGGCGAGCCAGACCCTTGACAACATCTACTCGGAGGACGAGGTTCTGTCCATGCCGGTGCTTAAGCCGCTCATAGGGATGGACAAGGATGAGATAATAAGGGTTTCGAAGAAGATAGGGACGTATGAGACATCGATAAAGATAAAGACATCGTGCCCGCTCGCGACCAAAAACCCGGCGACCAGGTCAGAGCCTGAGAAACTAAGAGGGGAAGAATCGAGGGTAAAGGACCTGGATAGTGTGATAAAGGCCGCGATAAAAGAGGCTGAGATAACAAGGATATGATAATATGGCATACTACGTTTTCAGGCTGTGCAAGAACAAGAACGCCATGGAGATCATGACCAGGGAAAAGATCTCGCTCGATATGGAAAAGGTGGCTAAATCCTTTTCCAGAGTTGATTTCAGATCAAAAGAGCTTGTGTCAGTCGAGATAGGAGGTTTCAAAGCCAGCATATATCCTAACGGGAGGGTTCTCGTCTTCGATGCGGACGAGAAAGACGCGAGCTCTGTCGCCCCGAAGCTTTTCAGAGTTTTGAAAGACTGCACGCTGTCTCAGGAAAAAAAGGGCGGCATCGGTCTTTTCGTAGGAAGATTCCAGCCGTTCCATTACGGGCACTTCAGGGTCGCGATGGACATCCTGAGGGAGAACAGGAAGCTGATAATCGTGATAGGCAGCTCGGACAAGGAAAACACCAAAGACAACCCGTTCTCCGCAGAAGAGAGGAGGCACATGATAGAATCCGCAATGAACGGTGCGGGCATCAAAAATTATGAAGTGAAAGAGCTACCTGATTTCATGGATGACGAAAAGTGGGCGGACGGGCTGATGAAGGTTGCGAAGTTCGACAGGATATATTCAAGGAATCCGTGGGTCGCCAGATGCATGAAGAAGGCCGGCATCACGCCAACGGGCCACAGGGTGTATGAGAGATACAAGCACTGCGGCACCAGGATACGAGAGAGGATCGTGAAAGGGAAGCCGTGGGACGACCTTGTTCCCAAAGAGGTTTTCGAATACATAAAAAGGATAAAGGGTGAAGAGAGGATAAGAAATCTCAACTCTTCCTGAAAAGCAGGTTCCCATCCCCGTCTATCTCGCCGTGCCGTATCCTCAATGATGATATCTTGATCCCGTCCTCAGCGAGGACCATGTCTATCTGGATTATGCCCAGTGGCTTGAGCCCGTTCTTCTCCCTGAACCTGTTTATCTCCATTGCCACCGGAAAGGTCTCCATGCTGACCGCTATCGCGTCGCAGTATTTTTCGTCCTTCAGCATTGAAGGCTCATATCTTGATTCAAGCGGGAGTATCGCGTATCTTCCATCGTATCCCTTAATGTTGAGATGGGCCATCAGGCTGCTTCTCCTCTGGCTGTACCTTTTTATCAGCTCTGACTCTTTCTTCTCGGACATCTTCACGAACCTGTCGGTGGTGAGGCCTATCACGCAAAACCTTGCAGAAGAAAATGCCTTTTCTATGAGCTCCCTGTGGCCTTTGTGAAGCGGCAGGTCGAACGTGCCGCCGAAGCAGATTCTTTCATATTTGTACTTCATGATTTATCTTTCGGGGCGGGATTATTAAGATTTCTCAGGTTTGTTCCTCATCCAGACATCCATCTGCGGGAATGGTATGGTTATTCCGTTCTTCCTGTATGCCTTCATGAGCTCCTTTATGAACTCGTGGGTAACTGAGTAAGTGTTCGCATTCCTGGCCGCGAACATATAGACGGAAAGCTTTATCCCGGATTCTCCCATTTCTTCATATCTTACGTAAGGGTCGCGGCCCTCTATCTCCTTGCCGGTCCTCTTAAGGACGCTCTTTGCAGTTTCAACCGTTATTTTCTCGACGTTGTCAAGGTCGCTGGAATAAGCGACGCTGGCCTTGACTATTATGGAAAGGCACGGGTTAGGGTCAGTGTAATTTATTATAACTGACTCGGCGAGCTTCTTGTTCGGGATTATGACGTAGTTGTCCGAAACCATCCTTATCCTCGTGGATCTCCAGCCTATGTTTTCCACGTTTCCCTTTATCCCGTTCTCCATCTCTATGTAGTCTCCGACCTCGATTATCTTGTCAGCTCCCATGTATATTCCGGAGAACAGATTTGACAGCGTGTCCTGGAGGGCGAGAGCCACTGCAAGGCCTGCTATCCCGAGGCTCGCTATGAGAGGTGTTATCTCTACGCCGAGTTCGGCTAAAACCATTATTATCGCAATTACGTACACAGCAGCTATTATGAACTTGTTTATGAGCGGCGCGAGCGTCTTGTCCACCTTAGTATTTGTCTTTATCGCGACCTCCTCTATGTACCAGGCGAACAGCGCCTCAAGTATCCTTACCACGAGCAAGGCTCCGCTCAGCACGAAGAATATGTAGAATATCTGATGGACGGTATATCCCTGGAAGGCCGCGTTAGAGTTTACATAGATGAAAGCGGCATAAAACCCTCCCACCAGGAAAATGAGCCTGACAGGAAGTCTTATGGAGTGGAGAACCTTGTCGTCAAGCGTGGTCTTTGTCCTGGTTTTAGCTATGTGGTCCACCACGTCCAGGATGAAAAGGGCAATGAATGATATAGCAAATGAAACCAATATTATCAGGGCTGCAATCAGCAGGGGGAACGTGCCCGTGGGAAGCCCTGAAACAAGCCCCTGGATGAATTCCTCAACTCCCATAAAAACCATCTTTTACTAATATTATATCTTATATATAAATTAAATTCTGAACCCAAAGAAACCGGATCACCTTTATCGTTGAAGCGCAAAAGCGGGATGTTTTTATCATCTGTTGCGGTTCTCATTTAAATAGGGGCTAAAAGAAGATTTTTATATGATAACGACTCTGTGCCTCCAGGACAGGGAAAAGGTTATCAAGGACGTGAACCCGGAGGATATACAGGGCCTTCTGAAGAACAGGAAAAACATAGTATGGATGGACCTGAAAAACCCGACGAAGAAAGAGTTTGACTTGGTAGCGGACATCTTCAAATTCCACCCTCTTACAATAGAGGACGCCCAGCACCTTTCCGAGCTGCCGAAGATAGACGTTTTCGAGGACTACATTTTCATAGTCTTCCACAAGCTTGACTATGACCAGGAGAGGGACCAGGTGGAGATGAAGGAGTATGACATATTCCTCAGCAGGAATTACATAGTCACCATCCACTTCTTCGAGAGCGAGAACATTAACGAAGTTATGAACATGTGCGGCGCCAACCCGAAGTTCTTCGCGAGAGGGAGCGATTTCATACTCCACAAGATAATCGACAATGCGGTCGACAAGTACCTGCCCATGGTGAACAGGTGGGATGAGAGGCTGGAGGAGCTGGAGGATAACGTAATATCCGGGAAAACAGAAATGATCATGGAGAAGATACTCCCGCTCAAGAGGGACATAGCCAAGATGAAAAACTCCCTTGGCCCGCAGAGGGACGTCATCCTCAAGCTTTCGAGGGGGAACATACCATTCATCTCGCAGAAGACCAGCATATATTTCATGGACGTTTACGACCACATAATGAGGCTCTATTCAACACTGGAGATGGACAGGGACCTGACGTCCGGAATTTTCGATGCATATCTCTCGACCATCTCGAACAAGATGAACGAGATAATGAAGGCGCTTACCCTCATAGCGACCATATTCATTCCGCTGACATTCGTCACAGGACTTTACGGAATGAACTTCGAATACATGCCTGAGGTCAGGTGGGAATACGGCTATGTTTTCGCGTGGTGCATAATTATTTCCGTCGTTAGTATCATGCTCTTCTACTTCAGAAAAAGGAAATGGCTGTAACCACACTCTAAGACACTGGGTATAAGCCTCTGAAAACGTTTTATTTCATACACCCAAGATTTTCTAATGATATACAGTTACGACAGATTCTCAAGAAGCTTTCCTGGCCTTGAGAGAAGTGATATGAAGCTGGGCCTCTCCCGAATGCGCAGGGTTCTGAAAAGACTGGGGAACCCCGAGAAGTCGTTCAAGTCCATCCACGTAGCGGGAAGCAATGGCAAGGGTTCCATCTGCGCGATGCTGTCCTCCATCCTGACTGAAAGTGGATACAAAACAGGGATGTATACATCCCCCCATCTCGTGGACGTGAGGGAGAGAATAATGGTGGACGGAAAGATGATACCCGGGAAGGATATGGAAAGGCTTGGAAAGGCTGTCATACGAATAGGAATACGCCTGACATATTTCGAGTTTCTCACTGTTATATCATTCCTTTATTTCAGGGAGAGAAAAGTGGATTTTGCCGTCGTTGAAGTGGGGCTAGGCGGCAGGCTTGACGCAACAAATGTCGTGAACCCGATAGTTTCCGTGATAACAAACATATCCCTTGAGCATATGGACGTCCTCGGGGATACAATAGAAAAGATAGCTTGTGAGAAATCAGGGATAATAAAAAACGACAGGCCGGTCGTGACAAGCGCAGAAGGTTCCGCTCTTTCGGTGATAAAAAAAGCCGCCTCTGAAAGGAGTGCGAAGGTATTTGTTGCCGGAGACAGGATAAAGAGGGTTTCGCAGAATCTCAACCGCCAGGAAATTGTCTATAAGAACAGAAAGATATCACTCCCCCTCCTGGGAGATTTCCAGATAGAGAATGCAAACACTGCAATGGCAGCAACAGAGGTGCTGGAATCCATCGGGATAAGAATAGGCACCGACAAAACAAAGAAAGGAATAGAGAATGTTCGCTGGCCAGGGAGGCTGGAAGTTGTTGGAAGGAGACCTCTCATGATTCTGGACGGAGCCCATAACCCTGCCGGAATAAGGTCCATAAAGCCTTTTATCAAAAGCCTGAAGTTCCGCAGGATGATTCTCGTGACGAGCATAATGAAGGACAAGGATTATAGGGGGATGCTCTCCGAGATATCTCCCATGGCGGATGTGACGATCCTCACAAAGGCGGATACGGACCGTGCAATAGATCCTGTGAGGCTTGAAAAATATGCAGGTAAAAAATGCTTAGTTCAGAGAGACGCCAGAAAGGCAGTGAGGCTGGCAGAAAGCCTGGCGGAAAAGGATGACCTCATACTCGTGACGGGCTCTATCTATCTGGTCGGGAACGTCAAAGGGTTTTTGTGATTCATATCTTTCTCAGCTCGCGGGTCTCGTTGAAAACGTCTATGGCGAAGAGTGCGCTGAGCATTGCCCACACGAACATCCCCCATGTGAAAAGCATCTCCGAGTATGTGAGAAGCACCACGTATGGTATTGATATCAGGACCATGATGTTGAGTATGAACACGATTACAAGCCCTGCACCGAGGAATCTCCTGTGCCCGATATAAAGGTAACCTGCCCCCCATGTGATTATGTTCAGGAATGCCGCAATCCATGGATTTCTTCCGGATAACATGCAATAATATTGTATTAATTAAATAAAAAGCTGTGAAAAGGGCCTGACATAATGCGATTTTTTCGTCAATTTGAGCGGAGCATATCGAAATCTTTATATATCCCATAATTATTTTTTATATATATCGCATGACGGCACAATGTTTTTGAACCGTTTAAGATAGGAGGAGATTGAATGGCAAAGGCTAAGAGAAAGAAAGCTCCGAAGAAATACTACGTTCTCAGGAAGGGAAACAAAACGTGCGTGTTTACAGGAAGATCCCCAAGGCAGGCAGCCCTCAAGGCAGCCGCAAGAGGATTCGCCGAAATAAAGCTCAGAGAGAGGGGAAGAAGGAACAAGGACAGAACATACACCGTGCACGTATTCAAGGGCAGCGTCAAGAAAGTGGATGCGCCTGAGAACAGACCAGAGTGGCTTCCGGCAAAGATAAAGAAGGCGGTAGTCTCAAAGGTCGGGATAGAAAAGGTGAAGAAGATTTAATCCTTCTGGAATGGAACCATTATTTTTTTGGTTCCACTGTTTTTATTTTTCTGCTCGAGCAAGGATTTATCCCGCCAACGCATAATTCTATTATGGACTTATTCGGAATCGGCGCATGGTTCATCGGGTTTTCAAACTATATGGCGCAGACATTCGGCTATGCCGGGATATTCATAATAAGCCTTCTCGGCTCTGCCACGATATTTCTCCCGGTTCCTTCAGCCATAGCTGTATTCACATTTGGAGCGATACTCAACCCATGGCTAGTGGGGATAGCCGCCGGCGTCGGCGCGGCAATAGGCGAGCTGGTTGGCTACCTTCTCGGGTATGGCGGGAAGGAGCTGCTTAACAAGAAACACAAGAAAACCCTGGATAAGGCGAGAGGGTGGATGGTCAGGCACGGAGCCTTCCCTGTAATAATACTTTTCGCGGTCACGCCTCTTCCGGACGACGTAATAGGAATACTCTGCGGAGTCATAAATTACGACGTGAAAAAATTCTTCCTCGCATCGCTGATAGGAAAGATAACCATGAATGTGATTATAGCGGTTGGCGGATACATGAGCATGCAGTGGGTGCTCGGCTTCTTTTCACTATAATTTAACGGCGCAAAACGAATTATAAAACATGGAGCATTTCTACATAAGGCTTTACTACCTCAAGATACTTCATTACTTCTTCTTCTCGCTCGGCGTATTATCGCTCTCGCTTTCTATTGTATTATACGACGTGCTCATGCTCGGCTCCCAGACGCTGGTCCTTCTCTCGCTGTTTTACTGCGGGGCGAGCCTTTACATAGCCAGCAGATTCCTGAAGCACTACAGAAAACCGACGAAGACCGGTCAGCTGATAAAGACCGGCCTTCCATACGTATTGCTCACATTTTATACGATAGGCATGCTGTTTTCCTTCATTTATTTTTTCCCCTGGATTCTGCAATTGATCTATTCGATGCTGTTCGTTAACTATTATATATTCTTCGTCCTGATAATAGGAATCCTGCTCGGCAGGTTCGAGGTCGTCGGAAGGCTCTTTATAGTTTATTCCGACATTTCGCTGGAGAGGGCAATGAAGATAGTCCTCGAATATTCCATGATTCCCAACACGAAAAAATACGAGGCTGGGGCGGATCCAAAGACGGATGAGGCGCTTGAAAACGTCTGGGCCCACAAAAAATATCCGCTACCTTACGTGAGAGAGTTCGAGAAGGAGGTTATACTGAAAAGGATAAGGGAGATAGATGATACCATCCCTTTCTTCGAGAAAAACGGGATGAAGACTCTCCTGGAAAACCTGAAGTCGGAAAGGAATGATAACATCAGGAGGTTTGAGGAGGTTGAGAAGAAGGTTGACTGACGTGACCCACGTTTTCATCCTTTTTTTCAAGCCACATCTTTACAAGCCGGACAAAATCATTGAATTTTATGACGACGAACGGGTCAGTTCTCGTGTAATTGAATACGAGGAAATCGAGGTTGGACCCGCTAAGCTCGAGTATCTCCTTTTCCGGGAATGATACATACTTCTTTGCCTTGGTGGTCTTTGCCTTCCCGAAGAACTTCTCCTCTATGATTATGTCTGCGTTGGGGATGTCGCTTATGGGCTGCTGGCCGAAGGCGGGCTGTCTTCCTGACAGAATCACCCTTCTGCTCTTTATGCCGTGCTGCGCCAGCTTGTCCACGATGTGATATTCGAATCTCCTTCCTCTCGCGTAGTTCCCCATAGTAATATAATATACCAATTGAAATAAAAATAGAAGCGTGATAAGAGGTGGCATGATGACAAATGCAATTTATCTGAAGGATTCCTATCTGAAGGAGTTCGATGCAGTGGTTGTTTCCATTTCGGGCGACGGGGACAAGGCTGGTAAGTTCATAACGCTGGACAAGACTGCGTTCTACCCCAATTCAGGTGGCCAGCCATGGGATGAGGGAACGATGACGACGCATCAAGGCGAAGAGTTCAGAGTGGTGTTCGTCGGAAAGTTCTCCGGGGAGATCTCCCACGAGGTGGATCACGCCGGCCTGAATCCCGGCGACCATGTGAAATGCAGGATAGACTGGGAGCGAAGGCACAAGCTGATGAGGAGCCATACGGCAGCTCACATACTGAGCGCGGTAATAAACAGGGAAACAGGTGCTCTGATAACGGGCAACCAGCTCGGCCTGGACAGAAGCAGAATTGACTTCTCGCTTGACAACTTTAACCGTGAGAAGCTCGGCGAATATATACGCATGGCAAACGATCACGTCAGGAAAAACCATCATATAACCGTTTCGGAAATGAAAAGAGAGGACGTCGAGAAAGACTCGCAGCTCGTCAAGCTGGCAAAAGGCCTTCCTCCGGGGATAGAGGTTTTGCGAATGGTCGAGATAGCCGGCCTAGACAAGCAGCCTGACGGCGGGACCCATGTGAAATCCACGGCAGAGGTCGGGGAGATCGAGCTTGTTGACTGCGAGAACAAAGGGAAGGACAACCGCAGGGTCTATTTCGTACTTAAGGGTTAGATAATTATGAAAATAGAAAGGGTGATTTTGGCATCCGATGCTCTGATCATAAAGGATGGAAAGATATTGCTCGTCAAGAGGAAATGGCCGCCTTTCAAGGGTGGGTGGGGCCCGCCTGGAGGCCAGATGGATCACGATGAGAGAATCGAGCAGACATGTATTCGTGAGGCCTGGGAGGAAACCGGATTCCGTGTTAAAATAAAGAAGCTTGTGGGAATTTATTCTGATCCGCAAAGAGATCCGAGGGGCCGTGTGGTTTCAGTCGCATTCGCCTGCGGGATTACCGGCGGGGAGATGAAGCTCACCAGGGAGACCACCGACATACGCTGGTTCTCAAAGGCAGATGTCAGAAAGATGAAGCTTACATTCGACCACAAGAAGATGATTAAGGACGCCGGGTTCATCTGACCGGTCTGGCAACCCTGGCTGGCTCTGTGAATCTTTCATCAAAATTGGAGATTATGAATGTTTCCTCCTGGCCGTTATTCTCATAAGTTATGACTATGTTAGGCGCACCCGGTTTCTCGGATGTCGTCGTGTCTATTTTCTGGAATATGCCTCGGAATTCCCCCAGATCCAAAGGATTGCATAATCCGCCTTTTTTATCATTGGGATAAAGTTTCAGATGGGTCCATTCAGGTCCTGATTTTTTCGTATCGGTTTCCACGCAGAGCCTGTCCGGAAACCCGTCCCCGTTGAAATCAGCTTCAATGCACTTTCCAGGGCGTCCATTAATATCGCATCCATCAACCATTCCCAGAACGAAAAGTCCGCCCAAGAAGCCCTTAAGATATCTCCCGGCTGCGCTGTTCCCCAGCTCTTTTATGTAGCCCATGATAACCGATTATTCGGATATTTTATAAAGTTGTGTTGTTCCATCATGCGTCAAAGCCTGCGTCACATGCCGTATTTCAGGCTTCACATTTTTAAATGTAAATCTCCATTATTGTTTATAAGGGGTTGGATGTCACAGGGGAGTTAATAATGTAATATAATGGTTGAAAATACCTCATGCTTTAGCCTGAGGCAAATGCAACTGGTGTGTTCTTATGTTCGAGATAGTGATCCACGGGCGCGGAGGGCAGGGCGCGAAGACCGCCTCGCAGCTGATCGCAGAGGCCGCGATGGACAACGGGAAATACATACAGGCTTTCCCCGAATACGGGCCGGAAAGGACAGGAGCGCCCATGAGGACCTTCGCCCGCATTTCTGACGAACCGATAAAGACCTACCAGCCCATATCTGACCCGGACGCAGTGCTGGTGATAGACCCGACGCTTCTCGATGTGGTGAACGTGACCGCGGGCCTGGGCCAGAAAAGCATACTCATTGTAAACACGCCAAAGACGCCTGCCGAGGTGAAGAGGAAAACCGGCTTTACCGGAAAGGTCTACACGGTGGACGCGACTGCGATCTCCATGAAATACCTTGGCCTGAACATGCCGAACACACCCAT
>Ga0315274_10017128_pt1 | contig 10227 bp, 5 predicted proteins | sample YL17G02_20_MG_FD_203700 | JGI IMG/M metagenome (GOLD analysis project Ga0315274, IMG submission 203700) | Sediment microbial communities from Yellowstone Lake, YNP, Wyoming, USA - YL17G02_20 | ecosystem: Environmental > Aquatic > Freshwater > Lake > Sediment | place: USA: Wyoming | collected... | reverse complement strand
CAATGTAAAGACGGCGAAGAAGATGGTTGATCGCATGCGCCCTGAGGTGTGGGACGCCCTGGAAGAGGTGATCCGCGACCATCCGGTGCTGCTCAACCGCGCCCCCACCCTGCACCGCCTGGGCATTCAGGCGTTCGAGCCCACCCTGGTGGACGGCAAAGCGATCCAAATCCACCCGCTGGTCTGCTTCGCCTTCGGCGCGGACTTCGATGGCGACCAGATGGCGGTGCACGTGCCCCTCTCTACGGCCGCGCAGGCGGAGGCGCGGATCCTGATGCTGTCGACGGAGAACCTGTTCTCGCCGGCTGACGGCAAACCCGTGGTGACACCCACCCGTGACATCATTCTGGGGTGCTACTACGTAACGCAGAAGCAAGTGGACGCGCTGGGCAGCGGCAAGGTGTTCGCCAACCCGCTGGATGCGCGGCTGGGATACGAGATGGGGAAGGTGGACCTGCACGCGGAGATCAAGGTGCGGGTGGACGGGATGATGCTGGAGACAACGGTGGGGCGGCTGATCTTCAATGAGGTGCTGCCTCCACGGCTGCGGTATCTGGATCGGGTGGTGGACAACAAGGAGCTGGGGCGTCTGATCCGCGAGTGCTACCGGCACTACGGGGGGGCGCGGACGGTGCAACTGGTGGACGAGCTGAAGGAGCTGGGCTTCCGGTTCGCCACCACCGCCGGGGTAACGATCTCGATGTCGGACTTGGAGGTGCCGCGGGCGCGGCGTGAGGACATCATCGCTCGCACCGAGGCGGCGGTGAGGAAGGTGAACAGCGATTTCGCGCGCGGGCTGATCAGCGGGGGGGAGCGATCGGATCTCGTCTGCCGGCTGTGGAACCGGGCGACGGATGAGGTGTCGCAGGCGATCCTGGGGAACATCGAGCGATTCAACCCGATCTTCATGATGGCCAACTCCGGGGCCCGAGGCACGCCGCTGCAGATCACGCAGATTGCCGGGATGCGGGGCCTGATGTCGGATCCATTCGGGCGGTTCATCGAGGACCTGCCGATCAAGTCGAACTTCCATGAGGGGCTGAACGTGCTGGAGTACTTCGTCTCCACCCACGGAGCGCGAAAGGGGCTGGCGGATACGGCGCTGCGGACCGCGGACGCGGGGTACCTGACGCGGCGACTGGTGGATGTGTCCCAAGACGTGATCGTGCGGCAGCTCGACTGCGGCACCAGCAACGGCATCTGGGTGAGCGCCATCCGCGACGGGTCTGAGGAGATCGAATCCCTGGACAGACGGATTGACGGTCGCATCGTGCCCCAGGAGGTGGTGGACCCGCGCACAGACCGGGTGATCGTGGGGGCGGGCCAGGAGATCAGTGATCTTGCCGACCAGCCGTGCCCCGAGTGCGCCGGCGAGCTGCAGAGCTTCTACGCCTGCAGCAACTGCGGTGGCATGCTGAGTGAAGAGGAAGCGGTTGAGGCCTACTTCCAGGGGCAGCTCGCCGAGCAAGAGGAGGCCGCCTCGGGGGCGTCCCTTCAGGATCCCAGAGGGGCACTTGCGGCGGGGGGCGGAGAGGAAGAAGATGAGGCCGGGGAGCAATCCCCCGGTGGCCGGGTGGCGGAAGAATCCGAGGCCGAGGAGGAGGAGACCGAATACCGAGGCCCCGTGCGGAGCCCGGTTCCGGCTACGCTGCTGCTGGAGGAAGTGGCCTGCCCGGAGTGCCAGGGCGACCTGGAGCTGGTCAAGGTCTGCACCTCCTGCGACCAGCAGTTCCCGGCGGCGGAGGTGGAGTCGGTTCTCGCCGCCATCCGTCGCGTCGTGGAGGAGTGCGAGACGTTCCAGCGCCGCGTGCGCCCGCTCAAGGAGGGAACTCCGGCTCCGGCGACGGTGACCGATCCCTTCACCGGCAAGACACTGGTGGAAGAGGGCAAGACCGTGAGCGGACCGACGCTGACTCGCATCCGGCGCGTCGCCGCCCAGCTGTGGGAGAAGGGCGGGCTGGCGCGGGGTGAGGTGATGGTCCGCTCGCCGCTGATCTGTGAACTTCCGCAGGGGATCTGCGTCCGATGCTACGGGCGAGACTTCGCCACCCACCGCATGGTGGAGGTCGGGGAGGCGGTGGGGATCATCGCCGCCGAGTCCATCGGAGAGCCGGGCACCCAGCTCACCATGCGCACATTCCACACCGGTGGAGTGGCCGGGCAGTACCTCACCGGCGTCGCCCAGGTGAAAGAGAAGAGAAAGGACACCCTCAAGCAGTTCTGGGGCGATGTCAGGTCAGGGCTGGTGCAGCTCGGCCCGCGAGAGGAAGCCACCCCGGCGAAGCCGCCAAAGCCCGGCCGGCCGGCCTCCGCAAAGGCCGGGTCGGGCCGGCGCGTCAGCCTGGACCCCGAGCAGAGGCGGGTCGTCCAGCAGCTGGTGCGGGTGATGGAGGAGCAGGTCAAGGGGCTGCTGCGGGTGGTGGAGCTGTTCGAGGCGCGGCGCCCCAAGGGCCAGGCGATCGTGTCGGAGGTGGACGGTGTGGTCGCCCGCATCGAGACCCCAGGTGTGAAGTGGGTGATCATTCACTCCGAGCAGCCGGTTGATTCCGAACACCCCGAGAAGCTGTCGGGGGAGGTGCTGGCAGCCGACGTCACCAAGCGGGACGGGGAGGTGGTCCTCCGTGCCGGGCAGGAGCTGACCCCTCCACTGCTCGCCAAGCTGGTCCAGCACAGGGTGAGAATGGTGACCATCGAACGCCGACACCTGGTGCCCTACCGGGGAGTGCTGCCGATACGGGAAGGCGATCCGGTGCGGGCCGGCGATGCCATCACGGAAGGCCCGCTGGACCCCCAGAAGGTGCTCCAGATGCAGGGCGTGCGGCCGGTGCAGGAGTACCTGGTGCGGGAGATTCAGAAGGTCTACCGCTCCCAGGGCGTGGACATCAACGATAAGCATATCGAGGTGATCGTCCGGCAGATGCTCAGGAAGCGCCGCATCGCCGAGTCCGGCGACACGGAGATGCTCCCCGGCAAGATCTACGACCGCTTCCACTTCGATGATGTCAACGTCGAGATCGCCTCCCGCGGCGGACGAGAGGCCACCGCGGAGTGGGTGCTGCTCGGCATCACCGAGGCCTCCCTGGCCACGGACAGCTTCCTCTCCGCCGCCTCTTTCCAGAAGACCACCCGGGTGCTTACCGAGGCGGCCATCCAGGGCCGGGTGGACAACCTCGTCGGTCTCAAGGAGAACGTCATCATCGGGCGGCTCATCCCGGCTGGCACGGGCATGCTCGCCTACCGCGCCCTCCGGGTGCACGGGCCTCCGGGCGAGGCCGCTCTCTATGCCGCGGCTCGCGCTTCCGAGGCCGAGCGCCTGCGCACCGCCCTTGGGGATTCCGACTTCATGACCGGCCCAGAGGAGGCCCTGATCCGCGACCTTGCCGAGGTCGGCCTTCCCAAGGAGGACGACTCGGATGAGGAGAAGGCAGACCAGGAGGCGGCAATCTGACGTGGCACAGGCCTGCCCGCCCTGCAGGCCTCGCGGTTCCGCCTTCGCCATCGGCCCTCAGCAGAGGTGCGGCGGACGAGTCCGCAGGGCCGTGCGCAGATCCTTCAGCGCGCCCCTGGCGGCGGCGGCATGGTCCTCCGTCGCCGGGCCGGGGCCGTAGCGGACGGTGACGAAGATCTCGGTGAGGGCGGCGGCAGGAGCCAGGGCGGCAAGAGGAAGTGGCGTGGATCTCAAATCTGCGCCACCGGAGGGGGCCACCAGCGCGCCCAAAGCGGTAAGCAACTCCAGCGGTGTCTGAGAGGCGCGTCTGGGCAGGCCGCGCCTGCGCAGGAGAGAGAGGAACTGCCAGTAGACGCGTGCCACCATCGCCCGTGGGTCGGGTCCTGGGGCAGGCGGCCGCGGGCCAGCATATCTGCGCCGTTTGATGGCCATGAAAGCGAGGGCGACCGAGGTCACCAGCGCCAGCGCCATGCCCGCACCCGCTGAGGGATGGTCTTGCCAGAAGAAGCGGACCTGCAGCCAAACGAGATGCCATCCCCTGGGCCCGCCTCCGGCGGGCTCTTCGACTCCTGGGGTGGGGTCTACGGTGATCCAGCCCTGCAAGGAGGGCACATAGGCTTCCACCCAGGCGTGGCGATCAGACTCGCGCAGGAGGTAGGCTCCGGTCTCCTTGTCGTATTGGCCTTCCAGGAAACCGGTGGCAAGACGAGTGGGGATGTCCACGGAGCGCGCCATGAGCGCCAGGGCGGTGGCGAAAAGATCACAGCGGCCGCGCTTGAGACGGAACAGGAAGTAGTCGGCGGCGTCTTCTCCGCGGGGAACCGCCGGCGCCTGAGAGCTGTAGACGTAGTTCTGCTGAAGATAGCGCACCAGTGCCTCGAGCTTCTCCTCTGGGGTGGGCTTGGGGCCGGCCACCCGCTGGGCTAGCTCGGCGACACGGTTGGCGGTGAAGGGAACTGACAGGTACACCTGCGGCATCAGGGCGGGGCTGAGCCGAGAAGGCGCTGGGTTAGCCGGATGGCTCCTGCTTGGCAGCGAAATGTCGCCACTCCGCAGAGCAGGATCGGAGGCGTCTTGCCGGCCCAGGCCCGCAAGAGAATCGCCTGGGCCTTCCTCGCCGAGAGGAGCAGAGACCACCTGGTAGGTGTCCCCGGCGGTCAGCGTGGCGCCGGGCAGTTCCAGGTCGCCGAACGGATCGGTCTGCAGAGAGTAGGGAGCGGACTCGGGGAGGGGAAGGACGGCCCGCTGGATCCGGCCCGGGCTGTAGATCACGAATGGCTGGTCCATCTCCGCCTGCACCTCGTGGGTGCGCAGGTGAGCGCCCGGAGGGAGTCGGAAGTGCTGGGAGAGGTCTACTACGGCGGAGCGCGGCTCCGCCGACCCCGGGGCGTGATCCTGGATTGGGACAGGAATCTCGCTCTGCCACCGCTGCCAGGCCGATCCTGTGTACTGGTCATAGACGGCTCCTCGCCAGTACTGGGCGGGTTCTCCGGAAACGGACAGGACAGGGGTATCGCGGAGCGGTTGAGGGCCGGTGCCCACCGGGAATCTGTTCGTGCCACCGGCCGGAGAGAAGATGAACGACAGGCGCTCGGAGCCTTCGGGCGTCATCCTGATGAGGAGAGGCCAGCGATACACGGCACTGAGGGCAACCATGGGTAGGGAGAGGCCGTATCCGAGCACCAAGCAGAGGGCGAAGGCCGACCCCACCGTGAGCAGGTGCTTGGTCCTCCAGAAACGCCTCGGGGGAGAGGCGGGCGCGCTGACCTGCCCCGGAGCAGTGCGGGCCTGTCGCAGGGAAGCGGACATTTCCTCTGGGGCGAGCATGGCCCAGGCCAGGACCACCAGTGAGAGGCCAATGAAGCCGCAGAAGAGAGCGACGACGCTGATGCCTTCCAGGCGCCCGCTCGTTAGCCCGAAGACGGTCAGCCCCGGAACGAGCGCGAAGCCGACCACGGCAGGCCTCACCATCCAGAAGCTGATCGCGAGCACGAGCGCACACATCCGCTGGGCCATCACGATGGCGGCGTCGCCAGCTGCGGCACTCGGCATGAGCTCGTCAACGGCCACACCGCGGTTGGCCGCCAGCCACCATGCCCAACCGACCAGGATGCCCAGCGCCAGGCCGACGGGCACGGCGACAGTGACGCGGAGACGAGACAGGTAGGCGCTGGCGGAGACACCAACGGTGACCAGGAGCGCGCCGGCGAGCCCTGCCAGCGGGTTCCCGGCGGCCAGCCCCCAGGTGATCAGGGGGAGGAAGAGCGCTGCTGCACCCGCACCGTACAGGATGGCATGGTCTTGCCACTCGCCGGTGGGGGCCGGGGAAAGGAGCGGCGGGGTTCGGGCTGCTTCGCCAGGGCTTCGCAGCCTGGAGAGCTCCGGTCCTGCAGACCGGCTATGGGGTGGCGAAGAAGACACGTTCGAGCACCTCTCTCAGGTCGTGGCCTCGGCGAATAGGTACGACTGTGCCTCCGGCGGGCGCGAGCGCCCTGGCAAGCTCGGCCGGGCGGAGCACAGCTGCCCTCGGGTCGAATGAGCTGGGGTCGAGGGCGAGCACGGCAACCGCGCTGGCGGCGGCAGCATATCTCAGGTGCTCGGCAGCGCTTGCGAGCGGCAGGTCCGCTGCCGCAGTGATGAGGCAGACCGCAGCGCCGGGAGGAAGCAGGGGGGTGGCCCACTCGACGACAGATGCCACCGGCTGGGTACCGTCGGACTTCACCCTCGCCAACGCCTCCAGCACCTCGTGCTCTCGATCCGAGCGGTCAATCTCCAACCACTGTGGCCCGGCGGCGGAGTCGTTGGCCAGGAAGAAGATGCCTTCCCCTTCCAGCGTCCACCGGGCGAGGGAGGCGGCCGCCCGCACCGCCACCTCCAGGGTCGTATGTGCGCCCGAGCCGAACTCTGTGCCCGCCCGGGTGTCCACCACCACAGCCATGTTTTCGGAGACGCCCTGGTCGAACTCGATGACGGTGAGCTGGGCGTGGTGTGCGGTGGCCGGCCAGTGGATGCGCCGGAGTTCGTCGCCAGGCTGGTAGTCGCGGATGCCGTAGAACTCCATGCCCGATTCCGCGCCGCGCGCGCGTTCCCCGGCGGCCACCAGGTGGGCCTCGATGCCGGCGCTGGCCGCGTCTCCGGTGAGCGGGATGGGTGTGGGGAAGATAACTGCGTCGGAGAGCGTCTGCAGGGCGATGCGGCGCGAGAAGAAACCGAACGGGTCAGAGACGGTGACATGCAGTGGGCCAATGGGGTGGACGCCGCGCTTCCGGCCCCGGAGCCGGTAGGCGAATCGCACCGTCTCGCCTGGCCAGAGAGCGGCCACGATGAAGTCCAGGTCGGTCTCCGCGGCGAGCCAGGGCGATATGGTCTCGGAGACCTTGAGAAGGAACAACGGAAGGCGGCCGCGGTTGGTCAGCTCCACCCACGCCCCGAACACCTCGCCATCGAAGACGTGATCGCTCACCTGCCGGCCCACCTGCAGGGACCGGCCCGAGAGCTGAGCGCCGACGTAGCTGACCACCATCACCGCGCCGAGGGTGGCGCACATGAAGTAGGCGGCGGCCGAGCCATAGGTGATGCCCACCATGCCCAGGCCCGCGGCGGCGACCAGCACTGCCAGCAGTTGAAAGCTCATGTACGGCGGAGCGGAGCTCCGCTGCCTCCTATCTGGGCTGGGCAGGAGGTGAACTCCTGCCCAACCGCGGCGGGACGCGGTCCATGCGGACCAGATCTTCCAGGCTTTCCCGCTCCACCACCAGATCCGCTCTGCCATCGGACACGAGCACCATGGCGGCCCGCGGCAGGCGGTTGTAGTTGCTCGCCATGGAGTAGTTATAGGCGCCGGTGGTCTGCACCGCCAGGAGGTCGCCCGGGGCGATCTCGGGCGCCTCCAGATCGGTGATCAAGGTGTCGGTCTCGCAGTGCTTGCCAGACACGGTCACCCTGGTGGTGCGCTCCTCTCGCGCCTTATTCGCCACGATCGCATCGTACCTTGCGTCGTACAGGGCCGGCCGCGGGTTATCTGACAGACCACCATCTACGGCCACGTAGGTTCGGATGCCTGGGATTGCCTTGACCACTCCCACGGTGTAGAGCGTAGTTCCAGCCTCGCCGACGAGGCTGCGTCCGGGCTCCTGCATCAGCCGAGGCAGCGGCAGCCCGTGCTTCTCGCAGGCCGCCCGCACTGCGCCTGTCACCGCCTCCGCGTATTCGTCAAGAGTCGGCGGCTGGTGAGCAGGCAGGTATCGTACTCCCAGCCCACCTCCGAGGTCCAACTCCTCAATCACGTAGCCCAGATCATGGCGCAGCTCGGCCGCGAACGCGACCATCATATTGGACGCCTCAACGAAGGGCGCGGTTTCGAGAATCTGGCTTCCAATGTGGCAGTTGATGCCCCGCACCCGCAGGTTCGGCGCGGCGAGGGCATTCGCCACACCCTCGCGCGCTCCGCCGCCAACGATGGGGAACCCGAACTTGGTGTCCACCCTCCCGGTCTGGATGTGGGTATGGGTGTCTGCGCTCACGCCGGGGGCGACGCGCATCAGCACGTCAACCGTGCGATTGCGGGCGGCGGCGATCTTCTGGAGCGCGCCGATCTCCTCCAGGCTGTCAACCCCGACGCGCCCCACCCCATGGGCGACCGCCATCTCCAGTTCCTGTGGCGACTTGTTGTTGCCGTGGAAGGTGATGTCGGCGGCCGGAAACCCAGCCCTGAGCCCGGTGTAGAGCTCCCCACCGGAGGAGACGTCCAGTGCCAGCCCCTCTTGCCGGGCAATCATGAACACTGCGGTGGTGGTGAGCACCTTCCCCGAAAAGGAGATGTGGACACGGGGGTAGCGCGCCTCGAAGGCGGCGCGGTAGCGGCGGCAGTTCTCACGCAGGCACGTCTCGTCGAGCACGTAGAGTGGGGTGCCGAAGCGCCGCGCCAGCTCCACGGTGTTACACCCGCCGATCTCCAGGGTGCCCTGTCCGTTGACTCGTTGTGTTCCCAGCAGCATTCCTTCCGCCTCTCTCCCGCCTCATGCCGGGCAAGCCGGACCCCGAGGGGCGCTCAATAGCGAGGACGCCAGACTCGCTGTTTGCGGTCTGGCGTCGTGGTTCCTGCCTCTTGGTGTCTAAGTCTACAGAGACGCGAACGCACGAGCGCCGGGGCGGCGCTTGGCCTTGGTCGTCATGCTCGTGCGGACGGAGGTGTTCATGTCGTCTGTAGGCTTCGGGTTCCAGGAGCAGAATACCCCAAATCGCGGGACGGGTCAACCTCAGATCGCGCAGCACTCTGTAACTTCTGCGGGCGCGGGACAGTCTAATGGTGTAGACGGCGATGGCGAACCAGGCGGGCAGCATGGAGGCAGTCCGGTTGGGCGAGGCGAGGCCAGCACAGGGGGTGGCGGACGCGAACTTGGCCGCGCGCGCTCGTCAGGGCGAGGCCGCGGCCTTTGAAGAGTTGTATGCGAGGTACAGGGACCAAGTGTACGGCCTGTGTCTGAACCTGATGGGCGACCGAGACGACGCTCAGGACTTGCTGCAGGAGACCTTTCTTCGCGCGTACCGCGCCCTGCCGCGGTTTCGGGGGGCATCGCGGTTTGGGACGTGGCTGTTTCGGATCGCGGTGAATGCGTGCAATGACGCGATGAGGAAACGGCGGCAGGCCGCCGATCCCGTCCTGACCCCGGCGAGCCCCGACGGTGGCGCGGAAGCAACCGTGGCCCGAGTGCGGGATGCGCTCTGCTGCCTCCAGGCGAAGCACCGCGTGGTGCTGGCGCTCCGATACAACCGCTCGCTTTCCTACCAGGAGATCGCCGAAGTGCTGGGGTGGTCGCTGCCGCGGGTGAGAGTGACCATCCACCGCGCCAAGCACGCGTTCAGAGAAGCCTACCTGAGGACAGACGGGGAAATGCCATGAAGTGCCACATGGTTAGAGACAGGCTGAGTGGATACCTGGACGGGGAGCTGGCCGAGGCGGAGGCGGCGCTGCTGGCGAGCCACCTGGAGAGCTGCGCCCTGTGCCGCGGCGAGGCGGACGACCTGCGGCAAGTGGACCGCGCTCTGCGCGCGCTGGCGCGCGAGGAGAGCGCCCCGGAGATGATCGGCGACCTCCGTCAGCGCCTGGCGGCCGGGCGCCCCGGGTCCTCCCGGTGGGTGTGGGCGGGAGCGGCGGGCGCGCTGGCAGTTGCGGCCGGGGCATCGCTGCTGATCTGGAGCCGCGCCCAGCCGGGGCCCGGTCCGGCGGCGCCCCGGCAGTCGGCAGTCGGCTCCACGCCGAGGCCAGTCCCTCCCGCGGAGATGGTGAGGGTCCCAGGTGAGGAGCGGCAGCCAGGCGAGGCTGCCGAGGCTGGGCCGTCGCGGCCCGCCTCCGGCCGTGGCGGCGGCGCGAGGAGGCACCGTCTGCACGGTGAGCCTCCCGCGCCGACGCCGAGCGAGGATCTGCCTGGGGCGGCGGGCGGGGCACTGCCCGCCCTACAGCCGCAGCCCACGCCGGCTCAAATCGCGGAGGCCTCAGCGGGGATTATCCTCATCCTCGGCGAGCCACAGCCGGTGCTGCCGTCGTCCAGGTGCTTCATTGAGGTGACCCGCGGCGATGGGTCGCGGTCATCGGTAAACCAGGTGATCGAGCGCGACGCCGACGGACGGCCGAGCGCCGTTGACGTTAGCTACCAGGAGTCTGGCCCGAAATACCAGACTCCAAGCCAGGGAGGTTAAGAGATGAGACGGCAAACCTGCTTTCTGTGGCTGGTCGTGCTGGTGGTTGTGTCGGTATCCGCGGCAGGAGCGATGGTCCA
>Ga0315274_10017127_pt1 | contig 10227 bp, 21 predicted proteins | sample YL17G02_20_MG_FD_203700 | JGI IMG/M metagenome (GOLD analysis project Ga0315274, IMG submission 203700) | Sediment microbial communities from Yellowstone Lake, YNP, Wyoming, USA - YL17G02_20 | ecosystem: Environmental > Aquatic > Freshwater > Lake > Sediment | place: USA: Wyoming | collected... | reverse complement strand
CCATTGGGTTCTTTACACTCGCAATACTTGGCTGGTTCTGGGGCGGGGAAGTGGGCGATACAATCTTTTTTATTAACTACACCACTTCTCCCAATTTCCATTAAATCAACATTCACAGTTAAAACTTTTGCCTTCACCCACACTTCATCCCCTTCTTTGATTTTTGAGAGGTCAACGGGTAGGAGTTCTGCGGCATACCCTGCATTCTTACCATCAATAATCAGTTTTTCAATTTGACAAACTTTTATTCTCATCTCTGCCCTCCTGGGGTTAAGGTTTATTGTAGTCAATTAAAATCCAGATGCCGAATACGATTGAACAAAGAATGATAAGCGGGATTTGATAATGTCCTTTTGCGACAAGCCAACCGCAACAACCTATAATTATAAAAACTGGTAAAGCTGATATTCTCATTCTCCCCTCCCATTTAAAGTGTGGTTAAGAGTTCGTCTATATCTGCTTGGACAAATATTTTTTTCTTCGGCATCTTCTCCCGTATCGCCTCCACAATCTGGGTGCGAGCTTGAGAAATCCATTTCAGTTCCATCTCTGCGGTATGAGGCTTATTAAAATAATATCCTGTTATCCTTACCAGCTCAGTTAATATCCCCTCAATCGTTTTCTCGGTCATATTATCGCCTTTCATTCAAACACCTTCCAAATGTCTGTATCTATGAGTTTTTTCATTGTATTCTATTCGTCGATTGCATTTATAGCAGAATAAAACTTTTTTTCTCCTATACCATTCCTTCTCATTCGTCCAATCTTCACAAAGATAAGCTGCCCCTGAAATACATCTTCTCATTCCCACACCTTCTCATTAACGGCTTGCTGGGCAGAGTAGATGGCTTCTGCCTGTTCCCTGATTATAGTCGCAGTATCTTTTCCATCATCTAACCCCTTATTAACTATTTCGCCCATCATTTTTTCTAATTCAGGAACACTCAACCCCACCACCGATTGTTTGAGGGCGGAGAGGGCGTGATTTATTGCACAATCTTCATCTGCTCTAGTATGCCTTTGCATACGCAATTGCTCTAGTTCATTCGCCAAAATTCTTAATATCTCTCTCACCGATTTCTTCTCTGGGTTAGGCATTAGAACCTCCTTTTCATCTCTTGAATCGCTGAGTTATCCATTAGTGAGCCTCCTTGAGTAACTCTGGGTTTTCATAGATGTTGCCGATTACTTCAAGTGGTAGTCTTACCATATTGCTCGTTGCCCTCCCGCCCTGAAATTTATGTTCAAGATGGAAAAGAGGTGTTTCAAAGATTACAACCCATTTGTAAGGGCAAAAATTGCTTTCCTTCAATTCTGGGTCAGGCATATAAACAATATCCCCCTCATAAATCTCCTTGCCGTTCTTGTCTTTGATACCTGTGAATTGCATAATCTCTAAATCAGTTTCTTTATATCTTCCTTTGCCAAGAACATATATTCTTTCTATGTTATCCATAAAAACTTCTGAATGAGATTGAGGTTGCCACCAAAAATCTAATAACATCTTTTTATTAACTTTATCCCACGCCCTAAACTTAATTTCTCTCATCATCCCTGCTCCTTTCTTAAGAGGTTAGTGGGTTGTTAAAGTAAATTCTCACTTGTTTGATTTATCCTTCTTTCTGCGATTTTGAAGTATGTTTCGTCTTTTTCTATCAATATACAATTTCGATTAAGGTTCTTACAAGCCACGCCAGTAGTTCCGCTTCCCGCACAGTTGTCTAAAACTAAATCGCCCTCGTTGGTGTAGGTTTTGATAAGATATTCAAATAGGGCTACTGGTTTTTGTGTGGGGTGTAATCCATATTCTTTTGTAAATTTAATAACAGTTTTAGGATAGCGTTCACCATTGTTAATTTTAGTAAAAGATTTACCAAAACCAGTTTTACCATAAACAGAATCTAATTTTGGTTTTCCCCTAGTTATTTTATATGGTTTACCTTCTGTGAATTGAGGATTATAAACAGGCAAAGATTTATAGAATACTAAAACATTCTCGTGGTCTTTAAGAGGCATTTTATTAGCATTACCTCCACCAGTTCCTTGTTCTTTCTGCCATATCCATTCGTAACGCAACATCTCAAGATTGCTACATCCTAAAATTTTATCAAATGGAGTTTGTGAAGTTAAGACTATCGCCCCATTATCCTTAATTATCCTTTTGTATTGCTCCCACAAAGGTTCAAAAGGGATAATCGTATCCCACTTGCAGGCAGTCGTTCCATAAGGTAAATCACAAAGTATCATATTAATACTCTTATCGGGGATAGATTTCATAATCTCAAGGCAGTCGCCTAAAATCAATTTAATCTCGCTCATCTAAATAGTTGCTCAATAACGGCTTGCTGTGCAGAGTGGATTGCTTGGGCTAAATATTCAACATTTTCTCTGTTAATAAAAGATAAATACGGAGATTTAAGAAACTTTTGTTTAGTCCTTGCGTTTTGAATAGCCACTATTAAGGACGTTGCGATCTCCCCCACACTCAACCCCGCCACTGATTGTTTGAGTTGGGAGAGGGCCTCGGAAATTCTTGGAATAATATATTCAGCGTCAAAAGGTTCATCACCGCTTAAAAAGATTTCCTCCAACACCTCCCTCGCCGATTTCTTCTCTGGGTTAGGCATTAGGGCTCCTTCCACCATCATCTGTTTTATCTTCTTCGTGTTCTTTGCAAATTATTTTTAATATACACCAAATAGACATATCGGAATTATGTAAAATAATATCATCTCCGACATCTGTATTTCTAATAGCGTTAAGTATCGCTTCGGCTTTAGTTTGGTTTGGCATTAAACGGTCTTTGTATTTTTACACTTTCTACTTCTATCTGCCCCAAGTTTTCCAACTTTTGATTTGGGGCTTCGTGTTTTTGACAACAAGCCAATCCCATTTGTTCACCAACTTCATCCTGATAGATACAAACAAAACATCCGCACTTAAACTTTATGGTCGCCATCCTTATTTCCTTTCTGTGAGGGTCATTATTCCCTCCCATATTTTTTCTCGTAGTATTTTTCCATATTTAAATCTTCCTGCAATGAAGGGTATTCATCTGGGTCTTTAGGTTCATTACAAATCGGGCAATCTTTATGTCTTGCCTGCGGACTTCCTCCGCCTCTGCGGATTACTTGGTCGTTAGTGGGCATTCAACCTCCTATTCCTTTTTCTTTTTAATAACCAAACTATTTTTATGTTCATCAGTGCAAAAATCTATCATTTCATAATTCTGAAACTGGCAATTTTTATTCCAACAACAGTCCTTGCAATCCTTATCTACCATGTCTATTTAACCTCCAATAATTCCATCCCATATTTCAGGATTTTAAGTTGCATAGCTGCCCCTGCTGCCCCTGCTGCCCATGCTGCCTCTGCTGCCCCTGCTGCCCTTGCTGCCCATGCTGCCTCTGCTGCCCCTGCTGCCCCTGCTGCCCATGCTGCTGCCCATGCTGCCCCTGCTGCCCCTGCTGCCCTTGCCTTATTTTCCTCACTCGGATTTTCTATACACTTCTTCGCCGCTTCAATCGCTTGTCTTGGTCGTTTATCATTGGGGTATTTTTTCTCGTAAACATCAATCACTTGTTCAGCTGCAAATACCGCATAAGATACATAATCTTTATATTCCATAACCCTGACAATGAACCAATTAGCCCAATCATATTTCTTGATTTTGATAAGCCATTTCAGGATTTTAATGGGGTCTTTCACTTTCCTATCCCACATATTAAGGGCTGATTGACAAGGTTTGTTTTTTGCAATCCATTCATTGGTGATTTTAGAAATGATGGGTTTCATCTTCTCCTCCTCTACAATTTGTCTATGGCGGTCAAGATTTGGGTGCGACAGGATAATTCCAATTTTCTCTCCGTATGATTGCCCAAATTGTGCTAAAATCAACCCCATATTCTTTTCCAAGTCTTGTAAGCGTATATTTATAAGGGATATATTTTTCCCTTATTTCTTTTACTTGTTCGCTCGTCAATTTCGTTATTCTTCTTCCACCGTATCTAAAACTTCCGCTTGTAATCCCGCCTATTCTAATTTTCATCCCCATTTTCATATGGGCGAGGGTATGTTGTCTAAAATCCACAATCTCCAAGTTTTCTATTCTATTATCAAGACTATCCCCATTGATATGGTGGACAAACTCATACCGCCCAAGCGACCTACCCAATTTCTTCTCCATTAACAAACGATGAACATAATGGGTTTTTCCGTTGATTTTCTTAACCCTATATTGCATCTATTTTCTCCTTAATTATTTTTATACACTTGTTAAACCCATTATCTTCGTGCCACCTAACATCTCTTGCTAAATAACCCCTTTCTTCTCTTTCCTTCGGCACCGCATCCTTGAAGGATTGCTTGAGGAGGGCTTCGGCTTGAACTTTAGTTTTAGAACAAGGGCATTCATTTTCTGGGTATTCTATACAAACACAACCCGCACAATCATCTACTAATTTATTTAATATATCCTTCAACATTCTATTCCTCCTTATTTTAAAATCTTTTTGTATTGTTCCTCCCATTCTGAAAAGCCGACTTTGGAACATTTCTTAAATATGCTCATCGCAGATTTGCCAAATTCTTTTTTGATTGTGTCCCAGCATAAGACTTTGATGATGATTTTTCCGATGATGGCCCATTCTTTGTCGGTGAAATAATCTGTCTTTTGACGACGGATTATTTCTGCGAAAAAGTAATGGGAGGAAACATAATTTTTGGCACCCTCAAGGTTGGCACCCTCAAGGTTGGCATCCCTAAGGTTGGCACCCTCAAGGTTGGCATCCCTAAGGTTGGCACCCCCAAGGTTGGCATCCCTAAGGTTGGCACCCCCAAGGTTGGCACCCCCAAGGTTGGCATCCCCAAGGTTGGCACCCTCAAGGTTGGCATCCCTAAGGTTGGCACCCTCAAGGTCGGCATCCCTAAGGTCGGCACCCTCAAGGTAGGCACCCTCAAGGTTGGCATCCCTAAGGTCGGCACCCCCAAGGTTGGCACCCCTAAGGTCGGCACCCCAAAAGTTGGCACCCCTATTTTTTTCTAAACAATCCTTAATACTTTCATATTCACCGCAGATGATTACTTTGTTATCCCAACGATTTCTGATTTCAATATTTGGCATTTTTTCCTCCGAGTTAATTTATGGCAATCACCACAAAGAGTTACTCCATCTTGCTTGTCATCCTCCTGTTTGGTCTGGGGAATGGGCAGGATTTACCTTGCAAGTAACTATTCCTTGTTTTTTATCCTGCTAATCTGAATCACCAGGAATAGCACACCATCCCCCAGAGGTGATTATCCATTTAATAATTTAACTTTTTCAATTTCAAATCCAATCTTAATCGGTTCAGGTATATGGTCAAAATGTCCGAGTTGATTATTCCGGGCCTCAATAAATCCTATGAGCCAGGGATTACCTTGAACCCCGCGTTTTAAGAATAGCCGATATAAGTCCATAAAGCGTTTTTCTATAAATTGAAGTTCATCTTTCTGCGAACAGCAAAGCCAGGCCCAGCCGCCTAATTCGTTTATGGCGGGTGCTATGAGTGGATCTGAAAATTCTATTGAGGCATAGTAACCGCCTTTAATAATCGCTTCCTTGACTTGTAGCCAGGCCCCAAGCGCTTTGTCATCTCTTGTGCCTTCGAGAAACTCAAGGATTTCGGCCGGCTTAGGCAAGAGGTTATATTTATAAACCCGGATGCAATCCATAACTGCCTTGTTGACCTGTTCAAAATCGTAATTTTTCAAGGTTTCGTAATACACATCATAGATGAATTGGCTTGGAACCTTATTGAACAACTCACAAAGGCCGGTCATAAGCGAAACAAACTTACTTTTATCCAACATCCTCAACCCCTTCTTTTTTTAACCACTCCTGACCTATGAGATACGCCTTTACGCCTGTTTCAGTCAGTTTGGTAGTAACCTCTTTCATCTGCAAATAACTCTCAAATTTCGACCCATAGAGGGTGATTGGCCGCAGGTATTTGACCATCCGCGCATCCGCTCCCCAGACCCGCAGCATCTTACGATGAACAGACTTAAAGTCGTCTAAAGTGAAGTTTTCGCCTGTCCGGGCCTTAATGAGGTCTAAAGTGGTTTTTGAGGTAATTTTGTAGTTGGTTCCTAACACCTCGTTTAAGTCGTTGATAATACTACTACATAGGGTTTTAAACGTTAAGGCAACGTTAGGTAGAATCGGAACCTCTACCTTACACTCCCCATTCCCTTCTCCATCCCCTTCTCCATTCCCTTTAGTATTTAAGGGGGGTGCAGGGGGGATTGCGCTCTCTTTTTCTGTCTGGTGGGGCTTCTGGTGCTTATCCCAGGCTACTATTTGGATATAACGATCACCTTGCGCCTCGTAGCGCTGTATAAACGGCTTGCCTGATCCGTTCTTGGGCTGGCTTAACGCCTCAAGACACTTTTCTAAATCTACCTTGTCGTAAGGAAATATCTTGACCTTGAGCCGGGCCGGACGATCTTCTAACCTTCCGGCCTTATCAGCAAAATTCCACAATCCGGCAAAACAAAGCCGGGTTTCAAAGGGCAACTCGGCTAAATTCTCATCTTCAAAAAACTCCGGCTTCAAATACCTAATACGAGCCATCCTCCACCTCTCAAGATTGCGGGGCTAAAGTAAGTTTTCCATTGTGTTGTTTATTCTCTGCTGTGCCATTATTAGATATTTTTCATTCAGTTCTATACCAACAAAATTTCGGTTATTCTTTTTTGCCACTACCCCAGTTGTTCCTGCACCAGCGAAAGGGTCTAATATAAGTCCGTCTTTCGGACATCCAGCCAATACACAAGGCAAAATTAAATCTTCTGGAAAAGTGGCGAAGTGTGCGCCCTTGAATGGCTTGGTGGTTACTGTCCAGACGGAACGCTTGTTGCGTTTACCATTTTTCCCCACCCCGCAAGTTCTACCTTGGGGCTGTCCTTGTGTATATGGACTTGTTTGTGCTTTTGCCCCCGAGGTCATTGGGCGTTTAGTTCTGAAACTATCGGGAGAGACTGGCTCTGCTATCGTCTCATTATCAAAATAATACTTCTGATTTTTAGCGAGTAAGAAAATATACTCGTGGCTTTTTGTGCATCTATCCGTTACACTTTCAGGCATAGGGTTGGGTTTCGCCCAGATGATATCTTGGCGAAGATACCAGCCGTCGGCTTGTAAGGCGAAGGCGACACGCCACGGGATGCCGATGAGGTCTTTGGGTTTCAATTCAGGAACAATGTTTATCTTTGGCATAGTGAGTGTTCCTGTATTTGTAAATTGCTTTATGCTTGCATTATCGCAACCCATCCCGCCTCTTCCGCCGCCATTATAACTATCCCCCAAATTCAGCCAGCAAGTCCCTTCTTTTTTCAGCACCCTTTTGACTTCCCTGAAAACTTCTACCATTTTGGCAACATATTCTTCTGGAGTTTTTTCAAGACCGAGTTGTCCAGATACGCCATAATCCCGCAAGCCCCAGTATGGCGGAGAGGTGATACAGCAATCTATTACTCCGGGTTCAATTTTCTTGAGTTCAGTTAGGCAGTCGCCTAAAATCAATTTAATCTCGCTCATCCTATAAAACAAAGTTGTTTCTTCCGTTCCGTAAACACCACCGGCAAGGGGGTATCCAATTTATAAGATTTCATAATATGCCATCTTCCCAGTCAAGTTTCTGAATATACACTCCTCTGACGGTATTTTCCTGGCCCTACCTTCTCCAACCCAATCACAAACCGTCCTCCAGGCCCGCAGATAGAATTTGTCGCAACCGTAACGCATTAAATCGGCTTTACTGACAAAGACTTTCTGCTTGGCCCAGAGATAAAGTTCTTCTTCTTTTGTAATAAGAAGGTCGGTTTGCATAGATTACTGATTAAACGGATCGTCCTCTTGTGCTGTTGCCAATGCTTCATCAAGGACATATTCAGCCACTATCGCTCTTGGATTTTTATGAAACGAGTTTGGCGGCTCAATAGTAATCCTGATTTTGCAGGTTTTCCAATTCCAAGCACCAGAGTCATACTCGACTTCTTCGCCTTCATATGGCTCGTTGATGCAATGCAAGAAGTGTTTTGTCCGGCCCAATATCTTCGCTGCCGGGCTATTAGACGAGGGTATAAGGATGTTATCCCATACCCACGCTTTGTCTTTGTATTCGCCTTCGGTAATCATAAGTTTGATGCTTACCATCGGATCGCCATTTTGAGATTCCTTATCTTGTATCTCAATAATCTCAACCTCGTAAATACCTTCCGGCGGTAAGGTAAAACTGCCACCCTCTTTAACATCTTTCATATTGACTGTTCCCTTCATAGCAAATTCTCCTTTTTTAACCTTGGTTTATGTATTCTTTGATGTTCCGCTCTTGTTATTACTACTAAATTATCAGGATTATCGTCTAAGGAATCTCTGTTAATATGATGAATGATTTTCCCTTTGTCTAAATGTTTCTTCAAAATACTTTCAATTACTGCTCTACTGAAAGAGACATAAGTTTTATCTTTACACCATATTAACCAACGATTTTTTGCTTTATCAAAACATAAACCGTTGTTAAAACTAAAGACTTGCTTTCCTGTTTTTTCTCCTTTCTTAAAACTTCCTTTATTGGGTTTTACAATACCTTTTGTCCCTTTGAGCCAAGAGGTATGCCCTTTTTTAAAATGCGTTCTGCCTGTATTAAATTGAGGATGTTTTTTCTGAAATGTCATTTCTTCTTCCCTTTCGCAATTTCTATATTCTCATCAATAGCAGACTGAACCTTTTTTTCAAGAAACTCGATAACTTTGGTTATCTGTTCATTATTCAAATCAGAAAACTCATCCGCGTTTGCTTTTGATAACCATTTTTCTATGGTTGCTTCATCTACTTTTACTATCTCAATAAGTTTTTTAACTCGTTCTACCTGTTTAATTGTAGCCATAGATACTGGGATAGTTTCTTTTTCAATTATCTCTTTTCCATAGAATTTGCAGAAATTTTGATATGTCCATTCAAATTCATCAGGAAACTTATTCTTTCCTATTTCTGCCCTTTCTTTGATTTTTATAGCAATTAAATTTCCATTTCTCCTTTCAACCCTAAATACCAAGTCGAAAAGATAATCGTCATTTTTCATACTGTCGAAGGTTACGCCGAGTTTGTTGAATCCGGCCCCGTAAACATCCTTCTGGTGCGAGGTAACGATAACATTCATATCAAGGGCAAGCATAAGGCGCTGTAATCCCTTAAAATCTCCCTTTACCTTGCCCCAATAGCGCATACCGAAGTCTTGGACTTCTGTTTCCTTTTCCGACTTGGCGTATTTCTCGAATACGCGCGTCCACTTTTCCTGCGTTGAATTATAAATCTGCGTTATCGGGTCTATAATCAGCGTTTTATAGGCGTGCTTTTCGGTAAGCAAAGCGTGGAGTTCTTCTTTAATATCGTCCGGGTTGAGTGTTTGCAGAACTACTGACTTTGCTTTGTTGATTGAATCACTGTATAACGATGTTCCTTTTTCAGTATCAATGATGTAGGATTGCGGAAATTGGATTACGGCGGTAGTCTTACCGACTCCTGCCGGGCCATAAATCAGCATCTTTAATCGCTTCTCTACTTTTTCTGGTGCGGTTGCTTTTAACATTTTAACACCCCTTATAATCCGTCATCCCGACGGGAATAACTTGCTTGAATTTTCCTTTTTTAAACTGGACTTGCAACTCTGGGCAACGAGTTAATAAACACACGCGCCCAGCCTTGCCTATTGTTACTTTTTTACCTTTGGCACATAAGTATCGCCCCATTATCACCTCACTTTCTTTTTAGGATTTAATGCGTTGACCCTGCCAAACCATACCCTGCTTTTTTGCCAACCTTAATTTGTCTTTCTAAATTTCTGATGTACTGTTCTTTTTGTTTATCATTGCAAAATAAACCTTCACAGGGTAAACCGCACTTGTAACAAGTTCCGCAAGGCTTAAGATATTTAATATAATCTAAATTCATTTATCGTCAGGAACTCTCGGCTCGTACTCCTTCGGATTTCTTTTCTCATCCTCTGGATATTCCCCTATCAGCGCATCCTCAAGTCTTGCTTTTGATTTCTCGTCCACATTTCCTCCCTGCCAATATAGATAAGTTAAATTCTGAATACGAATACGGATGTCGATGTCAGATAGATTACACATATTCATTGTTTTCTCTGTGTTTATCTTCTTCGTAATAAGGACAAGGTTTAG
>Ga0315274_10017126_pt1 | contig 10227 bp, 8 predicted proteins | sample YL17G02_20_MG_FD_203700 | JGI IMG/M metagenome (GOLD analysis project Ga0315274, IMG submission 203700) | Sediment microbial communities from Yellowstone Lake, YNP, Wyoming, USA - YL17G02_20 | ecosystem: Environmental > Aquatic > Freshwater > Lake > Sediment | place: USA: Wyoming | collected... | reverse complement strand
TTTTGCCCGGAAGGCGATGTGACTGTGTAAGGTGGCTCTTTAGAGCTTGCCAGGATCCCAGAGAGACAAGCAGATTGGGAGAGACAGATATGACCGGACTTGAGAGGATGATGACGGCGTTGCGGCGAGAGGAGCCGGATCGCGTGCCGATTTTTGAGTTGATTATCAATGAGCCGGTGATCAAGGCGCTGCATCCGGACCTTGTCTCCGGCACGAAATATCAGAGAGGGTCGGAAGGCATTTACGAAATCCAGGCCAATTTCATCGAGAGAGAGGACCTCGACGCCATCGTCATCTTCGAGGACATGCGCTGCCAGAAGTGGATTGACGACGAGCACTACGTGGACGAGTGGGGGATCACATGGCAGATACCGCCAAGCGGCATTCCGTACGTGGTCGCCCACCCTATCCAGACGGAGAAGGATTTGGATTCGTACGTTGCTCCCGACGCGGAAGCGGATTATCGTTTCGACACGCTGAAAACGGCCGTAAAACGCTTCAAGGGGGACAAGGCGATAATCTTCCTGGCGCACGATGCATTCGAGTTCTCTCACTACCTGAGGGGCCTGGAGAACCTGCTGATGGATTATCTCGAGAACCCGGATTTCGCCAGGCGGCTGGCGCGGCTTGTGATGGATTACAAACGGCGCATCTTAGAGCTGGCTGCGGAGGAAGGCGCGGACATTCTCCTGACGGGCGACGACTATGCGTACCGGCAAGCTCCCATCATGTCGCCGGCGCATTTCCGCGAGTTCGTTCTTCCTTATCTCAAAGAGTGCGTGGACATCTCGAAGGCCAAGGGTGTTCCCTTTATCAAGCATACCGACGGCAATCTCTGGCCGATCTTAGATATGATTGTGGATACGGGCATTGACTGCCTCGATCCACTCGAGCCCATCGCGGGGATGGACATTGGAAAAGTCAAAGAGAAATACGGCGACTGTATCGCCGTCGCGGGGAATGTGGACTGCGGAGAGCTTCTCTCCCGCGGGACACCCGAGGAGGTCGTGGAGGCGGTGAAGGAGACCATCGCGAAAGGGTCGCCCGGCGGCGGGCATATTTTTGCCTCCTCGAACAGCATCCATCCGGCGGTCAAGCCGGAGAATTACAGAGCCATGGTTGAAGCCGCGAAAGAATTCGGGCAGTATCCCCTTGACCCGAAGATGGTGGAGGAGTACAGAAGGAAGAACTACATCGCGAAGTATGTTGCGTCGTAATCCGGGGCTCTGGTGGGATGGTCCATGGCAGACTGGGCGGGGTAAAGCCAGAGTTTCTTGATGAGAACGGAACGGCTCAATGTTAACCGTAAGGAGGAAAGGACGCCCATGACTGCGGAAGCCATCGAAAGAGCAAAAGAACACTTTGGCAAGCTCCTCGAGCAACAGCTTGCGCGGCTCGAGCGCATGAAGAAAGGGGAGGACTGGATTGACTACTCGAAGCTCAAACCCGTCATCATTGGCATTATCGGGGGGGACGGGATTGGTCCCCATATCGCCAAGGAGTCGCAGCGGCTGCTCGAGTTCATGCTCCGCGATGAGAAGAAATCGGGGAAAGTGGAGTTTCGCGTGATCGAGGGGCTGACCATCGAGAACCGAGCCAGAGTCAACAAGCCCATTCCCGACGACGTCCTTGCAGAAATCAAGAAGTGCCACGTCACGCTCAAAGGCCCGACGACGACGCCGCGAAAGGGCGATCCGTGGCCCAACATCGAGAGCGCCAACGTGGCGATGCGAAAGGAGCTCGACCTCTTCGCCAATGTGCGGCCTGTGCGAGTGCCGAGGGAGGGAGTAGATTGGATTTTCTTCCGGGAGAACACCGAGGGGGCCTACGTTCTCGGTCCTTACGGCGTCGAGGTAACGGAGGACCTGGCGATGGACTTCACGGTCGGCACCAGCCAGGGAGCGGAGCGAATTTGCCGACTCGCCTTCGAATACGCAAAGAAGAACGGCATCAACCGCGTCACCATTGTGACCAAAGCGAACGTCGTCAAGACGACCGACGGCAAGTTTTTGAAAATTGGGCAGCAGATCGCCGAGGAGTACCCGGAAATCGAGTGCGATGACTGGTACATTGACATCATGACCGCGAAGCTCATTGACCCGAAACGCCGCACACAGTTCCGCGTGGTCGTTTTGCCGAACCTGTACGGCGATATTCTGACCGATGAGGCTGCGGAAATGCAGGGGGGCGTGGGGACCGCAGGAAGCGCCAACATCGGCAAGAGATACGCCATGTTTGAGGCGATTCACGGAAGCGCTCCGCGAATGGTGAAGGAAGGGCGTGCGCAGTATGCCGACCCGTGCAGCATGATCCGAGCGGCAGGGATGCTGCTTCGGCACATCGGCTACGAAGAGCGGGCGAAGAAGCTCGAGATGGCTCTGGACATCTGCGGGCAGTTCGAGAAGAAGATTGAGATGACCGGTCGCGACACCGGAGCCACCGGATCTCAAATGGGGGACTACCTTCTCGAGACGATGCGGCGCCCTGACCTTGAAGAAGCCTGGCAGAGGTATCAGTCCGAAGGGTGAAACCGTTGCTCCGCAGGGCAGGGGAATAAGCGAAGACGCGGCAGAGAGGAGATTCTGACAGGATAACAGGATGGACATGATACTCCATAACATCCTGTTTATCCTGTGAATCCTGTCAAAGATTTTTCGCGTCCCTGGCGGTTTGGCGAGAGAGCGTTCCGTCGCAAACGCCTCCGCGCCGGCGGCGTCCTCTGCCGTGAAAGCGCGATAGGCAATCTGAAATCCAAAATTCACCGGGGGGTTATGCGCAATCCGTTGTCGGAAGAACGATACCGCTCGCGGCTGAAGGAACGGAAGGAGGACATCCGGGGTCCGTACTTCCGCGACCAGACAGCGATCATCCACTCCCTTGCCTTTCGGCGGCTCAAGCGAAAGACCCAGGTCTTCTTCGCACCGACGAATGACCACGTCTGCACGCGGATCGAGCATTCCCTTCATGTCGCCACAATTGCGGCGACCATTTGTAAAGGGCTGGGGCTCGACGTGGAGAAGGCTGAGGCGATGGGGCTGGGGCACGACCTCGGTCATCCTCCCTTCGGGCATTCGGGCGAGGAGTTGATCACCACGATCGCGAGGAAACGAGATGCCACGTCGCCACCGTTTCATCACGAAGTCCATAGCCTGCGTGTCGCCGACAAACTCGCCAATGAGGAGGGCGGGTTAAACCTCACCTATGTGGTCCGCGACGGAATTGTCTCGCACTGCGGCGAAGTCACCGACTATCCCATCGAGCCGAGCGGCGATTCTCCGGACCTCAGCGAAATCGGAGAGCGTGGGAAGCTGCCGTCATCGTGGGAGGGGTGCGTCGTTCGCATCTCCGACATGATTGCTTACCTCGGTCGCGACCTCGAGGACGCCACGCGTGTCCCTCTCATCCAGGATGAGAATATCCCCGAGCAAATGCGAAAGGAGCTTGGAACGAAGAACGGCGAAATCATCAACACCCTCGTCCTCGATGTGATTGAGTTCGGCAGGGAAACCGGGCGGATCGGCTTCACAGATGAAAAGCACCAACTCGTCATCCGGCTGAAAGATTTCAACTACCGCAACATTTACGACCATCCCTTGCTCCAGGAATACCGGGACTACTGTCGGAGGGTCCTCGACGTGCTCTTCGACCATCTCCTCGAGCGCTACATGCACTGGCGGACTGGACCCGAGGCCCCCGCGGCATCGCGGCGCTTTGTGGACAATCACTTCGCGTATTATTTACGGAGACTCCGCCCCCTTTACGAGGAAGAAGGCGCCTCACCCGTGCAGATTGTCGTGGACTACGTCGCTGGAATGACCGACGACTATGCCCTCCGTTCTTACAAAGAAATCGCCTTCCCTGAGCCGCTTGAATTCCGGGAATGGCAGCGCGGCCAGTGAATTCACCTGCGATAAGATGGGAGAGACAGGATAACAGGATGTGCAGGATGATCCTCACCATCCTCCTGATCCTGTCGGAAGGCAAAGATTTTCTTCGCGGGACCTTTCAGAAGGCTTTGCAGCCGGCGTGGACTTCGCGGGCGCCGAGCTGGACAATGCCCTCGCTTGGTTTGTTGAGCATGACGACCGGGCGGGAACCGGAGCTTTTGCCCAGTTTGTAGCCCGTCGCCTCCAGCGCGCGGAGGGTTTCCTCCGGCACGCCCTCCTCGATGTCGAGCGTTCCTTTTGCGACAATGCCGCCGGGCGAGAAGGAATCTGTGTGGTGGAGGGCGCTGATTCGCGGGGCTTGTGCGGCTTCACGAGCGAGCGTTGCCGGGCGGTTCTCGCTCAACTTTTGTGAAGACGCTCGTCCGACGTTTCCTATCCGGAGAGGGATACTACTCCGCCGTGAAACCTTCTTCAAGCTCGCCGGGCAAATGAGGAACTCTCGGCGATTCTTATTCGGTTTTGAAAACCGAGCAACACGTGGGTTTCTTTCCCCTTGACCCGGGGAATGCCGCTGCCTATTTTATCTGTGGCAGACGCCACGCTACGGTCTTCTTAGTTGGAGCAAAAGAGATGACACCGAGAATCCGAAAACTCAAGGAGCAGCTCGAGCGCAAGGAGCGGTTCGACAACTGGTTCGTCCTGGAGGAGTTGAAGATGCGCTCGTACCAGGAAACAGAAAGTTTCCCCGTCCCGGTCCGCCAGGCGATGATGCTCGAGAATATGCTCCTCGAGATGCCGATTGCCATTGAGCCAAACGACCTTCTGGTGGGCACGCTGGACGACATCTTCGCGACCAGCTACAACCTGTTCAAGGCCGGGCTGGAGAGCTTCGACGGCTACCTCGGCTATGGCGGGATTTATCAGGAGGTTGCCGGTGCGTTCGACAAGGAGCGCATCGAGCGGGTTCGGGATTTCTGGCTCAACGAGGAGTACGAGCGTACGCGAGCCGAGTTCTTCACGCCGGAAGAGCAGCGGTGGATGGATGAAGCAGTGTTCTTCGTCGAGCCAGTGACGGGGCACGTCATCTACGACGCGCCGACGGTTCTTGAGGAGGGATACTCCGGCATCCTCGCTCGCGTCGAGAACAAGCTCGGACCGGAGCTGGACCTGGAGAAGCGAGCATTTTACGAGGCGGTAGGCATTGCCCTCCAGTCAGCGATCACGTTTGCCGAACTATACAGCATTCCCGCGGACGCTATGGCTGGCGAGGAAACCAGCGCGCAGCGGCGAGAGGAGCTGCTTGAGATCAGCCGCATTTTGAAGAAAATCCCCGCCGGTCCGGCGGAAAGTTTTTATGAGGCCGTGCAATCGTTCTGGCTCACGTATGTCATCATGCACATCGAGCAGACGCCAAATCCCTATGCCTTCAGCCTGGGGCGGGTTGACCAGTTCCTTTATCCCTATTATCGGAAGGACAAGGACGCCGGGAAAATCACGGATCAGGACGCCATCGAGCTAATCCAGAACCTCTGGATCAAGATCAACGTGGGGCGGAAGCTCTGGGCGGTCTCGCAGAACGCGGTCATCGGGGGCGTCCATTCCGACGGCACGGACGCGACGAATGAACTGACGTATCTCATTCTCGAGGCGACGGAGGAACTCGCGATTCCGCTGCCGACGGTGACCGTGAAAATCCATAAGAACACTCCGCCGGAGCTTCTTGACCGGGCGGTGCGGCTTCTGCTGAAAGGGCGCGGTCAGCCGACGATCATCAACGACGATGTGGTCGTCGAGTCGAAAGTCCTCACTGGCGTATCCCTCGAGGACGCGAGGCAGTCGGTCATCGCGGGTTGTCAGGAGCCGCTGGTCCAGGGGATGGAAAATGCCCGGACCACAGCAAGTTGGTTCTCGCTGCCGAAGTGCCTTGAGCTGGCGCTGAATGACGGCGTTTCCCTCCTTACGGGCAGGCGAATTGGTCTCCCAACGGGCACGCTCGGCGACCATTCGAGCTACGAGGAATTGCACGCTGCGTTCTGGAAGCAGGTGGATTTCTTCATCGAGAAAGCCGTGGAGTGCGCCAATCGCTGCGACAAGCTCATGGCGGACCTCCGGCCCGTCCCGTTTCTCTCGGCAATCATGAACGACTGCATTGAGAAAGGGCGGGACTTCCGCAAGGACGGCGCCCGGTACAACTTCTCCGGCTTTCTGTGCCACGGGCTGGCGAATGTGGCGGACTCGCTTGCGGCGCTGAAGAAGCTGGTTTACGAGGAGAAGCGACTGGGTGCGGAGGAGGTGCTCGATGCCCTGCGCGATAACTACAGCAGGAATCCGGCGCTCCGCCTCAGCCTCATCAACCACGCCCCCAAGTACGGCAACGACGACGACTACGTGGATTGCATCGCCGCTGAAATCTTCAACCGCATCACGGAGACCGTCCCCCGCTACCAGAATTGCTTCGGCGGGACCTTTCGGCCGGGGTTCAGCACGCCCTCAACCCATGTTCTCTACGGCATGAAGTGCGGCGCCACGCCGGACGGGAGGAGACACCGCGAGAGCTTCGCCTTCGGTATCGGCCCCATGCAGGGCTACAACCGCAACGGCCCCACTGCCGTCGCGTGTTCCGCGACGAAGTTCGCTCATGCCAGAGCGACGCACGGGCTCGGCTTCAGCCAGTCGCTCTCGCCGGGCATCATCACCTGCGAGGAGGATGTCGAGAAGCTCGAAGCTTTCATCAAGTCCTACCTCGACATGGGCGGGCGGTACATCCATTACAATGTCCAGGACATCGAGACTCTCAAGGACGCCAAAGTCCACCCCGATAAGCACCGCGACATCATCGTCCGCGTCCACGGGATGAACGCCTACTTCGTCAACCTCGACCCGCTCATCCAGGACGACATCATCACCCGAGCTGAACACCGCGTGTGACCCCTTGCGTCTTGACGCCTTTGCGGGAGGTCTTCGGGTGCGTCTTCTTATGTCTCGCCAAGCCGCCAAGCTCGCCAAGGGGACGTTCTTCCGACACGATGGACAGGATTTTCAGGATGATTTTTCGTCCTCATCCTGTTATCGTGCCCTCACGGGCGCCCAGGCGCAACCAAGGACCGGAATGTTATGGGACGACTTTTCGCCATTAAGAGGTTTGCTCTGCACGACGGACCGGGCATCCGAACGACCGTGTTCTTGAAAGGATGCCCGCTGCGCTGCCTCTGGTGCCATAATCCGGAGGGGCTCAGCCCCGACCCGCAGCTCGCCTTTTACCCGCACCTGTGCATCGGATGCGGGAAGTGCTACGAGGTGTGCCACTCGGACGCCCTCTGTAAAGGGCTCTCGCCCATCCCTGACCGTACCCCTCGGACAGGCGAGAACTACGACCGCGAGAAATGCACGCTGTGCGGCAAGTGCGCGGAAATCTGCCCTGCTGGCGCCATCGAGTTGATCGGGACAGAACTCTCCGCCGATGACGTAACTGAAAAGGTCCTGCGAGACAGACGGTTTTACGAGACCTCCGGCGGGGGACTGACCCTCTCCGGCGGGGAACCGCTCGCTCAGCCGGATTTCGCCGCGGAGGTTCTTGCGAAAGCCCGTGCCCAGGGCATTCACACGGTTCTCGACACGTCCGGTTTCGGCAGAGCAGAAGACCTTGACCGCTGCCTCGAGCACACCGACCATGTCTATTACGACCTGAAAATCGTGGACGACCGCCGCCACAGGGATTTCGTCGGTTTGCCGAACCACATTATCTTAGAGAACCTCCGCCGGGCTAGCGAGTCGGGTAAAGCGCTGACCGTTCGCATTCCCCTGGTCAAGGGATTCAACGATTCGCCGGAGGACATCGGCGCCTTCGCCGACTTCATTGCTTCTCTCCCATCCTTGACAAACCTTCAGCGAGTTGAAATCATTCCCTATCACCGAATCGGTGAAGGGAAGTACCGCAGCGTGGGACTGGAATATCCGCTGAAATCGCAGCCGGTTCATACGCGCGAGGAAGTCAGTGGGCTCGTGGAGTCCTTCGCCAGAGCCGGTCTGACAGTGTATTGCTCGAGCCTCGCTCCGCCAAACATGAGGAGCTAAGGAATAAACCGCAGAGATCGCAGCCTGCCTGCGCTCGCGCGCTGGCCCCATCTCGCTTGTCATGGTCAGCCAGCTGTCCAGACCCTTTCCAGAAGGCACGGCCAGGGAGGACGCTGACAAAGAAAGGGAGGCCGCGAGGTCAATGTTCCTCTCCGCGTGCTCGGTGGTGAAAACAATCTTTTGCTCGGTTCGACACGGAGAGGGCAGCGGGTCTGCATTGAATGAAAACACTGCTTGGAATAGACATTGGCACGTCGAGCACGAAATCCGTGGTGCTTGACCTCTCCGGCAATCTCCTTGCCGTCTCGCAGAAGGAATACGCGATTGACTCCCCCCATCCCGGCTGGGCTGAGCAGCACCCCGAGACGTGGTGGGGGGCAGTGAAGGAGACCGTCCGTTCGGCAGTCTCCCAGAGCGGCGCGAATCCCCGCCGCATCGCAGGAATCGGCCTGTCCGGGCAGATGCACGGGACCGTCATTCTCGACAGGGACAACCGACTCCTGCGTCCCGCCATCATCTGGGCAGACCGCCGAAGCGCGAAGCAGTGCGACGCTGTCGTCGAGGCTCTCGGAAAGGACAGACTCCGAGAGCTCGCGGGCAACTCGCTGTCCCCGGGCTTTCTGGCGGCGACGCTCCTTTGGCTCAAAGAGAATCAGTCGCAGACTTTCTCGCGCATACACACGGTTCTCCTGCCGAAGGACTACGTGCGATTCAGGCTCACTGGCAAGCTCGGAACCGAGGTGACCGATGCGTCAAGCAGCCTCCTCCTCGACGTGAAGCGGCGAACCTGGAGCGGTGAGCTTTGTCATCTGGTCGGCATATCTCGCGAGCAACTCCCCCCTCTTCACGAGTCGCAGGAGATCGTCGGAAACCTCACGAATTCAGCGGCGGCGGAACTGGGCATTGTCCCTGGCATCCCCGTCGTGGCAGGGGGAGGCGACCAGTCCATGGCCGCCATCGGAAACGGCGTCGTCGAGGAAGGCATTGCCCTTTCCACCATCGGCACCGGGGGACAACTCTTCACTCCCACGCTCACGTACAAGACCGACCCGGAGTTGCGAATCCATTCTTTCTGCCACGCGGCGCCGGGGATGTGGCACCTGATGGGAGCAATCCTTTCGGCGGGTCTTTCCCTGAAATGGTTGAGAGAGCGTTTTTGCCCGGGGCTCGCTTATGCGGAAATTGACGGCCTGGCAGCTTCTGTCCACCCGGGCAGCGAGGGCTTGATTTTTCTGCCGTACCTTCTCGGCGAGCGGACGCCGCATCTCGATCCAGCGGCGCGGGGGTGTTTCATCGGGTTGACCATCCATCATTCTCTGGGCCATCTCGCACGAGCGATCATGGAAGGCGTGGCGTTTGCGATGAAAGACTGCCTCACTCTCTTTCAGTCCCTCGATGTGAGCTTAGAGAAAATCATCGTTTCCGGCGGGGGGGCGGTCAGCGCGCTATGGCGGCAGATTCAGGCGGACGTCTATGGGCGGGAGGTTTTCACGGTCAACACGAGGGAAGAGGCAGCCACGGGCGCCGCGATTCTCGCTGGCGTGGGTGTGGGCCTTTACCCCTCCATCCAGGGCGCTTGTGCTTCGCTTATCAAGCTGAAGTCCTCGACGACCGCGAACCCCGACAATGCTGACCGATACACTGAGCTATACGGAGTCTATCGCTCCCTCTACCCCGCCCTCAAAGACTCCTTCCCCGCGCTGTCAGCGCTGGAATAATCCCCTCCCTGCTCGGCGCAAGCGTGCTGACCCGCATGGTTATGGACAGGGCCGCTCCATTTCAAATCGGCATTCTGCATCTGAGTCAGGTGGCGTCAATTCCAGCCATCCGAATGGGGACATCAACATCTGAATCACAATGAGAGGCTGATTGAGCTGGCGTGGCCAACATAGACGAGGACCGCGTGTTCCAAGACGTCTCGTCCAATCAGACAATCAACGTTAGCTTGCCCAGCAAGGGGAGGAGCGGCGACGGGAAGATTCTCAATAGTGACAAACCTGCCTGGCGCGAATTCTATGCTTAAGCCCACGGTGTACACGGGGACATAGACGGGGTGACCCGCCGTCAGCATCTTGGTCGCTCCATCAGGCTACAAGGCAAGTTGCTGGCAAACCTTGCTCGAGATGCATGTGCTGGTGGCGCCGGTATCAACCAAGCCAAAAACCCTGATCGGCGGGGGGACGAATTGGCTGCTCTGTGTGAGAATTTCTCTTGCCTTGGCGGGCAAGTCAATCTTAACGGGCACCACCGGCCCGTTGACTCGCAT
>Ga0315274_10017123_pt1 | contig 10227 bp, 10 predicted proteins | sample YL17G02_20_MG_FD_203700 | JGI IMG/M metagenome (GOLD analysis project Ga0315274, IMG submission 203700) | Sediment microbial communities from Yellowstone Lake, YNP, Wyoming, USA - YL17G02_20 | ecosystem: Environmental > Aquatic > Freshwater > Lake > Sediment | place: USA: Wyoming | collected... | reverse complement strand
CTACCTCACCAAGGGTCGGCTGGTGCTGGTGGAAGGGCGCCTGCAGATCCGGCAGTGGACTACGGCGGAGGGGATGAAGCGGAGCGCGACGGATGTGGTATGCTCGCAACTCCGCCCGCTGGACCGCAGGCGAGAGGAAGCCGCACCCGCGACAGAGGCCGAGACCCCCGCCGCCGCCGCCGACGACACCGGGCCGGAGGAGGTGGGAGAGTCCTTGGGCCCGTGGGACGATCAGTGAGGCCGGAGCGCGGGAAGAGCTTGTGAGCAGACAGGCGTGAGAGGATCATGATGTCGGAGACACCATCTTCTGAGGACAGAGCTGACATGGATGATAGAAAGTGGGCCGGCGAGCCGGTCTCTAACGACACCAGGACCAGGGAAACGGGTCAGCAGAGGGCAGCGGCGCCGCCCGCGCGAACAAATGGGGAGGGAAGGTCGCCCTTCCGGAGTCGCAGCTATGGCGGCTATGATCGTGGAGACCGCGGGGAGCGTGGCGACCGTGGGGACCGTTATGACCGTGGCGATCGTGGCGACCGCGATTCCCGCCGCCCCGGCGACCGCCGCTTGAGACGCCCCAGACGCCGCGTGTGCAGTTTCTGCGTGGAGAAGGTCACCCACATAGACTACAAGGAACACGGTCGCCTGCGGGACTTTGTCTCCGACCGCGGTAAGATCCTCAAGAGCCGCTCCACGGGCACTTGCGCACGCCACCAGAGGGCGCTCGGCCGGGCCATCAAACGCGCCCGACAGGTTGCCCTGCTGCCCTTTGTGGTGGAGTAGGAGAACACCAGCTTCCTTGACGACCAAGCTGCCATCCTCGCGCAAACCCTACGCACACCTGGACCAGCCGCGCTCTTACCAGGGGCTCGACCCGGCCGGGATGCTGTGCTTCGCCGTCAACTTCTCCTCTCAGGTGGCGCACGCGGCGGAGATCGGCGCTGCCTTCGCTCCACCCGGAGACCTCGGGGGCCCCAGGCACATCGTCCTCGCCGGCATGGGGGGATCGGCGGTGGCCGGGGACTTCCTCGCCCGCCTCTGCGAAAAGACGCTCCCCGTGCCCTTCGCGGTCTGCCGCAATTACTGCATACCACGATTCGTTAGCCGCGACACCCTGTTCATCGCCTCCAGCCACTCCGGCAACACTGAGGAGACCCTGGAGGCGACAGGTCAGGCCTATCGCCGCAAAGCCCGCATCCTCTGCATCACCACCGGGGGAGCGCTCGGTGAGTTCGCACAACGGCGGGGTCTGCCTCTCCTCACCATACCTCAGAGCAGTCCTCCCATGCCCCCGCGCGCCGCGCTGGGATACTCGTTCATTCCCCTGGTGAGCGTGCTGGGCAGGGTGGGCCTGTACCCTGGTGCGCGCCGGCAGATAGGCGAGACCATCACGCTGCTCGAAGCTATGCGTCAGCGCCTGGGCCCGGACACACCGGAGCGCAGCAACCAGGCGAAGCAGCTCGCCCGCGCCCTCTTCGGGAAGATCCCCTGGGTGCAGGGCACGGTGGGGATCATGAGCGCCGCGGCCTACCGATGGCGGTGCCAGTTCAACGAGAACAGCAAAGCGCTCGCCTACTCCAGCGAGTATCCCGAGCTGAACCACAATGAGGTGGTCGGATGGGAGCTGCCGGCGGGGATGGCGAAGCCGGTCGAGGTGATCAGCCTCACCAAACCCGATGACTACTATCGGGTGCGGGCGAGGGTGGAGATCACCCGGGGCATGATCGCTCCCAAGGCGCGCATCCACCTGATCGAGGCGGAGGGGCAGTCACCCCTCGCCCAGCTCATGGGGACGGTCTACCTCGGCGACTTCACCAGCCTCTACCTCGCCTTCCTCAACGGTGTAGACCCCGCCGCCATCGGGCCCATCAACCTGCTCAAAGCTCGCCTCGCCAAGCTAAAGCCGCCTCGAAAAGGCTAGCCCTCTGCTCCGTCTCTATCGCCTGCACGCGCAGCCGGGTTTGTGGTATCCTCTGGCCGGCAGTTCCGAGCGCAGCGCGCGGGAGGTGAGGGCGATGGGACGAAGGCCAAGAAGCGCGGGTCGGAAGAAGCCCCGAGAGTGGAAGCCAAGCGACGAGCGTGTGATCGGCACCGAGGCTGATCTGGCCTACGCCAAGGCGACCCGGCGACGGCTGGCACAGCGGAAGCAGCGGAAGCGGGTGATCCAGCTCGCGGTGCTGGCGGTGCTGGGCTTCGCGGTGTACCTATGGGGCGACGATGTCTGGTACGCGGTGAGAACGCGCGCACAGGCGAATGCCCAGAAGTTCAGGGACAGCGCCGACTACCTCAAGAAGTCCCGGGACGAGCGCAGCGGCGCCAACTTCGATGAGAACGCTCCCGACCAGCAGACGCCTCCCGCTCCGACCGACACCTCCGGCACCGAGTAAGCTGCAAGCCTTGGTTGTGCGTTCGGTGAGGCGGCTGGTGGTTGGAGTGTGGGAGCCCCGTCCTCGGGGCGACGCGCAGACTGGTTGATCGCCTGGAGGACCAGGCTCCCACAGAACCTGCACGGCGGGTATCCGCCATAGCTCTAGCGACGTGGCATGCCCGCCGAGATGCGCGAGCTCACTCCATCGCCCGGAGCTGCCTCACCGCCGTCTCCCGCACGAATGGGTGCATCTTCAGCCCCGGGAGATCCTTCTCCGCCACCCACCACTTTCTGTGGGGCAGACTTGCAGTCTGCCCTCGCAGAGTACAACTCTGCGCCACCGTGCAATGCCACCTGATCCCACCGGAGCTCCCCTCGCGCACGATGCACGCGCAGCAGGCGGGGGTGGGACGGGGAGGGTCGGGGGCGGTGGGGGTGGTCTGTCCGCGGGCGCACAGAAGATGGGGAGAGCGAGAGCACACGGGGCGACCCGCGCGGGTCGCCCCGTGTCTGTCCGGAGAAAGGGCGTCAGAACGCCCAGATCAGCTTGACGACGAAGCGGTTGGTGAAGCCGGTCCTGTTCGGGTCGGGGTCTCCGACGATGACGTAGGCGTCCATGCCCTTGCGCACCACCTGGCGGTAGGCGGCGTAGGCGCTGAAGCCGGTGTTCCGCCAGATGGCGCGGGCGGCAATCGTCTTCTCGGTGGTGAGGTCATAGGAGGTGGTGATCACCGCCTGATACTCGCGCATGTCGGAGCCATCGGGCCAGGTGAGGGCGGTATACTCGCCCACCAGGCGGACCGAGAGCTTGCCCAGGGGCCGGAGGCGCTGGTCCAGATTGGCATAGGTGAGATCCCCGCCGGCGGCCTTGCCGTTGACAAGCAGCACCTGGCCGCTGCGGTAGGTGTCGTTGTTGTGCCAGCCGTGGATCATGGTGACGGAGGAGCTGTCATAGTTGTGGTTCCTGCTGCGGGCGACCTCGATGCCGTAGAGCTGGCCGCCCTTGGTGAGGCAGTAGTAGGCGGGCCTGGCATATGAGCTGAGCATGCCGCTGCCGTCGAGGTAGGGGTAGTACTCGAGGCCGAGGCCCCACTGCTTGCCGAACCAGGCGCTCTTGTCATAGATGTCGGTGCGCCCGATGTTGACGCTGCCGCCGATGTTGTTGGTGTCGGGCCAGTAGCCGAGAGCCGGGTCGAACCCGGCGGTGACCACTTTCGTCATCCAGTCGTAGCTGATGGCGCCCGTTCCGCGGTTGTGGGAGCCGCCGATGGCATAGGAGCCGCCGGAGCCGAGGCCCTGGGTCTGGGACTGGTAGAGGACGGTCCAGAGACTGTCCTCGCCGCTGGGGCGCCGCCAGTTGTAGCAGGCATCGAGCCCATAGGCGAGGCCGTTGGGCTCGCCAAGCTCCCGATGGGAGACCATCATCACCTTGGCGTTGAAGTCGTCGGCGAAGCGGTGTCTGAGGGCGGCGGCGAGCGAGTTCTCTTCGCCGAAAGTGATGGCGTCGAGGAGGCCGATGGTGTCGTTGCCCACGGTCCCGAACAGCTTCACCCCGGCGTCGAAGTCTCTGATGCGTCTGGTGTACAGCAAGTGCTCCCGGGGCAGGTAACCGTCTTGGCCGGTGACGAAGAAGGGCCGCGGGTCGCTCAGGTAGCGCTCGGTGTAGGAGAAGGAGATGGGCTCGACCACGTCCTCGATCTGTCTGAAATCGGGGTTGTAGGAGCCCAGCAAGGTGAGGCCGCTGTCGAGCTTCTGCTGGACGTCGAGGCCGGCGTCCACACCCCGGGCGTAGCCGTCACCGGTGTCGGCGGTGACGTAGGGCATGAAGAGGGGCCGGGATCGGGTGAGCTCCGGGTGGAGGCCGGTGAGGTCGGCGGTGAGCGTGTTGTCCCAGGTCTTGCCGAGGTTGGGCCACAGGCCGGTGACTCGCTCCCGGGCGTAGGCGCGGCTCAGCGCGAACCCGAAGGTGGTCTGGCCAGGCGGGCAGTGGAGGATGGAGAAGGGGATAGCGAACTCGGCCTGCCAGCCGACCTCGGTGCGAATCGCCGCGCCTTGCCAGTCCCCGCGCCATTCGACCTTGGCGGCCGAGTCGCCGGGAGGCGAGTCCCGCTGGGTGCCGATGGGGTTGACCTCGAAGGTGTAGCAGTCGCGGTGGTTGTGATTGGGGTCAACGGCCACCCGGACGCAGTCATCGTTGCCCAGGTCGCCGTTGCGGCGGGTCTCGCTGGCGACGATGTCGTCAGGGGTGCGGTCCTTGCAGATGACGGCAACGTAGATGGCCTTCTGGTCCACGCATACTAGGCCGGTGGTTTCCTCCGGTGCCGGCGCATCGTAGTCCGGGCAGTAGAAGTTCTCCATCTTGGTGGCAGAACTCCAGCAGGCGTCGTCGAGCTTGCCATCAATGATCGGGGCAGTCTCTGCCTGCACCGCTTGGATCACCGGCCCGGTGGGTTGCGCCAGTGATGCCGCGGCGGCGAAGACCGTCGCTAGCAATACGGCGATTGTTATCTTGGGGACGAACGACCTCTGCTGCTGGTGGTTAGACATTGGCTCCCTCCCTTCAGGGTATTGGGCGGCGGGGATCGGAGTCCCCGCCCTACGGCGCTCACCGCAGGAGGTAGCGCCTCACCGCGAAGCTGGTCTCCCGCACGCGAACCGGTGCGCAGGAGAAGCTGTCATGTCGGCCACTCGACGCCAGCGCGCACCACACTGCCAGGAAGAGCGGGAACGCCAGCCACGAGAACGCCTGTAGATACGCCAGTACACTCAACATTGTCTCCTCACTCTCCTTTCTGGCCTTCCAGGAGGGCAGCGGAGCTGCGCTCCCCTGCTATCGAACTCGTCTAGGTATACGAGGAGGAGGGAGGCAAGGTTTCGCGCTGGATGAAACGGCCAATCTTTCCGCCGATGAATGCAGATGCAGAAGGAGAAGAGGCGGAGGTCCGCTCAGAGAATCAGAAGGGCAGGGGAGCTTTCGCTCCCCTGCTGGGGAAGGCGCCGGTGCGCCTTCCGCATTGGTGCACTCCATCAGCGGCGGGCGTAGGCACGCCCGCCCTACAGGTCCCCCGGCTCGGAGAAGTTGCCCAGGTTGGTGGCGCACCGCGTCTTCAACAGGCTCAGCAGGGGCTGCGGCGCAATCGTGCTCCCGATGTTGTGGTAGGCAGCGATCTTCTGCGACAGCAGCTTCTCCGACACCTCCTCGGCGATGGTGGTGCTGCCCACGTTGACATAGGTGGTGCCGTCGTCCAGACGGGACAGGTAGTCCTGAGTCAACTCGTTGTCTCCCACGGAGCGGACCACCGAGCGAGCTCCATCCGCGAGCACCACGCTCACCCCGGTGATCTCGGCTCTCCCCATCAGGGCGCCGTGCACTCCCTCGCAAGCGATCACGATGCCGACGATGTGGGACTCCGCGAGCTTCTCGGCCACTAGCGCCGGAGGGACGTCGGGCCGGAAGTACACGTTGCCGATGATCATGAGCTGCTGTGCCGGCGGCATCCCCTCCAACATCGCCTTGGAGAACTCGTGGTCCGGCCCCACGATGACCCGCAGTTCCGGGCCTGCCACCAGGATGGTTCCGTTGATCACCGTCTTCGCTCCGCCGAGTGAGCCCCGGTTGTTCTCGTCGAGCAGCAGGACGCCGTTCAGCACCACCTTCTCCATCACCGCCACCTGCTCTGCCGGGACGCCGCGCAGGTCGAGCACCCCGTTCACTACGACCTTCTTCCCAGGCACACCGCGCACCATCCCGTTCTGCACCAAGTCGGGTTCGTCGCGCTCCTCCTCCGTCGCGGCCTTAGGCTCTTCATGTTCGCTCATCTTGCTACCTCCATGCCAAGTTCTGTTGGAAAGCGGCCGGCCATGCCGGCCGACTGATCGCTGCCCGCAACCGGAGGTTGCTCAGGCGCAACGCGTCGCCGAAGGCTCTCCACGCCGTCCTGTCCTCCGACCGTCTTCTCGTGAACCCCTCCCACAGCGCGTCCTCAACTCCCTGTGGCAAGTGAAAGGCTTCTCCCAACGCCGCTGCCAGCAGGTCGTCCAACTGCTGTTTTCTCATCGCTGTCCTCCCGGCGCCCACTGCGCCAGATTCCCTGCCAGGGCCGCTCGAGACTCCGATAGCCGCCGTCTCACGGTCCCCTCGGGCATCCCCAGCACCTCCCCTATCTCCCGGCTGTTCATGCCCTCTACATAGCGCAGCAGCACGATGTCCCGGTCCAGTTCTGCGAGTCCGCGAAGAGCGTTGGCGACATCGAGCCGAAGGTCGGTTTGTGTCGCACCATCGCTCACCTGGTCGGCGACAGGCGCTGTCTCCGCCAATCTCGCTCTTCTCCACTCATCAGTGGTCAGATTGCGCAAGGTGCGGACCAGCCAGGCCCGCTGAGCCGCCGGCTCCCAGCCCGAGAGCTGGTGGTAGTGCTGCCATGCCCTCAGGAATGTGTCCTGGGTCAAATCTTCAGCGTGCCACGTGTTTGCGGTGCGCGTCAGCGCCATCGCCTGGACCATTCTCACATTCGCCCGGTAGAAGGTCTCGAAGTCTGTCATGGCGGTTTCACAATAAGAAACGAGCGATCCCTCTGAAGTGTTCGCGCCGCCCTTGGGCATGGGCGCCCTGGAGCGGGCTTTTCCCCCGCCCCGGGGCGTTCACCTACCGCTGTCGGCCGTGCCTTCTCATCTGGGCAGGATGACGGGGCAAGTGGCGGAAACAGACCTCCACCAAATGAAACGGCCGGGAGGTTGCCCCCATGAAAGTCGGCCTCTATACGGTGACGTTCTCCGGAGCCTGGTACGGCGGGCCCGGACTCCCCTTGTCCGAGATCCTGTCTCGCGCCAAGGCGATGGGCTACCACGGTGTCGAGATCGCCGCCAAGCGGCCCCACGCCAACCCGATGGACCTGGACGCCAAGACCCGTGATCGCATCCGCCACCAGACTGCCGACCTGGGGCTGGACATCCCCGCGGTGGCAGGCTACTCCAGCTTCGCCAGCCCCATCCTCGAACAGCGGGAGAACGAGCTGCTGGTCACCCGCGAGCAGATCAAGCTGGCCCGCGACCTCGGCGCGCCCATCCTACGGGTGTTCGCCGCCTGGCGGGGGATCACGCTGCGGGACGGCCACGCCACCTATGACATCACCCGCCGACACTGGCCCCAGGGGCCAGACGTGACCTACCTGGAGCAGTGGAACTGGGCGAAGGAATGCCTGAAGGAGCTCGCCGACTTCGCCGGCGAGCACGGGGTCACGCTCGCCCTGCAGAACCACGAGCCGCTGGTGCGGGACCACGGGGACATGCTGGATATGATCCGCGAAGTCAACTCGCCCGCGCTGAAGGCCTGCCTGGACTGCCCGCTGCTCACCAGCCAGGACGACGCCTACGTAACCGAGGCCGTCCGCGCCACCGGTCCCCTGCAGGTCCACTCCCACTACGGGGGCGAGTTCGACGAAACTAGCGGCGAAGCCGTCCAGCGGCCCATCCGCTTCGCTCGCCGCGGCCTCATCAACTACCCCACCTTCGTCAAGGCGCTGAAGGAGATCGGCTACACCGGCTACCTCACCTACGAGTTCTGCCACCCCTGCCTGGACGAGCACCACATCCTTGAGGGCCTCGAGGCCGTCGCCCACCAGGCGGAGTTGGCGTGCCGGTACATGAGGAAGTTAATCGGGTGACCGAGATGGGCCCCTACGGCATCAGCGATGAGGAGAGCGAGCGGCAGTCCAAAGAGGGGATGCGTGCGATTGTGGAGTCGATAGACGATCTGTGGGAGCCTGGTCCTCCAGGCGATCAGGGTGTGTGCGCGTCGCCCCGAGGACGGGGCTCCCACATTCCCGGACACTGACGCACGACCCCTGGCCGTTGGCCAGACACGCATGCGCCCCTACGACCACGGCCACTCCTGCCTCCGGTACACCTCCTGGCCCCATCTGAAGTCCTGTGGGAACAGGAACATCCCGCCTCCGCCGCCGCGCAGGTCGTGGCCATGCTCGAGGGCGGAGACGATGGCGCGGCGTAGCCCGGTGTCTCTGGGCGCGGTCGCCGGGTCCAGGGGACCCTCGCCGAACACGCGGTGGAGCATGCTGTCCGGCCATTGGGAGGTGGGGAACAGGTACAGCTCCCGCTGAAACCGCACCAGGTTGGAGTCAGACGGCAGCACCTCTTCCAGCCAGGTGTTCAGTATCCAGGAGCCACAGCAGAAGGCCGCCCACTGGTACGCCGGGAAGTGCCGAGGGAAGAACTCGATCGCCATACGGAACGACTCCCCACACTCCGCGTGCGACATCCGGCTCCCGCCGGGAATGTGCACGTTCACTGCCGGATCGCCTTTGCCCAGCACCTGCTCCCACTCCCTCAGCGGCAGCCTTACCTCCTCTCGCGCCGCATACCCGTTTGGCAGGATCGGGTAACCGATAGCTTCCTCACCGTTGAACACCAAGCTCGCCGTCCAAGTCTCAGCCTGTTCGCGCGACGACGGTACCCGCCCGTCGCCTGTGTACTGCATCCCCTCCTCCGCCAGCGCCACCACCACCCGCGACTGGCGATGCCGGAACGCCCGCAGCTTGCCCCAGAAGTGCCCAAACTGGAACTGCAGCCGCCGGAGCCGGTAGATATCTCCCCGCAGGTGGCTCTGCAGCCAGGCGATATTGACCGGGCCGGGCCCCCACGCCCCCTGCTCCCTCTTTGCGCCCACCCAGTTCTTCACGTCCATCAACGTGTCGCGCACGATCTCCGGCGGAACGCGGTGCTCCTCATGAACTCGCTGCATCTCCGGGACATTGGATACCAACACCACCAGGTAGAACAGCCCCGCGGCGCTTCCCAGCGCTGCCGCCAGTGCGGGCCAGGAACAGACATCCTCCCAGCCTGCGCTCCTGGCCCGGTACAGCCCATAGTGCATGTGCCAGGCGAGCCGCCTCAGCGCCTCGCTGCCGGCGATTCGCTCCGCCATCTGCGCGGCCGCCTCCGCCATCTCCTCTGGCACGTACACCTGCCCGCACGCCCAGCGGACGAACCCGGGCTCCAGGAAGGGGATGTTCACAGGCATCTCCTGCTGGGACTGCTGCCAGCCGGCCTGCACGGCCTCCCCCTTTTCCTCCAATTGCAGCGCCGCCATAGCGTTCTCGAACTTCACTGCGCACTCCTCAGCCTATCAGACTAGTCGAAGCACCACTCGAACGCCGCCTCGTCGCCCTTGCCCAGTCTCCGGATCTCCATCGTCGCCCCCGCAATCAGGCAGGAACTGCACCCCCACATGCGAACATTCTCTTGCTCTTCGCCGATAGCGGTAACGCGCCTGGGCCGTGTTGGAGCTGTGAGGGCTGTTCTCTCTGAGCGTCGCGGTTACTGTTCTTGGCGAGACCCGGCAGCACAACCTTCTGCGAAGGTGCAGATACCGCATGACGTGTGAGCGCGAAGCGAATGCAGCTACCCCCCTCATCATCCTAGGCGCCGAGGTCCACGCCGCCGAGATGGCGGAGATCGTGGAGCGGGCCAACTTGGCAAAGCCGACCTGGAACCTGCTCGGCTTTCTGTCGCCCTCGGACGAGAAGATCGGACGGACCGTCAACGGCTACCCCGTCCTCGGCTCAGCCAAGCGCATCCCCGAACTCCCACAGGCCGCCTTCGTTCCCAGCTTCGGCTTTCCCCGAGGGCTGCTCCCGCCGCTCGACAGGATGGTGTCTCTGGTTGACCCCTCCGCCTTCGTCTCCCGCACTGCCACCATCGGCCGGGGCTGTGCCATCTACCCCCACTGCTTCATCGGGCTCAATGCGCGGGTGGGTGATGTCGTATTCGCCCTCAGCGGCTGTGTCATTAATCACGACGACGTGATCGGGGACCGTGTTACCCTCGCCAGCCGGGCCGCCCTAGCC
>Ga0315274_10017122_pt1 | contig 10228 bp, 7 predicted proteins | sample YL17G02_20_MG_FD_203700 | JGI IMG/M metagenome (GOLD analysis project Ga0315274, IMG submission 203700) | Sediment microbial communities from Yellowstone Lake, YNP, Wyoming, USA - YL17G02_20 | ecosystem: Environmental > Aquatic > Freshwater > Lake > Sediment | place: USA: Wyoming | collected... | reverse complement strand
TCATTCCCGCGAAGGCGGGAATCCAGAACACACACGCCGCCCCGCAACCTCCGCACTGGATTCCCGCCTTCGCGGGAATGACGTAGCGTTCTAGGCTCGTTTTTTCTCGTTCCCAGTTGCACTTGGGAACGAGAGAACGACGCTATTTGTTGCAGCACCACGCCCACTGCGGTATAGTTGTCGTTGGAGGTGAACGATGCGATTGACAGCAGTGTATAAGAAGTTCCCACAGGGTTACGCAGCATTTGTAGAGGAACTTCCCGGCGCCAATACGCAGGGAGAAACCCTCGAAGAGGCTCGCAGGAACTTGGCCGAGGCGGTCGAACTCGTCCTCGAAGCCAACCGCCAGCTTGCAGAAGAATCCCTTGCTGGCCAAGAGGTGATCCGTGAGCCACTCGCTCTGCCTGCGTCATGAAACGGCAAGACCTGATTCGTCATCTCGAACGTAACGGCCGCCAATCCTAGCGTACCTTTCGTGCTCCTGCTCGTAATCGTCATCGTAATCGAAACACACGCCCCATGTGTTTCCCGCTCCCAGAGTTTTCCTCGTTCCCAAGTTGCACTTGGGAACGCACGTGCTCTCGAAACTGCGTTTCCCGCTTCCCAAAGTACAACTTCTCGGACAATCGTGTTTCCAAGTACAACTCGCGAACGAGAGAGAATATCCCCCTATCTCCAATCCATCTCCACATCTCCCGATCTTGCACCGCGGAGAAGAGGTCATTCGTGAGCCACTCGCTCACGCCCACGTGATGAAACGGGCTCGAATAAATCCCTTGCGGATTACAGCACGCTGTGCCAAACTAACCCCACCGGGCGGAACGGAGGCTGGCAATCCTGGCGAGGAACCCATTGCACCGACAGGCACTTTCCGAAGCGCCGAGAGGCGGGCCAAGGGATACCCCGATCAGGCTTGTCCGCCTCTGGCGGGCTCATCAGACGATGAGTAAAGGTCGGGCGTGACAGGCAATTGGCGTCATGCCCCTCCTCAAAAACTCTCATCGGATGATAGACCTGCTATGCCTCAAAAAACGCACCGTTGAACCAGCGGCTACGACCGACTGTAGTCGCTTAATAAATTCGGCGATTGTCCAATTCCCGCTGAACCGGGACAGGGCACGAATTCACAACATGAGGAAACGCTGATGCATAAGCAAAGCCCGTTCGCAGTATTGCTGGCTGGTGCAATCCTTCTTCCTTTTGCAGCGATTGCCGGCGCATGTAGATTCTTTGGCCATCCGTACTTTGGCATAGCCGTGGGCGTGGCTGGGTTAGCCATAGCGATTCTGACGCTTGCCGCCATTAAGGTCGCAGACCAGTGGGAGCGGGTCGTCGTTTTGCGGCTCGGAAAATACCTGTCTCTCCGAGGCCCCGGCTTGTTCTTCATCATCCCCATCATTGACTCGGTACCCTTCTGGATTGACACCCGCGTCATCACCGCGTCCTTCAAAGCGGAGAAGACATTGACCAAGGATACGGTCCCAGTAGACGTGGATGCCGTCCTGTTCTGGAAAGTCGTCGACCCGGAGAAAGCCGCTCTGGAAGTGGCCCAGTACCAGACGGCCATCGGCTGGGCGGCCCAAACCGCGTTGCGCGATGTCATCGGCAAGACCATGTTGGCAGACATGCTTACCGGGCGGGAAAGTATCGATACAGACCTTCAGAGAATCATCGATAAACGAACCGAACCGTGGGGTATCCATGTGCTGTCGGTTGAAATCCGCGATGTACTCATTCCGGCGGCGTTGGAAGATGCCATGTCGATGCAGGCTCAGGCCGAACGCGAGCGGCAAGCCCGAGTCATCCTGGGTGATTCCGAACGCCAAGTCGCCGAGAAGTTTGAAGAAGCTGCCCGAACATATGTCAATAATCCCACCGCGTTACATCTCCGGGCGATGAATATGCTCTACGAGGGGCTCAAGCAGAACTCCACGTTGGTCATTGTGCCAAGCAGCGTCGTCGACACGATGCAATTGGGCAACCTGGCTGGCATGACCGCTTTGGCCATGGAGGCGAGCCGGAAAAACCAACAGAAACCGTGCTCGAAGCAAGAGAACCAAGGCGAGACACGGGTACCCGAAACCCAGCAATTTGAGGAGGCGCAATAGCCATGTTAGACCGCTTGGATAACAGGGGACAGTTAACGTTTATTTGACTGGGGGCGGGTGTCAAGATCATTCTTCGACTGGATGTAACCATTGAGTCACGGGTGCATTGACAACCGCGGCCTTCATTTACAGGTCTTGTCGGTCCCTTCAGTCCTTTTGGCCCCTGCATGCAGCTTCAGCGCACCCGTATCCCTCCATGGTGGAACGAATTCAGTTCCATGGGTCGATCGTCCATCCTGTTTTCTACAACTACAAGATGTAGCGGTCGACCCTCTTAATGCGACTATATACTGTGGAAAAACCGCAAAACTATAGGCTAGACCTCCACGAATTCTGTTGCCACACTGTCGGCATCGAACCTGAAGAGCCGATACCCCTTCCCCGGAGTCCCGTCGAAGTTGGGACGCGTAGAGCTGCAACATGCCGTGGTCGTGAACAGAATCCCGTTCTGTTCCTCGACCTGGTTCCCGTGCCAATGGCCCGCGGCAACCAGCTTCAGGTCGGCGGCTGGACGGTAGGAAGCCGCCTCCGTGTTGTGTCCCGAGAATAGCCCGATGACCTCATCGGCGTTCTTGACCCGGTATTCCTTTGAGTGCGGGTTAAACGGATGATGCGCGAACAGCGCGATGGACCGCTTTGGATTAACCCGCTTGATCTCTTTCTTGAGCCAGGCGACGCACTCGTCCGGGATCGTGACATCGCTCGCCGCCCCTTCGCAGGAGTTGAGCCCGACAAACACCCAGTTGCCGTCCTCGCGGACCCACTGCGTCTGCCCAAACACCTTCTCAAAGTTTGCGAAGATATTCGCGCCGTTGGCCTGCACGTCGTGATTACCGGGCAGGGCCGAGTACGGCTTCACAAGCCGACTCAGGGAACCTTTGGCCAAATTCAACTCGCTGAGCTCGCCGTCCGTTGAGAGATCTCCCAAGATCACGGTGAACCGCAGGCCAGGGGTCGCGTTAATCTTCTCAATGGCGCGGTTGATGACTGCGGTGCTGCCGGCGTCCTTTACGTGCAAGTCGTTCATCGCCGCAACCGTGAACGGCCCCTTTTCCCCTCCGCCGATCAACGGCACTTTCACGCGCGCACAGGCACTCAGGCCCAGTGCGGCCGTCAACGCGATAAACTCTCTGCGGCTCAGTTTCATCGCTTTCCCTCCCTAATGCGGCCCAGCCGCAACCTCATAGTCAAGTGTGTAATTTCTTTGTCAGCAACATCTACGTTTCCCGCGTAGATGTTGCTGACAAAGAAACTGTAGAGCGTGCTTGGGCAGATACGCATACCGGGCGCCCGCAGGAAGTGCTCGAGGAAGAGAATATGGAGCGTCTCACCCCTTGAACTTCTCGCGCAGCGCCGCCAATTGATCGGCAAGTTGCGTATTCAGGTGCTGGTTGCTGTCGCCGAAGTTGTGGACGTTTGTCGATTCCCGCGACCGCTCCGGCCTATGCGACAGCTTTGAGGGGCGCTCCGCATCCTGGAGCGGGCGTTCGCGATCCCGATCTCGGCGCGCGACCCGTGGCGGCCTCGCCCTTGGCCCGTCCTCACGATCACTTCGGGTGCGCCTGCTTCCTTCGCTGTGTCTCGGACGATCTAACGCGGCTGGTTCTTGTGCGCGCGACCCGGGCGGCCTCTCACCGGGCTTCGCCTCGTCAGGCGCGTTCCCAGGTCCAACTTGGGAACGCGCGGGCGCTTGCGGACGAGCGGGTCTCCGCGATGGCCCGCGCCGCGTCGAGTCCCGCGGTCCACGCTGAGCCTGCATTGCTTTGCTGGAAAGCGATATGCGCGGCGTCTCTTTGTCCTTGTCGATCTTGATGACCTTGACTTTGACGACGTCGCCAACCTTGACGACCTCGTGCGGGTCCTTCACAAAGCGCGTCGAGAGTTCCGACAAATGGATCAGTCCGTCCTGTTGGATCCCCACGTCTACAAAGGCGCCGAAGTCCGTCACACTTGTCACCACCCCTTCAGTCTCAACGCCCTCTTGAAGGGTCTCGACAGGGGCAATCCCTTCCTTGAACCGCGCCGGACGATAGGTCCCTCGCGGATCTTGCACGGGGTTCAGAAGCTCGTTCCGAATACCCGCGAGCGCCAGTGGCCCCCGTCCATTCCCCTCGAATGCCGCAAGGTCCAGCTTGGCCACGTTATCATTGTTGCCGATGAGTTCGCTGACCGCCACGCCGATGCTCTCCGCCATCCGCGCCACGACTTCATACGACTCGGGATGGATGGCCGTTGCATCCAGTGGGTTGTCCCCTCCGGCCACGCGCAGAAAACCCGCGCACTGCTCGTAAACCTTCGGGCCAATCCCGTCGACGTCCGTCAATTGCGCACGAGACCGGAATCCGTCCAATTCCTTCCGCTTCTCCACCATGTTCTGCGCCGTGCCCATCTGGATGCAGTTCACGTAACGAAGCAAGTCCACCGGCGCGCTGTTCAGCTCCACGCCAACCCGGCTCACGCACGACACCATCGTCGCGGACAAAGCATCCCGAAGCTGCTTCTGGTTCACGTCGTACTGCTGCGGCCCGAGGCCCATGCTCCGTGGTTCAATCTTCGTCAGTTCCGCGAGCGGGTCTTGGAGCCGCCGCGCAAGTGAAATCGCTTCCCGTGCGCGCGTATCCAGGTCCGGAAACTCCTCCTTGGCCGACCGCGACGCCGCGTAGGCCGAAGCGGGCCCCCCGGCCATCAGCACCACGGAAACCCCACGCACCTTCGCGCGCCCAAGGGTTTCGTTGATGGCCTTCGCGACGTCGCGCGCCCCCGGCCCCGTCCGCACGACCACCGCTCGGATCGCGTGCTTCTGTATGACACCAGGTATGACCTCATCTGCCGGGTGTTCGGCTTCCCGCCCTTCAGTTGCACCTTCGTCCGCGCGCCAAGCCACCGCGTGAGACTCAAGGAATAGGCCGCCTCCGTCAACCACTGCCGCATAACACGCGCACTTCTGCACCGGAACCACGCCCATGACCGCAATCCGCCCTGCCGGCGGCGCCAGCAGAATGCTCCGTGCCGCCTCACAGCACGCTCGAATCACGTCGTCGTTGGCCTGTTTCTTGACGATTTCGAGGACCTCCTTCTCCACCGAAGGACGCAGATGCCGTGCATATGCCTCGCTCAAGGCAAGGCGAATATGGGCCCCGAAGATCGAGTTGGGATCTTGCAAATACCGGTCCAGAAGGATGTTGAACATCCGGACTTCATCTATGGCGATATCCACCCGCAGGATGCCTTCCTTCAGCCCGCGAAGGATCGCAAGCACGCGCGGCGCCGCAACTTTGCTCAGCGGCTGAGAGAAGTCGTGGAAGGCGTCATACCGGCTCCTGGCGCCGCCACTTTCCGCGTTCTTCGTCGCACGCGACGTCAAGACCCCTTCCTTCAGCATGAAATTGCGCATCAAGGCGCGCGCCTCCGCTTCCATCGTGAAGCGCTCCGCCAGGATGTGCCGCGCTCCCTCGAGCGCCTCTTCAACCGAACTGACCGAGCGTTCCGACTTCACGAAGGCCTCGGCAAATTCCTCCATGCCCTGCAAGCCCGGAAGCTGCTTCATGATGAAATCCGCAAGCGGCGCCAGACCATGTTCCTCGGCGATCATCGCCTTCGCGCCGCGCTTCGCCTTGAACGGCAGGTAGAGGTCCTCAAGTGACGTCTTATCCGTGCATCCCTCAATCTTCACACGAAGTTCGTCCGTCAGCCTGTCCTGCTTGGCCAAGGCATCAAGGATCGCCTTGCCGCGGTTGATCAATCCTGTGAACTGATTGCGATACTCCTGAATGGCCCCGAGACGAGCTTCACTGAGGTTTCCGACGGCATCCTTTCGGTACTTCGCGATGAACGGAATCGTGGCGCCGCCATCAAGCAGTTCGATGGCCGCCGCAACGTGCGCCGCCGTCGAATGCACCTCCGACGCAATCAACTCAAGGAACTTCTCTTTTATCATGACCTATATGACTCCACCTCAAGACACAACAAACCGTCCAAGTGTAGCAAAAGTGCACATTCTCCACAACGGAATTGCCCAGGAATCCAGAAGCCGACACATGCTTGGACGGTTCGCTGCACCGCTCCACTCGATGCCTAGCGCCTAACCCCGTATCGGGACAAACAACCGCTAGGATCGTACCAGTTCCTCAAATGGATTGCGAATGCCCGCGAAAACACCTGCCGACTTATGACTAGTTTCCGGGGGGGGCAAGGGGTTGCAACCCCTTGTCCTCGCATACTGAAATGGACACGTCCTCGCCTGTGTTGTCGACCGAAAGCAGCAGCGTCCCGCTTCCCTCGTCCCACTTCCACTCGATAGTCGCCGGCGGCTCTACGGTTACGCGCGCAGCCGGACGCGGCAGAAGGACCCGCACATTTGCGTGTGTCGCCTTTGGGCCTCTGATCACAAACGTGAAGGTTCCGCTTTGACTATCTTCTCCCTTCACCCGCGCCGCTGCCGCCACGACCTTGGTTTCCGCGCCATGCTTTCGCGCCCACTCCAGATCGTACAGCAGCGCACGTTCGCCGGGCTTCAGCACGCGCTCCGCGACCACGGGAAGTCCTCGGTCGAACAAGTCGACAAGTTTTCCACGCACCGTCACCGGCTCTTGAGATACCGACTCGTCCAACACCGACGCAACGACAAACGGCCCGCGGCGCACCAGGAGATAATTCTGCGTCCGCAATTCGCTTCCCAGCGCCTTGAGCATCTCGGATAGGATCCCGATCACCATCTCCGGCCCGGCAGCTTGCTCCGTCAACCCGCTCGGCCGCTCTTCCAGAATGCGCGCGAAACCTCGGCCCACTGCTTCAGGCCGCTTTCGCGCTTCCCCCGTTACGCCAAGAGCCGCCAAGAGATCGTCGGAAGCCGTAGCCTCCGTTTTCCCCGAGTCATTCCACCATTCCCGCACGTGGTGGTAGGGATCAGAACCGTCGTCAACGAAAATCAAACCGCCGCCTTCCCGCACCCACTTCGCCAGCGCCTGATGATACTCGCGTTTCAACGGTTTCTGTCCCTCATACGTAAGGAACAGGACTCGATAGGGCTCCAGGCACTTCGGCTCAAGCACATTCTCCAGTTGCACGACCTCCACCGGGATGCCGTGTTTCACAAGCGGCAGCGCCAGTCCGTAGAATTGCCCCAGCCCCGGGTCGCTCGGCTCCGGGTCCGCACGCTGGAACATCAGCGTATCGGACACGATCACGCCCACGCCTCGCGAGCCGCACTCATACGCCACGTCCTGCTGTTCCATCTGGTTCAGCGCGTTGATCACCGTCAGCAGTTCCGTCGCGTAGTCCGGCGGAATGCCCTCCCGACCGCCCGCGCTCGTGTCCATGTCCGCCTTGGGATACTTTCCGCGGAAGATCCGATCCGGCCACGGCATTACCTCGTAACGCGCGACTTCCGGCCACATCAGCGACGCGATCACCGTGCACTCATAGTTCCTCTTGTAGTCGTTCCAACTGTGATTTGGATTGTCCTCGACGGGATCGGCGAGAAACCATACCTTCCTCCCGGTAGGCCGGACCATCCCCAACATCTGGCCATACTCAAGATACGCCGTCTCGAAGGTTCGTTCTTTGGCTACACCCCGGTACCTGTTTGGCGTCCGCGCGGTGCCCGTCCATACCTGCGCGATGTAGCCGTCGCACTCCGGCAGATCCATCAGATGCGATTCCGGGCTCACGATTCTCCACTGCGCATAGTTGATGAGGCTATGCGTCGGCACGTGACATTCAATGGCGCGTCCCTGTTCCGCAGCGCGGCGCTTCGCGTACGCGAACACCTCGCGCAGCGCCTTGAAATACAGCTCGTACTTCAGGCGGCTCGCCCGGTACTGCGCGTCGACGCTTGTGTCGGGCGGCTGCCACGGCTGAGCATAGAAACGATCCCATTCACGCTTGAACGCCTCGCTCCAGCCCGTCTCCGCCCAATACTCCGGCTCCTCCAGATAGATGCCTTGGACGCCCGCATCGACGGCCGGATCAATGTACTTCTTGATGTATTCAATGTAGGCATCCGTCGGAACGTTGTAGCCCACCGTCTTGCTGTTCCCGTGCATGAAAAGGCGTCCCGCCTTGTTCGTCTGCACCTCTTCCTTCTTGAAACTGTCCCCGCTGACGTAATACGACTCGTATCCACCCCAGGCGATACCCGTCATCATGCTGACGTTGTAGCCCCTGGCCCGCCACTGTTCCGCACGGCTTCCGAAGGCCGGCCCGCAACCATAGACGATGGCCATGTCAGAACCAAAGTCCAGTTCGGGCGAATAGGGCGCTGCGACTTGGAAGCACGTTGCATCGCGCACCTTCTCTTTCCCACCCGCACTCGCGGGAGAGACCGAAATCATCACGATCAGGGCCGCACAAAGGAAAACGGCAGACGTCGGATTCTCTCCATATCCCATGGCCACACGCCTCGCAGGCCGAACATGCGAGAACAGACCATAACACCCGTTGCCACATTATTCAAAGGTCGGCGGTGGCGAGTTCCGTATCCAACAACCAAGCTTGGCCTTATCGCAGCACGACTTGCGCTATAATCGAACAAGTCAACACAAGGACACAACAACCTACGCGCCCAAAGTCGTATGGCCGATCAAGATCTCTTCAGACTCAACATATCGCCGCGCATGCGCGAGTACATGTCTTACGACAAATTCGCGGGCGGCGCGCCTCGCATTCTCGTTCTGGAGGGCCAATACTGGCTCGACGCGGCCTGCATCAACGCCGCCCGGCAAATGCAGTGGGAGGTCCGCGCCGTACCCGTTGCCTTTCAGGGCGTGCTTCCGCGTGACTCCGTGGCCGCTCTCCTCAAGGCGCTTATGACGTTCCGTCCCGACTTCGTTCTTACTGTCAACTTGGGCGCGATGGATGAGAACGGCCTCTTCGCGCGTCTTTTTGAAGATTTGCAGGTTCCCTATGTGACCTGGTTTGTTGACAACCCGCGAACGATCATCATGGGCCGCACGCTGTATGCCTCATCCTACAGCGTCGCGGCCACCTGGGACGAAGCCTACATTCCGTATCTCCGCAGCGCGGGTTTTCCAATGGTCGAGTGGTTGCCTCTTGCCGCGGATACTTCCGTCTTCAATGCCGAACCTCTCGAGACGTGCGATCTGCCTCCCACGTTTGTTGGGAACTCGATGTTCGAGCCGGCACAAGACCACTGGAGACTGATCAGAAAGCGGCCCGATATCGCCGAGGCGATCGATCTCGCCTTTAGCGAAAGCCGCGTCACGCGCGACAACTTCCGCCAAGGCATCGAGACGATGTTGCCGCCGGAGATCCTTGCCCGCATGGATGAAGACGAACGCCGACTTGCGGAAATGGTCTTCTTTATGGAAGGCACCCACCGCCTCCGCCGCGACCTCATGGGTCGATTGGCGCCCGAAGGCATTCATGTGGCCGGCGACGAGGCATGGGCCCACCTTTATCCGAACAACACCGGACCCGCCTTTGAAGGTCCCATTAACTATCGGCAGGCGCTCCCCACGCTGTACCGGCGCTGCGAGATCAACCTGAACTCGACCAGTATCCAGATGCCGACGGCCGTGAATCAGCGCGTATTCGATTGCCCCGCTGCCGGCGGCTTCCTCCTGACCGACGATCAGCCGGCCCTCCGCAATCTCTTTGACGTCGAAACCGACGTCGCCTGCTACCACTCTCTGGATGACTGTGTACAGAGTCTACGCTGGTACCGCCGGCATCCGCGTGTGCGACGTGAGATCGCTCGCCGCGCCCGCGAACGCATCCTCGCCGAGCATACTTACACCCACCGCCTCACCAAGCTCCTCGCCATCCTGCGAAATCGCTTTGCAGGCTAGAGGTTAGAGCAAGATAGGCGAGAGGCTGCGCGACAACTGTGGTTTAACCGCCTCTTGCGTACTCGGCTATGGTCTGGCCCACTTCATTCGTGCTCGTCATCGTAATCGAGGAAGTCTGAGGGTAACCGTTCACGGGGTCGAAACCCAATGAAATCAAGCCTTTTCATCGGCAAGAACGCGAAAAAGCGTCAGAAAACGGGCGATTGCCAGCCTCAGACCTGAGTTTTCATTTTAGCGACGATGTGGATTCGTAAGTCAAGTTCATAGTTGAGGATGGGAAGCGGGATCGTGTCCTGTTAAGAGGTTTTCGAT
>Ga0315274_10017121_pt1 | contig 10228 bp, 12 predicted proteins | sample YL17G02_20_MG_FD_203700 | JGI IMG/M metagenome (GOLD analysis project Ga0315274, IMG submission 203700) | Sediment microbial communities from Yellowstone Lake, YNP, Wyoming, USA - YL17G02_20 | ecosystem: Environmental > Aquatic > Freshwater > Lake > Sediment | place: USA: Wyoming | collected... | reverse complement strand
AAATCGACCAGAGGTAAAAATCTCCCCCGATTATATACTGCTTACTAACGATGGATGTGTGCCTCAGGCACCCCTTTTCGTGTTCTTTTACTTACCCTCCCCGATCGTGGATGGGGGACACTTTCATATCCCATGGTCACCGTTCTCACTTGATGGCTCATGGGTAAGGTCTCCATAGTCAAGAGTGCCAAGGCTCCCCGGGACGCGGAGGTCGCCGGGCTCGTGAAGAAGGCGGTCGACCTCGTCGGCGGCATCGGGAGCGTCGTGAAGAAGGGTGACGTCGTCGCGTTGAAGCCGAACGTGGTCACCGGCAGGGTGTCGAAGCCCGGCGTCATCACCGACAAGCGCGTCGTGGAGGCGATGATAAGGATGTGCCAGGTGGCGGGGGCGGCCAATGTGCTCGTCGTCGAGGGCTCCGGCTACTTCACGCCGACAGACGTGGCGCTTGAGAAGAGCGGAATAAAGGCCGCCGCCGAGGCGCTCGGCGCGGTAGTGGTGGACGTTGATAAGGACAAGCTCGTCGACGTGCCCGTCCCCGGTCACCTCATCGTGGACAAGATATCCGTATCCAAGGCATTCATGGACGCAGATGTCCGGATCAACCTCCCCGTGATGAAGACGCACGACCAGCTCCTCGTCACCCTCGGCGTCAAGAACCTCAAGGGCGTCATACCTAAGCCGTGGAAGAGGAACTTCCACAAGATAGGGGTGGTGAAGGCCATTGTGGACCTGAGCCGCGTCGTCCCCATCGACCTCACCGTCCTCGACGCCATAAACGCCATGGAGGGACTCGGCCCAAGCTTCGGAGACATTGTCCCCCTCAACACGGTCATGGCATCCAAGGACCTCTGGAGCCTCGACCTCGCCGCGAGCAGGGTCATGGGCTTCGAGCTGGAGGAACTCGACTACCTGAAGGCGGGGCTCAAGCTCGGCTTATTCGACCCGAAGAAGCTGGAAGTGGTCGGGGAACCCATCGAGAAGGTGGCGCGGAAATTCAAGAGGCCGCCCACCGACCTAGAGTTCGGGGAGGGCATCACCGTGATCAGCGACGGGGCCTGCAGCGCCTGCCGCGGCACCATACACAGCGTCGTCTACGACCTAGAGCAGATGAAGATGATGGGGGAGATCAGGGACCTCGTCATAGTCGTCGGCGCAAACGCGAAGGTGCCAAAGGGACTGAAGACGACGCCCCTAGTGATGGGGACCTGCCTCAAGGCGCAGGAGGGTGAGGGCTGCTACGTCGTTGGGTGTCCGCCCAACAACGACGGCATGCTCGCCGCGATAAAGACGGTCTGTAAACTGGAGTAGGTTACTCGTCGAGGGACTCGCCGAGTTCGGCGATGTCCAGTCCCTCCTCCTCTTCCTTGGGTGTTACCCTCAGCTTCATGATCATCCCCATCGCCTTCAGGATGGCGAATGTGCCTATGAAGGCGTAGGCCGCCACCGCAGCGATGCCTATGAGTTCGGAGACCAGTAGCGAGGGGTTCCCGAGCAGCAGTCCGTCTGCGCCCGCCGCGTTGACTGCGGCGGAGGCGAATATGCCCGTGGCTATGAGGCCGAGCATCCCGTTCACGCCGTGGCAGGCGAAGACGTCGAGGGAGTCGTCGATGTCCGTCTTGGCCCTCCAGCTCGCCACCAGGTTCGAGACGACGCCGGAGGCGAGGCCGACTCGGGAGAGGTCACCGATGAAGCCGCCCACGCTTCACCGAAGACGAGGCTGTACCCTACGAGTGACCAGACGATGGCGACCGCCGCGAAGACGGCCAGGCACTGGAGGAACGTCGAGATGACGTTCTTCCTCCTCACGAGGCCGGCGTAGAAAATGCCGAGTGCGGGAACCATAAATACGACGAAGGTGGTCGAAACCGTCATCCAAACAACGTCGGTATTCAATTCTAGATCCTCTTTTCCCACAAAATCGACGCCTCGTGTTTAAGGGTTCCTCGGCCCTGGTATAGACTGAATATACGATAATCTCGCCGGATGGGGTTGGCTCGGTCTTTTAAGTTTCAACGCCCACTATATTATGATGGCGGGGATCACCGAGGGGGAAGCCCACCGCCTGCTGGAGGGCTCCAGCAAGTTCTTCCACTCAGTCCTAGTGGCTCGTATTATGGAGGTCCTCGCCCTTGGCTTCACGGCGGCGCCTCAGGACTGGAGTCTAGTCGGCCTCCTCCACGACCTCGACCACGACGCGACGGAGGATGAGCCCAGCCTTCACGGGCTCCGGACGGCGGAGATGCTGGCGGGGAGGCTGCCCGACGCGAGCCTCAGGGCGATAAAGTGCCACGACCACAGGTCGGGGGTCAAGCCCGTCACTGTGCTGGATAGGGCGCTCATCTTCGCGGACAACCTCGCCATACTCATCGACAACCAGAGCATCAAGCCCTCCTGCACGCCCACCGTCCTCTTCGAGGCGGTCAGGAAGGAGTGTCAGGATAAGCCGTGGATAGCAGAGAACGTCCTCGGCTTCGCCGAGAGGGAGGGGTTGGCGATCTGGGATGTCGTCAATAAGATAGGTCCGGGGTGAGGGTTCTAACCCGGCGTGATTCATGCATCTTCTTGTGGAAGAGGCGCACGGGTTGCGGGAAACCCCTCAAATAGCCTCGGGCAACATCCTAACCGTGGACACCGACGGTCTCATCGACTTCATAGCCGAGGCGGGCAGGCTGAAGAGGCTCCCCCGGACTGGCTGGGTCGAGTCAGGCGTCCCCGACCCCGAGTCGGTTGCCGACCACAGCTTCCGCGTCGCCCTCATCGCCCTCGTCCTCGCCGACGCGAAGGGGCTCGACTCACTGAAGGCGGTGAGGATGGCCCTCCTGCACGACCTCGCCGAGGCGGAGACAGGTGACCTCACCCCCGTCCAGAAGGGAGCCGATCCCGAGGCCTCCAAGCGCGTCGAGGATGAGGCCATGGGGAGGTTGCTCGACAAGCTCCCCGAGGCAATCCGCGGGGCGTATCGAGATGCTTGGCGTGAGTTCTCCGAGGCCTCCACGGAGGAGGCTCGCCTCGTCAGGGACGCGGACAAGCTAGAGATGGTTATACAGGCCTCCGAGTACCAGAAGGGGGCGATGGGCGGAGAGAAGCTGATGCGCTTCTGGCACGCCAAGATAAACGGAGAAGAAGCCAAGGCGATCAGGGATGCCGTGAAAAACCGGGCCAGGAAAAGGGTCTAGCCTAGGAACTCGGCGACCTCGTCGACGGGGAGCCTCGGCGGCCCCTTCTTACCGATCATCTTCTCGGATTGGTAGCCGAAGCCGACCCCCGCTACTAGCTCCCAGTCTGGGTGACCATACTTCTTCGTGATCTCCTCCTTGCTCCACCTGACGGCGGCGACCCAGAGTGATCCCACCCCCATGCCGTGTGCCTTGAGCATCATCGTCTGTATGCAGGCGCCCACGCTCTGGGGACTCGTCACCGACTTCTCCTTGTCCCAGACGAGGACGACGACGTCCGACTTTTCGAGGCTGGTGCAGCTCCAGAATGCTATGTTCTGCACCTGCTCCGTCATCGTAGCCTTCTTCGATTCGAGGTCGGCCCCGTGTAGCCTGATGAAGTCGGTCTTCGCCTCGCCTGAGAGGACGGTGAACCTCCAGGGCTGGCTGTTCGTCCCCGAGGGGGCCCACGTCCCCGCGTGGATTATCTCCCTCACATCTCCCTCGTGACGTGTTTCGTCTGGTCGTAGCTTCGGCAGCTGCGCCTGTTGAGTATTGCCTCGTCGAGCTCCATGGCGATCCAGATAGGATGGCGGAAACTCTTGTTTAAAGGACTTGGGCGCCAAACGTGACACCCCCTTGGGCCAACGTTTATCGCTACCCCTCGCTACGGGGATCAATCGGGGAACGCGTTGAGCGATGAGGAGAAGCTGAACGAGGAGATAAGGAAGAAGGGAGCGAAGTGGGTCGCCGGTGAGACGAGCATGAGCCGGCTCTCCCCCGAGGAGCGGGCCAAGCGGTTGGGACTCAACCCTAAGCCCGAGGAAAAAAAGGCGGAGAAAAAGAAGGGGGGCTAGAAGATCTTCCAGCACCGGATCATGTTGATGGTCCCGTCGCTCCACCAGACATCCAGACGGTTGCACTCCATGACAACCTTAGCGATGCCGGCGACCTCCGCGTCGCCTATGGCGTGCGCCTTCCACGCGCCACCGATGTACACCCAGAGTGTCCTCGCGCCCGCGAAGCTGTAGTCAACGAGGGCGTATGTCGCGGTGCCTGAGCCGGCGGCGGCCACGCCGAAGATCAGGGGAGCCTTCTCGCCGTAGACCCTCATAGTGGCTACCTCGAGTTCCTCCTCGGCGCCGCAGGGGACGCACTCCTCCTCGGCGTATAGCTCGGCGGTCTTCGCTTCGAGTTCCTTCATCATCTTATCATCCATCTCGGTTCACCTCACTTCCACGTCCTCACCATGGTGAGGACGTTGCTTGTATTCCACCAGACGTAGACCTTGCCCGCCTCCATGACGAGTTTGGCTATGCTCGCGACCTCGGCGTCGGTGAGTGGCTTGTACCTCCAGGCGCCCTCGGCGTATGCCCAGAGGGTCCTAGCTCCGGCGAAGCTGTAGTCGACGAGTATGTGCTGGGCCCAGCCCTCGCTCTTCGCGGCGGGCTTGAGGGTCATGTTCCACATCCCGAAGACGTCCTGGATGCCGCATTGGCCGTACTTTATGCGGAACCACCCGGACTCGCCCCAGTCGGTGCCCCAGCTATTCTTGCATATCCAGCAGCCGGCGGAGTCGTCGTAGCCGACAACGGAGACGCAGTGGTAGCCGGCGAGGTCGCCGGAGACGTGCTCGTAGACGCCGCCGGCGTAGCTGAAGAAGTCGTTGTAGACGGCCATGCCGGTTATCTGGGGGCCGTTCTCGGAGATGTACGTCTTCATCTGTGTGATGTCCTTGGTGTTGTCCCAGCCCTGGATCTGTGTGGGGCCTATCCTGCTCTTCCAGTCGGCGCAGGTGGCGCAGGTCTTCTTGGCGAGCCCCTGCGCGTATGGGAAGCACGCCTCGTCGGGGACGCCGTTACCCTGCAGGTAGTTGCAGGCGGCGTCCATGTGCCAGCCGCCGCAGCTGCCCCCACCGCAGAAGAGGAGGTGGGCCTCGGAGTAGTCGGGTGATGCGCCCGAGCCAGCGACCTTGATCTTTACGAGTGCCTCGAGGGCGGCGATCGTCCCGAAGGCGACGCAGGAACCGCAGCTGTCCTGGTCCCGTATGGGCGTCGTGTAGTTTTGGCTGCTCACGTTTCTCCAGTCCATCTTTGTTGGCGCGCCCGCGGCGTGGAGGATCTTGAACTCTACCTTGTGGGTCTTGATGTCGGGTTTGTCGAGGTTGAACTCCTCCACGAGTTTTAGCTCGGTCTCGGTTGGGCGTAGCCCCAGCCGCGTCGTCTGCTCCGTCGCGGTTAGGCGGGTGATTGAGGTCTCACGAGGGGTCCATTTCGCATTTTTTTCTTTTATTGCAGCCTTGAGCTGCTCAACGGAGAATTCGTTTTTGGACATCCCATTTTATTTAAACATTTAATTCATTTCACACATTTGTTACCGTTACACCTCGATGAAATCCATCCCTCTTTATATTCAGAGAGGGGTCCGCTTCAAAAAAACGGGCTCCTACCGGGTGCGCGTGCTCCCTCCGGCGACAAACTCAATAGGTTGAACCTTAAATTCTCACCCTATCGGAGGGTGGCAAGTGAAAATACTCAGCATCGGCGACAACTGCATCGACAACTACTCTGAACTCGGGCGGCGCTTCCCCGGAGGCAACTCCCTCAACGTCGCCGTCTACGCCAAAAGGGTCCCCGGCGTCGAGGCCGACTACATCGGCGTCATGGGGGACGACGAGGCGGGTGACTTCATGGTCGATCAGATGAAGAGGGCGGGACTCCGCACGGACAACGTGATCCGCCTCCATGGGGAATCCGCCGTTACAACCATACTCATCCGCGGCGGTGACCGCATCTTCGCCAACTACGTTGAGGGCGTTCAGAAGGACGCCAAGTTCCCCTCTGTGCTCCTCCCCAAGGTAAGGACATACGACCTCGTTCACTACAGTGTCTGGGGCTTTGGCAGGGGGCACATCCCCTGGATAAAGAGGGCGGGGCGCCCCCTCCTGAGCTTCGACTTCAGCAATCAGCTACAACACGATGCCCTCGAGGTGATGCCCCACCTCGACTACAGTTTCTTCAGCGGCAAGGAACTCATCATGAAAGGAATCGACCCTGAGGAGGAGCTCAAGAAGCTGAAGGCGAGGACATCAGGCATCGTCGTTATGACGCTGGGGGAGCATGGCTCCCTCGTCTACGATGGCAAGAAGGTCCACAGGGGGAAGGCGAAACCGGTCGAGGTCGTCGACACCCTCGGCGCTGGGGACAGCTACATCGCCGCCTTCCTCTGCGCTAGGCTCAAGGGCGCCTCGATACCCGACGCTATCGAGAAAGGGCACGTGGCCGCCACGGAGACTTGTAGACGGCTAGGCGGTTGGGGAGGAAACTAACAGACGAGGCACTACCCACCCCTATCTAACCTGAACGACTCCGCCTGATGATGTCCCTGATGAAGGATGTCTCCCCCACGTTAAATGGCGTTCCGTCCCCCCGGAGCAGGTCGTGAAACCAAGGCTTGGGCTCAGGTGAGCCCTCGGGGGACCCCCACGGGTAGATGGTCTGGGTGCGCCCGTTTACGAATCCCCAGTTTATGCAGCCGACGCCCTCCCGTTTGAATAGGGGGAGGTGCGTCTCGAAGCGGCTCCCACGCGTCCGGGCCATGTACTCCGTGCAGATGAGCGGCCTCCCGTAGCCGCTGAGGTGCTTTATCTGTGCTTCTAGGTTCGCCGCATCGTTGTAGTTGTGGAATGTGATCACGTCGGATGCCCCGAGCTGGTACTCGTTAAGGGCGGCGTTGTCGAACCAGACCCCGACGGAGAGGGGCTGAGATGGCCCGGCCTCGCGTGCCCACGAGAAGACGGACTTCACGAGGCCGAGGGACGCCTCCCCCAGCTTGTTGTTGCCGGGCTCGTTGTACAGGTCCCACATGAGGATGCGCTCATCGGAGCCGAATGAGTCGAGTATGTCCTTCACGTATTCCTCCAGCTGGCCCCAGCCCGTGGGGTCGGTGACGACCCTTGATCCGGGGCTCTGCACCCAGACGGAGTTGTGAACGCCGGGCCGAGGCTCGGGCTGCTTGCTTAGGCTGAACTCCTTGTTCCAGCAGTCGTCGAATATGACGAAGACGGGACGTATCCCGACGCGGGTGGCGGAGTCGAGGAAGAGGTCCATCCTCTCCTTCAGGCCGTCGGGGTCTGCCCCCCAGACGAGGTCGTGCAGGTAGACGCGGGCCGTGTTGAACCCGAGGTCTCCAGCCCACCCGAGTTCGCGCCTGATCGTCTCGATGTCGAAGGACTCCCTCTGCCACATCTCTATCTGGTTACCAGCCGTGCTCGGCGTGAAGTTGCAGCCGACGATCCACGGCTGCCCTCGGTACCAGCCCCACGCCCTCTTCTCCGACCACCTAGCCGTCATCGCGTATCCCCATCGTTAACGCTGTGCGCCATGAACCCTTAAGATGTTACACTCAGCCCTCGTGGTCCCAACTGGGCTACACGGAGATATGGGGGGCCCCGCGCCCCCCTGATAAACCCTAAAACCGCCGACTCCTTTCCCCCTAAAAAATGGGGGATCATCGGCGTCCGCGTGCTACTTACTGTGAAGTTTCTCCGCCGCGATGAACGTGAGCCCCTGCTCGGTGAGCATCTTAGCGGTCTGGTTAAGCGCCGCGTGTTTATCGAGGTAGTTGACGAGGTACTTGGGCATCAGGCCCTTCTCCACGATGTCCTTCTTCGACGTAAAGTAGTTGAGTATGTCCGAGGGGTGGTCACGCGTCTTCTCGGTCTCGGGTAAGCCGCCCTCATGCTTGGCGCTTATGTTCTTGACGTGGCCCGCCAAGGCTACGAGCTCGGCTTGCCGATTGTACGGCTGCCTCACTATGCTTTTGTATGCCTCCGTCACGTGGTGCTCGATGCGGACGATGTCCTCGAAGCCCCAGGGCTTGCGTATCTGCGCGGTGAGTTCAATCGTCTCGTTGTTCACGCTGTTTGATAGGTTGAAGCCGATGAGTGGGGTGGAGCCGTCGGGTCGACTGAACAGCTTCGCGGTCATCAGCGTCCACAGCACGGAGTAGGGGTTGTCGATGCCTAGGAAGACCGAGATCTTGAACTCCATGTCTACCCCGAGCTTGTGCAGGAAGTAGCCGAGGAGTACGCTGCCCGTGTTCGTGTTCAGGGCCTGTTTGACGCCGTACTTTGTGTAGTAGTGGAGGTATTCATCCACCCACTTCAGGGCGAGGTCGTTTGGCATACCTATGCCGCCGAAGTAGCCGGTGATCGTATCCGGGCCCCCGAGGTGCCTGTTAAGCGGGGCGCCGTCGGGTCCGGGGATCAAACCCTTAGTATCCAAGGTTTCCACGAACGAGGCGCCGATTATTTGCATCGCCGCCTGCGTGGCTACGATGTCGTCGTCCTCCACCTGCTCCTTCATCGAGCGTACGCGTATGTATCGACCCGGCATGAGTTCCTGGTCGGCTATGGATTTTTTCGCCTCCTCGATGAGCCATGGGAAGAAGTTTAACGCGCTGATTTCGAGCGTGACGGCGAAGGACTCGTCGAATTTCATCGACTTCGATTTTACGCCCAGGATCCTTCGGCGGTATTCGGGGATGCTGATAAACGCGTTTTTATCCCGTTGTTTACCCAGCCATTCGAGGTCCTTCAGATGAGGCGACTTCCTTTTTTCGAGCATGGAGAGGAGGTTGTCTAGTTCCCCCGCCTCGCGTGCTTTCTTGTTTATCTCCTCGACTCCGCCGTATTTGTCTACGATCTTTAACAGATCGTCTATGAGGAGATTATCGTCTTTGAGTAGGAAGTCGTTAATTTGCTTAAGATTTTCTTCATCTATCCGTAATTTCTTCCGAGTTTCCGCTCGATCTTTTGTCTTCATTTTTATCTAAATTACCCTACATTATATCCACATAAGAATTTTTTTATTCGCGCCTGCGTGCGACGTTGATATTAAACCTTAGATCGTGCCCCCATTCCCTCCTTTTGCGTGCGGTGAAGTGCACGTTTTGCAGAGGCGTAATAGAAGAGTGTAGGGGGAGTCAGCGGGTATGGGGAAATTTTTTTCCCTTATCTATGGTGGTGTAAGTTGGCTACCACTCAACCTTGTCGTAGTAGCGCCACTGCGCCATGTCCCTGTTCTTCGCCAGGCTCATGTAGTAGCTCAGCCACTCCAGCTCGACGAAGAGGGTGAAGGGCGTCAACAGGTTGTCGACCTCGCCGCCCTGGCTATCCAGCACGATGCCCCTGACACCGTTCTGGGTACTCCAGTTGACCACCGCCTTCTCTAGCTCCCCCTCGTTCCCCCTGCTGCGCAGGAAGATCGCGGGCGCCCCGGGGGTGAACATCTCCACCGGTCCGTGGCGGAACTCCGAGTAGTTGATGGGCGTCGCGTGGACCCAGCACATCTCCTGAAGCGTGCATGTCGCGTACTGGTAGGCGAGGCCCCAGTTGATGCCTCCGCCGAGGACGTACATCTCCCCGTCGTCCTTGAACTTTATCGCCGTCTTCTTGGCGAACTCCTTCGCCTTCGGTATCATGGGCAGGAGCACGCTCGGCAGCGACTCCGCCGCCTTTATCATCCTGCCACCCACCTCGAAGCCCTTCTCCTTCAACACGGTGCCGAAGAGGAGGTAGAGGGTCGTGAGCTTACCCATCGTGACGCCGCGTGCCCCCGTGCCGAAGCCGAGGTCTCCCGCCTTGTTTACGACGGAGTCCTGCTTCTGGCTCAGCCCCATCGTGAAGGCGCCGTTCTTCTTCGCCCACTCCATGGCGCGGACGACCTCCTTCGTCTTCCCACTCTGCGTGATGAAGAGACACGCCGAGCCCTCGTTCGCCGCCCACGGCATACGCTCCAGGAACTCCCATCCACTATACTGGAGCACGGGCACATCCGTGTACTTCTCCGCCAGGTACCTTACGGGGAACTGGACGCTGTAGCTCCCCCCGCTCCCGACGAGGTAGAACCTCTCCGCCTTCGCCAGCTCCCTCCCCAGGCGCTGTATCTCGACCTTGGCGCCGAGGACCGCCTTCAGGCTCGCCTCGGTCACCCCGTCCTTCAGCCAGTCGGGGCGATAGGACTCCTCAGTAAGATAGGTCACAGGTTCACCCATGAGCCCACACCATCAGG
>Ga0315274_10017119_pt1 | contig 10229 bp, 14 predicted proteins | sample YL17G02_20_MG_FD_203700 | JGI IMG/M metagenome (GOLD analysis project Ga0315274, IMG submission 203700) | Sediment microbial communities from Yellowstone Lake, YNP, Wyoming, USA - YL17G02_20 | ecosystem: Environmental > Aquatic > Freshwater > Lake > Sediment | place: USA: Wyoming | collected... | reverse complement strand
GTTGTCGTCCTTGTGCTTGAGTCGCAGTGTGGCGCCCCGCCGGGTCACATGGAGGCCGGCCTCCTTGAGCGCGCGGATTGCGGCTGGGAGCTGCTGCTCGTCGAACAGCGGCACGCCCCAGTTGTTCCACGTCGAGCCGTCAGTCCAGCCCCGGACGTGCTCGCGCGCGCCGTCGAACCAGAACGTGGCGGGGTGCAGGGTGTTCATCAGATGAGCGTGATCGGTTGCGGCTTCACCGGCACTGCGAGCGCGAGCTGGAGGGTCTGCGTGAAGAAGCCACTCAGGAACGTCGGCGTCGGGACCGTCGCTGGGGGCAGCGGCGGGTTCGGGGGCGGTGCCGCCGTCTCCGTCTGGACGAATTGCCCGATGGCGCCCTTGAGCGCGTCGTTGCTGGGCGGCGCGCTCAGCGGCGGGAACGCGCGGAACGCAGCCGTCGGCTTTAGCTGCACCTGGGGCCCGAGGTTGCCCTTCGTCCCGGTGTTGCTGTTGTTGCCTTCTCCAGTGTTGTTGTCGTCGATCCCCGTGTACGGCGTCGTGAGCGTGATCCGCTTCGGGGCCACGGTCGCGATGGCGTAGACCGTGAAGACCGTTCCGGGGGGCAGGTCGAGTGTGAACTGCGACGCGAACTGCACGATGTCGCCTGGTGCGAGCGTACCCGTCTGATCGTCCGACGTGGGAACGTCCTTCGAGCCCGTCGTGACGAAGAAGTCGCCTGCGAGCGGCGAGTAGCTGGCCTGTGGCTGCGCGAACGCGAAGTACGAGGGCGGGAGGTACGCGAGCGCACGGGTGATGAGGAGCTGCGCCTCGTCCGCGAACCGCAGTAAGTCGGTCGGTGCGGCGCTCGGTGGGATCGGCGGGGGTACGGCCGAGAGCTCGCAGAGCGTGATCTGCCCCAGGTTGTTGTTGAAGGGGCCGGTGCTCGTCACGACCATGTTGATGATCTCTGCGATGTCCACGCTGCCCAGCGCGAGCGGGACGACCACCGGCCGCTTCCTGTTGAGCGAGACCGTCACGGTGAAGGGTCCCGCGCCGGTCGAGTCTCTGTACGTGAGATCCACCGTTCGCGCGCCGATCTGACCCACGCCGTCGAAGTCGAGCATCGAGGTGGAGTACATCGCCGCGAGCGTCGCTGGCGCTGAGACCTCCTTGAACGCGCTCGTGTTCCCTGTCACGCCCGTGTACGGCGTCGTGAGGGTCACCGTCGTGGGCGTGACCGTGAAGACTGTGTAGAAGACACCCTCCTGCGCGAGGAATTGGATGCTGTCGCCAGGGACGAGTTCGGACATGAGCGGCGCCGTCGTCGCAACAACCGCCAAGCCGGTCGAGACGAAGAACGAGCCCGTCAGCGTGACCGCCTTGCGTAGCGGGTACGGCAGCACGGGCGGCGTCGAGGTGCGCGGGTTGCACGGGAACGGCGGCGGCGCCGTCGGCAGGTTCGTGGCGTTCATGTTGAGCGTCAGCGTACGCTTCGCCGTCGTGGGGCCCGTCGTGGTGGCGTCGCTCGCGACGGTCAGCCCGAAGAGCTGCCCGAGCACTGGGTCGGTGGTGGGGTCGACGTAGAGGGGCACGGCTCCGAGGGCGGCGGCGGCGGCGGCGGGCCCGTAGGAGGTCCCGGCGACGTCGACTTCCCACGCGAGCACGATCTGGTCTGCCATGAGGGCAGGTTACACCCCCGGACCCAGCAGGCGCACCCCCCTCGAGCCTCTCACCCGCCGAAGCAGCCTCAACCCCATCCGTACGTCGGCCGCGTACGCTTCGGACCTCTCTGCGGCCTTTTCGCGCGAATGGCCGTGCAGAACGCCGTGAGAACGCCGCGTGGAAGCCGCGCGGTAGCCCGCGAAAAGCCGGGGGGTACGAGCTTCACGGCGAGCGCGCGCGGCCTTCTGCGAGCCTCCAGGGCGGCTCTGGACACCGCCCGAGGCTGCGTGATAAGGTCGATTCTCACGCAAGCTGCTGGTAAGCAGATAAGTACGATGGGCCGAGTGGCGCACAACTACGCGAGAAACAAGTCATTCGCGGGCGCAGGCGGCTCAAAGGGGCCCTCGGGCGTCTCGGCGAGAGCCCTGGTGCGTTTCGACGGAAAGCGGCTCTGCGGGGCCCTGTGGGGCTCGCGCGAGGCCACGCAGGGCCTACAACGAGGTGCGCCATGAGCGAGAAGCCGCCTCTGCCGGACGAGACGCAGATAACCAAGGCGGTGCCCGACGCGATCGTCGAGGCGCGCGCGAAGCTCATCACGCTCGACCAGCGCGCCGAGGAGGCGATCGACGAGTCGGTCCCGGCGAACACCAGGCGGGCGTACGAGTTCGAGCTGGCCTGCTTCCTCTCGTGGTGCACCCGCCACGGCGCTCGTCCGGTGCCGGTCGAGCCGCGGGTCCTACGCGCCTACCTGCTTGAGCTGTGCGAGAGCGGGCGCGATCCGGCGGACTTGCCAACGGGCAAGCCAAAAGGCCCGCTCGGGTACAGCACGCTCATGCGGGCGCTCGCCGCGATCTGCCACAGCCACCAGCGATCGGGGCACCTGAGCCCCTGGAAGCACCCAGTTATCGAAGACACGCGGGACATGCTCGGGCGCCGGCTCGGGACGGCACCGAAGCGCCAGAAGCGAGGGCTTGAAGCCGTAGGCGGCACGACGCTCCTCTTCCGCGTGTGCGATCAGATAAGTGACGACGTGCGAGGGGTGAGGGACCGCGCGATGATCCTCGTGGGTTGGGCTGGCGGCGGCCGTCGGCGCAGCGAGATCGCTGCTGCACGTGTGGAGAACTTCACCGACACCGCCGAGGGGATCCGGTGGACGATCCCGCGCAGCAAGACCGACCAGCACGGCAAGGGGCTCATCGTGCTGCTCAAACTGGAAGGCGACGAACGCTACTGCCCTGTGCGGTCGCTGCGCCGTTGGCTCAGCGTCTCGAAGATCGAAGAGGGCCCCGTGTTCCGGGGCGTGGACATGACTACGGGCGCGATCATGGACGCCGCGCTCGCGCCCGAGGGCGTCTCACGTCGGATCCAGCACTACGTGAAGATGCTGGGGCTCGACCCAGCGGAGTTCGGGGGCCACTCGCTGCGCTCCGGGTTCGTGACCACGGCGGTCAGGCTGGGCAAGTCCACCCCCGACATCATGGCCTCGACCGGCCATCGGACGGAGAGGCAAGTGCACGAGTACGTGCGCCGAGAAGGGCTCCACGACGCTGCGGCGCCGGGGATGATCGGAGAAGCGCTCGCACGGGCACCGCGCCCGCAAGCGCCCCCGTCCGCGCAACCGCCGCAGCCGCCCCCAACGCCCCCAACGCCGGCAGCGCCAGCCGCGCCGACGACGTTGGCCGACGACCTGCTGAGCCAGTTCACGAAGCCGTTCGCACCGGGAGGTCGAAGGTGATGGCTGAGAAGATCCTTGCCCTGCTCCAGCTCGGGGCGAAGAAGGGTGAGAGCCGATGATGCAAGAGACAGCAGAAGAGGCCGCAGCTCGGAGGCGCCGCGCAGCCGTGGCGCTCGTGAAGGCGAAGCGCTGGGATGCAGGCGTGCACCCGGATCACGGCGTCGTGATCCACCTGTACGAGCGGATCTGGCGAGTCGCGGGCGGTGACGTCATGGCGCCGTCGCTCATCGGGCTCGTCGGCGTCCGTGTCGAGGAGGTGCAGTGGGTCGTGCAACGCGAGCGGCAAGAGCCGGCGACATGAAACCGTTGGAAAGGAGAATGATCACATGAAGAAGAAGAAGAAGTTGTTCAAGTTGCTTCGGGACGTCCCCGGCGGACACGATGACGTGTTGGGGGGCAAGGTCTCACTCGACAACGTCTACGTCCGCACGTACGGGCATACGGTTCGCGGGCGCGCGCCTGACGAGCTGGATGTGGACGAATCCTGCGTACGCGAGTACGCCCTGAGCGGTCAGAAGCGAACGCAGTACGTTCTGCTTCGAGTGCAGTAAAGTGGAGGCGAGCCCCGGGGCTTTCGCGGCACCGGGGCTCGCTCTGACCTATGATCCGACACAATCTCGCAGAGACCATTCCGACCAAACGGGGCAGACCCACAGGGGCGTTCTACGGCACGGATGAAGGCACCTGGGAATACTCGGAGGAGTACCGCCTGGGCCGACGTCATGCCTGGGAGGCCGTGATGAGGCTCGACGCCCACAACGGCTGGAGGAACCTGATGGTCGAAGGCGCCACAGAGCACCACGCCGGGTTTCGCGAGGCGCTGCTCGAGATGGTCGAAGCCTACCCCGAGCTTCTCGACTTCGAGATCAAGTTCGACGGCCCCTGGATGCCGGTGCGCCTCCTTCTTGAAGACGCACCCTTCGACTGGTCGAGGACGACGTTCTTTCACGGCACGAGCGCGTGGGCGGCCGAGAAGATTCTCAGGGAGGGGCTCAAGCCTCGGTCGCAGACGAACGTCGCCCCCGCCTACGGCGCGAGCAGCACTGTCGGACCCGGTCGCGTCGAGGCCATCTATCTCACCACCCAGCTCGGCATGGCTAAGTTCGCGGCCCTGGACGCCGGAGCCCATCACAGTACGGGTGCGGTTATCCTCGCGGTGCGCGGTCTCGACCCTGACTTCGTTCAAGCCGATGAGGACAGCGGGGAGTCAGATCCGAAGCGAAGCCTGGATCGAATCGGGTCCGTCGCTTACGCGGCACCCATCCCGGCAGACAGGATCGATCTGGCGTACAGCCTCGTAGATGGAGTCTGGAGGCGATCATGATCGACACCTCCCGCTGCGTGTCCCTGCGCCCCGGCGAGCCGATCGGTGGCGCTCGCTGCCAAGCGCCCGCGACGCACGACTCGGTCTTAGGCCGACGCTGCGACTGCTGCGCCGAGGTGCTCCGTCAAGCTCTGCGCCGAACGAACACGCTGGGCAACGTCCTGGCCGGCCGTAGAGCGCGCACCGAGGAAGAGATCGCACGCCTAGTCGTGGCGCTCCCCTCGTGAAGCCTGATAGGAGAAGAGCATGACGCGCATCGACGACATCTTGCAGGGCTACATCGAGGCCGCGCGCAGCGAACTCAAGCGCTCGGGCATGGCCGACATCCAACGCCAGACGGCGCTGGTCTGGTACGGGCGCGCCGTCGCGGCGATCGAGCTGGCGCGCCCGGAGGACGCGAGGGAGTTCGCGCACGAGTCGATCGAGCACGCCGCGCTGGCCGGGGACATGAGCCTGGTCGTCGAGCTTCACCGACGGCTCGCCGCGATCGGGCTCTTGCCCTAGACCGTGCGGGCGAGACGCCACTCGGTGCCAGTCCAGTCGTATTGCGAGACCCGCGCCGTGTAGACGTTGCCGTGCCCGTACTCGTCACGCATCGCACGCGGCCATTCGTGACTCTCGAGAGATCGGCGCCACTGGGCGAGCTCGACCCACGTAGCGGCGTCGTCGAGGAGCACCGGCCCGCGCCGGGCGAGGGTCTTGTTCTGCGCTGGACGGCGCATCGGCTCCGCCCACACGTAGAAGTACCGCCACTGGGCCGCGTCGCCGATGCCGTGAATGACGCCAGCCTGCTGCACCGGGGCCGACGCTGGAGGGGTGGGCTGGGGCGGAGGCGGGGGCGGAGCGCTCCCTGCGAGCCGCCAGCCGGACTTGACGCCGGCCGCCAGCATCACGAGAAACGAGGCGGTGAGGGCAAACGGGAACCACCCCGGCATGCCTTCGCTTTTCTGCGCCATGCGGGTAGGATAGCCCGATGCGAGGGCGCTTCTCAACCCGCCAGCCGCCGCGACGATTCCGGCCCGTCCGCGAGACGACCCCACCGGACCCCGACGCGCAAGCCGTGCTGGCCTGGCTCAAAAGCCACGACCTCGCCTTCGGCGTGAGCATCCACTCCCCCGAGGAGTGGGCGGCGCAAGGGGCGCCCTACGGCGAGAACGCGATCTTCACGCTCACGGCCGAGGGCCCGTTCAACCACCTGATGAACTACCCCGAGACGGAGGCGGACGATCAGCTCATCCGCGCCTTCAAGAAGTTCCTCGACCGGCGCGGGCTCTGGTACGAGCAGGGGTACGCCTGGAGCTTCCACTTCTACTGGACTGAAGTCCGGCACCAAAGTTACGGGTTCTCGAAGCTCAAGCCCCCGCCACAGCTCGTGGAGCGCGACCGGCTCGCGCGCAGAGCGAACGAGGCCGCGAAGGACTCGCGCGTGAAGGGCTGGCCGACGCTCACTTGGTCGTCGAGCCCCGACGAGCTCATCCACTGGATGACCCTGAACGACCGAAACAGCAGTTGGGCCGAAGCCTTCGAGGACGAGGAGATCACCGAGGAGGATCTCTGGGACGGCCTCGCGCAGTACCTTGACGAGGAGTAGCCCGGGATGAAACGCCGTCGCAGCAAGAGCGGCCCGATCATCGCGCTCTTCGGACTCGGGGGGATCGCCGCGCTTGCCGTGTTCGCCGCCAAGGCACGCGCCGGCAAGAGCGTCCCGCCGTCGCCCCTCGTGGCGTACAAGGGGGAGCTGATCGATACGAGCCCCGAAAACGTGCGCGTGGGCACGAAGCTCGCGCTCGAACAGTGGGCCACGAGCCAGGGCTACGTGAAGCTCCCGAAGACGGCCCCCGATCCCGACCTAGCGGCCGTGCTGCGCATGTTCATCTTGAAGGCCGACGACGCGAGGAGAGATCACGCCGCCGACTCGCTCTTCGCCACGATGAAGGGGAACACGCTCATGGGCGTCATCGTCTATCCGGCCGTCGGCGGGCGCATCTACGATCTCTGGGCGCTGCCGCCCTGAGATCCGAGGTAAGATGAGCACCATGTCGAAGAACCGCTCGATCTGCCGCCGCTGCCACCGGCTTCGCCCCGTCGACAACACGCGCTGCTGCGCCGGCTGCGCCGAGGAGCTGCGCGCGATAGAGCGCCCAAAGCGTCGAGCCCCCGTGGCGGGCGACACGGCGGATCTGGCTCAATCCGGCTCAGAACTCCAAGCTGATCCGCCCGAGCCGCAGCGTGGTACACTGACGGCGTGAAGCTCGCCCTGCTCCTCCTGTTCCTCCTCGCTCTCAGTGTCTCGGGTTGCGCTGGCTCCTTCGAGGAAGCTCGAGCGCCGAAGCGCCTCGCCGCCGCGCCTCCATCAAGCGCGCGCTGCATCACGCTGGACGATCGGCACACCTTCTGGGGCGGGGCCGGGAAGTTCTCGGCCGCGCTCTCCGGCGCGTCTGGGCTCTCGACGTTCCCGGTCAAGGACGAGAGCGCGCGCATCAGCTTGGCCGCCAGCAGCGCCGGGCTCGCCGCGGTGGCGGTCGGCGCCAGCTTCATCGCAGAGAGCGCGAGCGAAAGCTGGGCGCGGGAGTGCGCGGCGCCGTGACCCTCGAAGCCGACGAGGAGACGCCCCCAGATGCCCCCTTCGGGGTCGGGTGGGTGCCCGAGCGGACCGTCCGCCGTGCGGCGGGGCAAGCGCTCGGAGTCATCCGCAGGATCCCGGCGCTGGCGGTGTCGAGTCGCGGCGGGGTGCCGCGTGATCCATGGATCTTGAGCCAGGGGTCGAAGAACGCCTGCACCGGGCACAACGGCGCCCAGCTCGTCTACGGGCTCACCGGGACCAAGGTGTCGCCGTGGATGCTCTGGCTCTACGGGCGGCTGCGCGACGGCGCCTCGCCCGAGACGCTCTCGAACGTGGGCGTGCGAACGAGCGCCATGCTCGCGGCGTTCCGAAAGCACGGCTCCTGCTACTACGACGCCTGGCGCCCCGGCTTGGCCGAGTTCGAGTACGACGAGCCGCCTCCGTCCTTGCTCCGCTTGCAAGCGCAGCGGTTCAACCTGAGCGTGACGCCGCTCTACGAACGCGGCGCGCGCCTCGTCGACCTCATCGTCGATGCGCTGTCGCGGGGGCGCCCCTGCGGCCTCGTCGTGAACGTCGATGGCGGCTTCGATCGTGCGAAGAGCGATCCGGTCGGATCGGAGTCAGGCCCGACGCGCGGGCAGCACATCATCACGCCCTGGTCGTTCTACAATAGCCCGAGCGGCTACGTGATCGAGTGCGTGAACTCGTGGGGGAGCGGGCACGGCGATAGGGGCATCGTGCGTCTCACCGCCGAGCGCGTCGGCCAGGCGCCGTTCGCCTGCGTCGCGAACAGCGTCGCGTGATACCGTGAGGCAGATGACCCTCTTCAAGACCCTGCTCGTAGCGGCACTGTTCGCACTCGGTTGCGGGCCGCCGCCTCGACCGCTCCCGCCCCCCGACGGCCCCGGCGACTGCTCGACCGCCGCAGCGAACCTCACCAAGCTGGGCGGCTGCGGCCTCGAGCCCGCCCGCATCGAGCAGGACTGTCGCGACGCGACAGGCGCGGAGGCCGAGGTCGGTGAGCGCTTCCCGGTGGGGTGCCTCACGGCCGCAGCGAGCTGCGAGACGGCACAGCGCTGCAAGTAGCCCGAAAGGCGCCGTGACCTACGAGTACCAGTGCACCGCCTGCCACCACGAGTGGGAAGCAGAGCAGAAGATCACGGCGCAGCCGATCACGGACTGCCCGAAGTGCAGGCAGGGAGCGGCGAAGCGCTTGATCTCGAAGAGCGCGTTCATCCTGCACGGTGATGGGTGGTTCAAGAGCGGGGGGTACTAGCTCGAAGTTCGCCCCTCGATGGAGAGGCACACACACGCCTTTTTCCTGTGGGCGACGCTCAGCGAGAAAACAGAAGCCGCCCTTGCGAGGCGGCTTCGACCTCTCCGCCGAAGCAGACGAGGGGGGTGACGTTCAGCTTATCCTTCTGCGCTCTCGTGTCAATCGGCGGACGCGCGGCTTCACGAAGCGTAGTCGATGCAAACGAGTCGGCCGTCCAGCAGGCCCCAGTTGAAGTCGTAGCTGGGATCGACGAAGTCAGGGCCGAGCAGCTCGGATAGTTCTTCCTTGGCGGCATCCAGCTTCTTGCGCAGTCGTCGGGGGACGCTCGCCACTCTGCCGCTCGCATCGGCCGGCCCCTCGAACGGCGCGGCGCGACGCATCACGAGGATTCGACCGTCGGCTCGCTCGTCGATGATCGGAGCGAGCAGCCCGGTTTCTCCATAATCGCTCCAAACGTCGAGTTCGTTCGCGTTGTTGGGTCCGTCAGGTTGAGCGTCGATCTTCGCGACACGGTCTGCATCGAGCGCGACTACTATCCGACTGCCTCCAATCCCGAGCACATGGAAACCGTTGTCGGCGAGCTTCCAAGCAAACTCTGAGCCAACGCGGCCGAAAAGCTCCGTGTCACCGAGCGCGCGCACCAGCACTTCAAGATCATCGAGCGGATCGGGCACGTAAGCGTCGTCGAGCGGTACGGTTGCGAAGCGTGTCCTCTTGGGGGGCTCATCCAGGAAGGATTCCTCGTAGTTCCAGTAGCGCCAGTGAGACGCCCCGGCGTCTCGTAGAAGCAACGACTTCGGATCGAGCACCATGTTTTCGACTACGATCCAGACGTGAAAGCCATGCTCTGTGGGTTCTCCGTGCCCCCCGTAGCTCGCGTCGCCCTCGACGTACCTGGCGTCGATGCCGTGCTCTCGAAGAGCGCCCGCCACGGCCTGCGCGACGTCTTCGCATCCGATCCAGCCGTCGTCCTTTTGGCATCGAGGCCCGACCTCCCTCGTCAACCGCACGAAGAGCGCCTTGATGATCTCTCGGTTTGGTCGCTGCGCACTCTCCGCCACACGCCCCGCGCTTCCCGCTTTAGCGTGTAGAGTGCGCCTTTTCTCCATCTCCTGCTCCATATCGGAAACGTCCACACCTTCTTCTTGCGCTTCAGCGATCTCGTCCTCGGACCACCTGAAGTTAAAGCCGAGCGCCCCCCAGAACGGCACAGACGATCCTGTGCCGGGGTCAGAAGCGTGTAGCCGGATCAGCTTTACGCTCTCGGGAAGCTGGCGTTCCCAGTTGGTGTACGTTGTGTGGCCCACACCGCGTCGTCTCTGACCTTCTGGCACAGCGAACCATTCGATGTACGCCAGATCAGGGCCCCGTAAGCGCCACGCGATCTCCGGCCTCGACGACGGTCTAGCCCGCCTCATAGCGCTTCTCTCCCCTCTTCGACCAGCACCGTCTCGATCTCAGCGCCGCTCGCTACAGGCGTGTGCCCTGGATCGAAGATGACGAGCCCGGGGCGCCCGAAGCGGGCATGGAAGCGCCAGCCGACGTTCGCGAGGTGGACATCGCGGAGCACGATCCCTTCCCGGATGAGGGCGAGCAACGATTCACCGATGAGGGCGCCGTAGCGAGTCCTTCGGAGAGCGTGGGCGCGGTCGGTCGCTTCGTCCAGCCAGTAGTTCTTCCGAAGCGCTTGACG
>Ga0315274_10017114_pt1 | contig 10230 bp, 2 predicted proteins | sample YL17G02_20_MG_FD_203700 | JGI IMG/M metagenome (GOLD analysis project Ga0315274, IMG submission 203700) | Sediment microbial communities from Yellowstone Lake, YNP, Wyoming, USA - YL17G02_20 | ecosystem: Environmental > Aquatic > Freshwater > Lake > Sediment | place: USA: Wyoming | collected... | reverse complement strand
CCGCCCATGGCGGCGCCTCGCCCGCTCGCTGCCCGCGCGCCGGTCACGAAGATTTCCTGGAGGGCCGTTACCATGGCCCTGACGTCGGCGTTCTTGACGGGGTACATGCGGACCGACGCCACGCCCTGGACGCCCGACTGGTCGAGTTCCTGGATGACGCGTTCGACAATGCCCATGACGTCGGTCGGCGCGGCCACGACCACCGCGTTGGTCTGCCGGTTGGCCGTGACGGACATCATGGCCGTGACGTCGACCTGGGTGGTGCCGCCCTTGTTGGCCAGTTCCATCATCTGCCGGATCATGGCGGCCCGCTGGTCCTGCGGCGAGGGCCGGCCCCCCTGGCCCTGCTGCTGCGACTGGGGCTGCGGCATCTGGCCCTGCTGGCGCTGGTTCAGGCCGAAGAGGTCCCTGAGGTTGGCGGCGACCTCGGTGGCATCGGTGTTCTTAAGCGTGAAGATCCGAATCTCGCTGGCCACCGTGGGGATCTGGTCGAGGTGCTTGACGAGCGGCTCGATGAGTTCAAAGTCGAGCGGCTTGGCGCGGATGATGAGGCTGGAGGTCCGCACGTCGGGCACGGCGATAATGCTGGGCGGCGGGAGGGACGGCATCCCTCCGCCCTGCTGGCCGCCCCTGCCGCCGCCCCCGCCGCCCTGCATCTGCATCTGCAACTGTTGGAGCGTGGGCCTGGGGTTGAAGAGCGAATCCAGCGTGCGGGCCACGGCCGTCGGGTCGGCCTTCTCGATCTTGAAGATGCGATACTCGGCCTCGGTCTGGGCGCTGGAAGGCGTCAACTGGTTGATGAGCGCTTCCAGGTAGTCCAGGTCCTGGCGTTTGCCGGAAATGATGAGCGAGTTCGTGCTCTTGTCGATGCCGATGGTGACGCCGGGCTTCTGAACCGGGGCCTTGAAGAGGACGGGCGCGGGGGCCCGGCCGGGGGCCTCCGTCTCTCCCTCGACGCCCGTGGCGCCCTGGGCGCCCCTGGACCTTTCTCTGGAGGATCCGCCGCGGTCCTTGCCCTTCGGCTCGGCTGCCGCCGGGGCCGGCTTGGCAGGCGGCGCAGCGGCCGGCGCGGGCTTGGCGATCTCCGGGACGGGCACAGGCCCCAGGGCCGCGCCCGGCTTGATGTCCGACGGCTCGTCGGTGACGTTGACGTCGCTGCCGGTCATCTGCGAGTAAACGGCCTTGAGGACCTCGGCCATTTTTTCGGCCTTGATCTGCGTCATGGGGATAACGCGCACGCGGAAACTGGTCGCCTCGGCGGCCTTGTCGAGTTTTGAGAGGATCTGCTCGATGGCCTTCAGGTCGGCGTCCTTGGCGATGACCGTGACGGCGCCGCTGAACGCGTCGGCCGTGATGATCGGCTTTTCGAGGCCCTTACGGTCCTTGTACATATCAGTCAGTTGCGAAGCGACCTCGGTGGCATCGGCGTTCTCAAGGCTGTAATACTGCACGTCCTGGGCGGGCGCGCCTTCGGTCTGGTCCAGTTGCTTCAGGATCTGCTCCACGAGGGCGAAGTAGCCGGGCGTGGTGGTCACCACGAGGCTCTGGGTGCGGTCGTCGGCGGCGATGCTGAACGGAATGGTCTGCTGCCCCCTGCCGCCGCCGCTTTGCTGCCGGATCATCTCCTGGAACAGTTTGCCCAGCGACGCGGAGAGGGTCACCGGGTCGCTGTTCTGGAGCGGGAACACCCGGACCTGGGCGCCGCCGCTGGTGGACCCCTCGTCGAGTTTCTTGATCATCTCGACCACGGGGGGCACATCGGCCGCCGGGCCGCGCACCAGGACGCTGTTGGAATTGATCTCGGGCGTCACGGTCACGCGTTCGGGTTCCGCGGCCGCCGCGCCGGCGCCGCCGAGGCCCCCGGCCGGCCTCATGCCGCGCCGGGCCGAGAAACTGGCGGGCGTGGCCTTCTCGGCCAGGGTGGCGTTGATGGCGTCGGCCAGGGTGCTGGCCTGCGCGTTCTTGAGTTGCACGATCTGGATGACGGTCTGGGTCTCGGCGCCCTGGGCGTCGAAGGTCTTGATCAATTGTTCGGCCAGGGCGATCTTGTCGGGCGGCCCCTGGACCACGACGTCGTTGGTCTCGGGCATGGCGGCCACGCGGACGTCGGCGGCGGCCGCGGCGGGGGCGGCCTCGCCCCGGAAACCGCGGTAGGCCGTCGGGGCGGCGGGCGCCTCCGACAGCATCGTCTGGAGGACGTCGACGATGTCGGCCGCCTTGGCGAACTTCAGGCGGAAGGTCCGCGTCTCGCGGGCCAGGCTCGTGGCGTTGTCGAGTTCCTTGATGAGTTTGTCGATGGTCTCGAACTGGGCTATTGTGGCCGCCACGATGACGTGGTTGGTGGCCGGGTCGGCCTCGAATCGCGGCTGGATTTCGGTCTCGGACGGCGTCGGGCGGCCCATGCGCGTCTGCTGCTGGGTGAACAGGCGGCTGAGGGCAGGCGCCAGGTCCGTGGCCTTGGCGCTGACGAGGCGATAGGTGCGGACCTGTTGCTCGCCCGCGCCGCCGGGGACATCGATGCCGGCCACGAGGCGCGCGATTTCTTCCATCTTGTCGCGCGGGGCGTCCACGACGATGGCGCGGTCGCCCGGGGCGGCCGCGATGACCACGCGGTCGGGCGACTCGCTGCCTGCCGAGGGAGCGCCCGTCCGCCGGTAACTACTGTAGGAGACCGTGGACGCCGCCGGCGCCTGGTACAGTTGCGACAGCATGGCCGCCACCGTTGCGGCCGAGACGAACTTCAGGCTGATCATCCGCGTTTCGCGGGCGCCCTGGGTCGAGGCCTTGTCGAGGCTGGAGATCATTTCCTCGAACATCTTGCGGTCGGTCTCCGGGGCGCGCAGGAGGACCGTGTTGGAGCCGGGGTCGGCCTGGATGGAGATGGTTGACGGCTGGCCCCTGGGCGGCAGCGGTATCATGGCCTTGAGCGTCTCGGCCAGTTTCACGGCATCGGCCGACTCCAGGCGGATCATGCGGATGCCGGCCACGCCTTCGGCCGACGGAACGTCCATGGCCTTGACGAGTTCGGCGATGGTCTTGTGATCCTCTTCCGACGCCGACACCAGGAGGCTGTTGTTGGCATCGGACGCCGCGATGACCACCGGCACGGTCTGCTGGCCGCCCGTCGTGGACGCGCCGTAGGAGGCCATGCGGCTGCGGCCGTAGCCGGAAGCGTACGGCGAGGAGGCGCCGCCCGAGAAGATCTGGCGCAGGGTCTCGGCCACCTCGCTCGCCTTGGCGTGCTTCAGGGTAATCATGCGCGTGCTGGAGACCATGAGCGGCCCTGCGGCCTCCTTGAGTTGATCGAGGATTCTCTGGATGGTCGGCCAGTCGCCGGGGGCGGCCGAGATGAGGAGGCTGTTGGTGGCCGCTTCGGCCTCGACGCGGATGTTGCTGGCGCCGGCAGGCGACATGCCGTACCGGCTGGTCGCATCCTGCTGCCGGAGGAGGTTCGTCAGGGCGGTGGCCATCTGGCGGGCGTCGCCGGCCTTGAGTTGGACAACGTGGATTTCGCGCGCCGGTTCCTCCAGCGGCTTGTCGAGTTCCTTGATGAGGGTCTCGGCGGTCTGGATGTCGGCCGCCGGCCCGGCCACAATGATGCTGTTGGTGCGCGTGTCGGCGCTGACGACGGTCTGCGGGGTGGTGCTCATGCCGTAGCGCCCCATGGTCTCGCGCTTGGCCAGCGTGCCCTGGAGCACGGTGGCCAGTTGCTGCGCATCGGCCACCTTGAGGCGGAAGGTGCGGATGCCGCCCGTCTGGGTGATAGTGGTGTCAAGGTCGGTGGCCATTTTCTCGATGATCTTGAACTCGACGTCCGGGGCGCGCACCAGGAGCGAGTTGCTGGCGGCGTCGCCCTGGATGAAGACCTGCGAGGCCGGCTGGCCGCGGAAGCCCCCGCCGCCCTGCGGATACAGGCCGCGCAGGCTTTCGGCGACCTTGACAGCGTCGCCGGCCTTGAGGCGGATGATGCGGACCTGGTCGGCCGTCTCGGCCCCCTGGACGTCCATCTTGGCGACGATCTCGGCGATGGCCTTCTGGTCGTCCTCGCAGGCGGAGACAATGAGCATGTTGCTCCGCTCGTCGGCCGTAATCACCACGGGCACCTGCGGGGCGCCCCCGGGCGACGCCGACCGCCCGTAACCCCCGTAACCGCCGGAAGACGAGTACCCGCCGCGCGCGCGGCTGGACTGGCCGTAAACCTGGTTCAGCGTCTCGGCCAGGCTTGAGGCCTTGGCGAACTTCAGCGGAATCAGCCGCGTCGCGGCGGTCGTCTGCGGGATGACGGAGGTTTCAATCTGGTCGAGGATCTTCTTGATGGTGTCCCAGTCGCCCGGTGCGGCGGAGATGAGCAGGCTGTTGGTGGCCGGTTCGGCCTCGACGCGGACGTTGCTGGAGACGGGGGCGCCGTAGCGGCCGGACCCGTACCCGCCCCCGCCCTCCTGCTGCTGGCGCAGGAGTTGGACCAGGGCGGTGGCCACCTGGCGCGCATCGCCGGCCTTGAGTTGAATGACGTGGATTTCGCGTGGGTCCCTGCCCTCCAGGGGCCGGTCGAGTTCGGTGATGAGCGTTTCGGCGGACTGGATGTCGGAGGCGCTGCCGGCCACGATGAGGCTGTTGGTGCGGGAGTCGGCACTGACCTGGGCGGCGCTGGCCGCGGGCATCATGCCGCGGCTGGTCATCTCCTGGGGCGCAGCGCGGCGCAGGGCGTTGGCCACAACGCTGGCCAGTTGCTGCGCGTCGGCCACCTTCAGGGGGAAGACCTTGATGCCGCCCACGTACTTGATGTTCGCCTGGTCGAGTTGCTTGATGAGTTCCTCGATGCGGTTCATCTGGTCCAGGGGCGCGGTAACGATGATGCGGTTGGTGGCCGAGTCGGCCACGACGCGGGCCTGCATGCCCTGGGCCTGGCTGGGCTGGGGCGCGTAGCGGGAGCCCTCGCCGTATCGCATGCCCTCGCCGTACCCGGACGGCCGGGTCTGCGCGCCCGTGAGGATCTGGCGGAGGGTGTTGGCGACGTCCTCGGCCTTGGCGTTCTTGAGTTCAAAGATGCGCATGTCGCCGGTCTGTTCGGGCTTGATCTCATCGAGTTTCAGGATGAGTTCCTCGGCCATGGCCAGTTTGTCGGGCGGCCCGGCGACGAACAGGGTGTTGGTGCGCTCGTCGGCGGTGCACTTGACGGAGGCGTCGGAGACCGGCGTGGGCGGGCGCTGCCCCTCGCTCTCGCCATGCCACTCGGGATTGCGTATCCACTCGCCGTTCTCGGGGTTGCGGATGTACCGCGGGACGTAGCCGCTGGCGGCCGCGGTCGCGCCCATGCCGACGCCCAGGCCGGAGGCGCCGAAGATGTTGTTGATGATGGTGGCGATGTCGCGGGCCGACGCGTTCTTCAGCACGTAGGTCTTCAGCGACCGCTCGCCCGGGGGCGCCAGGGTGGTCGTGTCGATCTCGTCCAGGACACCCTTGATGCGGCGGATGTTCTCCATGCGGTCGGTGAGGAAGACGCCGCGCCCGCGGCCGGCCGTCACTATGCTGCCGAACGGCGAAACCATCGGCTGGAGGGCCTTGACGACATCCTCGGCCGACACGAACTTCAGCGGCACCATCACCGTGACGATCTCGTCCCCCCTCACCTTCTCCGCCGCCTGCGGCGACGGGAAAACCCGCTCCGCCGGGTTCTTCATGATGCTCATGGGGCCCTGGAGCGACACAACCTGGATGTACCGCGCCGTCTCGATCAGCGTGAAACCGCGCATCTGAAGGATCGTATTCAGCAGCCCGAGCGCCTCGTCGAACGTGTACGGCTTGGAATCGAAGAACGTCAGGCTGCCTTCCACGCGGACCTCGCCCAGCAGGGGTTTGCCGGCCATCTGGGCAAAGCGGCGGATGATGTCGTCGTAGGGAATCCCATCGAACTGGAAGCGGAACTCGTCGCGCGGCGGGGCCTTGACCTCAACGGCCGGGGCGGGCGCGGCGGGCGCAGCAGCCGGGGCGGGCGCGGCCGGGGCCGCTTCGCCCTTCTGTTCGGGCGACGGCGCAGGGGCGGCGGCCGGCGCAGCGGGCGCCGGCGCAGGCGCACTCTTCGGCTCGGACGACGGCGCAGGGGCAGCCTCGTTCTTGGGCTGCGCGGCAGGCGCCGGCGGGTCGCCAATCAGTCTGGCGACCGGCGCGGCGGCCGGCGGGTCGGCTGCGCCGAACGCCAGCGGCCCGGTCGGCGCGTGCACGAGCACGGCCGCCGATACGGCGAGGATCATGAGCACCGTTCGCATAAGACCTCTCCCCTAGAAACGGTTCCGCCCACACAAGGGGCGTCTCCTACTCCTTCGCGGTCCCGGCGGACGGCGGCGGCGCCTCCGGGCTGGGGCGCTGGAGTCTGGGCAGGCCGGGCGGCAGTTCGGCGTCCGTCAGGGCGCGCTTGTCGGTCAGGCTCTGCCCTAATTCAACGGCATAGTAATCGGTTCCAATCTGAAGGATCACCCTGCTGCCCGAGAGGATCTCGGGCTTCTTCGGGAGCGGCAACATGCGGTAGTCCACCAGGACGATCTTGCCGCCGGCCAGGTCGTCGCCGGTCGTCAGGCTGGCCACCTTGCCGTTGCCGGCGTCGCGGATGAGCACGTCGTAGCGGCCGCCCCAGGTGGGAAGGCCGACCACGCGGTAGCGGCCTTCGGAGCCCGGTCTCGGCGAGGGAGACGATTCCTCACGCCGCGGCGGCGGCGTCGCCTGGGCGACCTGCGGCTTGGCCGGGATGTACGGCCGAAACACATCGCGGACCGCGATCATGTCGTACTGCTGGCGCTCCGGGGTTTCCAGGAGCGTGGTTTCCATGGGCAGGGGCTCCACTTCGTCCGTCACAAGTTTATCCGTCGGCGGCGACTCCAGGAGGAGCGTCGCGTACTTGACCTGGAGTTCCACGTCCTGCGAGTTCGGCACCGGCTGCACCACCACGTTGTCCACGCGGTGCAGGTGCGGCTCGCGCGACATCAGGTAAAGGAAACTGATGACCTGCGCGAGTTTGCCCCGGGCCCGGACGGTCCAGCCGATCTCCCGGTACACGCCCGGCTGGCGCGAGCCGGTCAGCGGCTTCAGGGTCAGGTACTGGCTGCTCACGCCGCTCAGGATGAGGACGTCGGTGACGACGGTTCGGACCTGCTCGCTGACCTTCATCTCGTCGGTGCCGAAGGCGCCGGCGGCCAGTTGTTTCAGGTGGCCCTTGTAGGCGTTCTCCTTGCCCTTCTCGGCCTTGGCCCGGGCGATGCGATCCTGGAGGTCCAGGGCCTGGCGATCCGCGTTGGCCGCAGGCTCCAGGAAGACCTTGCTGACGGCCACGTAGGTGACCAGGGCCACCACGACGAGGCCGGCAGCGGCAGCCATGGTTTTCTCACGCTTAGTCATGGCGATGTTTTCCTGATTCCGACGACGGCGAAGAAGGCGGCTGAGGCGAGTCCGGCGGCGGACGCTCTCTCGACAGCGCGGAGACCTTGGCATCCCACTCCCGGCGCGCCTGGCCCTGGCTCGAGGAGGGCTTCTCCTTGTACAGCGCGTCCATCCGGGCGCGCCACGCCTGGTACCGCGTCAGGTTGCCCGGACTGGGAGCGGGCGGCTTGGGAGCCTCGCCTCCGCTGGCCGCTGCCGCCGCGGCGGACGGCTTGCCGAACTCCTTGGCCGACACGTCGTCCTCGGGGCGCGGCACGGGCGAGACCGAGGCCAGGTCCACCTTCATGCCCGGCTTCACCATCACCTTGATCGTGGTCGCGTACGTGTACCCGTACGGGTCGCTGCCCGAGGTGACCTGCCCGGGCTTGAAGTCGTAGCCTGCGGCGGCCAGGCGTTTGCCGAGTTCGTTGATGGCCTCGTTGCTCTTGGCCTTGACGGTGAAGTTGACCGACCCGTCCGGGTTGGTCTTGAGGCTCGTCGCGTACACGTCGGTGCACGAGGGGAAAACGGCGCTGAGGTAGGCCCACTGGTCGAGCCAGTTGCGTCCGGCGCGGACCCAGGAATCGACCGTCTCGATGCGTTTTGCCAGGGCGCCGATCTTGCGGTTCTCCTCCTTGAGTTTGTTGTATTCCTCCGTGAGGGCCGACACGCGCGACTCGGCCGCGTAGCGGTAAAGGGCCGCCGAGCCGACCACGCTCAGCAGCACCAGGACCAGCGCCGCCACCGCCGCGATCGCGGCCGCCTTCTTCAGGTCGCGCTGGACCACCGGGCGCTTCGGGTTCAGGAAATCGAACGGGGGCGCGGCCTCCGACCCCTGCCCGAGCGCCAGGCCGAGGGCCGAGACGAACGCCGACGCGGCCGGGCCGGAGTCTTCCAGGCCGAGCGCCTGGGCCGGGTTGAGCAACTCGCACCGGACCGACAGGCGGCGGAAGAGTTCCTCGCGGACGTGCGGCTCAATACCTGTCCCGCCCGCCACCAGGAGCACGTCGATGCAATGGTCGCGCTCCACGCCCACGTAACTCTGGAGGCTGCGCGCCACTTCCGTGACGACCGTGCCGACGGCGTCGCGGACGGCCGGGTCGGCGGGATCGCCTGAGGCGGGGACCTTGACGACGGCCGAGCGGCTGAAGGTGAGTGCCCCGGCGTCCATCACGTCGATCTCCGCCTCGTCGGCCGTCACGTGGACCAGGGCCACGCGTCCCGCCCCCTCGTGCGGCACGTAGGCCTGGACGCACCGCATGTTGGCGTAGGGCCTGAGGCCCAGCCTGAGCAGGCGCGCCCCAGCCGCCTTGGCGACCGCCTGGTAGTACTCCACCACGGGCCGGCGCACCGCCGCCACCAGGACGTGCTCGCCCTCGGCCTCCTGGCCGCCCGGCGCGTGCTCGATGCCGTAATGGCTTTGCAGGGTGAAGTCCACCACGGCCTCGTCGGGCCGGAACGACAGTTCCTTCTCGGCTTGGTACTGGACCATGCCGGCCAGTTCGCTGGTGGTGGCCACGGGCGGAAGGATGACGGGCTTCAGGACCGCCTGCCCGCGCGGGACGCTCATGATGATCGGCGTGTTCCGCAGGTGCATCTGGTCGAGGGTGCGGCCGAGGAGCGCCCCGAGGGCCTGCGGGTCGGCCGTGTCGAGCCCTTCGGGCACGTCGGCCGTCGCGAGTTTTACGATGCGGGCGCCGCCGGCCGTCTGCTCGCCCTGGGCGATCCGCACGTGGCGGCTGTCGAAGTCAATGGCGATGAAACGGCGCTGCTGGCCCCGCCGCACCCTGTCTCCCAGTTTTCTCAAGAAGGTCGTCATTGCTATTGCCTCCGCTCGATGGCCTCCGTGTTCACGGCAAAAGGCAACCCCACACGGCTGATGTCGCGCAGATAAACAACACGCGGAGCGCCTCCCCCGAGGTCGATCACGGCTTCCAGAACCCTGAACCGCCCGCACGGCAGGCCGAACCCGACGCACCGCACGGAGTATTGCAGCGACCGCGCCGTCAGCAGCGGCGCCACTTGCTTAAACGCGTCCGCATCGAGGAGGTTCTGCGTATATAACCACGCCACGGTGCCTTTCGTTTCGGCGTCCAGGTCGCGCCGGGCATCGACGATCTGCTGGGCCAGGCCTGCGTCCAGCCCGGGCAGCACCGCCAGGACCTCAGGCGGCGCCGTGTTGACGTTCACGAGGCCCATCAGGGGCCTGCTGCGGTCGGCGGCCTGGGTGGTCAACCGGTCCAGGACGGCCGCCAACTGGTCCCCCTTGACGTTGGATTCGATGGACGTGCCGGCCTTGGCGTTGGGGATCTCCTTGTGGTCCTGCTTCAACGGGTAGCGCATCTCCAGGAGTTCGCTCGGATGCTTGAAGGTGTTCCCCTCGGACCGGTACAGGCCGATGAACTCGGAGGTCTTGTCGGAGACGCCGGGTATCCTGGCGGGCGGCGGGTCGGCGTTGATGTTGACGCGCGGGCGGCCGGACCGGTCGGTGTTCGGCTCGCGCGAGAGCACCGTAGCCAGGGCCCGCAGGCCGCGGTCCAGTTGGCCGTCGCGGCTGTCGGGCGGAAACGACTCGTCGCCGTCGTCCTCGTTGCGGTCCAGCAGGCCGTTCATGTTGGCGTCTTCGCCGTACACGACCCGCGCGTTGAAGCCCTTGACCATCAGCAGTTCTTCCAGGCTGCTCAGCGGCCCGTTGGCGATGGTGTACGGGCTGGGCAACTGGTCGTAGTAGTCCTGCTCGGCGCCGTCCTGGCGCGGATCGTTGTCCGCATCGCGGTAGTCGAGGAGGCCGTCGACCAGTTCGGCCGTCATGTTCGGAAG
>Ga0315274_10017113_pt1 | contig 10231 bp, 11 predicted proteins | sample YL17G02_20_MG_FD_203700 | JGI IMG/M metagenome (GOLD analysis project Ga0315274, IMG submission 203700) | Sediment microbial communities from Yellowstone Lake, YNP, Wyoming, USA - YL17G02_20 | ecosystem: Environmental > Aquatic > Freshwater > Lake > Sediment | place: USA: Wyoming | collected... | reverse complement strand
CATGTTGGAGATACCGAATGTAGTCAATAACTCACGAGCAAAATCACCCCTGACGCTATCAAAAACCGGGTTGTAGACTCGTAACTGGCCAACTTGGGCGAGCTTCTTGAGGTTCCCATGCCAGCCGAGCAGTTGCCGCCGGCGAATGGCCCGCTCCTTGCGGCGACGTTGCGTGCTCCGCGCCAGCACGTAGGTCTCGCCCTCTCGTTGCACGGTCTTGATCTCCACGGCCTCACGAACGCTCTGCCAGTCCTTCGTACACAGCTCGGCCTCGAACTCGGCGAGTTGACTGCGCGGCGTCCCCACGAGGTAGGATTGCTTCCGCTCTTTCAGATACGCGATATTTTTCCCCGACGCGATCCCCCGATCTACCACCCACACCCGCCGCGCCGTCCCGAAACGCTTCTCCATCGTCTCCACGATCGTGGGGAACGCCGTCGCATCATTCGTGTTGCCCGCGAACACTTCGTGATACAACGGGAACCCGTCGGGCGTCGCCACCAACACTAGGACGACCTGCTTGCAGTCCGCGCGGTGGTCACGCGAATACCCACGTTCGGCCAGGTCGTTGTCCTCGGCCAATCCCTCGAAGAAGCTGCTGGTCAGATCGCAGAGCAGCAGGTCGAAGTTCAACGAGAAGAGTTCGCCCAATCGCTCCTTCAGGTCTTGCTCAATCTTCTCTTTGCCCGAAAGCCTTGTCCTTGAGCGCAGCGAAGGAAGGGCGTCCAGCGTGCGATAAAGCCGATCCTTGGTGACGACCTCCTCCGCCACTCCGAGCAAGTCCTCCAAGGCCGTCCGCCGATACCCATGCTCGGCCAGGGCGAACTCCGAGGTCTCGCCACTATTCCCCACGCACAGACGGGAGATGACTTCGATGGCCACCATCGCCGCCGGTGGAACGGTCTCACCCCCTTGCGGAACATGCCGGGCGACGATCTCGTCGAGTCCGAGCTTCTTCCATAGTTGCAGCCCCAACCACACGTCGCCGAACGCCCGGGCGTTGCCCCAGCCCACCTTCCCCAGATGAATACGCACCACGTCGGGATCGTCGGGCAGCGACGCGGGTCCCTCATCGACGAACAACGGCAGTTCCCCGCCGTCCTGGTGCCGCGCATGAAAGATAGCCGTACGCCGCCAGCAACGTTGTTGATCCCGCGTCAGCTCGCCCAGCTGCGCGACGATGCGTTGCCGCGGCCCGCGCTCGGTTCGTTGCGATTCGACCAACGCGAAGTAGGTGTGCCGCTTGCCGTCCTTGGTCCGGTGGTATTCGCGAAGAAACATCCCTGCCTCCCCGCGTGTAATCTACCACTCCTATTACGGATGCAATGGGGTAGGTCCTCACTACACACGCTTTCACCGAACGGACTACGCCTGGCGCTATCGCCAAGGCGGTTCCACCCGGCAAATCCGGCCAAAAATCGCTACGATTCCTTGCGGACTGCGCAACCTGGGCTAAGCCCAATACGGTTCACTTAAGACGTTTTCTTACAATTCGTCCGCGTTACCAGTATGAAAAACGCGGTTCGGCAACGACGGAACCGGCTTAAGTGAACCGTATTGGGGCTAGGATGCACTCTCAACCGTTCGTCGACCGCAATCCGAACCGGAAGCGTAAACGACAATTGGCACTTGTCCTGAGCCTCGAAGGAATCGGCAATCCACGATCACCGATAGGTGACAAAGAAATGTCGCCCCGTCACAGTCCCGTCGCCGCGGCCAGCAACGCAAGCCCCGGACCGACCACCAGCCAAAAGGGATACGCGAGGTAATTGAAGACGCCGGCGTAGACCGCTCCGATGAAAATCAGGAACCCGTAGGGCCGCAGCACCGCGTACAGTCGCCCCAGACTTCCCGGAAACAGGTGTTCCAGCACCCACGATCCGTCCAGCGGCGGGATCGGAATGAGATTGAACAAGGCCAGCGCCACGTTGATGACGAAGCTGAGCTTCAGGATCATGCACAGCGGGCCGAACACCGCCGCCAACGCGAAACCCGTCGCCGTCACCGGCGCTTCGAGGTCCAAGCTCGCGAGGTGCGCGACAATCGCACCGGGGACGGCCATACGCACCACACAGGCCAGCCCCACGAGCAACAGCAGCGACGCGCACGCCAGAATCAGATTCGACCCCGGTCCCGCGATTGCGATGAGGATGTGCGCCCGCCGATACCGCGGTAGCGTCTCCACCCGCACGGGCACCGGCCGGGCGTACCCGAACACCGGAAGGCCCGCCGTGGCCAGCAGGATCGGCAGCAGAATCGTTCCGAAGGGATCAAGATGGGCCAGGGGGTTGAGCGTCACCCGCCCCAACGAACGCGCGAAGCCGTCGCCGAGCCACCAGGCCGTGATCGCGTGGGCCGCCTCATGCACCGTCAGCGACAACGCCACGACGAAGATCCCGCACGCAATGATCCCCCAATTCCGTCCCTTCGCGGCCGGCCCCGAAAACAAGCGCTCGCCGTCGAACTCCGGCAGGTGTTTTCGCAATCCCCAAATCGCCAGGGCGGAGACTGCGGATCCCAAGACCAGAAACACGAACGCCCAAGTGCAGATCGAACGCGAATGCCCCAACGCGGCCGTCCGGCGTACCTTCCGCCGATGGAGGATCAACAGGACGATCGTGGCGATCGCGGGCAGCAATCCGACGAAGGGGACGAACACCACGGCGGAGCAGATCAGCGCCCAAACCGCGAGCGGCGAAACCGTCGGCCACAACAAGGGGGTCGGCGGTGCCGGGCCGTCCTCGGCCGTCTCCGGCAAGGACGGTCGCTCAAGCGGCACCCCCAAATGGGCCAGCAGCGGCGCCGCCTGCTCCGCCCGCAGGACGAAGCCGATCGACGAATCGAACCGCTCAAACCGGACGATGAAACCGTCGCCGTGGATGGCGATATAGATGTCCCGACGCCACTCGCTTGCCGGAAGCTCCATCGTTGCGACTGCGCCGTGGAGAACGATCCGCTCGGGCGGCAACTCGATCCGCCAGGGCACGCCGTGTCCGTCGAGCCACTCGAACGCGGCCCCCTGGGCGTCATCTGGCATGATCGAACTCGTCGTTGCGGAAGCTGCTGCCCAGATACGTCGCCCGCACCAACGGGTCGCGGACAATCTCCCTCGGCGTGCCCTCGGCCAGTTTGTGCCCCTCGTTGATGATGTAACTGCGGTCCGTGACCCGCAACGTCTCGCGCACGTTGTGGTCGGTCAACAGGATGGCGATCCCGCGATCACGTTTGAGGTGGAGGATTTCCTTCTGCAAGTCCTCGACGGCCTTGGGATCCACCCCGCTGAACGGCTCATCCAGCATGATGAGCTTCGGCTCCGTAACCAAGGCCCGCGCGATTTCCAGCTTCCGCCGCTCCCCCCCGGAGAGCGTCCGCGCCAGTTGCTTTCTCTGCTCCACCAATCCGAACTGTTCGATGAGATGATCGGCCCGCTCCCGACGCTGCCGTTGATTGAGGTTCCGCATCGTCTCCAGAATCGCGATGAGATTGTCCTCCACGGAAAGCCGTTGAAACACGCTCGGCTCCTGGGAGAGGTACCCCATTCCGAGTTGCGCTCGTTTGTACATGGCCAGCGTGGTGACGTCCTGCTCGTCGAACGTGACCGATCCGGCGTCGGCGTCGATCATGCCCACGGTCATGCGGAACGTCGTCGTCTTGCCGGCCCCGTTGCGGCCCAGCAATCCGACGATCTCGCCGCCTTGCACGTGAAAGCTCAGCCGGTCCACGACCGCCCGGCCGTTGTACCGCTTGACCAACTCCTTCACTTCCAACAGAGGCCTTGACGCAGGTTTCGGCATCGCGGGGAATTGTAACTGGTCTAGCCCGAGTTACGTAGCTCATCGTCATTCTCGGATTTGTTCGCCGGTCCAATGGCCTTCCTGGGATCGCGGAGGGCGTTCTCTGGACGATGGACGGCACGGCGGCACCGGCATTTTCCCTTGCCGGGCAGCGTGATTCCAGCCCCAGGCGAAAAGATACGAGAATCAGGCCTCAACAAAATGCACCCAAAAATTTTGCCCAAGAGCCGGATTTCCCCTTGACACGGGTGGTCGAGTCTGATAACAGGGGTTCCCAGTGTTGCGGTGATAGACTACTGGCGCGTCAGACCGATGGGGTCTGAACGGTTACGATTCGCTAACCAGCCCTGTCGACAAGGCCGCAAACAAAGGAGGTACATCATGGCACGTAAACAGAACTTCTTAACGGCGTTGACTGGGCTTACCCTTCTCGTCGGCTTGTCCGTCTCCTCCGTATTGCCCGGTTGTAGAAACGGCATCGCCTCGCTGGGAGCGAGGACGGCGTGTTCGGATCTCTCCGACGCAGAGTTCAACCTAATGCGCGACGCGTTCCTCCTCGTGAGGCAGGAGGGCGGGTCTCTGAGCGACCTTGGGGGCGTGGATCAGGCGGTGAGTGAGGCGTGCGCTACCGCTACCCCTGCGCCTTTTAGCAGCGAGAACTCCTGTCAAGCGTGCATTACCGCATTGCTTAACTCAGTGTTTTGAAGAAGCGTTGTCGCCGGCCTCGCGACGCCGGTGTGTCGGGCAGACGCGTGTTGACAGCGCACAATCGGCGTCGGCGACTGAGAAGCGCGTTGGCAGTTGAAGCACGAGCCGGTAAGAGGAACTGCGAACAATCTGAGTCCCGGCTTGGTGCTCTACCATGCACCCGGCCATGTGGGAATACTTGTTGAGGAGCATTCTATGAAACGTACACGGGCGATCTGCCTGTGGGCGATTCTGTTGCTCACGCTTATCGGTGTGCTATCTGGATGCGTGAGTTGGTCGCGATGTACCTATACGTATGATGACCTTGGACGCGCCACGCCCTTCTGTGTGGGCTTCCCCTTGTTCTGATAGCTGGGCGCCAAAGGAGCACTAGGAGTCTGTCCGAGTAATGCGTTTTTGTTACTCGGACAGCGTTCTGATGGTACTTTCGACCTCCAAAACCGGGCTTTTGGAACAGAAAGCCGGGCAGGTCGTTGACCTGCCGTCACCATTTGCGTTTGCGACGTTCCATGAAGAAGGCATGTCGGTGACATGCCCTACCGGACTGCCTAATTTAGGTGAACGCTAACTGCGAAAGGAAAACTGTATGACGAAACTGTTTACCAGAAGACCAGATTGGAAGGTTCTCTACAACATCATTCTTTGTTACTCGGTGGGTTTGGCAGCAGGCTGCCAAACGCACGCGAAGATTACCTGGGATCCTCCCAAAACCGCCAGCGTCGAAAAGCGTACGCGATTAGCGGTGGGTGACCTTTCCCAGCTTAACCGTAAGTGGGAACTATGGGAAGGGAAACCTGGCTCAAAGGCTACTATCGGTAAGCATACGTTGACGGTGTTTGCCCTGCCGATCGCGAATATCAGTGCGAACGACGAGACACCCGTGAAGGAGTCCTTCGACAAAGCCGTTCGTGTGGCGCTGGCGGCTGCGGGGTATGATCTCGTGGATTCGTCGCAGAGCCCAGGGAACTCTGCGGTCCTTCGCGGTGAGGTGAACCGGTGCTGGTGGTGGAGCTACATGTGGTTTTGGCCGGTCATAATACAGGGTGGGCAGAATGAAGTGACCTTGTTTCTGGAAACATCTTCCGGCAAGGAGCTGTGGAAACGGAAGTTCAGCCGCGCCGAGCCGGGGTTCGCGGTCGTCGGGTCCTACGGTTTCGATCTGATGATCAAGTGGTCCATGTCGAAACTCGTCAACGACATCGTGCGGGCGTGCTCCTCGGACGAGTTCAAGTCCGCACTCGCCGCCGGTTGAATCCTTCGCGGCGGACCGAGATCGAAGTGGGGATGCTCGGGTGGTGATGCCTGGATCGACGCATCGCGGATACGGAGATGCTGCGACGCGAGACCGCGGCGTGGGAGTCCCAACGCAACCAGCGGCGATCCCGGCGCGCCGGAACCGCCATGCCGGTTCATCGCGCGACGGACCGTCCGCTCACCGAATCCAGCGCATTCGCCCGACGTCCGGCACCACCCCCCAGCGGCTGAACATCGGCAGCCAATCCAAGCGATGCCCGCTGGGCCAATAGACGAAGAACGCCTTGCCGATGAGCTGGTCCCGCGGCACGGTCCCGAGTTGGAAGGCCTCGCCGCGATCTTTGAGATGCGGGCCGACCACGTCCCACAGGCGCGAATCCTTGCTGGCCGAGGTGTTGTCCCCCAGCATGAAGTACTCATGTTCACGAAGCAGGACCGGACTTTCTCGGCCTCCCCAGCCGCCTCGCGGGGCCCAAGGCAGCGTCGGCAGCGCGGCATGGGTCGTATCGTGAAAGTAATACGCGTCGCGCTCGACCCCGAGATGGGTCAACTCAAAGTCGCCGCCTTGGGCATAGATCCGCGGCGGTGAGCCCGGCGTCTCCTTGCGCATCTGGCGTAGGGCTTTGACGTTCGGGCCGTAGTAGTCCGGCGACTGGGGGTCCGACGAGCTGGCCAGCACTTCCTCCCCGCCTACGCTTAGTACCAGCCGATAGTCAAGGTTCTCGAAGCTGATCTCCACGGCTTTGCCCGGCGTGAAAGGCGGCAGTTGCCTTGAAATTCCTTCGAGGCTCAGGACAAGCTTCACGCCGGCCGCGCCAGCCGGCATTTCATTCGACTCATAGAAGGCGACCGATCCGTCCATTCCGACGGCGCCCCAGAACGACCGCCCCAGCTTGGACAGCCGAACCAACACGCGCCCGTCCGTTCCACCGGGCGTCAACACGAACCGCACCCGTTGGTCCGACACCCAGGGCGCCCGCCCCGCATGAATGTTGTACGCGCACGCCGCGAGGATTTCCTTGTGGGCAAGCTCGATGTAGTCCGCCGCGTTCCCTCGATTCTGAAACCGCACCCGGCGGCTGGCCGCCTCCCAGCCCGACGTCTTCCCCAGCCCCGCCGCCCAACGCGGCTGGTTGTCCTCCAACTTCTGCGGCGGGTAATCGTGATCGTAGACCGTAAACCACAGCGGCTGTTGCGCGACGTGAGTCCTCCGGGCGATTCGCAGCTTCCGGTCGAGTTCGTCGTACACCGCCGCCGACAATGGGGCCAACGCTCCCGGCCGTCGCTGCTCGGTGAACTCGTACTTCTCATGCCGGTTCCGATCGAGTTCCGCGAGCGCCCCAGGCGACAACTCGCGGGTCGGAGCGGTGTACACATCCCCATCGAGGATCATCAACACCTCGTTGGGAAGTCCGGCGCAGCGCTTGATGAAGTTCGTCGTCCCATCGGCCGGGTCCTTGAACACGATCACGTCCCACCGCGCCGGGTCGAGCATCGGCCCGCCGAGATCGAAAGGCCACTTCAACACCAGAATCCGGTCGCCTTTTTCCGCGTTCCCTTGCTCGTCGCTGATGGGAAGACGGCTATTCGCATGGTTGCAGTTGGGGCAGATGGCGCTGGCCGTCGTCCGCACCGGGGTCACGGGCCGCGTGTCGTCTAAATCCCGCACCCCGTACGCGAACTCCGTCCCGCAAGCCTCGCACAGGATCGTCCCGTGCGCCCCGTACAGCGTCGGGGCCATCGACCCCGTGGGGATCACGAACGCCTCCACCACGAACGCCCGAAATACGAAGGCCAGGATCAACGCCACCACGATCGACTCGATCGTGTCCTTGATCCCCTCGTGTGTTTGGCCCTCGCCCATCGGTGTTGCCGTAGCTGTCCCCATGTGTACTCTCATCACCCCAAGGCAAGTCGCATCGCCGTGTGTGTAACGCCGCACCTTGTGCGCGGCGGCCATCAGAACCGCGAGCGGGCGCGAGCGGAACCGACAGAGCCGCGACCGCAGAATCAGAGCCGCGACCGTAAGGGAGCGGACCGGACCCTCCTCGCTCTGAATCTCGGTCGCCCCGAGGCGCTCAGGCTTCGCTCCGAGGATTCTTACGCCGTCCGAAGGCCTTGGCAACCGTTCGATAACCAAGATGACGAGAAGCTACGATTTGCCGATATCACTGGCCGGTTTCGACGGCTCGACCGCCCTCCCGCACTCCGGACAAACACCCGAGGTGTTGCATGTGAGATTGTAATCGCCTTTCGCGCATCGCCCACGTCGGCGGCGCCGCCAGCGCCGTACCGGGGCGCGCATGAATGCGAGGTACGGCCACGTCCCGAGCGCGATCGAGACGAACCCAATAGGCAAATCAACGGTCGTCACAGGCAGCGTGACGCGCCTCGAATCCCGTCGAGCGCGTCGCAAGGCTCACGAAGCGACGCGTCGCCGGCGCAAAACGATCGTGCCGCACGCCATCAGCGACAGCGCCGTAATCGCCAGCGCCCAGGTACTCAACGTCGGGATGGGCGTTTCCACGGTTGTCACGGAGGTGACGTTAAACTCGAGGGTGGCATCTTGTCCCGAAGATCCGCACCAGTAGCCGACCACCTGACCAAAACTAAGCGGAAAGGCGCTCAGGTCCGGGGCTAAAAGAAAGAGGGCGTCGCCGGTAATCGCTCTGTCGGACAAATCTTTGAAGATGAGCAAGCTGCCACCGGCCACACAGTCGGGCGGCTCCAGAATTTGAGTCTGTAGGGAGAACATATCGTGGACTATCGGATAGTTGTTGGCGACGCCGATCTCAAGCACGCTGCCCACATACGGGGCAAACTCGGTCGAGCGCACCGTGATCCAGAGCCCGCCGCCGTCCCAAAACGATTGTCTATACGTCCCGTATCCCGGATGCGGCTGGGTGTCCGGCAGCGTCGATCCGTACGTATAGCGACCCGTGACCGGATCGCCGACGGAGAAATCCGAGAAGACGTCGACTGGATCGGTAATACTCGATACCGTCCCGGTGAAGGTCACCAGCACGCGGTCGGCGCCTAACGCGGACGATGACAACGGAACCAGGACTGCGGCAAAAACAGCGATGTGCAATTTCATTTCGTTTCCTCCTTTGGCGGTAGACGCGTGTGAACCGCTCATTGGGCGCATGTTACCGCATGTGACGCCCGCGTGTCAACATCCCCCAAAGAACGGGGTGCATGTCCGTAATTGCAGACCACGGAAAACATAGCTCCGTTTGCGCCTTCGCGCCTCTCGCCTCGGGCGCGAATCCCCGTTTTCCGTGTCAAAAACGCAGGTTCGGCGCGCAGGTACGGTCATGCACTCAAAGGAACTCATCGCGAATCAACCCATGCCCGGGATGGGGTTACCTGTCCATGAGCAACGCGCGAAGGTGTTTGAGGTTGATTCTGTGCAGGTCCGTCCCGCGACCGTCGAGCCCCTTGGGCGTTTCGAGGATCATCGCCACCCCTCAATTTGACCAGCCGATTCGCCGATCTTAGTATGGGGAGCATCGCGAAGTGTCCGGGGAAGGCGAGCCGCCTTCGGCGTTCTTCGTGGGTCGTATGACACCGAGGGCCCGGATTACCGGCCGCTAGCGAAAGGTGCGAGCCCGCCGAGGAGTGCGGTTCGCGGCTTTCGCCATCGGCCTGTGGGAAACAGCCGTGGATCAAACCGAGGTATCGGCCCGCGCCGAACAAGTGCTGGGCCATACCTTTCAAGACCCCGAACTCCTCCTGACCTCCCTGACCCATTCGTCGGTCGCCAACACCCGCGTCGAGAGCAACGAACGACTCGAGTTCCTCGGCGACGCGGTGCTGGGGTTGGTCGTCTGCGAGGAGCTGTACCGGCGGTTCGGCGACTGGCTGGAGGGCGATTTAACCAAGGTGAAGTCGGTCGTCGTGTCCAGGCGGATTTGCGCGGAGATTGCCGACGAAATCGGATTGACCGATCTGCTCATCCTCGGCAACGGCGTGGGGGTGAAGGCGGCGCTGCCCACCTCGCTAAGGGGCGCGGTCTTCGAGGCCGTCATCGGGGCGTTATTCCTGGACGGGGGACTTGACCCGGCCAAGCGTTTCATCCTGGCGACGATGTCGGCCCACCTGGATCGGTCCGCGGCCTCGCAAACGCACGACAACTTCAAGTCCGCGTTGCAGCAGTACGCCCAGCGCTGGCTTTCCGCGACGCCCCATTACGAATCCCTCGACGAGCAGGGGCCGGACCACAGCAAGTGTTTTGAAATCTGCGTGCTCATCGGCAGCGAGCGCTTTCCCAGCGCCTGGGGGCCGAGCAAGAAAGAGGCCGAGCAGGAAGCGGCCAAACGCGCCCTCGAATTGCTCCGCGAGCGCGATCGGGGGCGATCTTCATCACGAGGCTAAGCTCGACTTTTGCCCTTTTTGAGGGTCGTCCGTGACGATTTTCGTTAAACAAACAAGAGCCACCTTGCAGAGATCATGGGGAGTGAGAAGACAACCCA
>Ga0315274_10017112_pt1 | contig 10231 bp, 7 predicted proteins | sample YL17G02_20_MG_FD_203700 | JGI IMG/M metagenome (GOLD analysis project Ga0315274, IMG submission 203700) | Sediment microbial communities from Yellowstone Lake, YNP, Wyoming, USA - YL17G02_20 | ecosystem: Environmental > Aquatic > Freshwater > Lake > Sediment | place: USA: Wyoming | collected... | reverse complement strand
CCAATCAGGTTGGCTTGTAAATGAATCAATTCTTTCTGAATGCCATGGAAACAACACCTTTGGTATTCTTTCGAAATTAAATTTAAAAGATATCCTATGGGGTAACCCTTACCCATTGCTTTATAACCAGCCAAACAGCTATCTTTGCCTCCGCTCCATGAGACAATAACTTCTTTCAAGTTTTGCGGGTTATTGAACTTGACCAAGACAATCTCCTTTTCTATTTTGTTTTTCAGAATTATTAATTTAAATAGGACACATCATATTTTTTTCTATGATTTAGCTTTACATTTTACGAGGTCTTCCTTTAGAATGCCTATCTATAGTAATACCTAAAATTTCAAACATCTGGATAAGAAAACTCTCCAGATCCTATAGGTTTTCCGCTAAAAATTACTGAATTATTGAACTAGTACAACAATACCTTATCGTATTTTATTGTTAAAAGAGCCTTCTTCTTGCTAACATTTTTCAAAAAAAATTCCTTGAAACTATTTTTTCATATTTTTTTGCTCTCTCTTCGAAAGTTTCGAATAGTATATCGAATTTGTTTTTTCCAATTTCTCGATCTAATACTACCTGTGTAACTTCAACTGTATAGAATAAAAGATATGGTAAAACCGAATAGAGATAATTCCACTGACTTTCTTTTGAGTCAGCTCCAGAGAATACAAAATTCAAATTTAGATTCTCTGTTTTATAATCTTTACAAGTTGTTACAAGATGATTTGCCATATTCCATAACTTTTCTAAACTATAATCAGTTTTTTTTGAATACCTTATATTGTAGATAAAATCTGCGTCGAATGCTTTACTATAATTAATTTGTTTCAACGAACGCTCAATAAATATCTTCTTCTTAGTTGAGTCTATCTTATCAATTGCATAGTAATCCGAGTCTTTTTTGAAATTTTCCATAAACTCATTTCTATTCGTCATAATCCATTCAAAAAGCAATAAATTATCCTTTAATGGTTTTCTCAATAAAGTATATGTAATAGCAAGTTTACTTTTTTCAGAACATTTTAACGCTTCGTAAATATAATGACAATAATCTGAAATTGTAGCGATTAACACTTGCTTAATAATAATTGATTTAAATTCATCTTCATAACCATTATTGTTAAGCCATTCTAATATATCATCATTATCTTTAATCGCCTCAATATCACTCCTTTTTTTTAAATTATATATTGTGTGGAACAATTTCTTTTTTTCACCTTCAACTACTACTTGCGCTAAAATATCATGTAAATAGAAACATAAATTATGCAATTCTTTGTATTTAATTGGCAAAAAATATCCCATAGTATCACCTATTTTTGATTTTTATCATAAAAAAATAAATAGAATCAAGTCTTTACATTTGATATATTAATATCAAAAATTAAATTCTTTGTTTTACATTCTTTAAAAATATTTTTATATTTAAAATAATTCTTTTATAATATATTTCAGATTTATATATTTTTTCTGTCATTATTTTAATTACACCACTCTGCTCTAATATGCCAATCTTTATTAGGAATAATTTTTTCATCTGAAACAACTAAAGTAGTCCTAGGATCTGATGTTGAAGCAAACAAAGCATGTTTACCCGACCAATATCGTATTTTTTCTCCCGGTTCCAGTTTTAATATTAATCTAAAAATAAGGTCTCTTGAAATCCTTTCTATGTCATATATTCGATCTTCCACGATTTTCCTATGCAATTCATCCGAATAGCTGAGCCTACCATGAGCAAGAGCGCCTCGAATATCATATAGTGATTCTCCCTTTTCTTTTTCAAATAATTTCTTAAAATATTCATGCTTATCTCCAAAAATTAATTTTATAATTTCTTGAGTTTTACTTTTTAAAGTTCCACAACAATCAAAATATGCTTTATTAATAAACTTTATTGGATCTAATTTATATATCTCCTTATATTTAGCTCTGATACATCTTATTTTTAATTCCTTCTCTTTATCTTTAGTTTTTTTTGTGAATATTAATCCAAAATCCCCTTTTCCATCAGTAATAGCTATAGCAATAGATTCGAGGACAATATAATAACAAAGAAACTGTGTAAAAATATTTGTAGAATTTTTTCCATGATTAAACCAACCGATAGCAGAATCAAGAATTATTGCATCCTCATTAGCAGGAAAATTTTTTAAAAATTTATTTAAAAACAAAATATCTTGCTTTGTAGGACTAGCAAATCCACCTTTTATGTAAGACATATTATATTTTACGCACCACCTCATAGAACAATTAAAGGCAAATGCTAATCTGCTAGTAACTATATCGATATAATTAATTGCATTTTTAATACTATTAACATCTATTGAATCTAGTTCTATCCATCCATCGTATATATGCATGTTACTAATGGGAAACCCTTCTTCGTCGGTAGGTGAACATTTATATAAATATAATTTATTTCCAAAAGTTGAATATTCTATTGGTAAATTTAGATTTGAACAAATAACAAATTCTACAACTCGATGGCCGGTACACATCATATAAAAATAACTTCCTTGAATTTTTGGATCCTTTGAAAAAGAAGATACTTCCATTTGTAAAGTATCTGATTTTCCGGGATACACTAGAGGTTTCCATTCTCCATATTTATTATATCTCCCAGGTAATCCAACCTCATATAATCTTTTTTCTCCGATTCTCCATTCGTCTCTCATTTCATCTATATCACCAACAAATAATTCTAATGGATAATTTAATTTGATATTAACACACATTGTTTCATTGGAAAACCTTTCAAAAATAGCAGAAGATCCATTCGAAAAATGCATTTTAAATCCATAAAGGCCAAAATCAGGAGAAGAAAGTAATTCTAAAACTTCAAAACGAGGCAATTTATATAATTTAGGTTGTTTTAAAAAATCTAAACGTCTTTTTTCTTGTATTTCAATAAGAATACTAAAAAAAATTTTTGATTTTTTATACACTTTTTTCAAATATTTAATTTCATCAATATTATAGGACTTTCCTTCAGAACCTATTAATCTAACCAATTTTTCAGGAAAAGTTTCTTTAAGTAGATTTATAATTGATAGTTGATTTTTCTCTTCGTACATTTTTAATAAAAATTGAATACGTTCAGATATATTAGGTAGCACAACATGTGGAAAATTACCTTTATTTAAAGATAAAAAGGGATTAATATTATAGCCTTGTTCTTCAATACAATTTATCAAATTAACAATTAGATTTAATGGATCATTTATTTTCATTATTGCTTTATATTTGTCTAAAAAATCACTACCGCTAACAAAGGAATGATTTATCTCTTTTATTGTGGCTTTAATCTTTAACAATGGATCTAATTCTTTTGAAATACCAGTAACACGCAGAAGAGTATAAATATAATGAATTCCACCTTTTAGTTGTGCTTGCATAAAAAGTTCTTTTAAAATTTCTTTAACATTAAATTGGTTTTTAGACATTTTTAGGCAATTTACCTCATATGTATTTTATAATTAAAAAATGCGATATATTAAATTAATTTTAAAAATAAAAGATATTATATCTTTACATTTGGCATACTTTAATTTTTTAAAATATAATAAAAGTATAATAAAGAAGCGTCTTTTACTATATCTAATTATTTGAAAAGAAATTGGGAATCTGGACTTATTAAACTCTCTACGAAAAGTTAGAAAAGTTACCGAATTGTTTAGCAAGTACAAGTGTCCCCTATCGTTATATACTTTAATTACCAATTTATTGCTTAAAAATTCCCCAATAAGGCTTTGCCCAATTTGATCCATATACTTCTTCAACTTTCTTTATATGTTCTTCAGATGCGCTTCGCCTTATTTCATCAAGGTAAATAAGAAACTCTTCCTTATTTGAAAGTGAAAATACTTTTGTGCCATAGTTAATATCGTCACACAATGGCTTTTCTAAAAGAAGACTTCTGCATTCATTATCGATGAACATTGCATTACAATACGGTAGCAAAGTAGAAATTATTTTTACATCATTAAGAAATCCCCTTCCCGGTGGTTTTTTTCTTCCCTTATGTGCCGCTCTTCTTGTCATGGCAGCATAAAGCATTGAAGAAATCTTTATATAAGGTGCATCTTCAAATGTTTCCGAATATAAAAACTCACTTAGTTTTTTATTTATCTCTTTTTCCTCAGATATACCTTTACGTTTTAATTTATCTTTAATTGCATAAAAGGCTTTGTTAGCAAAGCCTGGGAAAACAGCATCTGGCTCAAATGGAATAAGTCCATAAGACATCTTTAATAATTTTTCTAGGTTTTTCTGATATAGTTCTATTAAGGTTCTAGCTTCAGCTTTTTTCTCTTCTTTATACCAGTAATCAAAATCTTTATTTTTCTCTTTTTGCCATTTAGCAAAAATATCTTTAATATAATTGTCTACTTTAGCTCTATTAGTTCTAATCTCGTCTATAAGAGATTGAGAATTATATCCTTTAATGGAAAACATAAACCTATCTTGCCATGTATTTATATTTTTGCTTACAATATCCTGAACATTAAGATTATATTTTTTTGTATCGCCTACCCATATGTTAAATTGACCGATAATTTGAAATAACTTTACTGTTTCATGACTTTGAAAAGAAATACCATTAGATAATAATTCATACATTCTTTTCAAGGATTCATAATACGGTGCTAAAAGAGATTCTGTTTTATGCATGTCTGAATCAGGACAGATTATAAGTTGCAACTTACACAAAGTATTTAATTGCTCAAATAGCTTTCCCCAGAAAATATCTGCCTTGACTTTCTCATGAGATTTTACAGAAGGATTTAAAAATTTCATCATATTGCTAATGGCAAATTGATCAATATATATAACCTTTTTATTTAACTTGGGAAGTGGGTATTTAACACCTTCTTCGCCTTTATAATAATCAGGATAAAAACATTCTGTACAGCGCCTAAAATAGTGGTGGTCGCATATTATAGCAACGCTAAAGCTATTTTTACCACATTTTGGGCATTTTACATAAGGTCCATGAATAAAATCCTTAATGCTTAGCATATTAAACTCATTACCTCTTATATTTATTTATTCCTTACACACTTCTCGAAAGCATCTTAATAAAATAATTAGATATTTTAGTTTAGAAATATCCTTAGATAATTCCGAATGAATTCACCGCATGCAATAACACCTTTTAAGCCCTAACATCTCTGTTTAAGTTGTATACGCGAACGTGCTTCTTTACGCTACCACCTTTACAAACAATAGAAAGTGACATCAGCTTCAACCAGTTGTTAGTGAGTTCTTTTATCCTAACTCATTTGATTCTTTAAAAGATCTCATTATAAGTTAGAAAAATTATCGAATTATTAACCTAATACATACGTATATTTATTTTCTATTTTAAGGATATTTTCTTCGTTCAGTAACGCCAGCGAATATCCTTTGTCAATAATTTCCCTTTGAGTGATGTGGTGTGGATACTCCGATATAACGATTCGAGCCATTCTTAGTATATATAGATATATATGTCATCGTATAAGCGATGTCCATGAAAATAGGTATCTGTCTATATTATTCCCTATTTTTGGTCATCTTTTATATATAACAGTTTTCTTTTATAATTACAAACTCTTCAAATCCTCTATAATTTCTTGTAACCATTTATATGGTAGATCATTCCCCTTCTCCAAATATACGCTTACTACATATTTAGCCTTACGCAAACCTTCGGATCCTTGTTTTACCAAATTCGTTAAGATTTGGCGTATTGCTTGTTCTGGATAGGCTTGCCATGCACCTTTCAACATTTCCATCCAGATAGTATAAGCTTCGAATGGCTGTGTTTGACTTATATTGGCAATACTTTCAAGCAGCGTATAAGAATTATGTGAAACAGCTGCATAAGACACAATCTCAAGTAATAAATTCCGATTCTCCTTGTCAACGTAACCTACGAATGTTGTCCAAAGACATAATTGAGAGGCTATTTTTTTACCTTCTATTGTGGTAAGATCAATCACTTTAAGTATTTCTGGCCATAATTCATACACTTTTTTTATTAATTTTTCATTCACATCTTTTTTTAGTGTCCATATAAACCATATTAAATTATTAAATTCTTGAATTTTTTTCCTCAATATAAGAACTCTAATTAAGCTATTTTTATCAGAGTACTTTTCGAAATCATTAATATAAGCCATAGCGATATTTTGAATAACTCTATCTTTAAATTGGTTTTCAATATTTTTATCATCTAGAACTTTTATGAAGTCTTTATTGTCTTTTAAATATTGGTATACTTCTTGGTAAACAGTGTTTACGTATGTATATCCCTGCATAGCACAAAGCCATTTCAAATAGTGCCCCTGGTCAAATATTCTTCCCAAGTTACCCATCAGCCATTCTTTTGACATATAGAGAAAATTTGGTAAGTAATTTGTAACCAGAGTGACAAACTCATATTCTGGTTTCTGAATATCGGCACGGTTAAGTTCGGCATCATATATAGATTGAAAATGAGTCCATCTTTCTGAATGATCTTTATTGTTACTCTCATCAGAAAGTCGACATGAGCGGAGAGTTAAATTGATCAAAGCTATCAGACACCGACCACGAGGGCTATTTATAGAGATAGAAACTGCATTACTGTCTATTTTATATTTATTTCCTTTTTCGTTTTTTAAAAGTAAAGTTATTATATCTTCTGATTTTTGAAGATATTCTTTACTGAAAGCATGATCATCTGACTTTGTTCCATCTTCTAATAATCGGCCTATTCCACTAATAATCCAGTATCGATTTGCGACAAAATGCTTTCTTTGTTTTTTATTTTTTGAATCCCAAAAGCGACTCTGTTTAATTACATCTAAACAAAAATCAAGCAGATAAGACCAAATATCATCCCAAGGTAATTGTGCTTTTTCAGTCCACAGGTCCCTGTATGCTTCAATAATTTCGTAGATATAGGCTAAATCTAATTTAGAGAATCGAGTAAGTTTATTATAAAACTTAAGTGGTGTAGCTTTTACTATTTGCTTAAACGTTTTCGTCAAACCCTTAATACCTGGCTTAAAAAAATTGTCTGGACCTTTATAAGTTTTCAATACTTTAACAAGTTCCTCTATAGATAAAACCTGGAGCTCCTCTAAGGGTATTGGTGATTCATGCCCAACCGATCCTACAGACATATAGCTTGAGAAATCAGGATGATCTGGTACTGCTTTAGCTATTTCTATATTTCCCTTGTAAAGTCTTGTTTCTTCATTGCCATAGTTCTTAATTGCTGCTAACCATTCTGCTTTACTATAAGCAATAGCGCCTTCGTTAATTTTACCTTCATCATCAGTTCTTGTAATATTAAGAATCAATTCTAAAACCTTTTGTTTTTGGTTTTCGCTGAAACGTTGGTAATTGCAACTTAATAAATGCCACATTTCATGCCTATAGTTGCTATCTAGATATTCTTCTTTTATTATTTCATCAATAAAATCATGAAATAAATAAAAATTTTTACTAATCGCGTAAATTGCCAATCTATGAATGGTTTGATATTTCTCTTTAAACATATATGAAATATACTTAGATGCTTCCTCTGGTTTTGTTCTCAGATAACCATTTAATGAATCACGGTATGCACAAATAATAAAATTTTCAGCATTATTTCTGTCTTCATTTTGTTCGTGCTCATCTATGGCGGGTTGCCATAGAAAAGACCATGAATCATTATTAAGCTTAAGTAAAATAGATTTTAAAAGTGTATCAAACACCGACACAGCTTCGTGACCGAGTTTTTCTCCGGCAAGATATGCAACTTTTTTGTTAATTTTATCAGCAATGTAACTGTCAAAACGCATTTTTGATTTAGTTATAATTTTTTTGTTAAATTTTTGTTCAACGAATATCACTTTGTATAATAGTGTTATTAACTTAGTTGCTATCTTTAAACTATGATCATCACTCGACTCTAATAATTTTGGCAGCCACTTTTCTCCAATTTCCTGTGCAACAAGCTCACGGTCATATTTGTCATCCAGCCAATAATCTACAATTTCAATGTCTTCAAGACTAAATACCTCCGATGGTATATATGAAATTATCTCTGAAAATCGCCACCACGTATGGTAATTACTATATTTATTAGCCCTCGCATGATTCGTTACCGTAACAAGCAAGTCAACATATTTTTTTATATACCCTATATTTTCTTTAATAGATAATTCGGGTGCCGTTTTGACAAGATATTCAAGAACTGGCCAAATAGGAATTCTATCATAGCCTTCTTCTGTTACTTTTACAGGTTTAGGATTTTCCTCAGGATTGAAATAGTCTCTCTCATACAGTTCATTAAACCATTTAAGCCCCTTCACCTTACGAAAAAAAAGAGGTCGAAGTTCTTTTTTTTCATCAATCCTTTTCAATAAATCTACTTCCTTAATTGATAACTTAGCCATCACTTAGCACCTCATTCATAAAATCTACATCATTTGTTAATGCTGGCTTTCTTATTTTAATCTGATTCGCCCAAAATTTAACGATTTTCTCCAAACATTTATAATCTTCGTGATCTCTTAGAACGCCCAGCAGATGCATACCAAAAGTTTTCTTATAATAGTTATATAAATTAACATACAAATGCTGTTCTCTATAAAAAAAGGCTTGCAGCGCAAAGAGCCTTCTATCTTCCGTCTTTTCAGCGGAACCCTTTCTTAATATATATTCTAGTATTTCAGCTTCTTCCAATCCGTAACCAAGAAATAAAACCGTCTTTTTTCTGAATAATTCACTCAGAAATTCTTGAACATTCTCATGATCATAATGCTCGAGATATTGTTTTGTGGTCAAAATCATTGTCTCTGGCTTGCTAATTGCTCCATGCAAATGAACAACTGTACCAGGTTCATTTAATAATTTTGCAAATAATTTATCTCTTTCTGTTATTCTTACTATCGGAGCAGCAGTTGTGGGGCCATCCTTGGTTTCAATAAAACAAGGCGCTAAAAGTTCGTCATAATTTGTTGTGACACAAGGGCAACCGATATCATTTATTGCCTTATATATATTATATATATTATCTCCTTCTTTTTTAACAATTAAGTATTCTCTAAAATCTAACTTAACATTAGATTCATCAGCAATTAAATAGGCAATTGACAACTTTTTCTTTGGATCTGATAATTTTTTAAGCTGATCAATTGCAGAATAATTCAGACATTCCATTTTTCCTAAATCGTCAAGTGCCTTATTAGCTAATTCATCCCAAGAAGGCAATCCTAAGAGCATAGAAGCTCCAGAGCCAATAAAAAGTATAAGCTCTCCGTTAAGCCCAGCTTGAATAATCTCATCCGGTGGGTCAAAAATTTCTCTCAAATCTTGTACTTTACTCATTATAAACCTTTCGCAAAAAGACTGTTTATTTTATAGTTTTTTACATTTAAAATATTTGAATGTTTTAGGTCCGTGCTTCATAAGTTCACATTTTTATAAATTCCTATACTCAATTTTATCATGGAGCCATTCTTTTTTTATATTCTTGGTTCTTAAAATATAATATTTATGCTTTTTTATGAAAATTCTCTACAATTTTTATTTCATCATCAGTTAAGCCAAATAATTTATAAACCAACTGGTCGATCTGCTTTTCGTATTCTTTGACCTTAGCTTGCTTAATGGGATTTTGCAAATAATCTTCGGATTGGTTGAGGGAGAGGATTTGGTTTATTAGATCAATGAAGGGCTTTTGCAATTTAATCCCCCTTCTTATTTCTGAGTCATAATTTAATATATGTTTTATCTCATCATAGCTTAAGCTATAGAAATATTTTCCTAAAATTAGATCTAGTAAATCAATCTCGCATTTGATTTCGCTCGTTAAAAACCTATTACGATCTTTTTCGAAAACCGAAAATAAACTATCCATAAATTTAATTCTTACTTTTCTTAGTAAAATGTTATATTTTTGAACTTTTTCTTTTGAAGGTAAGGGAAAATTTTCTAGTATATCAATATTCATATGTCTGCCGTCACCATATATTCTAAACCAAAAATAAAATAGTGAAGAGTTTATAAATAAAATTATTCATCGGGGTCAAATCTTTATTCTTGATGGTTAATTAAACTATTTGTCAAGAATAAAGATTTGAACTTCCCATCTGAAAAATCAAGATAATATTAAACTTTTTTATGCAACTTTTCTTAACTCTTTTCTAACCACATAATCTCTATCTTCAGTTAACATTTGATAGATTACTTTAATTAATTGCCG
>Ga0315274_10017109_pt1 | contig 10232 bp, 5 predicted proteins | sample YL17G02_20_MG_FD_203700 | JGI IMG/M metagenome (GOLD analysis project Ga0315274, IMG submission 203700) | Sediment microbial communities from Yellowstone Lake, YNP, Wyoming, USA - YL17G02_20 | ecosystem: Environmental > Aquatic > Freshwater > Lake > Sediment | place: USA: Wyoming | collected... | reverse complement strand
CACCCATTCTTCCATACTTTTTTAAATTTGAAGGAAATCCATTAACAGGGGACTTTATTGAAAATATTCATTTTAAAAATATCACTTTCATCTATTCTCGTTTCGTTCTCCCCGATGATGACGCCAATGACACGCAGGCATCGGTGACCATTCCCGCCGCAATAAGTTTTACGGGAGCGAAAAACTGCAGCTTCATCCGTTGTGATTTTAACAAACTCGGCACGTATGCTTTTGAGATTAATGCCGGTTGTTCAAATCTGGTCTTTTCGCACAATAAGTGCCTGAACAATGCGGCCGGAGGTTTCAAAATCAACGGCGGAACAGAGAATGAACATCCCCTGTTAAGGACCAAAAATATCAGAATCTGCGACAACGAAATAGGATATTACGGCGAAAAATATCCGTCGGCGGTCGGCGTGCTGCTGATGAACGCCGAAGGAAATATTATCGGGCACAACCTCATTCATCACGGCGGATACACGGGCGTATCGGTGGGTTGGAACTGGGGGTATGAACGCAGCATCAGCAGAGATAACGTTATTGAATATAACCATATTCATCATATCGGGCAAGGAGTTTTATCCGACATGGGGGCCATTTATACATTGGGGGTTTCTCCTGGAACCGTCATCCGCAACAATCTGATTCATGACGTGGAGGCGAATCAATACGGCGGCTGGGGTATTTATAACGATGAAGGTACGACTCACATCCTCGTCGAAAACAACATCGTTTACAACACCAAATACGCGGCCTATGACATACACTATGCCAAGGAACTGACGGTTCGCAACAATATCTTCGCGTTTGGAAGGCTTGAGGAGCTGAACCGGACGAAGGGCGAGCCCCATGCCAGCGTGTATTTTGAAAACAACATCGTCTATTGGAAAACGGTCAATGACCCTTACAGCGCCGATTGGAAGGACCAGGTTTATCGTTTTCATGTAAACCCGTGGTCAAAGGAACAACCCGAGAAAACGAGCACTTTCGAGGCGGATTACAACCTGTTTTACAACCCAGACCTGCCGCTGGACAGCATCCGCTGGAATGGAAACACTTGGAGCGCCTGGCATCAGAGAGGTAAGGACGCGCATTCACTCTATGCAGATCCGATGTTCATGGACGCGGAGAATTTTGATTTTCGGTTGAAATCCGAATCCCCGGCGTTCAAACTGGGTTTCAGGCAAATCGACATGAGCACGGTGGGGCCGAGGAAATTCGAAGAATAATTATTTTTTTATATTGATGTTCAAGGGGATCACTTAAAAACCGGTCCAAAGGGGTTCCCTCACTCCCAGGGATAGAACCTGGGAGTGAGGGGCTGGTTTCTTCAGTATTCAATCGCGATCATCTGGTGCCCTTTGAGTTCGGGAAGCGTGAATTCGACCCGCTCTCCATTCCGCCTGAACTTCAATGCCTTTCGTCCCGGAACGCAAACCACACTCCGCACGTCATTCTTGACCTTGACCGAGATGGCCACCTGATACAGGGGGATGACTTCCTCGATGGTATCAAAATCTTCGCCGCGCCGTTCCGGGATATAGTTCAACAGATGCAGGACGTAACGCTTATCCCCTGGTTGCTGATTGACCGTCGCAAGAGTTGACGAAGGGGCGGTCACCTTGACGATCGGGTCGGGGAGCAGCATTTCCAGGGCGTTTAAAAAGAGGTCCCTGCACCAATGAGGAGCGTTTTTCTGATACTGCGAGAAAATGGGATGGGCGAAATAAATGACATTGCCGTTTTGGATCACGGCAGGTCCGCCTTTTTGTCCCGATGACGGTGTTTGCAGATGTGAGCAATAGTGCTGCCAGGTCCGGTCGAAATAAGATCGAATGGACCAGGCAAGGACGTTACCCTTGACGGCTTCCACGTCCATGCCCCTTGCGTACATGACGTATTCGGTTTTCGCCATTCCCTTTCCGATCGGATCTTCCGGGAGGAGGTATTCGGCGTATTGGTTTTGCGGATAAAAACGGCCGCGCGCCAGCCGCCCCTCGAGATCTTTCGGACCATCGCTTTTTTTCCGGATGCCGAGGGATTTTAGCGCGAATTCTTCTTTTCCGGGATCCATGCCGGATTCAAATGAAGCGATGAGAGAACCGCCCCGGGTGAGATAATTCTCCAATTTTGCGGCGAATTCCGAGTTAACGGGAATGTCGTCCGGAAGGACCAGCACGCGGTAGCGCGAGAAATCCTGCCTGGAATCGATCAGATCGAATTGATGCTTGCCCTCTTGCAACATGCGCGTTACGCCCATGGCGGATTTCGGCAGATTTGACACTCCGCCGCCTATAAATTCTTCCGGATGAATAACGGCAATTTCAGTCACCGGCGCCGCGTTTCGGCACCAGGGCTCCTTCTTTTCAACTTGCGCGTAAACGGAGCCGATCAGATCATACGCGACCGGGTCAAGCCGGCCGTCGGGATGCAGCTGGTCGCCGATCGAGCATTTGGCGTTGAGAGCCAGCATGTTGAAACACTCGAACTCAAGCGCGGCTTTGTTTTTATATGAATGGAAATCGCCCCAGCTGGTGTGGAATTTTCCGGTCATGCCCATGCAATCCAGGCCAAGCGTTCTCGCGTACCGGACGGTGAGGGGAAAATCCAGGTAACCCCAGCCCCCGCTGGGCAAAGATTCCAGCTCCAGATGCGTGAACGCCTGCGCGATGCCGTGATGACGCGGGCCGATGTGCCCGGAATTATAAAAAATAGTGCACTCTTTGTTGATGCCGCGAACGAAAGCGGTCATTTCAATCATCCAATCGTGCAACATCCGTTGGGCAAAGGCGCGACGGCCTGCGTCATCCGACGGGTCGATTCCCTGTTTCTCCATGTCCGCCCGGCACCATTTGCAGGAGCAATCCATCGGAATCACGATGTCAAAGAAAAATCCGTCCACGGGCATCATTTCCAGGATTTCTTTCACATGCGCCTTGAGAAAATCCCGGTAGGGCGAATTGACGCAGAGCATGTGCCAGAATGAGGCGGCATAAGGTCCGTCGCCCACCCACTGATACTGCCTGCCGTCCTTTGTAATGACCCGCCATTCCGGATGTTCCTGCGCGATCACGGGGTCGCATTGAATGATGGTGTAGATGGGGGTGCGGATGCCTCGCTTGTGACAGGCCGCTATCTGTTCGGGCAACAGGTTCCGTTTGAGATTCGGATGCTTGTGCCCGGGGAACAGTTTAGAATCGTAATACATCCAGCCCTGGGCACAACGGCCAAAAACGGTGACCGAATTCACATGAGCCCGGGCCAGAGTCTCGGCAAAGGCTTCGGGATCGAATTTTGCCAGAAAATCGGGATAGTCGCCCCAATTGTGGAAATCCAGGTGGATTTGACGGTAGTTCAGGTCAAAAGGCCGGCCTGTTTGCGCTTGCCCTTTTTCATTTTTTAAATTCAATCCAAAAACCATATGATTAAATCCGATCACCAGGATTGCAATTATTGCTGCTGCTGATTTTATTTGTCGAATGCGGCTGTGGTTTGTCATGACACCCTTCTCCCCTTTAATAAGTATAATGAGTCATAATTCGATTTTATCATGAATCAATGATGGCGTGATCCGCACCATCCGATTCCGGTTTGTACCGAAACCGAAAAAGCTATATCCTGTTCACCGCCTTGAAAAGCGCCTCGATATTGGCCGGATCCACGTCCGGCAGAATGGCTTCGTGGCTAGGTGAAATCACCAATCCGGTGGGAAAAAGGGCTTTGAGCTCCATGACCCGTTTCGCAATTTCTCGCGGCGTCCCTTTCACCAGCAGATATTGGGCGTCCAGTCCGCCGACAAACGACATCCTGTCGCCAAAATCCGCTCGTAATCTTTCGGCATCCATATGCGTAGCCAGTGCTTGAATGGGATGAATGGCATCGACGCCGATGTCGATCAGATCCGGGATGATATCGTGGATGGAGCCGCAGGAATGGTGTATCACCTTGAGGCCATGGCTTTTCGCCTGATCCACCAGCTTCCGGGTGCGAGGCATGGCATACGCACGAATGGATTCCGGTGAAATGATGGGACCCGTCTGCGCGCCGTAATCGTTGCCGATGAGCACGGCATCCAGTTTGCCCCGGGTCGTCTCGTAATAAATTTCATTGGCACGCAGGTAAAAATCCACGATCCGGTCAAGCACGGCCTGGAACATTTCCGGTGTTTCAATCATTCGGATGCAGGCGTTTTGCATGCCGAAGGCGGCCCAGGCATCCTGAAAAAAGGCAGACCAGATCACGCCTAAAACCGCCCGGCCGGGTAAAACATGCTTGACGGCGGCACGGATCTCTTCCAGGTCAATGTGCTCGGCGGGATCCGGCCATGGAAAATCATCGAGACGAGAAGGATCGGAAACATTTTCAAAAAAACCCGGTGATGTCAAGGTGCGATGTTCCGCATCCAGTCCGCCCTTTTTGGTAAAATCGAGAGCCAGATAAATGGCTGAACCGCGTGGTGTATGGTAGGGAAATTCCACCGGATAAACATCGTCGTCGATGGCTTTCCTGACTCCATCCAGACTGTCCGTGCCGAAATATGCCAGCAATCCCGGTATGGCCTTGAGATCAGGCAATCCCAGCCACGATGCCGGCCGATCCGCCGATCGGCGTTCAATCGTCGCATAAAACCGTTCTCGATGCTCCATGTCATTCTCCAGCGGTTATTTCTTGCCGATTGCAAGTGCTGCCCGGGCTAGCGGGGATTCAGGACATTTTCAAAGAACCCTGCTGTTGACCCAGCCCAGAATAAGCCAGGATATGATCAAGACCACATCCCCCGCCAGCAGGATCATCAGCGGCTTTTTCAATCCTTTCCATTCTCCGCTGATGATTCCCAGAACCGTGCTGACGATGAGCGCCAGTGTCAGAAACATAGTCCAGCCTATGACGGGGCCCAGTTCGCCCATGATGGCGGCTCCCTGACCGTAAAGACCCAATGCGGCAAACCAAAGGACTGCGGTCGTGACAACCGCGATGTAACCTTTTCCCGCGCCCTTCGCCCAATAGGTTTTAACGGAATGATTCTTGATCATCAAATACAAGGCATATCCAAGATTGATTATAAATCCTCCGAAAAGAACCACAACCCATGCGATCAGACTGGCATTGCGCGGCAAAGCGCCCTGCTCTACGGCGGCTTTGGCGGCAGGCGCCGCTTTTATAAAGCCGACGTTTAACAAGGCTGAGACGACGCCGTTGACAATCGCGAACATCAGTCCGATTCTGAAGAGCCTGCCTTTCTGAATGCCGGTGATGGTTTTTGAAGCCGATTGCTGCGCCTTGTCCCTCAGCACCGCGGCATAGGTCAGGATTGCGACACCGCCAACCATGACCACTATCCCGAGAATAATATAGGGCATACCCGGATTGGAATGGATGTTTGAAATATTAAAAAGCGGTATCAGCGAACCCGCCGCCGCCGCCAAACCCATGCTGATGCCATAGGCAATAGACATGCCGACATAGGTGATGGCCAGGCCGAACATGATGGAGCCGACTCCCCAGCAGGCGCCGAAAAACGCCGCCAGGAAAAGGGCTCCAGCCGGAACCGCTGAAATCGCCGACCGCATATCCGGCACGGAGAGGCTGGCCCAGATGATCGGAATGACGATCATGCCCAGGAGTGAGAAAAGAGCCCAAAAAGATTCCCATGACAAGGGGGCATATCTTTTCATTCCCAGCCCGAAGGAGCCCTGAAAAAGACCAGCCAGAAGAATGAGGACGAGGGACAAAGTCAATGAGCTCATGAACATATCCTCCATGGAGAAAAAATCGACCAGTCAAGCCGAAATGACGAACGGTTCATAGAAGTTATCACATAACGGCTTCTGATCCGTTCACCTTAATTTGCTAATATTTTCCGTAACCTTCAAGGATTTTCCCCTATCCTTTTGTTACTCACGCCTGCGCCAGTTTTAAAAACCGGTTCGCGATCGCGAGCGCCGGGTCGACGGGGACTTCCTGGCGCTTGACGTCCGCGGGGATATGGATAGTCGGCACGGGCCGCAGGGACTTTCCGGCGAACTGGGGCAGGTATCCGGACTCGGCTGCGAGCATCTCCGCCGTCATCTCCCGAATCTCCTTCAAGGTCAGAACCGCCGAGGCAAGGGGATCGAGGGCGACGGCCTGCATGACCAGCTCCGGATCGCCCGCGAAACTCGCCTCGACCGTGAGGCCCTGGGCGAGGACATTGGTCATGTTCAGCGCCGCGCACTGGGGCGGCAGGTTGCCGACGACCGTGGGATGCAATCCCAGCCTGTCCACATAGACCGGAACTTCGACGCAGCAGCCCTGCGGCAGATTGGTGATATACCCGTCGTTGCGGATGTTGCCGTTCAGCCTGAAAATGTTTCCCGTCTCCTTGGCCTCGATGATGTGGGAGCAATACTCCGCGCTGCGCGGACCGAGCCGGGTGGATTCGATGGAGAGCGGATCCATTTTGGCGAACTTTTCATCCAGCATGGCGCTGTACTTGTAGTAGGCGCCGCTCTCGCCGCCGAACGCCGGCTCGTCGCAGTAAAGATCGAGGGCTTTTTGATTCTTGCGGAAATAGGGAAGGTACTCCGACAGGTGCCCTGTGCTCTCGGTCATGAAGTACCCGAAGTGGCGCATCACCTCGCCGCGGACCTTCTCATTCACGTAATAGCCGGGCTTCTCGAAGTTGCTTTTGAGGATGGGATAGAGATCCTTTCCGTTCTTCTCCAGCCTCAGGAACCACGCCATGTGATTGATGCCCGCGGCAAGATAATCGATCTCGTCTTTCTTCACGCCGACGTAGCTGGCGATCAGATCCAGGGTTGTCTGCACGCCGTGGCACAGGCCGATGAACCGGAGACCCGGCACGCGGCCCAGGGCCCAGCAGCACATGGCCATGGGATTCGCGTAGTTGAAGAGGAGGGCATTGGGGCAGAGTTCGCGCATGTCCGCCGCGATTTCAAGCAGCGCCGGAATGTGCCGCAGCGCTCGGAACACGCCGCCCGGTCCCATCGTGTCGCCGATGCAGTTGTCCACGCCGTACTTCAAGGGAATTTCATAGTCCTGCCTGAATTCTGCCACGCCACCGGCCTGGATCATGACCACCACGTAGTCTGCGCCATTGAGTGCCTCGCGCCGGTCCGTGGTGGCCGTGACCCTGGCGTCGATTCCGTTGTCCCTGATCATGCGCTTGACGAAGTCGTGCATTTTGTCCAGCCTGCGGTGCGTCAACGCCATGAGACAATATTCACTCCCCTTCAGAGCGGGCGTCGACAGGAAATCGGACATCAACGTCTTGCAGAAAACCAAACTGCCTGCTCCGATCATCGCAATCTTTGCCATAAAGACCTCCTCTTCAATGAACCGTTAGGCGCGCGCCGTTCATCGCCCGCGCCCCTTCGGAATTTCCTTTTTTTTTAAGGCGGAATCGACCCGTTCATACGCTCGGATATCCCCACAACTCTTCCCCCTCCAGCGGCCGGATATCGGTTCCGGGCTGTCCGCATTCGATAACATGCCGCACCGTTATTTTTGTCGGATACAACACGGAAAAATTGGTGATCCAGTAGTTTTGACAGATCAGATTGAAAAAATAACCGGACTGGGGTTTGAATACCACGCGTTTCCTGCCGCGCTGGATGGCATCAAATATGCCCAGGGGCGAGTCAAGCGTTGTCAGTGCCAGGCTGAACTCCCGTCCCCTGAAACCCACGCCGTTTTGCACGGTGTTGTACTCGCCGCAGGTGCCGGGCATCTGGTCGACCCCGACCTCGACCCGGCTGCCGAGGGAACTGTAAAAGGCCCGCGGCGACTGGAGGGCGAAAGGAAACGCCATATACAGCGCCAGGGGATCCAGATTTTCCCGCAACCATAGGGTCGTAGTGATTTCAATCCGCGGTATGGAGTCAAAAATATTCCACTGCTGTTCGATGCGTTTCGCGCATTTTTCCTCAAGAACTGCCTGATAGCGCAGGGCGTATGGGCTCTCGATTTTCCTGAAATCGAGGATGGACGGAACGGTGCTGAGCAAATTCTCGGGAGGCAGATTCCTGTCGGCGATCGCGTTCCTGCTGAATTTTCCCTGAGGTCTTTCGACGATCAATTCAGCGGGCAAATGCCCGGCCTGCTCGTCAAAAAGCGGTTTATCCGACGATTTAAAAATGATGTTTTTGATGCGGCTCGATTTCCCGTCCACGACCGGCCTAAAAAAACGGTTTGATTGAACGGATTGGGGCCTCGGGTTTTTATCGTCAACAAGCTCGAACCGTCTGACCTCTCCCGGCTTTAAATTCTCCACAAAAAACCGGTATCGGCCCGGGTGGTAAGGCCATACGTCATTGGGAATTTCCTCCGGCGGTTCGGAAGCGCCGTCCGGAGAGCTCCATTCCGAAGCCAGAGTCTGTTCAAACGGGAATACACGGCCGGTGTCCAGGCATTGAACCGCGTTAGCCGGAATCCGCAGAGCTTGCGCCGAAATGTCCACCCACCCGCTGCGCGGCGTGGTTCCGGGATTCATCACCTCGAGATGAGCCGTCCGGGAAAGCGGTTTGTAATTCCGGCTTTTCCGGATCATTTCCGCCCGGATCCGTTTCGAATTTTCATCGGCGCGGTAAACACCTTCGAATTTCTGGTGATAATTGCCGACCGTGCGTTCGCCATAAGGCCGCGCCACGCTGTCGTAGGCGCCCCAGGTATGCTCGCATGCGAAAACCAGATCATGGTTGAGCTGCTCTATTTGTTGGGTCATTTTCTCGTCCGGCGCGGAAAAATATCTGAGCGCGCCGCCGATGTCCCGGTTGCGTCGCTTGGCCGCCTGCAGCACCGAGACCTCGGCGGGTGACGCGGCAATGCCGTCCGCCCACCAGTCGCACCATTCTCCCCGCAATTTCGGCAGATCGACGGGCAATTCCATTTGTATTCTGTCATAAAATCGTGCCGGAGTTGAAAAAACCAGCCTCGGCCGCAGACCCAGTTCGTTCCATGTCCGGATAAACTCGCTCAGTTGCCTGCAGGGCAGGTCATTGTCCATCGTCCAGTGATTGGTGAACGAAAGCTGCAAAGCGGAGTGCGGATATCCTTGTACGGCAAGAGATTCGAGCCTGCTCTTTAACACCTCCGACGACGCCCTCACGTCCTCTTCTCTGGAGGAAAAAATTTCGTTGCCGGTCGGGGGATTAAACCAGAGATCGTACCGGTTCGGCACGGGGCCGCGTCTCCAATGATGCGTGTGAAAATAGTCGAATCCGTTGGCGTATCCTTCGCCGTTGTACATGAGAATTTCGCCGTTTCCCGCGCCCTGCCAAAGGAAAAACGAGGGCGCCGGAATTGGAACGCCGCCGCTGTACGGATTCGCGCCCATCACCATGAATTCGACGTTGCGGTTCAGCAGAGATTCGACCATTCCCCAGGGCAGTCCATTCACGTCATCCTGGATGGCCACCCGGGGTTTGAATTTCCCGAAAAAAAATGCGAGCCGGTCCAGTTCACGCTCCCACTCGGTCGCATCTACGAGGCACGACATGTTTCCCGGCATGGCGGTGACTTCAATCAAATTTTTTTCCACAAAGGAATCGAACTGATTTCTTTCCTCCGCGGTCGCCTGTTCCCAGAATTTTTCCATGATCCACAGGGATTCCATGGTCCATTTGAATCGGGCGTCAGGAGCATAATCCGCCGTCTCCTGGATGGTTTTCATGGCCAGGCGAACGTTGTTGACGTGATCCTCCCAGGCGCTCGACGGCAGGTCGGTGTACCCAAAATCCGTATGGCTCAGATTCACGAGATGAATTTCCTGGATTTTTAAAGCGGGCTTGCCTGATTCGGATCTTCCACTTTCGGTGAATAATTTGTTATTCGCAGCTGCAGCAAGCGTCAGCCCGCCGGATAAAGCTGCGCTGGATTTAAGCCATTGACGGCGATTCATGGCTCTTTTTCCTGAAGAAACAGATAAACCCCTTTCTTGCTGGAGGTGACGATATCCAGCAGCCCGTCGGCATTGATGTCGACGATGGCAAAGTGGAGCCCGACTCCGCTGTCGGCATCGATGTCGTGACGGATCCAGACCGGTTTCCTGTCCTGGCGCGTCAATTCGTACCAGACCAGCACGGCGGGATCATCGATGCCCTCATCATCGTGCCGGTGCGCCCAGAAGCGCTTGCCCGTGACGAGATCGGGCAGGCCGTCGCGGTTCAGGTCGGCCGCATGCGCGGCATGCAGCTGTGAAATGGAGCAGTCGATTTCATACGGCAGCCAGCCGT
>Ga0315274_10017105_pt1 | contig 10233 bp, 7 predicted proteins | sample YL17G02_20_MG_FD_203700 | JGI IMG/M metagenome (GOLD analysis project Ga0315274, IMG submission 203700) | Sediment microbial communities from Yellowstone Lake, YNP, Wyoming, USA - YL17G02_20 | ecosystem: Environmental > Aquatic > Freshwater > Lake > Sediment | place: USA: Wyoming | collected... | reverse complement strand
TGGACTGTGAGATCTTCGGGATCATCGCCAAGATGATGGAAGGAATCGCCGTCAATGAGGAAACGTTGGCCGTCGAGGCCATTCGGGAGGTCGGGCCTGGAGGGACGTTCCTGACCCACGGCCATACAATAAAGCACATGCGGGAGCTCTGGCTGAATTCCTTCCTGGACCGCCGGCCTTTTAGCGTCTGGGAGAGAAAGAGGGACGGTGCGCCAGACTGGGCTCTGGACAAGGCCAAGAGCATTCTCGAGACTCACTGGCCTGCCCCGCTCAACCCCGAACTCGAACAGGAGCTCCGCCGGATTATCGCGTCGATCAAACCCTGAAGGCCGAGCTAAAGTTGCGCAGGGTGATAGCGGCCATCTCCTCCAGCGCCATATCCTTGAGCGCGGCCAAGAGCTTGACCGTTTCGATGACGAAAAGGGGCTCATTCCTCTTCTTGGCGCCGCGCAGCGGCTGGGGCACGAGATAGGGCGAGTCGGTTTCAACAAGGATTTTTTCCAGGGGGAGCCCGGCCGCGATCTCCCTGAGATTTTGCGCGTTGGGGTAGGTCAGGATCCCCGAAAAGGAGATGAAGAAACCCAGCCCGATCATTCGCTCGGCGGTATCCCGGTTCTCGGTAAAACAATGGAGCACCCCGCCGCGGGTGAATCCTTCCCCCTCGACTGCCGCCAGGATCTCTTTTCCTGCGTCCCGGCTGTGGACGACGACGGGAAGCCCCAGCTCCTGGGCCAGACGGAGCTGAGCTCGAAAGGCCTCGGCCTGGACCGGGGCAGGGGAGTAGTCGTAGTGATGGTCGATCCCGATCTCCCCGACCGCCGCGATCTGCCCCGCCCTTGCCAGTTTGCTGATTGCTTCGAGATGGGAGGGAAAAAAATCCTTGGCCTGGTGGGGATGGATTCCCGCCGCGGCCGAGATCCAGGAGAATTCCTGCTTAAGCTCGAGAATTCGGGGAAGGCTCTCCGGAGCCGTCAGGTCGATGGGACAGAGCAGGGCTTTCACGCCGCCGGCCCAGGCCCGCCGCACGACCTCCTCGCGGTCCGAGTCAAACTGCGCCATGTCCAGATGGGCATGGGAGTCGGCGATTTCCATGGGGAAACGGTCTCTCTTCCCGGAGATCACGGCCGATCTCCGGCGAGCCGGAGCTGTCTTATTATTGGGCGAGCTTGGCCTTCAGATGGCGGATGGGCAGGGCACCGTAGCTCAGAAGCTTCTGCAGGAACTCCTTCTGGCTGAACGCTTCGCCCTTGAGCTTCCTGTAGTCCTTCTCCATATCCAAGATCTCCTGAAACCCAATATAGGCATATGCGGTGTCACAAGGCATGAGAAGGATCCGATGCCATTTCCATTCGGCTTCCACTTGTGTCTGAAAACCGCCGGCGGTCATGTACTGGACGGCCTGTTCCTTGGTCATCCCCCCCTGGTGAATGTTCAACTCCAGTTGAAAGTCCATGACGACTTTAAGCTGGCTCTTGAGTTGGTTCATGCGGAGGCGAAGGTCGTAGTTGCTGAAACCGTTAAGGATCAACATCTCTTCGAGATTGACCGGCCAGCCTTTGACGAGCGGCATATTGGGATACAGTTTTCTCAGAAGAGAGCCGGACTTCTGGGTGAAGAACATGGGGACGAACCAGCCTGGATAAATATTCCGGACCGCCCACCACGGAGAATAGAAATTGTTGTATTCCTCGAGGAGGGATTCGACCTGTTGGGCCGGCCAATCATCCGGCAAGGGAGAAACCTGAACGCCGTAAGACCCGCCTGTTTCATAGGGGCCGGGCGCCAGCAGACGGGTCCAACATACTCCTTGCTCGGCCGGAGGCATCGGGCCGATGGCGAGCTCGGCGTCGGGGAGTTCGATAAGCCCTTTTTCCGTAAGGAAGGACTTGATCGTTTCCGCGCTTTTCTTGGCCTGCTCGACAAAGTTTTCCTTGGTGGGATGTTCTCCTTTAATTTTATCGAGGACGCCCTTGATGAAGATGCTCCTGAGTTGTTCTTCGTTGTACTGGGTCGAGAGCTGCTCCATGTTGATATTGGGATACATGATTCGATAAAAGGGCATGGAGACCATGGCCATCTCCCGGCGGATGTTGTTATAGTCGGCCTTTGCCCGGGCCACCAGCTCCTGGGCAGGAATGCTGAACTCGCTGGTCAGGGTGAGGAGCCGGGAATGGGCCTGCTCGCCGAGCCGGAAGTTGCCCGTGGACTTGGGCAAGAGCTGAGTCTGGAGGAACGACTGGTAGTCTTCCAGTGCGGCCACTGTCTTGGCCCATTCACCTTGGAACCGGGATTTCATCTCGGCCGGAGCCGGTTCGATGAGCTTGGGGATTTCGACCTTGTAGAAGTCCATGATTCCGGGGAACTGCTGGATGGCCGTTTCTGTATAAATCTGGGGCGGAGTTTGGAGGTTTGCCTTGGCCTGCTTGATGAGGCCGGGGAGGGCTTTCGCCCTTTCGATGGCGGACTTCATCCGGGCGTCCAAAGGAGCAAACTCCTTCGTCAAGAGGCTCCGGAGGCTGTCCGTGAAGATCTGGTTATAAAAGAGGGGGTTGTACTGCCAGGGGAGCAGGTTCTCATGGCGCATCAGCTCCAAGTCCAGGGCGTTTCTCAGGATGTCGTAGTCGATCTGGGACTCGGCGCCGAGCTTGGTCTTGTCCGCCTTGGTCACCATATCCTGGCTGAACAGGTCCAGCTCTTCGTGATGCTTATCGATGTTCTTTTCGCTCAGGTCCTCGAGCTTATCATTATATTTGTGATAACCGGCTACGGTGGCCGCAGTCGGGTAAAATTTCCAGTAGGCATCCAGATAGGCGTCCATCACCTTCTGATACTTGGCTTCATCCTGGTTCTGCTGGGAGAGGAGAAGACCCAGGCCCAGGAACGCAAAAGCGAAGACGAAGAGGATGATCGGAACGGTCGTTTTTCGCATAGAAGCCTCCTTATCTATTTATACAAATCACGGCCCAAGAAATTCCTAACGGGGCATCCTATCATAAAAAGACGAGGGATTCCAAGAAAGTTTTTTCCTCACCATCGCAGGACCGCAGAGGCCCAGGTGTAGCCGGACCCGAAGGCAGTCAGCACGATGATATCTCCGGCCTTGACTCGGCCTTCCTGGATTGATTCAGCAAGGGCGATGGGGATGGACGCCGCCGTTGTGTTCCCGTACTTGTGGATATTGCGGATGACCTTTTCTAGGGGGATTTTGAGGTTGTGGGCGACCATCTGACTGATCCGGTCGTTGGCCTGGTGGGGGATGAGAAAAGCGACATCTTCCACTTTGAGACCGTTGTGCTGGAGGGCGATCCGGACCGCGTCCGGCATCTTTTCAGAAGCGTTCTTGAAAACGTTCTTGCCGTCCATATAAGGGAAATATTTTTTGGCCCGGGCCAGCTCTTCGGTGACGCACGGCTTGTCCAGGCAGCTCGGCCTTTCCAGCCAGAGGTCCGCTACATGACGGCCGTCGGCGAAGAGATGGGTGGACAGGATGCCCCGGCCGTCGTCCTGGTCGTGCGGCTCAAGGATGACGGCCGCGGCGCCGTCTCCGAACAGGACGGCCATGTCCCGGCCATCGTCCGAGTAATCAAGGTTGGTCGATTGGACCTCGGCGGCCACCAGTAGGATTTTTTTGTAGGCGCCCGTCCGGACATACTGGTCGGCCACCGAGAGGGCGTAGATGAAACCTGAGCACTGGTTCCTTATATCGAGGGCGCCGATCGGGGCGAGGCCCAGCTTGGCCTGGACCTGGACGCCGATGCCGGGAAAATAGTGGTCGGGGGAAAGGGTGGCGGCGATGATGAGGTCGATCTCGGATTTTTCGATGCCGGCGCTTCGGATCGCCAACAGCGAGGCCTCATAGGCGAGGTCCGAAGTCCCAACTCCGGGCTCGACGTGGTGCCTCTCCACGATCCCCGACCTCTGGCGGATCCATTCGTCCGAGGTGTTCATCAGCTTTTCGAGGTCGAAGTTGGTGACCACCCGGGGGGGAACAAAGTGACCGATTCCGGTGATGATCGTTCGTCTGTTCATGGCAATGGCCCCCATTATAATGGATGAATTTTGAAAAATAAAGGCGAGATTTTGGTCCGGGTTGACGGGCTCGGTTCCCGAGAGTACCATAGTTCTCGGGTGGAAAGTGGAATCGGAGCCCCGATGACAAGTCCAATCCGTCTGCTGCCGGGCGCCCTCTGCCTGGCTCTGATCACCCTTATTTCCGCTCAGGAGGACTTCCTCAAGATAGAGGCCTCGATCGTCCCCCGCAAGCTCTCACGGGGGGAGGAGGGAGCGGTCGTCTTGAAGCTCAGCCTTCAAGAAGGCATCGCGGTCAGCCCGCAGCCGGATTTCATCATCGAGTTCAAGCCCTGCGCCGAGATCCTCTTTCCCAAGAACTTTTACACCGCTACCGACCTGGAGATCGAAACCTCCGTTCGAGGGGATGAAGAGTCGCTCAACCTCGAGAAGGCCATCCGGATCCCCTTCACCATCAGCCCTGAGGCCAAGAAGGGAAGCCACATCCTGGAAGGAAGGGTCAAGTATTTCGCCCGGTCTCGGGAAGAAGGCTGGTGCGTCAAAAACACGGCCAAGTTTTTTGTCACCTTTTCCACCCGCCCCGGCGCCGTCCGGAAGGTCCCTTAAGGCCTTTCACAGCCACCGCTCGGCGATATACCAGGATATCGTCTCCTGCACCGCCCGGTCCAGGGGATAGCGGGTGCGGAAGGAGAGCAACTCGGCAGCCTTTCTAACATCCACCAACCAGCCGGGCTGAATCAACTCATGGTATTTGTTGCGGTTGATAACCCCGGCGTTCCTCGTCAGATAATGCCCTACCTCATAGAGTAGCGAAATCAGGTAGAGCAGGCTCTTGGGGATCTTAATCCTCCGGAATTTCCTTCCCAGCGCCGCAGCCGCCGCCGTCCCGAGCTCGTCCAAGGTGTATTCCCTTGAATCGGCGATGTTAAAGGTTTCTCCGCTCGGAAGTCCTGTCCGGCCGCATAGAAATAGCGCTTCGACCAGGTCCTTGACGTAGACCAGGCTGATGGCTTTATTTTCCCTCAGAGTGAGGACGATCCCTTTCGTTGCGAGCCTGAAATAGGTGAGGAAATCCCGGTCCCGGGGCCCGAATACTGAGCAGGCCCTGACGATGACGATGGGGAACTGGTTCTTGAACTTGAGCGCCTCCTGCTCGCCGCGCAGCTTGCTCCATCCATAGGATGTGACCGGGCGAGGCGGGTCGCTCTCCCTGACCGGTTGTCCTCCCAGTGACGGGCCGGCCGCGGCTTGGCTGCTGAGGACAATAACCCTGGGACGCTCTTTGAGTCGGCCCAGGGAGCGGAAAAGGCTTGCCGTTCCTTCCTGGTTTACAGTATAATAATCATTCGAATTCAGGGATCGTGTTTTGCCGGCGAGGTGGAATACGATGTCGAGGCCGGCCGGAAGCGCAGGGATAGAGAAAAGGTCCCCCCTCAGCACCCGGACTTCCTTTTTCAGGAGCGCCGGTGTTTTATCCGGGTTCCGGACAAGGACATAGACCTCCACATCCCTGGCCAGCAGGAGATCGATCAGATGGGTTCCGATGAACCCGGTTCCGCCAGTGAGGAAAGCCTTCATCGGCCTGATTGTATGAAAGTTGCCCTTTGGGGTCAATGTCGACTAATCAGGACAAGGAGAAGCTGAGAATGGACGTTCCTCGGGAGAAGGACCATTAAGCACATCGCGGTGCTGGCCGTCATATTGGGAACGTGTCTTGGGCTGGTTCAGGCGTCCACCCCCACCATGCCCCTGGAGCAGGTGAAGCCGGGCATGAAAGGGAAGGGCAGGACCGTCTTCCTGGCCGGCCAGATCGAAGAGTTCGACGCCGAGATCCTGGGCATTATCGCCAACAACCAGCCGAAGCGAAATATCATCCTGGCCAGGCTCTCCGGCAAGGGACTCGAGCAGACCGGCATCATCCAGGGGATGAGCGGAAGTCCCGTCTATATCGATGGCAAACTCATCGGCGCCATCGCCTATTCTTTCCCCTTTTCCAAGGAGCCGATCGCCGGGATCACGCCGATCGGCGAAATGCTGGCCGTCGCCGAGCAGCCCGTGCCAGCCAAGCCTTCCTCCGCCCCTTCGATCCCGCTCCGGACCAGCCTTTCGCTGGCCGACCTCATGGCCGCGGCCAAAGACCTCTTCGCGGCACGGCCGGCCGTATTCTCCCAGGGGCAGGCGCTGTCCCCGATCGGTGTCCCCCTAGTCTTTGGCGGGTTCTCCAGGGCCGTCGTTGAGGAAGCCCGGCCCCTCTTCGCCCGCTGGGGACTTAACCCGATGGACTCGGGCACCCCGGGGCAGTTCGGATCCGTTGCGCCCGAGGCGGGGATAACCCTCCGAGAAGGGGACCCCGTCGCTGTCGAGCTGGTCGGCGGAGATCTCCGTTCGGCCGCAGTGGGCACCGTGACCTATGTCGATGGGGAGCGGGTCCTGGCCTTCGGTCATCCCATCTACAACCTGGGAAAAGTGGACTACGCCATGGCCGCGGCCAATGTCGTGGTCGTTGTCCCGAGCCTTGAAAACTCGTTCAAGCTGGCCACGGCGGGAAAGCGGTTGGGACGTTTCTCCCAGGATCGGACGGCCGGTTTGCTTGGGGAGCTGGGCAGGATGCCTCAGCCAGTCCCGTTGGAGATCCGCCTCAGCGAGGCCGGCGGACGGATTAAGGAATTCAAGGTCGAACTGACCAACGACAAGATCCTGACCCCATTGCTGGTGAACATGACGGTCGCTTCCTTTCTCTCGAGCGAAGAGCGCTCCATCGGCGATCTCTCTTATGCGCTCGACGGCGACGTCTATCTGGACAACGGGGCCGGCGTCCATCTCGAGGACCTCTTCTCGGGTAACCTGGATGCGGCCACGACCAGCCTCAGCGGCCTGCTGACGGCGGTGGTCTATTTCCTGAGCAACAACGAGTTCCAGGCCGTCGGCATTCACCGCATCAACCTGAACATCCGCGCCATGGAGGAAGCGAGGTTTTCCTCCCTGGAGAGGGTCTGGCTGGACAAGTACGAAGTTTCGGCCGGCGAGCGGATCCAGGTGAAGATCTACTGCCGCGCCTTCGGCGGCCAGAGCTTCGAGGAGGAGGTCGTCATCGAGGCGCCTCCGCTTCCGGCCGGCTCCGAGTTCCATCTGATCATCGCCGACGCCGCTTCCATCCGTCAGGTCGAGGCTCTCCAGTACCGGAGTCAGGATTTCGTCCCGCGCAGCCTCGGGCAGTTGATTCGTATCCTCAACAGCCTGCGCAAGAACAACCGCATCTACTTCAAGTTGATAGCCTCCAAGCCGGGGCTCTTTGTCAAGGGTGAGGAGATGCCGAACCTGCCGCCGTCGATGAAATCCCTGTTCGCTTCGCCGCGAGCCGCGGCCTCGGCACCCACCGAACTGACCCGGTCCACCCTCGGGGAATACCAACTCCCCATTCCTTATGTTTTTCGGGGGATGGCCTCGATTCCCGTCAAGATCAAGAAATAGGAGACTCGGGATGAGAATGAACAGAATCCGGAAGGCTATATTTTTTATAGGAATACTCGGATTAGTTTCTTCGCTCGAGGCCGTGGTCCCCCGCAAATGGGAGCTCCGGACCAAGGACGACTTCCTCAAGGGCAAGCTGGACGGCATCTCCGTGTCCTACGAGGGTGTGCTGTCCCTCGCCCCGAAGGAAGACAAGCTGGAAGGGCCGGCCGAGGACTTTTATCTCTCTTTTCTCCTCGGACAGGACGGGGTCGGTTATTTAGGCACGGGACACGGGGGGAAGATCTACCGGATCGGCAAGGACGGCAAGCCCGAGCTCTATTACCAGGTTCAAGAGATGGATGTCACCTGCCTGGCCATGGACGAGAAGGGCGCACTGTTCGCCGGGACCTCGCCGAACGGAAAGGTCTACAAGATCACCGGGAAGGACCAGGGAGAAGCCTTCTTCAACCCGGAAGAAAAATATATCTGGGACTTGGCCTTCTCCGACAACGGTTTCCTGATGGCTGCGGTCGGAGAGGCGGGTGGCGTCTACAAGATCAACCTTCAAGGGGAGGGTCAGCGGGTGCTCAAGGCCGAAGAGAACCACATCCTCTGTCTGCAGAAGTCCGGCGATGGGGATTTTCTCGCCGGCAGCGGCGGCGTCGGTGTCATCTACCGGCTCAGCGCCGATGGCCGGACCACGGTCCTGTTCGAATCCTCCTTTGAAGAGATCAAGAGCCTGGCCCTTGGCGGGGACGGCAACATCTATGCCGCCTGCGGCGGGACGCCGTCACGGGCCAAGAAGGAAGAGGCCGCCGAACAGCCCGTCCGCATCTCCACGGACGTCACCGTCACGGCGAGCGCTTCGGCCCCGTCGGGCGCGCCGATGCCTGCGGCCCTGGTCTCCTCCGGAAAAGAGCCGGGCGCGCTGTTCCGGGTGAGGCCCGATGGCATCGCCAAGAAGCTGTGGGAATCCGAGGACGAACTCATCTACTCGCTGCTCTGGAAAGAAGGGGAGAAGAGACTCCTCTTTGGGACGGGTAACAGAGGCCGTATCTACACCATCGAAAGCGGCGACAGGGTCTCGCTGCTCACCCAAAGCGGCTCGGAACAGGTGTATGCGCTCGAGCCCGCCGACCCGAAGATCTATGTGCTGGCCGACAATCCCTCACGGCTGACGGTTTTTTCCTCCGAGCAGAGGTTCAGCGGCGAATATATCAGCGACGTGCTGGACGCCCGGACCGTATCTTCCTGGGGCCGGATGGAGTTTGACGGCCAGCTGCCGACGGGCGCAACCATCCAGATCCAGACGAGGAGCGGGAATTCCTTCGAGCCGAACAGCATGTGGAGCGATTGGTCCCCTCCCATCCAGAAGAGAGAGGAGCAGATCCTGAGTCCGAAGGCCCGCTATCTGCAGCTCAAGGTCCTGTTCAGGACTCAGTCCGGCAATGTCTCTCCCTGGCTGCAGCGGGTGGCCCTCTTCTACCTTCAAGCGAACATCGCTCCCAGCGTCCAGAAGCTGGACCTTCTCCCCCCCAACGAGGTCTACCTCAAGCCTCCCGACCAGGAGGAGGTCGTCTGGGGAGCGGAAGAATCCCCGGCTGGCCGGGAACAGAGCCGGAAGGACGACCGTTCCCTATACATGGCCAAGAAGGTCGAGCGCAAAGGTTTTCAAACCGTGACCTGGGAGGTGACCGACGAGAACGATGACCGGCTTCTCTACACTGTATCGATCAGGAGAGAAGGTGAGAAGATCTGGCGCGTAGTTAAGGACGGCTGGAAGGATTCCCTGTTTGTGTTTGACACTCTCTCCTATCCCGACGGAGTCTATTTTATCAAACTCGGGGCCAGCGACCTGAACTCCAACCCTCCTGGCTCAGAGCTCAGGTCGGAAAAAACGAGCTCCCCGCTGGTCATCGATAATTCCCTGCCGGTCGTCAAGAGCTTTACCGCGGCCCGGGAGGGGAACTCGCTCGACGTCGCCTTTCAGGTGGAGGATTCCTTCTCCTCCATCCAGGAGGTCGAGTATCTCATCCGGCCGGGAGAGTGGCGGGTGATCTTTCCGGCCGACGGCGTCTGCGATTCCCGTGTCGAGAGTTTTAAGTTCCGGCTGTCGTTGCCGTCGAACACTGAGAACCTGGTCACCGTGCGGGTGACCGACAGACACCAGAACATCGGCGTCTACAGACAAACGTTCTAATCGTCAGCCGGTTTTGGCCCGTTCGACATACTTGTCGTCCCGAGTGTCGACGCGGACGACATCCCCCTCGTTGATGAACTGCGGGACGGTGACGATCAGCCCTGTCTCCAGGGTAGCCGGCTTGCTGCTGGCCGACTGGGTCGCTCCCTTCATGAACGGCTCGGTCTTGATCACCTTCAACTCGACGGTCAGAGGAGGCCCGACGGCGACCGGCCGGCCCTCATAGAGTTCGATGATGAAGACGATGTTGGGAACGAGATAATTGACGCCGTCACCGATGATCTCGGGAGACAGGCGGATCTGCTCGTAGTTCTCTAGGTTCATGAAGACGGCGTCCTCGCCGGCCTTGTACAGAAACTGCATTTCCACTTCTTCGAGAAACGCTTGCTCGACCCGGTCTTCGGAACGAAACCGGTAGTTGAGCAGGCTTCCGTCCTTGATGTTGCGGAGCTTCGTCTGCATCATCGCCTTCCATCGCCCCGGGGTGACATGGATGGCCTCGAGCACGCGGAAGAGCTGGCCTTCGAGGATGATGAGCATCCCTCTGCGGA
>Ga0315274_10017103_pt1 | contig 10234 bp, 8 predicted proteins | sample YL17G02_20_MG_FD_203700 | JGI IMG/M metagenome (GOLD analysis project Ga0315274, IMG submission 203700) | Sediment microbial communities from Yellowstone Lake, YNP, Wyoming, USA - YL17G02_20 | ecosystem: Environmental > Aquatic > Freshwater > Lake > Sediment | place: USA: Wyoming | collected... | reverse complement strand
GACTGTCTCCGATGCGGCACAGGCGGCTCAACGGCTGCTCGACGATCTGGCACTCGACGCCGCTGTGATTACTCTCGATAAGGAGGGTGCCTATTTAGCCACGAGAGATACCCATGAACTGGTACCAGCCCGGGCTCGCAGCATCTACGACGTGACGGGCGCCGGCGATGTCATCCTGGCGACTCTGGCCGTGAGCCTGGCCGCCGATAGCGACTATCTGACCGCCGTGCATCTCGCCAACATCGCCGCCGGCATCGAAGTCGAGAAATTCGGGGCGGCGACCGTGACCATCTCGGAAATCGAGCACGAGATCGCCGGGCAATACGGCGGAAAGAACACCAAGCTCCGCTCGCTCGATACGCTGCTGGAGGAATTGAAGTGGCGGCGCAGCCGGGGCCAGACCATCGTGCTCACGAACGGCTGCTTTGATGTGATCCACCGCGGGCACATCGATTACCTGCGGTTCTGCCGGGCCCAGGGCGACGTGGTCGTCGTCGGCCTCAACAGCGACGGCTCCGCCCGTGCCCTCAAGGGTCCGGACCGCCCGATCAACGGCCAATACGACCGGGCGGCCGTGCTCGCCGGCCTTGAAACGGTGGACCTGATCACGATCTTCGACGATCCCAGCGTGCTCGGCCTTGTCCAACAGGTCCGGCCGGACGTCCTGGTCAAGGGTGGCGACTGGGGCGGCAAGCAGGGCGTCGTCGGCTGGGAGTTCGTGGAATCCTACGGCGGCAAAGTCATGCTCGCCCCGTTGGTCGAAGGCAAGAGCTCGACCTCCACAATCGAGAAGATGAAGGCATTGAGAGCGAAGACGTGATGGGCGACATCGACCAGAGCAGAATCCGTGAGGCACTGGACGCTCACGAGAAGTTGGTCGCGGAATTCGAGCGTTCGGCCATCGAGGTCCTGGCCGCCGCGTCGGAGATGATCGTTGCGGCGTTCAAGAAGGGCGGCACGCTGTACCTCTGTGGCAATGGAGGCTCGGCCGCCGATGCACAGCACATTGCCGGAGAGATGGTCGGCCGTTTCCGGACGGAGCGACGGGCGCTGCCGGCGATGGCCTGGTCCACCGACACCTCCGTGCTGACCTGCATCGCAAACGACTACTCCTATGAGGACGTTTTCGCCCGGCAGGCCGAGGCGCACGTCAAACCCGGGGACGTCCTCTGGGGCCTGTCCACGAGCGGCGCCTCGCCCAACGTGGTCAAAGCCGCCGAGGTCGCCAAACGCAAGGGCGCCCGCGTCATTGCCTTCACCGGCAAAAAGGACAGCAAACTGCAGGCACTGGCCGATATATGTCTATGCGCAGATGCGCAGGTGACGGCGCGGAGCCAGGAAATCCATCAACTGGCGTACCACATCATCTGCGATCTCGTGGAACAGCGTTTCTGTGAATGACGGGTGAAGGAGGCTATGTCAGCTACAGCGGTATTCTTCGATCGGGACGGGACGCTGATTCGCGATCCGGGCTACATCAGCCACCCCGACCAGGTGGAGTTGCTGGACGGTGCGGCCGAGGCCGTGAAGGAGATGCAACTCCTGGGCTACAAGACGGTGGTCATCTCGAACCAGCCCGGCGTTGCCAAGGGGATTCTCACCGAGGAGACCCTCGAGCAGATTCACGAGCGGCTGCGGGACCTGATTGACCGCCAAGGCGGCTCGCTCAATGCGGTCTACTACTGTCCCTACCATCCCGATGGGGCAGTGCCCAAGTATCGCATGGACAGTGATCTGCGCAAGCCCAAGCCCGGCATGCTGCTGGCGGCAGCCGCCGAGATGGACCTTGATCTGACGAGGTCCTGGATGGTCGGGGACAGTCTCCGCGATACGGAGGCCGGCCGAAGCGCCGGGTGCCGGACAATTCTCATCAGCTCGGGCCACGCCAGCCCGGAAACGACGGACAAGAACAGGCCGGACCATGTTGCCGTGAATATGAGGGAAGCCGTGAATATTATCAAGAAATACCACCGGTCCGGGCAGGACGGTCGCATCGTACCCGTGTTCACCAATGGTAGCGAGGCGGCATCCGCGGCGGACTCACGCGAAGGCAGACTGCCGCAGCAGGACCAGGCAATGGACCAGCCGCAGGCGCACGTGCCCGTGCCGGCAGAGGACGAGCCCGTCGCCGATGTCACCACGGAGCAACTGCTCGCGACCATCCTGGAGCAGCTCAAGCGGATGCAGAAGGCGGAGATCTTCGACGAGTTCTCTCTCACGAGGCTGCTGGCGGGCGTTCTGCAGGTTTTTGTCCCGTTCTGTCTGCTCCTGGCCCTGTGGCTGTGGATGAGCTCGGGCCCGCCAAGTGACAACGTGCTTGTGGCATTGGGCTTCGGCGCTGTCTTGCAGTTGATGGCTTTGACCCTCTACATCATGAATTGGCGCCGATGAGAAACGCGGCAGATGAAGTCCGCTTTAGCAGCCGAAATGGTAGGTGATGGCGCCGAAGCTCACAGACATTGAAACGCTTGTGGTTCGCTGCCCGAACTGGGTGGGCGACATTGTCATGGCGACCCCTATGTTCGATTGCTTGCGCGCCAATCTGCCGCGGGTGAAAATCATCGGCCTGCTGAAGCGAAGCATGCGAGGCATCGTGGGCGACGGCCCGTGGTTCGACGGGTTTGTCGATGGCAACGACAAGTCGTGGGCCGATGTCCACCGGATGCGGGAGCAGCTCCGGGCGTGGTCGCCGGACGCGGCTATACTCCTGACGAACTCGATGCGGTCCGCCCTGACCATCCGGCTCAGTGGCGTCCGGAAGCTGTACGGATACCGCCGCCAGTGGCGGGACCTGCTCCTGGCGGGCGGCCCCACCCCGACACGCAATGGCCGGGGGGTTGTCCCGATACCTATGATCGAGTACTATTTAGAGCTTTGCCGATGGCTCGGATTTGACGTGCCGGAGCAGCCAAGGCCCACGCTCTACATCGGGCAGGAGCTTCGCCGGCGGGGTGACGCGATGCTGCAAAAATACGGCATCGCGGAAAAGGATATTCTCGTCGGTATGAATCCTGGGGCGAGCTTCGGATCGTCCAAGTGCTGGCCGGCCGAGTACTTCGCCGAGTTGGCCGGCCTGTGCCGGAGGAATCTGAACGTCAAGGTGATCCTTTTGGGCGGCCCCGGCGAGGAGGAGATCATCCAGGCCATCCTGGACCGGGCGCAGACCGACGTGATCGACACGCGGCCGGACAAGATCGACCTTGAGCTGCTCAAGCCGATGGTGAAACGGTGTAACGTGTTCATCACGAACGATACGGGCCCGCGCCATTACGCGGTTGCGCTCGATGTGCCCGTGGTCGTGATCGTGGGGCCGACGGACCCGCGGTACACGAACGCGAACCTGGAGCGCACCGCCGTCGTGAGGAGAGAACTGGAGTGCTCCCCTTGTCATAAGAAGGTGTGTCCCCGGGGACACGAGTGTATGAGAGACATCCGGCCTGCCGAGGTTCTCGCGGCGGCGGAACGATTGCTGAATGCGTGCAGGTGACATGGACCCCGCGATATACAGAGAGAGATGGCGGAGGCTCCGGGAAAGCCCGGTGGATGCGGAAGAGATGCGTTCACTGGCCCGGCAGATCGCCTTTTCCTTCATCGGCAAGTACTCACAGAGCGGCCTGTATATCGCCGAGTACATCGACCTGCTCTGCGAGATGGCGACGTTTCACTCGCAGGCAGACCTGAACAACACCGCGTCGGGCGCCTTGTTTGAGGTCATCGTGGAGAAGCTCTGCGACGACTTCGAAGACCTGCCGATCGAGATTTACTGCCGGGTCATGTGCCAGGTGATCTCGCGCTGCCGGACCGTCCCGGCGGGCACGGACCTCGACCGGCAGTTGACCGGTTTCGGCATCACCTCCCTCGACCAGTTGTACGAGCGGGCGATCGAGACCCACACGCGGCAGTACCGCTATGACAGCGGCACAGCCCCGCGCAAGATCATTCTGCTGTCCCGCGTGACCATCGGGGCGGACGTGGCCATCCTGAGCGTCATGACTCAGCACCTGCGACGGCTGTTTCCACGAGTTGAAATCATCATCATCGGCAGTCAGAAACTGTGGGGATTATTCGGCGGCAACAGCGATCTGCGCATTCGGGAGCTGACGTATGCCCGCCGGGGAGGGCTGTTCGAGCGATTCGCCAGTTGGCATGCGACACTGGAAATCCTGCAGGAGGAGATATCCGACGGCGGCGAGGAAGACGTGCTCGTGATCGATCCCGATTCGCGAGTCTCGCAGCTTGGGGTCCTGCCACTGATGCACGCCGACCGCTACCTCTTCCTCAACACGCGACACCACATGCTGTCTTCCACCGGCAGGTGCATGGCCGAGTGGACGAACGACTGGATGCGTGCGGTATTCGGGACAGACCAGTTCTGCTACCCGACCGTGTGGGTGCCGGATACCCTCATGAGCGAAGCCGGGAGGAGAGTGAATGCGCTGCGGGCGGCCGGCGCACGCCGGATCATTGCGATGAATCTGGGCGTGGGCCAGAACCCAAGAAAACGTGTCGGCCTGGAGTTCGAGAAGCGGCTGCTGCGCACGCTCGTCGCGGCTCCCGGCACCGTGGTCCTTCTCGACAGTGGCTTTGGGACCGATGAGATCGAGCGAGCAGCCATGCTTGCGGCGGATGCCCAGGCGTGCGGCTTTGCGGCCAATTCGACCTCGTTCGCCAGCCTGGATTCCACCGTGCTGGCCCACGGGGTCATCACCGTTGGGTGCACCATCGGCCAGATGGCGGCCTTGATCGCACAAAGCGATGAGTACGTCGGCTACGACTCGGCCTGTCAGCACATCGCCGCCGCCGCACGGACGCCGACGCTGACCGTCTTTGCCGGCAGCAACAACGAGAATTTTGTCCGCCGCTGGAGCGCGTGCGGGGACACGGATTGCAGAGTCGTGCACGTCAACACGCCGACGGATTCAGAGCATGTTGCCATGGATGAAATCATTGCTCGCGTCATGCAGGAGCGTGCCGCCAGGGATCGCCGCCCCCGTGCCCGGCTTCAGGAAGTGCGCACACCCCGGCGTCCCGGCGAGCCGACACGGGAGTCCACGAGGAAATAGGGACCCGACCGATACGATTGCCCGACCATCATGAAGATATTCTTCCTGTATCCGTCAACAGACTCGCAGGTGGGTTTCAACTACGGTGTGGCCCACATGGCCGGGATTCTGAAAAGGGCCGGGCACGAGGTGGCGTTCTGGCAACTGTGCGAGGACATCGAGCCGCGGCCGACCGAGCCGCAGTTCATCGACCGGATCGCCCGGGAGTCGCCGGACATCCTCGCGTTTTCCGTGGTGACGAACCAGTGGGCGTATGCGCAGACGCTGGCGAAATGGGCGAGACCGCGATTCAAGGTCTCCTTCGTTCTCGGCGGCATTCACGCGATGGCCAACGCGGAGGAGATTCTCAAAACTGGTTTGTTTGACTATGTCTTTCGGGGTGAGTGCGAAAACGCATTTCCGCAATTCGTGGACGCGCTGCAGCGAGGCCAGGGCGTGCAGGACGTGCCCAATCTCGCCTGCGTGCAGGACGGCCGGATCAGGATCAATCCCGTCGGCCCCCTGCCCGAGCTGAGCCAGTTGCCGCTGAAGGACTATGAGAACATGGACTTTCAGCGGCTGATCGACGCCAAGAACGGCTGGGTCGGCCTGATGGCCTCACGCGGATGTCCCTTCTCGTGCACGTACTGCTTCAACCACGTCATGGTGGAGGCGTACAAGAAGGACCTGCGCTGCAGGTTCAAAGACCTCCACTATATCCGCCGCTTCAGCGTGGCCCAGATGATCGAAGAGATCGAGTACCTGCTGAAGAACTATCGTAATATCCGCACGTTCATCTTCGACGACGACCTGTTCACGTTCGACAAGACATACGTCCGCGAGTTCTGCGAAGCCTATCGCAAAGTGACTGCGATTCCATTTGTCGTCAACGCCCACGTGGGTTTCTTCGACGATGACTGCGCAAGCTCGTTGGCGGCGGCGAACTGCCGGATCGTCAAGTTCGGGGTCGAGTCGGGCAGTCCGAGGATCCGCCGGACGATTCTCAACCGTCACATGACCAACGAGAGCATCGTCGCGGCGATCCGGACGGTTCATCGCCACGGGATGCACAGCTCCGTCTTCGTGATTGTCGGCTTTCCGCACGAGGGCCGGGAGGACGTGTTCGACACGATCCGGCTGCTTGGGCAAGCCAGGCCGGGGCGGTTCCGCTGGACGTATTTCTTCCCCTTCCCAGGCACGCGGGCCCACCAGATCAGTCTCGACGGCGGATATGTCGACGCGGGAAAAATGGAGCGACTCCACAACTTCACCGATGAGTCGTGCCTTGAATTCGGCCCGGAGCACAACTTTCTGCTGAAGAAAATCGGCAGGATCATGCCCTGGTTCGTCAACGCCTACTCCGACCTGCCGACGGCGGGCTTCTACCGGGCCAGGACCGAGGAGGTTCTGCAGATGGATGAGACCGAGTGGCAGCACGTGGCGGCGGACCTGCGTGAGCGGGACGCGGAATACTCGCGGCGATTCTGCTCCCAGGGCCTGTCACACTATGCGATCAAGTACAATCGGTTCATGGGCGTGATCTCGGATTACTTCCTGAACGAGCCGTAGAAGCGGCACCGGGGCACAGGGTCTGGAATGGAATTGGCAACACCCTCAAAATCGAACCGGACAGCAGGGCGCGACTTTTCCGGAGCGTCGGCCGCCTTCCTGGTTTCCGAGCCTTTTCAAAACGCCTTCGCCTCGCTCGGGCTGACCTCGCTCGATGCAGTGTTCATGTTCGACGCGGGCCGGGACCTGGCCAAGGCGAACATCGGGCGTTTTCGCCGAAGGCTCCAATTCGAGGCCGTGCCGGCCGGCGGCGCCCGGCCCGTGAAGGTGTACCTCAAGCGATACGACCGGCCGCCGATAATCAGTCAGCTTCGGAACTGGCTCTCTCACCACCGGCGAAGGAGCTTTGCGCGGACGGAACACGAGATCGCCTGCAAGCTGGCGGCCGCCGGCGTCAACACGCCGCACACCGTCGCCTACGGCGAGCAATGGGGGACCCTCTTCGAGCGTAGAAGTTTCCTGATGACGGAGGAGGTAAGGGATTCCCGATCGCTCGAATCCCAACTGCCGTCATGCTTCCAGGGCACATGGACGCCGCAGAAGCGGCGGGCGCGGCGGGACTTCCTCGGCCGGCTCGCCTCGTTCATCAGGCGATTCCACGAGACGGGCTTCCGCCACCGCGACCTTTACCTGTCGCACATTTTCCATTCCGATGGCGGGGAGTTTTGCCTGATCGACCTGGCAAGGGTCTCCCGACCGGTCCTGCGCCGGCGGTTCCAGGTGAAGGACATCGCCCAGCTTCATTACTCCGCCCCCGCCGGGTCCGTCACAAGAGCCGACCGGCTGCGATTCTACCTGGCGTACGTGGACCGCCGCAGGCTCCAGCCACCGGACAAGGCGTTCATTCGCAAGGTCGTGCGCAAGGCACACCGGATGGCACGCCACAATCGCAAGCGTGGAAATCCCGTTCCATTTCTTGGACAGGTCGCGCGCACATGATCCAGAAAGTAGCCATCATCCTTGAGCGAGCCGATGTCGAACTCGGAGGGGCTGAGCGGTCCATGTTCGAGGTGGCCGCCGCCCTTTCCTCGCGGGGGCCGCAGGTCGATCTCCTCGTAGCCAAGGGCCGCCCGACCGCCGCAAATGTCCACGTCCTGTGCGCCGATGTGCCGGAAGAGCGAGTGAGTCTGCCCATTTTTGCTGAGGCATTGAGACGGCATGTCTCCCAGACCGACTATGACATCGTCCACAGCGTCCTGCCGTTCACCGGCATCGACCTGTACCAGCCGCGAGGGGGCACCTACGCCGAGACCGTCCTGCGCAACGTCGCCAGCTATCCGAACCGTTTTGTCCGCCGCTGGAAAGGAATGACCGCCTTCGCGAACGTCCGCCGGTTAAGGCTTCTCCGTGCGGAGCGCCATTGCTGCCACGGCTCGACGGGCCCGATTATCTCCGCCCTGTCCCGCTACGTCGTCGAGCAGCTCAGGAAACACTATGCAACGGACCCCGGACGAATCGTTCGGACGCTCAACGGTGTTGACGTCGACTGCCGCATCGACGAACGCATCACCAGAGACTTTCGTCCGGAGGTCCTCGGGCGGTTGGGGATCCGAGAGGCGCAGAACCCGACGTTGTTCCTATTCGCGGCGAACAACTTCCGTCTCAAAGGCCTGTATCCGCTGATCCAGGCGATGCAGGTCGCCGGTAGAATCGGCACGGAGCGTCCGGTGTGCCTGGTCGTCGCCGGCACCGGCAAGAGCAACGCATACCGTCGGCTCGCAAGACGCCTGGGCGTTCAAGACCGTATCCTGTTTCTCGGCCCGGTCGACGACATCCGCAGCGTCTTGCCGGCGATCGACGTGGGCGTCCTGCCCACGTTCTACGACCCTTCCAGCCGATTCACCCTGGAGGCATTGGCCGCCGGCAGACCGGTCATCACCACGCGATTCAACGGCGCGACGGACCATTTCACCGACGGCCGGCACGGCAAGGTGATCGACGCACCGGACAACATCCCTGCTCTGGCCGATGCCATCCGCTTCTTTGCGAACCCAGCCAATAGCGCCAACGCCTCGCAGGCGATCACAGAGGACAATCTCAGGGCGAATATCTCCATCTGCCGCGTCGCAGATGAGCTTCTGCACCTGTATGAAGCCATAGCCCAAAGCAGGAGGCGCTCGCCGTGAACCATCTTGAGCATCAGTCGTTTACCTTTTGACACCGACGCTGGCATCCTCGTAGAATCTCACTGAATGCGGCTATGTCGAACGCCGCTGGATGTAAAGGGACCGGATTGTTGGTGGTGGCATGTCAGGGCAAGATAAGATCGTGATCGCCTCACTCTCGAAGGCGTACTTCGGCAAGGTCACCTCCGTGGATGATCTGGTGGCCGACCTGGATCGAGACCGGTTCGAGGCGATCTTCATCTTCCTGAGCGGCCGCAACGACGAGGCTACGTGGATGGAGAAGGCGGGCCACAGGGTATTCTACCTCTCCCCAAACCGGGAGATCCACGTCTTTCGCCCGTCACTGGTATTCAGGTTGATGAGGATACTCAGGTCGAACAGCGTCGACGTGCTTCACTGCCACAGCCACAAGGCCTGCTCCTACGGAGTGCTCGCGGGGGCCCTTGCCAAGACCCCCGTGGTTCTCGCGCAGGTCCACGGCTTGCACCGGGCCCGAAATGCGCGTCGCCGGCTGGCGAACCTCTTCATGTTCCGCGGCGCGACGAGAGTCATTGCGGTGGCGGAAGCAGTCAAGCAGGATATCCTGACAACCAACTGGCGGGTCCCTGCAGGGAAGTTGTCCGTCCTGGAGGATTCCGTGGACTACGATCGCTTCGCTCACTGCGCCGTTTCGAGAGCGGAGGCCAAACAGATGCTGGGTGTGCCGTCAGATGGAATCATCTTCGGCACGGTCGGGCGATTGGCGCCCACGAAGGGACTCCTCTACCTGATTGAGGCATTCTGCATGGTCCGAGAGCAAATCCCGGGCGCCCATCTTGTGCTCCTGGGCGACGGCACTGAAGGGACGAAGATCGAGCGGCAGGCCAGAGAATCGCCTCACGGCGACGCCATACACTTTCTGGGGCGAAGAGACCACATCGAGCGGCTCCTGAGGGGGATGGACGTGTTTGCCCTGTCCTCCATAGCGGAAGGGGTCGGGCGAGCCTTGCTCGAGGCAATGGCCGCTGGAATCCCGGCGGTTGCCACACAGGTCGGTGGGATCCCGGAGGTGATCAACTCACCTGAGGTGGGATTGCTCGTGCCACCGCGAGATCCTCGGGCTTTGGCGCAGAGCATGATCCGCCTGGGTCGCATGTCCGACTCGGAGCGGGCGGCAATCGGAAGAGCTGCCCAGGAACGAATCCGGCGATTCTATTCCCATGATGTGATCCGGGAGAAGTTGCGGCGAATCTATGAGCAGGAGTACGAGAACCATCGCCCCCAGGCGCGCGGCAGCATAAGAGAAGACATAAACAGGTCCGAGGCATCGTCATGGACAAACCACTAATCACGTTCACCATTCTCGGCTGTAATCAGGAGCGATGACGAATGCCAAAGGTAACTGTGATTATCCCTACCTATAACTTGGCTAATATGCTAAGGGATACCATTGACAGCGTTTTGCGGCAGGACGAGCGAGACCTGGAAGTGATCGTTGTTGATGATGGGTCCACCGAC
>Ga0315274_10017102_pt1 | contig 10235 bp, 12 predicted proteins | sample YL17G02_20_MG_FD_203700 | JGI IMG/M metagenome (GOLD analysis project Ga0315274, IMG submission 203700) | Sediment microbial communities from Yellowstone Lake, YNP, Wyoming, USA - YL17G02_20 | ecosystem: Environmental > Aquatic > Freshwater > Lake > Sediment | place: USA: Wyoming | collected... | reverse complement strand
TGGACGGAATGGACAAGATGGACTGGATTCTGTTTATCATCCTGCTCATCCTGCATATCCTTGTTTCGTAAAGTTCCGTTATCGAACAAATCTTTGCTACCTGTCCTCCTCGAGCATGTTTTGGATTTCCCTCCAGGTCATGCCGGCTTCGCGCGCCTCGCGGATGGCCTGCGTCATCAGCTGCCGCGCGCGCTCTTCTTTCACCTCGCGGCTGCGGTCCAGGCCGTTGTCGGATACGAACGTCCCCAGCCCCTGTTTGCGATAAATGATGCCCTCGCGCTCGAGTTCCTCGTAGGCGCGCTTGACGGTGATCAGGCTTACCATGAGGTCCCTGGCGAGCCGGCGGAACGAGGGGAGCGCGGCTCCGGGGGCGAGGCGGCCTTCGCTCACCTCGCGCTTGAGTCCCGCGGCGATCTGTTCGTAGAGCGGGCCGGGGGCGGCGGGCGAAATGGGGGGCAGGAGGAGTTTTCGGGGTGGGGGCGTCGGCGTCATGGTGTATATATACGATATGCACAGATGGCCCGTCAAGAAAAAACTTTGTCTTGGGAGTGGTTTCCCAGGGGAGTTTCAAAGCAGCGACACGGCGGTGAGCAGGCCGGGGTCGGTACTGTAAAGGGGTTCAGAGTGAGGGTCTTGCGATATGGGTTTCCTGGCCGGTTCTATCAGAGGGTGGGATGGACGGACACGGACGGACACGGACGGACACGGACGAGCACGGACGAACATGGACAAGCATGGACAAACATGGACGGAATGGTGAGGGAGTATGCCATTTTGCGGGACCCTCTGTGAAGACAGAAGATCAGATTGCATGTTTACAAAGCAACCGGTCCGATGTAGAATATGAACCGATGGAGATAATGCCAGGAAGTTTTTGGCGGCCAGTCAGGGAGCGGGATCAACCTCTGGCCGCCGACTGTCCGCTTCGGGCTATTTCCCGAAGACGAAACATCTCGAACAAAAAAGGAGATTCATCATGAAAACACTATTCCATGCAAGGACGTTGGCCGTGATTGGGACCGCTATGGTGACCATCCTGCTCGGGCTTTCGAATTCCTTCGCCGCCTTTGACGCGTTCCTGACGATCGCGGGTGCGCCGGGCGAGTCAACGGACTCCAAGCACGAAGGTTGGATCGAGGTCTTGTCTTTCAGCTGGGGCGTGAGCCAGCCTTCATCGGCGGGCTTGCCGACTTCGGACAGATCCGATCACCAGGATCTCTCGATTACCAAGGCCCTGGACAAAGCGTCTCCGAAGCTGGCTCTTTTCTGCTGCGCGCATACGCCCGTCACTAGCGCGACACTGGAGTTGATCTGGGTCGGCGGCGCCAATACCATTTGCCTGCGGTACACTCTGCGGGATTGTATCATCAGCTCCGTCAAGCCGTCTGGAGCGAAGGGGAACGTTGCCTCGGATCTCTCGGAGGTATTGCCCATGGAAGAAGTCTCGTTCAATTACGGAAAGATCGAGTGGGACTATATCGTGACCAATACCGCCAGCGGCGATGTGATCCTGAGCGTCCATGAAACTTGGAACGTTGGGGCGAATACGCCTATAACGGGCGCCGCCCACACCGGTTCCACGGCAAGGTTGTACAAGTAGCCGGAAGCGGGCGGGATTGTCGGAGGGGCGCGGGATTGTCGGAGGCGCGCGGGATTGCCGGAGGCGCGGGATTGTCGGAGGCGCGTGGTATTCTCTTTGTCCGCGGAACGGGTCAGTTGCGACGTTTTTCTTGTTTTCGTTGCCTTTGGATTAGCCGTGGCGCAGAATCTGCGTTATGAGGTGGCGGCGCTTTTTCAAGGACAGGCCCCGTGTTCGAAAACGCAAGGAGATTTCGCCCTTGCGCAGGGGGGTGGGGCTTGTGGTGTGCGTCCTGGTGTTTTCGGTTCTCATTGCGCTGGAGGCGGGGCGCTTCCGCGTGTTCCGGGTGACCTCCGAGTCCATGCTGCCCACCATCGCGGTCGGGGACTTCCTGCTGGTGAACGCGCGCACTCCTCCTCGCCTGCGCCGGGGAGGTATCGTGGCGGTGCACAATCCGCGCGACCACGACGAGTGGCTGTGCAAGCGGCTGGTCGGGATGCCAAACGACCGGATCGAGTTGCCGCTCGATGGGTACCTCTATATCAACGGAGAACGGCAGGATCGGGAGCCTTATGTTTCGACAGACCTGATGGAAACGGAGTTTCCGGTGTCCTGGACGCTCGGGGAGAACGAGTACATGGTGCTGGGAGACAACCGGCCGGCGAGTTATGACAGCCGGGATTTCGGTCCCGTTCGGACTGAGAACTTCATTGGCGTGGTAGTGGCGCGGTATTGGCCTATTTCGCGCATGCGGTCCTTCCGGGGAGAGAAGGCCACACGGTGAGGGGAGAGTGCTGAGAAGAGAGTGCTGAGTGCTGAGTGCTGAGGACTGAGGATTGGGGATTGAGGATTGCGGATTGCGGATTGGAGGTTGGGCATTGACGGCTCGTGGCTCTAAACTCGGGACTCCGGACTCCAGACTCCAGACTCCAGTCTCCAGACTCCAGACTCCGGACTCCAGACTCCAGACTCCAGTCTCCAGACTCCAGACTCCGGACTCCAGACTCCAGACTCCAGTCTCCAGACTCCAGACTCCGGACTCCACACTCCGGACTCCGGACCCCACACTCCAGACTCCGGACCCCACACTCCGGACTCCGGACTCCAGACTCCAGACTCGAGTCTCCGGACTCCAGACTGTGCTTGCCCGGTTTGATGGCTCGTACTTCAAGCGTCCGGGAGTTCGTCTTTTGGCGGGGATTGACGAGGCGGGACGGGGCGCGCTGGCGGGGCCGGTCGTCGCGGCGGCGGTGGTGACGGACTCGTCGTGCCGCATCGAGGGGGTGAGAGATTCGAAGCAGCTCAGTGCGGGCCAAAGGGAGGCGTTGTACGACACGATCCGCCGGGAAGCGAAAGCGATAGCGGTGGGGTGGGCTTCGGCGCAGGAGATTGACCGGCTCAATATCCTGCAGGCGACCCATCTGGCGGCCCGGCGCGCGCTGGCGGCGCTCTCCGTCCGGCCCGACCTGTTGGTGACGGATTGGCTGAAGTTGGCGGACACCGAGCAGCCTGTGGAGGCGCTTGTGAAGGGGGACGCCCGGTCGCAGGCGATCGCGGCCGCCTCGGTGATCGCGAAGGTGACGCGAGACCGCTGGATGCGCCAACTCGATGCGGAGTATCCCGTTTACGGCTTCGCGGGCCACAAGGGGTATGGGGTCGCCGCGCACCTGGCAGCGCTGCGTGAGCACGGTTCGTCGACGCTCCACCGGCATTCGTTTCGTGGCGTGGACTGGTTCGAGAGCGAATATCGGATTTCGGCGACGCTGGAGGATCTGCTTGGCGAGATCCGCAAGGGGGGTCTGAAAGGGCGCGTGCCCGAAGAGGTGTGGTTGGAGCGGGGGTACCTCCTGCCGGAGTGCGAGTTTGAGACGCTGTGCGGGGCGATACGGAATGACGAATGATGAATGATGAATGACAAATTACGAATGACGAATGGTGAATGTCGAGAGTCTTGCGATATCGGTTCCTTGGCCGGTTCTATCAAAGCGTGGGATGGACGGACACGGACAAGCACGGACGAACACGGACGGAATGGTGAGGGAGTATGGTATTTTGCAGGACCCTTGTCATTCATCATTCTGCATTTGTCATTCATCGTTCGTCATCCGTCGTTCATCATTCCGCATTCCTCGTGCTTGCATCTTCCATTCGGAAACTGGTATACAGAGGAGTCCCTCGGCGCGGGGGATGCGTGGGTTGATGGGCCGAGGCCCATCCTACGGGATTTCTTCGGCGCGGGGGATGCCGGGCTTGATGGGCTGAGGCCCATCCTACGGGATTTCTTCGGCTCCCGGGCAAAGGGTGCCCGGCAATTCTTGCGGCCCAAGGAGAGGAAGTGCCAGCTATTTCGAGTTTCCATCGCCCTATCCGGAAACAGCTTTTGCGGTTCTTGAGGGGGCCGCAGAAACGGCTTTTGCGGTTCTTGAGGGGGCCGCAGAAACGGCTTTTGCGGTTCTCGAGGGGGCCGCAGAAACAGCTTTTGCGCTTCTTGAGGGGGCCGCAGGAACGGCTTTTGCGGTTCTCGAGGGGGACGCAGAAACGGCTTTTGCGGTACTTGAAGGGGCCGCAGAAACGGCTCTTGCCGTTCTTGGGGGGGACGCAGTTCCTCGTCGTGCTCGCCACGTTCCTGGTGCTCCCCGTGTTCCAGATATTCCCGGCATTCGTTGCCGCGCAGGATCAGGTTCTGCGCGTGACTCTGCCCAGCGGGGCCGAGCAGACCTGTCCCGTCGAGGGCGTCGGACTGGGACTCTACATTTCCAGACCCCGTCTTGACGACGTGCTTCGGGCGGTTGATCCGAAGGTTGAGGCCACCTGGGATGCCTCCAGCGGGATTTACCACGTCAAGATGGGCGGGCGGGATTTCTCGCTCTTTCGCGACAGGAGTATTCTTCTCTATAACCAGGCGATCATTGAGACGGGGGCGAGCTTGAAGGTTGCGCGCGGCCAGGTCTTTATCCCCCTGGGTTCGGTGGACCAGATTCTGCGGCGGCTGGATGGGGTCCAGTCGAATGCCGGGACGCTGCTGGAGTCTTTACCGGGTGGCCCAGTCCCCACGCCCGCCTCCGGCCCAGGCGGGTCTTCCGAGACGCCGGGTGAACTCCGAGCGGTGGACATCTCGGGCCTCGTGGAGAGTCTGCGCCCCACGGGCGGTGAATCGGCGCTGACCAAAACCCAGTTTGAGCAGGATATTCGGCAGGCCGCACAAAGACTGCTTGCCCGGAAGACCATCCTGATAGACCCCCAGGCCTCACCCGCCCCGAGCGGGGCGTTCCCCAGGCCGGGGGAAGATCCCGGGCCGGACCTGACGTTCCGCGTGGCGAAACGCTGCCAGGAAATCCTGTCGGCCAATACCTCTCTGCGGATTGAGCTGACGCGGGATAGCCCCTCCGCCGCGCCTTTGCTCAAAGAGCGGCTGCAGAAAGTCAATACCTCCGGGGCAAAGGCGCTCATCTGCCTGCGAATGGACGAGTCCACTTTCCCAGCCAATGCGGGGTATCGGCTCTTTACTGTCCATGAGGCGGTGGATCCCGAGGGACGGCGGTATCACGCCGGGACCGGCAAGCCGGATCAGTTGCCGCCGCAGGTCCAGTATCTGCCGTTTGAGAACGTCAGTTTGGTCCTGGCGCGTCTGTTGGACTCGGAGATGATACGCGGGGGCCTGGTGCCGGCGAGGGACCGTTCGAGGCTTGCGCCGTATTACCTCCTTAAGCGGGCCGCCATGCCGTCCGCGTCGGTCTGCCTGGGATACTGGAGCAATCCAGGCGATCTGGCCCGGCTTCGCGATGAGAGCTACGTGGACTCGGCCGCCAAGAGCCTGGCCCAGGGACTGATCCTGTTCGACCGGTTTCTCGAGGAGATCGGGCTGGAGGTCTCGCCATGATCCCCGGTTCCAAGATGACCGCTCCCGAACCGGCGACGCAGGCCGCCGGGCCGCCCCGCGGTTCCCACACCGGTCTTGCGATCGTGCTTTTCTTCATGGGGGCGTTGGTTTTCTCCGGGACGATGCTCCTTCTCGGCGCGTGGTTGCGCGGGCCCGCCGGTTCGGGGTCAAACGACTCGGATTTGCCGCCTGCTTTGGCAAGCGGCGCCCCGGGCGGGGCGGGGGGTGGCCCGATCCAGGCGGCGAGGGCGGCGGCCCGGCGTGATGAGTTCCGCATCTTCTTCACGTCCGACGGACTCAAGCTCGACCCGCAGATCCGGCGGTCCGAAGGGAGGACGATATCCGAACCGCACCAACGGCTTCGCTTTGTGTTGCATGAGTTGCTGCTGGGGCCGCCCGGCGATGCGTTGCACTCGCCAGTTCCGGCCAACACGGATCTGCGGGGCGCATTTATCCTCAAGGACACCGCGGTGGTGGATCTGTCGGGGGAGATTGTCAAGCATCCGCAGGGCGGGCCGATGGCGGAGCTGCTGTGCGCCTATGCCATTGTAAACACGGTTGTCGAGAACATGGAAGGCATCGCCGAGGTCCGCATCCTGATTGACGGAGAGAGTGTGCCCGTGCTGTGGGACCAGGTGGATCTGAGCGGTCCTCTTGCGGAGGACGTATCGCTGGTGCGATAATCCGCGACTTGAGAGAGCCGCAACTCAACACGGGAAGGCAGTGGACTGTAGGCTGTAGGCCGTAGACTGTACGCTGCAGGCCGTAGGAAAACATTAGAAAGAAACCGATTGAGAGATCCGCAACTCAGGAAGGGAGAGAGACGTCATGCCGTGCCCGCCCATCCACAAGGTTCCGTCCGAGAAGGTTTCGTCCGCCTCGTCCTCGCGGAAAAAGCCCGTTCAGCTCACCCTGGGACATAGCCCCGACGCGGACGACGCTTTCATGTTCTGCGCCCTGGCCCAGCGCACGGTGCCGGCGGAGGGGATCGAGTTCGAGCATCTTCTCCAGGACGTCGAGACGCTGAACCGCCGGGCGGAGCGCTCCGAACTGGATATTACGGCGCTGTCGGCCCACGCTTACGCCTTTCTCACCGACCGCTATCTGCTGCTGAACAGCGGCGCGAGCATGGGCCGGGGCTATGGCCCGATTGTGGTTTCCAAGACGAAAATCACGGCCCGGGATCTGCCGAGCGTCCGCGTCGCCGTTCCAGGGGAGCGGACCTCCGCCTTCCTCGCGCTACGGCTGTTCTCCAAGAAGATCTCCCACGTCGTGGTGCCTTTTGACAAGATCATGGACGCGGTGGAGCAAGGCAAAGCGGACGCGGGGCTGGTCATTCACGAGGGGCAGCTCACCTACATGGACCAGGGTCTGCACCTGGTGCTTGACCTGGGGACCTGGTGGTTCCAGGAGACGGACGGATTGCCTTTGCCCCTTGGCGTGAACGCGATCCGGCGCGGACTGCCGGTGGAAGTGCAGAAGCGGGTGGACCGCGTGCTGAAGCGTTCGATCCGTTGGGGAATCGAACACCGGGGACAGGCTCTTCGCTACGCGGCGAAGTGGGGACGCGGGATAGACGCCTCCCGGATGAGCCGCTTTGTGAACCTCTATGTGAACAATTACACGCTGCGCTATGGAAAAGAGGGGAAGAAGGCGCTACGGGTCTTCTTTGAGACAGCGGCGAAGGCGGGCTTGATACCGGCGAGCGCCAAGCCGGAGTATGTGTGACCAGCGAAATGCCGAGGGATGAATGCAGAATGATGAATGATGAATGAAGAATGTAGGATGATGGATGCAGGATGAAGAATGTGGAATGATGAATGCAAAATGATGAATGATGAACAGTGGTACGAATATGCATTCAAAGAGACACATACTGTCCGCTTGAGATGGGAAAGCGGCAGCCAGAGAGATTCTTCTATGGATAAAGTGCATCAGCGAATAACCTCCTTGGGAGCCGTTTTCCCCGTTCATCATTCTGCATTCATCATTCATCATTCCCCGTTCATCATTCGTCCTTGAGAGGGAATTCGGCATGACCGAGACTTTGGCCATCTTCGGAGGTTCTTTCGACCCGCCCCACGCGGGCCACGTCCTGGCCGCGCACTACGTCCTGCTGACCGCTCCGGTGTCCCGTGTGCTGGTGGTGCCGTGTGCCGAGCACCCCTTCGGAAAGAAGCACGCTCCTTTCGAACACCGCCTGGCCATGTGCCGCATCGCCTTCGCCAACCTGGGCGGATTGGTCGAGGTTCTCGATATCGAGGGACGGCGGCAGGGCCCCAGCTACACCGTTGACACCGTGCGCGAGCTGGCGCGCATGTATCCTTCGGCCCGGCTGGAACTCGTGGTGGGTTCGGACATCCCGGCGGAGATGGAGACGTGGAAGGACATCGAGGCGCTGCGCGGGATGGTGACTGTGCGCGTTCTTCCCCGGCTGGAAGAGAACTCCGCCGCGGAGGAAAGCGCTCAGGCGGTTCCGTATTATCTGCCGCGTGTCAGCAGCAGCGTGATCCGCGGGATGGCGCGCGAGGGCGGCGATCTCAGCGCGCGGGTCCCGCGGGGGGTGCTGGCTTACATCCGAGACCACGGCCTCTATCGAGAAGATAGTGCTGAGTGCTGAGTGCTGAGGACTGAGAAGAAAGTGCTGAGTGCTGAGTGCTGAGTGCTGAGAAGAGAGTGCTGAGGACTGAGTGCTGAGGACTGAGGACGGAGGAGTGAGTGCTGAGTGCTGAGTGCTGAGAAGAGAGTGCTGAGGACTGAGAGAATGGCTCCGCGATTCTGAATCCCCAATCCGCAATCCCCGATCCGCAATCCGCAATCCCCAATCCGCAATCCCCGATCCGCAATCCGCAATCCCCAATCCGCAATCCCCAATCCGCAATCCCCGATCCGCAATCCGCAATCCCCGATCCGCAATCCGCAATCCCCAATCCGCAATCCCCAATCCGCAATCCTCAGTCCCGAACCAGGTCCAGGAGTTCCGGGAACCGGGCGATCACCGCTTCGGCGCCCATTTCCCGGAGGCGCGCGGCGGTGTTGACCCCATACGACACGCCCACCAGCCGCACGCCCGCGTTCCGCGCCATCTGCACGTCGGCCTCGCCGTCGCCCACAATCAGGACCTCGTCGCGGCAAATGCCATACTTATCCATCAGGCGCAGGATCTCGCCAGGATCGGGTTTTCTGGGTCTGGGCGGGGCCTCTCCCTGGACTGAGTCGAAGCACTCGAAAAGCCCCAATTGGCGAAGGACCTTCTCGGTGATCTCGTGGAGTTTGTTGGACAGCACCGCGAGCCGCGCGCCTTTAAGGCGGAGGCCCTCAAGTGTTTCTTTAACTCCCGGGTAGGCCCGCGCGTGGACGCACGGGTGCGTTTTGTAGTAGTCCCGCCACCCCTCGAAAGCACGGGTGATCTCTTGTTCCGTGGCGTCTTCGCCCAGGCATTTGGCCATCAAGTTCCGTCCCCCGCCCCCGACGCGGCTCATGATGAGGCTGAGGTCCTGGGGCGGCCTTCCCACCAGGCCCAGGCCGTGGTTCGCGGCCGCGGCGATATCCTCGAACGTGTCCACCAGGGTGCCGTCCAGGTCGAAAACAATCAGACGAACGGCCCGGAAACGGGCTTTCCGGGCGCGGGGGGAAGCTGGTTGGCGAGACTTCTTCCTGTCCACGGGAGTTTCTTCTCCTCGATCGTTGTCCGCGCGCTTTCCATGGGGCGTGCTCTGGGCGTTTTCCGCGCGCTTTCCGCAGGTCGCGTCTTCTGGACATTCTTCCCGCGCTTTTCACGGGGCACGTCCTCTGCGCGTTTTCCGCGCGCTTTCCGCAGGTCGCGTCTTCTGGACATTCTTCCCGCGCTTTTCACGGGGCGTGCTCTGGGCGTTTTCCGCGCGCTTTCCACGGGGCGTGCTCTGGGCGTTTTCCCCGGCCAGTCCCGGTGTTCTTTGTACCCATCCGCCCGACGGGAAGCAAGGTTTTCCGAAGGGACGTTGGGGCTTGATGCCTTGACTTGATGCGCTGATTTCAGATACAGGGGGCCTTCCGACTCCGAGAGATACGCCCATCTGCGGGAAAAACGGCAAAAAAACCCTTGAACCCACTGGCCAACCGCTGTAGTATTCCAGGCTCTGCGGGCTACGTGGGCCGTTTTGAGCCATGAGCCCCTTTCCTGCTCCGGCGTAGCGCAATCGGTAGCGCGACGGACTGTTAATCCGCAGGTTGCAGGTTCGAGTCCTGCCGCCGGAGCCAACCCCGAAACGAACCAAGCCCAAGGAAACGAGCGCTCCGTGCCGTTCCTTGGGCTTTCCTTTTGCTGCATGATTATTGTGCACTTCCGCTACCTTAGCCTTACGCTATGCTTACGACCGGGCTGCCCTGGTTGCGGAAAAGTTGCGATCTCTCCGAGGCGAACCGGTCGCAGACAAGGGGACATGGGCAGATGTACTGCCGTCGCTGAGTTCATCGAGGTCTACACCAACGCGTGGCTCGTGGAGAAAGACGGAGACCTGAGCGCTGGCACGCACGCGCGGCTTTCGAGTCACCAGGCCGGACCGCGTGAGGTCGCGTGACCAGCGCGTTTGGTGTCGCCCAAGCCGGATGGCCTGGGTTATGATACTCGGGCGGGGCGAACAAGAGGCGCGCTCTCCCGGCGGGCAACTCGCCAAGGAATAACCCGGCGGGACTCACCGAAACGACAACCCGCGAAAATCAGGTGACACACAACTTATATTGACACAAGAGCGCATCCGGAGTATGCCTATGCTCATGGCCAAAAATCAGGTGACA
>Ga0315274_10017101_pt1 | contig 10236 bp, 5 predicted proteins | sample YL17G02_20_MG_FD_203700 | JGI IMG/M metagenome (GOLD analysis project Ga0315274, IMG submission 203700) | Sediment microbial communities from Yellowstone Lake, YNP, Wyoming, USA - YL17G02_20 | ecosystem: Environmental > Aquatic > Freshwater > Lake > Sediment | place: USA: Wyoming | collected... | reverse complement strand
TGGTCCAGGATGTATTGTTGCAGCTTATCCAGCTGTGCTTTAATGTCTGCCTGCTTCATTCCACCTACGAGTTTGCCATCCTCGCCTGACCAGATCCGCTGATAGGTATTGTTCCATTCGTTCCAGATGTTAGCGCCGTTCTTAGTCCATGACGGTACCGGCTTGGCGTTCCCAAGCAGCTCTTTCATCGTGACCCGCACCATCTTCTTGGCGGTATCGGTCTTGTAGGCATCCAGCCTGTCGTAGGTCTCCCACTGATCCAGGAGCGATTTAAGGGCAGGAATCCAGATGCCGGCTTTTTCGGCTAAGAAGGCCTGGGCTTCCACCTGGGTCCAGACTTCCTCGACATGGGTGATGGCCAGATCGGGGTTCTTGCCGCCCTTAAGCGGCGAGATGATCGTATTGCCGATCACGATATTGCCCGGCTGGCCTCCCGGCGGCATCGGCAGGGAGACTGCGACCGCGTTGGTGCCCATCTCGCCGACCGAGGTAAAGTCGTTGGACCAGCCCAGCTTGTAGGCAATGACGCCGTCGCCAAACAGCTTGCCAGAGCCAGCCTCTGATTCGGCTTGCAAGACCAGGTTCTTGGTCGAGGTCCACATGAGCTGGTTGTGATAGAGCCAGGTCTCGACCGCTTTATCGCTGTTAGCGGTGGGGTGACCATTGTCATCGTCCAATTGTGCGCCGTTCTGGTTGAACCAGGGCAAGATACGCATGGCGGTGCCGTAGGTTGGAGCGGGGCCGTAGCAGTAGTAACCATTGTTGCCCCACTTGGCTGTGTAGTTCTTCTTCGAGACGGCCTGAGCATCAGCCAGGAGTTCATCCCAGGTGGTGGGGAATTTATCCGTCGGAAGGCCGGCCTTTGCTACGACATCCAGGTTGATTGCCAGGGCATTGGTGCCAGACGACTCCGGCAGACCATAGGCTTTCCCTTCGACGATGCAGCCCGTGATCGGGCCTTTGGGGAAGAGGGCTGCGGACGCATCCGAAACTGGGCTGTAGACGCCCAGCCGGACGAACTCGGTGACATAAGCTTCACCCAGGGAGGTGTCGGGGATATTCCCAGCTGCGATCGCCAGGAGTTGGTTCATGCGTAGCTCAGCATCCCAGCTATGCCCGGTAATCTTCAGAGATACACCAGGATGCTTCTCCAGCCATGGCAGGTAAGCTGCGCGTGCCAGACCGCCCCAGTTCCATTCCTTGGCGAACACCGGGTCTTTGGGATCGTTTGTCCATTTTGCAGTGGTTAGATCGGGGATATCCGTGTTCCACCAGATGTCGAGGACAGCGGGTTCTGGGACTTTGGTGGGCAGCGGAGTGGCTGTGACTACCTGTTGGACAATCTGGGTCTCTTTGACGACCGAGGTCTGCTCAACGAGCTGGGTCTCTTTGACAATCTTTTCGACTACCTGGGTCTTGACCACCTCGACCGTCTGAGGTGCGCAGGCAGCTAATACGGAAGCACCTGCGGTTACCCCGAATGCTTTAATAAAATCACGTCTTGATATTGGCTTCTTTTCCATTTTTCTATTCTCCTCGTAGATTACATTGTTTAATGAAAAGTAGAAGTCTCTTATGGTATTTGGAATAGATGATAGAATGGCTTATCTCTTCCTGTCTGACCTCCTTTGTTAAAGAACATATAAGGTAGATATTGATTTATATTTAGTTTCCCCCTGATTTCCTCATGCGTTCGTTCCTGGACATAGATGATATTCCATTCTCCAACCCATGGGGATGAAGGTTTGCAGGATGTTCCTATCATGGTAACGCTTCCGTTAAACCCACACTCATAATATATTAATTACCAGCATCTGTCAATAGTATTTTAATTACTAAGACGGCCCCTTAATATCCATCGACAACCGGCCATAAATTCGGTAAAATCAGGCCGCATCAGCCTTAGTAAAATATCCTATTGATGAAGGAATAAAACATGAGGTATAAATCCCTCCCCGGCGTCCCTCCTACCGGGAAAGAAAATATCTTACCCAAACCGCGGAAGCCTGCGGTTGTCTTTCAACCCAAGACTTATAAGTATCTAAAACGGGGGACTGACCAGATTGTGGAAGCTATCCGACCCACTTTGGGGCCTCTACCTCGTATTGTAGCTATTGAGAAGTTCAGGGGAAAAGAAAAACCCGAATTCTTCGATGACGGAGCCACGATCGCAAGACGGATTGTCCAGATCAAACCGCGGGGTTGTGACGTTGGCGCAATGCTTATCAGGCACGCCCTGTGGGAAATGCACCTGGAGGTCGGCGACGGCTCGACGACAATGGGAGTCATGTATCAGGTGATTTTGAGTGAAGCCATTCGTTCTGTCACTGAGTTTGGCTGCAATGCCATGCTACTGCGCTTGGGCCTCGAGAAAGGTTTAAAAGCTGTCCTTGACACCCTACATCAGGAAGCTATACCGCTCATGGGAAAAGGTAATATTGCGAATATTGCTCGGGGGATGTGTCAGGGGGATATCGAGATGGCCGACATTATGGGGGAAATATTTGATATCGTTGGACCTGAAGGCATGATCGTGGTAGAAGGCTGGAATAAGTGGGGGCTTGAAAGAGAATACATAGAGGGAACTTATTGGAATCTGAGCGGATGGTTTTCGCGCTTGTTTGTAACCGACCATGCCTATAAAAGGACAATTTTCGAAGATGCTGCTCTCTTGATCAGCGATCTTGCGATTAAGGATCCTGGTCAACTGGTCCCTGTCCTGGAAAAATGCGTCAAAGCCGGGGTTAAAAGACTGGTGATCATTGCCAAGGAGGTTTCTGATAGTGTTGTCGGGTTACTATATAATAACATCCAGGCGAAAACGATCGAAACTATGGCGGTCAGGACTCCGAGAATCCTGGAGATGGATCGCGTTGCAGTCATGGAAGATATTGCTGTCCTGACGGGTGGAAGGATTTTTTATGCAGCGGCGAACCACAACCTGGAGGACTTCCAGGTCGAGGATTTAGGACACGCGCGCAGGGCGTGGGCTACCGAGAGCCAATTCGGCATTTATGGCGGTAAGGGTGATCTGCGCATCATTCGACAACATATAGCCACCGTTCAGGGAATACTCAAGAACGTAGACAAGAAAGAGGAGTTTGAAAAAAGGGAGATGCAGAAACGCCTTGGGCGCTTGCTGGGTGGTACTGCTATCCTTCGTGTTGGTGCACTGACCGATACCGAGAGAGAGGTTCGTAAAGAAGTGGCGGAGCGGGCAGTTACCGGTTTGAGGACCGCCATTCGAGGTGGAGTAGTCCCTGGGGGTGGGGTTGCCCTGTTAAACGCTCAATCGGCTCTGACGGGGTTACCCTCGCAACATGAAGATGAAACCCGTGCTTACAAAATCCTGGCACGTGCGTTGGAAGAACCCCTGCGTACTATCGCGAAAAATGCAGGTTATTCGCCTGATGTCATCATCGATAAGGTCAAATCCTCCCCGAAAGGGTGTGGCTTCGATGCACAAAATGGGAAGATTGTCGATATGAAACAAAGTGGCATTCTAGATTCGACCATTGTGTTGGAAAAAGCACTCGAGGTCGCGGTCAGTGGTGCTGCAATAGCACTGACGACGGACGTCATCATCCACCATAAAAAACCCATGGAAACCGTCGAGCCATAAGGTTGGACGAGCATTGTGAGCCATGTGACATAAAAGAAGATAATCGTATCTAAAAACCTATGAGTAAAAAGCATATTCGTTCTTCTCAGCAATGGACAATAATTGGTGGACCCCAAGCTGGTACTATTACCGCCCTGGTAATCGGACAGGATGACGGATATACGTTGTTTATCGGAACGAATGTCGGTTTATTTCGTTCGATGGGGTTTGATGGAAAATGGGTCCAGGGATGGGAAAGGCTTTCCACTGCGCCAGTTGGAATCATGTGCCTGGCAGTTTCTCCTGATTATTCAGCAGATCATACGATGATCGCCGGGACCAGTTCAGGTATTTTTCTAACAAACGATTCAGGGAATACCTGGCAGGCAGCTCAGATACCAATGTCAAGTTCCATGATCCTTACCATTTGTTTTTCCCCAAACTATCTATCGGATGGCATCATCATGGCTGGGACAATGGAGGACGGGATATTTTATTCGGATACCCGGGGAGAAAGGTGGGTGAGCAAGAGTTTTGGTCTTCTCGATCCTACGGTGTATTCTCTGGCTATCTCCCCGACTTTGGCTCGCGACGAAACGATGTACGCTGGCACAGACACTGCGATTTATTATAGCTATAATAACGCCCGCGCTTGGAGACAGTTAAATATTCCGGAGGGTGCAGCTCCAGTATTAAGTCTGGCTATCTCTCAAAATAAATCAAGTGATCATACACTTTATGTTGGCACAGAGAAACAAGGTCTGTATCGAACAGATAATCAAGGTCAAAGCTGGAAAAAGTTGGATCTTCCAGCAGCGTGCGTCAATTCATTAACGATTTCTCAAAAAGGTAATACATTGTTGGCAGCTACGGAAGCAGGGATTTACCGGTCACAAGATAAGGGTCATACATGGGAATACCTGATCAACCTGCCTGGGGTAATCAGCATGGTTATGAAAGACGAGATTGTCATGGCGGGATTGGTTGACCAGGGTGTTTGGATGACAACGGATCTGGTCGATTGGAAGCCTATTTCCAATCTTTCCGCCAGGTCTTTACTGGGTCTGGTTCTTTCCTCTCAATTTAATACAGATCACATCGCTTATATGTATGGCTTTCAGGAGGGTATCTGGAGGACAGAAGATGGTGGCTATACCTGGAACAATCTAGAATCTTTACCCAGCCTCGATATCCAGGCTGTAGTTTTATCGCCTGAATTCCCCGATAACCGAACAATTGTAGCCACCTCTTTATATGGAGTTTTACTCAGCGAAGATTCCGGTGATAGCTGGCAGTTTTTAGTTGAAGGACCCGCGGAATTGGCATCCTTCTCTCCAAATGGGGAGGTGTTAACCATCAGCTTCCCGGGAGAAGGGATTAGGGTGTCTAATGACCTGGGGAAAACCTGGCAAAACGTGCCAGGACCATGGGATACAGGCGGAAGAATATTAGCACTGTCTGTAACTAATATGCATCATTATTATGTGGCACTCCTGGAAGGTGTGGGTGAGACCGTGAGTATTTGGCAAGGAAAACCGGGTCAGTTCGAAAAAGTCCTCAACCAATCCGTCAGCGGTAATCCTGTGGTATCTTTATGGATACCTGGACCTGTTGCAGATCGACCCTGGTATGCAAGTCTGGGTAATAAGGTATGGAAGTTCAGTTCCCGAAGAGGAGGGTCATCCGTTCAATCCAGTATTTTCTCAGATACATTACAGAAAGAGAATATATTAGCTTTGAATGGGATCCGGGACCAAACGGGTCAGATACTATTTGCCTGTACTGGCCAACATATCTACAAATCATTGGATGAAAAATCATGGACAATGGTTCATGACTTTGGAAATGAGCGTGCAATTTCCCTCGCATTGTCTCCCTCTTACTTAGAAGATAAAACCGCCTATGCATTGCTCTTAGGTGGGTCTTTCAGCCAGGGTGTTATTCGATAACAATGAGCTCAAAGGATCAGGAGATTTAAATGTTGGACTTTTCACAAGTGCATACTTATCCTCTGGCAGAACGTCGCAATCTGGTGCATCTAGCCGACCTAATTGCACCGGAAGACCCTGTTCCATCGTACGATAGTCCTGAATTAGAGCAAATCGCCGCGCGGGTCATCGCTGCCCGGCGAGCAGGCAGTCCTGTGATCTGGATGATGGGAGCTCACGTTATTAAATCCGGTCTGTCGTTATTGCTGATCGATATGCTGCGAAGAGGCATCATCACTCACATTGCTGGAAATGGAGCGACCTCAATCCATGACTTTGAGCTGGCTCTTATCGGTGCAACGAGCGAGGATGTAGCTACTGGCATAGAAGACGGCACCTTTGGTATGGCTGAGGAAACGGGTGCTTTAATGAATCGTGCGATCCGCGAAGGCGCTCGGGATGGTTTAGGATATGGCGCAGCCATCGGACGTTTTATTAACGATAATCCCAATCTGTTCCCACATCGTGAAGTGAGTGTACTATACAATGCATACACCCTCGGCGTGCCAGCCACTATCCATGTGACCATTGGTACCGACATCATCCACCAGCATCCTACCGCTGACTTTGGAGCCATTGGGGTTGCAAGTGGGTTGGATTTTCGACTGTTCGTGGGTTCGGTGAGTAAGTTGGAAGGGGGTGTATTTCTAAACTTTGGCTCAGCCGTGACTGGGCCTGAGGTTTTTCTAAAGGCATTAACCATTGCTCGCAACTTAGGCTATAAAGTTGCGCACATTACTACGGCAAATTTTGATCTACGTCCCCTGGTAGACTACCATAAACCGGTATCTGCTGAAGAACCAGACTACTATTATCGGCCGAGGAAAAATATAATAAACCGACCAACTTCGCTGGGTGGACAGGGCTATCATGTCACAGGAGACCACCGGGTGACGATTCCAAATTTCTATCACCGGGTTGTGGAAGAACTGGGATAAGTTATTGTTGACAAAACTTAGTTTGATTGATAATCTGTCAGAAGAGCGGCTTAAGGAAATCCTGTGTCATTGTAGCTCTCAGAAGGTGGGAGTGATTGGCGACCTGGCACTTGATGCCTATTGGCATGCCGATATGACCCGTTCTCTCCTTTCCCGCGAGACACCTCTCTTCCCGCGTCCTGTTGTTCAGGAAGTCTATGCTCCGGGTGCGGGTGCTAATGTGGCCCAAAACCTGAAAATGTTGGGAGTGGATAGCGTTTTGGTCTTCTCCGTTATCGGAGATGATTGGCGTGGAGAGATCTTGAAGAAAGAGATGGTCAATCGCAATATAAACATTGAACGAATCCTGGTCTCACCCCAACGTACCACCACCACATATGTCAAGCCAATCCTCATGGGTTTCAACTCACAGCAAGAGGATGCCCGTATAGATTTCGAAAACACTGAACTGCTCTCTTCAATTATGGAAGAGAGGTTGTTAGACCTGGTGACACAGCAACTCCCCGGTTTGGATGCCTTGATTATCGTCGACCAACTCGATATGAACGGCATTATTACAGAGCGGGTAAGAGAATCGCTGAATAATCTGGCTGCTAACTACTCCGATAAGTACATTGCTGTCGACTCGCGCCAGCATATTGGACTCTTTCGCAATATTATCCTGAAACCTAATATGCTCGAGGCGCTGGCTTCTATTTACTCGGACTATGATCTCCATACTCTTAATCGAGAAGAATTGTTGGAAACCGGTAAAAACCTAAGCCAGCAAAGCAATCGTCCAGTTTTTATTACCTTGGGTGATGAGGGCGTTCTTATCTGCGATAAGGATGCACATAGATATTTACCTTCCGCTCCAGTTACCCCGCCACTCGACCCGGTCGGTGCCGGCGATACATTCCTGGCTGCATTGACTGTTGCATTAGCCTCAGGAGCAACGCCTTGGGAGGCTGGTACCTTCGCCAACCTGGCCGCCGCGATCACGGTTGAAAAATTAAACCAAACAGGGACAGCTTCGCCGCAGGAGATCCTTGAACGCTTCGGTACGACACAGGCGAGGGAAAAGCAAAATGAGGCAGGAGCATAGCTTTACAGCCGGTGATTTGTCACCACTCCCATGGCTTGAGGTCGTCAATCCCAGTATCCGTCTGAGATGTGTCCGTCATGCACTGTTTGATTTCGATGGGACGGTTTCAGTCATCCGGCGAGGATGGGAAAACATCATGATCCCTATGATGATAGAGATGATCTGTGATGAACACGCCTCTACGCCGGATATAGAGGGGGAGGTTGCTGAGTACGTCGATCGATCGACGGGAATATTAACGATAAAGCAGATGGATTGGTTGGAAGAGGCAGTATACCGATTCGGTCTGGCGCGATCGGTGAAAACAGCCAGAGAGTACAAGCGAATCTACAACGAACGGTTATTAAACCCAGTGCATCGTCGGGTGAGCCAGATAGATGGTACTCTCACATCTCGCGATCAGTTTATGGTTGAGGGAGCTCGGGCTTTCTTACAAGGGCTTTACGACAACGGGGTAACGCTTTATCTGGTCAGCGGTACTGACAATCCCTACGTTTTAGAGGAAGCCGAAGTGTTGGGGATAACCCAATATTTCGGCATGCGTATCTATGGCGCCTTGGATGATACGGAAGCTAACACCAAAGAGAAAATTATCCAGCGTATTCTAGAGAATCATCATTTGCGAGGTGAGGAGCTTTTAGTCGTCGGTGATGGTCCCGTAGAAATCCATAACGCCAAAGACAGGGATGCTGTGACCTTGGGCGTTGCGGTTGATGAGGACAAGCGGTGTAGCCTTAACCCCCGCAAGCGTCTGCGCTTGCTGGCTGCTGGCGTCGATCTCATCGTGACGGATTTCCTTCACCACCAAGAACTCCTGGAGTATCTCGTTTCCAGTAGGGATAGGTGATGTAGTTATAATCACTAATTTGATATGACCACCTTGCACTTCTGTTAAGACATATTCGCTAACAAGCCCATATAATCTTATTGAAAATTGTACGATCTCCGGGTCAAAGGAACCCGTTTATATCCAGAGGGGGGTTTTTCGCCTGGATCACTGTTAGACCATTGGAGATATAAGTCGAAATCATAAAAACCCCTCTGGATGGTTGGTCAGAGGGGTTTTATTTTTACAAAACCTGACATTTGTAGCGAGGTGATAGGAGGGATTTAAACAGATGATGTTCCCGCTGTTTTTCATAGGTTTATCGCTGTTATTTGTAGCAATGATCCTGGCTTTCAATGTTGCATTGGCACGACCCATTCTTACAAATAGCGTCAGTTGGAACTGAGCTGAATGGTGCCGGAGCTTACCAGAATGGATATCTTAACATATACGCAGGTGAAAATATATGAATAAAATGTACAAACTTCTCAAGGTGTTGCTCGCGCTGATATTATTCATGGGCTTGTCCGGCACGGCTGCTTTACCAAACCATACTGGACAGGTCCGAATACATCCCTCGCTGGCTCAGATAGCCGCCAAGACACCCGACCAGATGGTGGCGGTGATCGTGCAGAAAGCAGACCATTCCGACCGGGCTGAAAAGCTGGTGCAAAAGCTGGGCGGACAGGTGACCAAGGACCTGCACATCATCAATGCCTTCGCAGGAGAGCTCACTGCGAAAGCCGTATTTGAATTATCGCGTGACCTGGCTGTGCGTTGGATCTCGCCCGATGCAACTGTCACTCAAAGTAGTGAGCCGATTGATACCACCAACCTTAAAAGCGTCTTTATTTCAACTGTTGGCGCGGATCAGGTATGGAATGAGGGACCTGCATATCTCCAGGGTGAAGGGGTCACCGTCGCTGTGGTGGACAGCGGGGAATGCCTGTTTTGCCAGGACCTGAGAACTCCAGATTATCAGCCCCGCTATCTGGCGCAAGTATCGGTCTTGTCTGGTCCCGGCAATTCCAACCCGACAGACTATTATGGCCACGGCACGCTGGTTGCGGGTGTGATGGGTGCTAATGGTACAGGCTCGAATAGACAGTGGATGGGTGTTGCGCCGGATATTAACCTGGTGAGCGTGAAAGTTAGTAACAATCAGGGCAGCGCACACGCTTCGGATGTAGTAAACGGTTTACAGTGGGTGCTTGACAATAAGTCTACTTATAATATCCGCGTCGTAAACCTTTCTCTTAATAGCGATACGATCGAATCTTATGACACCAGTCCCATTGACGCGGCAGTGGAGATCCTGTGGTTCAATCAGATCGTGGTAGTGGTAGCTGCTGGTAATAATGGTACCGCCGCACTATATCCGCCTGCTAACGATCCATTTGTGATCACCGTTGGTGCGGCAAATGATAAAGGCACACCAAACCTCGATGACGATGAAGTAGCCTCCTTTTCAGCCTACGGAGTGACCGAGAGTGGGTTCGCCAAGCCCGATCTCGTAGCGCCCGGGACAAATCTGATCAGCTTTGTATCTGGAGCTAAAAATACGATCTGGCGAACCTATGTGGATCACCGCACAGGCCAATCCAACAGTACTGAGAAATACATGCGTGTGTCCGGCACCTCGATGTCGGCGCCTGTAGTGAGTGGAGCAGTGGCGCTTTTATTACAAAACGAGCCAACGCTTACGCCCGATCAGGTTAAATATCGTTTGATGGAGACAGCCAACAAGAGTTGGCCGGGCTACGATGCAGTGAAAGCCGGTGCGGGTTACCTGGATGTCT
>Ga0315274_10017100_pt1 | contig 10236 bp, 4 predicted proteins | sample YL17G02_20_MG_FD_203700 | JGI IMG/M metagenome (GOLD analysis project Ga0315274, IMG submission 203700) | Sediment microbial communities from Yellowstone Lake, YNP, Wyoming, USA - YL17G02_20 | ecosystem: Environmental > Aquatic > Freshwater > Lake > Sediment | place: USA: Wyoming | collected... | reverse complement strand
TCTCGTGGGTGTCAAAGACGACGGCGGCGACGACGACGACGACGGCGGCGGCGGCGGCAAGGGCTCCCCCGCGCGCTTCCGCTTCCGCTCCCGCTCCCGCCTCTTCTTCTTCGCGGAGGAACTTTATCGACGGTCCCCCCGGCCTCCTGTCCCTCGATGCCGAGTCTCACGTGCTCTACCTGCCGGGGCTGCTCAAAGAAGAAGAAAAAGAAGCGAACGAGGGAGACACAACCCCGAAGACCCTGTTCCAGCGCCTGCGAGGAGAAGTCGAGTGGCTCCAGAGGGACGTCACGGTCTTCAACCGCACGACGCCACAGAGGAGGCTCGTGGCCTACCAGAGCTGCCACGAGGACCGGCTGCCGCCGTACACGTACTCGGGGCTCACGCTGGAGCCGCGACGGGCGACGCCTGCGGTGGCGGAGGTGCTTTCGAGGGTCGAGCGCGCCGCGGCCGAGCGCTGCGCGGTCTTCCCCGCTCCTCCGCGTCCTCGCCCCTCTGCCGCGTCCTCGCCCGCTCCCTCTTCCCCCCCCTGCTCCGACGGGAACGACGCGCCCCCCCCGCCGCGCCTCTTCAACAGCTGCCTGCTCAATCTCTACAGGGGAGGCGGCGACTGCATGGGCTGGCACGCGGACGATGAGGCGATCTACTCTCCCGCTCCTCCCCCTGCGCTCGCTCGGGGAGGAGGCGAGATCGCCATCGCCTCGGCCTCCTTCGGTGAGAGGAGGGACTTTTACCTGCGGCCAAAGCCCGCCGCGGCGGTGAAGAACGGGAGCAGGAGCGGCGGAGCAGCAGCGGCGGCGGGCGGCGGCGCACGGGCAGCGGCGCCGGAGGCCGCGGCGGCGCGCCGCGGAGACGCCCGGCAGCCCAGGGTGCGGTACTCGCTCGGAGAGGGCGACGTACTGTTCATGCTCGGGCAGACCCAGCGCCGCTTCCAGCACTCGGTCCCCGCCAGGGCGAACTCGAACGGGGAGCGGATCAACCTGACCTTCAGGTGGAACGTTCAGGTCGGAGGCGAGGCGCCGAGGGTGGGCGTGTCAACGATTTTCTCGAACTGAAATGAGACGAAAGAGAAAAAGGGGTCGATTACTTTTTTTTGTCGTTTGATTGCATCTCTCTTCTCTCTCGTTTCTCCCCCGGGGAGCTCCTCCCTCTCCGGCGCTTTCTCTTTCGCCGCCGCACGCTTAGAACTCTTATAGTTACTGATAGCCACGAGAGGCGAAGAGAGAGCGCGACCTCCTTGCTTCCTCCCTCTCTCTCTTTCTCTTTTCGGAGAGCTCAAACCGAATCTCGACGCTCGAAGAACAGCGAGCGCGGTCACCGGAGAAGAACCCGGAGAACAACCCGGAGGAGAATCCGGAGAACAACCCGGAGAACAACCCGGAGAAGAAGAAGAGGAAGGGGAGGAGGCGCCCCTTTACAAGATGGACGCCGACCGCCTGCGCCGGGCTATGGACCGGCTTGTCTACCTCCCGTCGCTGCGCGAGGGCAACGCCGCCGGGCCCTCGTCGGCCCTGGCCGCCATCGCCGCCGCGGCAGCAGTTTCGAGGGAGCGGCGGCAAGGAGGCGCGGGAACTGGTATTTCCGCCGCCCCTCTCCCTCCGCGCCCGTGGGACCGCAACGATTTCTACCGCCGCGCGGCGACCTTCAGGCCCTCAACGTGGTTCGCCAAGGACGCCGCGACCGCCGGCGCGCTGGTGGCCGCGGCCCGCGGCTGGTGCAACGTGGGCCTCGACCTGCTGCGGTGCGAGTTCTGCGGCGAGAAGCTGGCCGCGACGGTTGCGACGGCGGCGACGGCGGTGACGGCGACGGCGACGACGGGAGGAGCAGGCAACAATGGCGGCGAAGAGAGCGAAAAGAACTCGTTCGCCTCGCGCCTCGTCTCGTGCCACGCTGCGGCGTGCCCCTGGCGCACGGGCCCGGCCTGCGACCTCGACGCCCTCGCGCAGTTCCCGCCGCTGACGCGGAAAGCGGCAGAGTCGGACTTCAGGGCCAGGGAGGCCGCGGCGCTCGCGCTCGACGTGCTGCCGCCGCTCTCTCGCGCGAGCTACGAGCTCCCCGCGCGCGTCGCCCCGTCGAGGCTCGAGGCCCTGCTGCAGCTCGGTCCCAGGCCCGCGGGAGGAGAAGAAGAAGACGAAGAAGCAGAGGCAGGGGAGGCGCCGGAGCCGCCGGTGCTGCTGCTGCCGGCCGGCGACGCCCCCGAGGGCGGCGGAGGGGACGGGAGCAGAGGGAGCACCCCTTCCCCCGCCGCCGCCGTCGCGCGCCACGGCGGCACGCTCCACCTCCGCATGTGCCGCCTCGTCGCCCTCTTTGGCTGGAGCGCCGAGATCGTCGCCCCAGGCGTCGCCAAGGCGGCCGCGGACCGCGCGGCGGAGGCGGAGCGGAGGTGGATGAAGGCCGCCGTCGAGGAGGCGGAAAGGAAGAGGAAGAGGAAAGGAGTGGGAGGAGGGGGCGGCGGTGGCGGCTCGGAGGCCGACGGCACCGAGCTCCTCCCTCCGCTCTGGCCCCGCAGGCCCCTGCCCGCCCGCCCTCCGGCCTCCGCGATGCCCGCTGGCTCGGTGCGGGCCTGCGACGCGGCGCTGCGGTGCGAGGCCTGCGGGGCGACGGCGGGGCTGTGGTCGTTCGTGCCGAGCGAGCCCTGCGGGAGCGGCGGAGGAGGGGAGGGAGAGGAGAAGGGAGGAGGAGGAGAGGCGGCGGCGGCGGACAACGATTCGACCCCGCCCGCCGCCAAGCGAGCCAAGGGAGGAGCCGGCCCTTCTCCCTCCTCCGGCTGGTCCCCTTCGTCCTCCTCCCGGAAAGCAACAGCAGCAGCAGCAGCGACCGCCGCGACTCCGGGCCCCTCCCGGCCTCGGGAGCTCGACCTCGTCTCTCTCCACCGCGCCTGGTGCCCATTCGTCGACCCCTCCCCCCTCGACGAGGAGAGAGGCCGGCGCCCGCTCCGCCGCCGCGTCGGTTGGAGGTGGACACTCGCGGCGCTGATCCCTGCCGTGGCCGGGGACGACGAAGCAGGAGAGGGCGACGCGAGGCTGCTCCGCCTGGAGGAAGAGGAAGGCGGCGACGAGGGAGGAGAGGGAGGCGCCGGGAGGGCCGGCGCCGGCGCCCCGGCCGCCCCGGCCGCCGCGGCCGCCGCGGCCGCCGCTGCCGCCTCTCCGGCTTCCTCGGAGCGCGCCACGGACCGGCTCCGCGCCGTGCTCGCCCGCGCAGGGATCGTCTCCCCGGCGGCGGCGACAGTGCCTTTTTCTCCTCCTCCTCCTCCGTCGCACTCCTTTGTAAACTAGCGAGGAAAGACTAAAAAATATGGACTGGAAATTCTACAGATTGTTTTTAGAAGAAAAACTTCATTTTTTTTTGTCGTTCGTTCTAATTTCTAAAAAGCTTTCCTTCCCTCTCTCTCTCTCAACTTAAAATCTCAAACGGCTCTCCCGGCCTTGATCTTCCTGTCGTCGCCACCGAGAGCAGCAGCGGCATTCGCAAAAGCACCAGCAGCAGCAGAAGACGAAGACATCAAGGGCTTGAGCTCCATCTCTCTCTCGCCGCCGCCTCCTTCCTCCGCCGCTCCTCCTGCCGTCGCGCCCGGAGCAGCAGCAGCGGCGGCCTTCGCGCTCGCCACCTTCATCTCTTCGAACTTGGCCTTGTTGTACCAGCACACCCCGGCGAACGCCACCGAGTACCCGGCCAGGTTGAGCGGCGTGACGGGTGCGTGGAACAGCAGGGCAGACAACCCGATCAACATCCAGTCCTTGACGACGCCCGCCACGTTCATCGCGAGCGCCGAGGTCCTGCCGATGAGCAAGAAAACGGAGAGGTTGAGCGCGAACGCCAGCGAGGCGTTGGCGACCAGCGTCAGCGGGGAGACGCCCAGGCGCCACCAGGAAGAGAAGAGCGCGTGCGACGAGTCGAGGAGCGCGAACGGAGGAGGACTCGGGTCCCCCCCGAGCCCGGCGCCCCAGGCGGCGACCAGCGCCGAGCGCTCGAAGGCCAGCCAGGGGAGCGACAGGCAGAGCAGCGAGACGGGCGCGAGGTAGTACATCGTCGTGACCGGGTTGAGGGCGATCTTCGGGGGCTCGGGGCTGGAGGGTGAAGGGGGGGAGGCGCGGCTCCGGAGGAGGGCCGAGGGCTTGTGCTGCAGCAGGATCTGCACGAGGGCGAGCCGCGTCGACTCGGTCGCGACGGAGCCCAGCTGCAGCGCGACGCCCAGCAGCGACAGCGACACCTCCCCCGCGGACGCGGCCGCCACGCCCGCCGTCACGACCGCCATGTTCGCGGCCCTGCCCCGCGAGAAGGCCTCGGTCCCCAGAGCGCAGCCGACGCCGTAGACGGCGGCCGGCATCAGCGCCTTGAGCATCTGGATGAAAGACACGGAGAGGTGCAGGTAGGCCGCGTTGCCGAGCCAGAGCGTCCCGGCGAACAGGGCGCCGACGGGGGCGATCCTGCGGAGATAGGTGCGCGCGTCGAGGCCTTTCCGAGTAGTGGCGGTCGCGGAGCCGTCCGCCGAGACGCCCGCCGTCGTCGTGGTCGGGAGGTCGACGAGCGAGGTGCAGTGCACCAGGACGGACGAACAGGCCCAGGAGAACGCCATGTGGAACCCCGTGAGCGTGATCGGGAAGGGGAAGCCCGAGAAGGCCAGGATGTGCTTGTTGAAGAGGATGACGGCGGCCGAGAGCGAGATCCAGAGCGAGGCCGCCGCGGCGTTTTGGAGGGCGGCGGCGAGGGCGGACGGCGTCGGCGGAGAGGCCGAGGAGGAGGCCGGGGCCGAGGGAGGCCGAGGGGGAGAGCTCGTCCTTTCGCCCTTGCTGCTGATGCTGCTGCTGCTGCTGCTCGGGGACGGGATCACAGCAAGCAGCCTCGCCGCGGGGCCCTTGGGCTGCTGCTGCGCCGGAGAGGGCGAGGCCATGTTTTTCCTTTTTTAGTTCGGAAGGGAGGGCAAAAGAGCAGTCGAAGAGCGCCGAGCGTTTCGACGCCGGGCCGACGTTAGAAAAAAAAAAGGTCGATGGACGTTTTCTTTCTCTCTCCGTCTGCGCCTTTCTTGGAGCTCGTGTCGCTTCGGCACTCCCTCCGACGGAAAGCAGATAAAGAGAAGACCAGTGAAGCGCAGGAGGAACAGTTGGGCAAAGGGACAGCGGGGCGGTTCTCGGCCTCGCGCGAAAGTTGGGAAGAGCAGGAGACGCAGTGCTCTCCGATCGCTCTCGGTTCGACGCCGGTTTTTGAGGAAAAAAATGAGAGCCTGGTTGTCGAAGAGCTTAGTCTTTTCATTTCTCATCATCTCTCTCTTCGCAAGAGGGGTTGCGCCCGTGGAGAGGAGCCAGCGCCTCGGACCGTTCTCCCTCTTTTTTTTTCCCACCCAGAGCGGGCGTCAGAGAGAGGGCTCCCCCCTCCGTCTCGCGCGTCGCTCTCGCTCTCTGCCTGGAGGAGGAGAAGGCGTTTTTGGTGACCAAGAGACGGTCTCATCGCCGGGCGAGTGGGCGGCGGCAGCAGACGAGAACGAAACTCGTTCTCGCCTCGTCTCTCGCCCCCTTGTTCACGCTCTCTGCTGTCTGCACGTGGCGACTTGGGCAGCTACCACCTTCGTTCAGGCGCACAAGGAGGCAACGCAGCGTTTTCCCGAACTCTCTCTCTTGTGTTTGAGCGTTTTTTTTGGTAGGGGCATGCTGCTTGCTTTCACCTTTTTTCCTTCTTTGGTGTCTCGAAATAAATCTTTAAAAAGAAAACAACTAAGTTTCCCCTTTGTTTGAGAGCCCGCGATCCCCGAGCGCTCTCGGCGCCGGGAGGATGAGGCGCCCGCTCACGCTGAGAGAAAAGAAAAAAGAAGAAACGAAGGAAGAACAAGACACGAGAGAGAGAGAGAGAAAAGAGCAAAAGGCAAAGAGTCGAAAAAGAGGTTCTCTCCGTTGACCATACAACGCAACGTCTCTCTCTCTCTCTCTCGACCCCCTCACCCCCCCCTCTCTCTCTCTCCCCCCCCCCCCCTCTCTCTTTCTTTCTTTCTCAACAAAACGATACAGCACAACCAGATCTTGATTCCCCTCGGAGATTCTGTTCTCAGAAGACAGAAGAAAGAAAAAAGAAAGAAATAGCAACTCAAACAAACAAGAAAGAAAAGAAACGAAGGGGCAAAGCAAAGCAAATTTCAAAGCAAGCTCTCTCTCCCTCTCCCCCTGTCTCTTTCTCCCGCCGTCCCGAAAGGAAAAGAGAGATAATTTAGGAAAGAGAACACGTACACGAGAGCTTGTTGGACCTCTCCCCACCGGAAAAGAGAGAGAGAACGAAAAAAGGCCAAAAAATGACCGAGGCCGGCAAGCGCAAGTCGCCGCCGGCCGAGGACGCCGCCGCGAGGGCCGCCGCCACTGCCGGCCCTTCCCCGCTCGTCAATCCCGTGCCAACTCGGGTCGCGGGCGAAGGCGGTGCTGCTGCTGCTGCTGCTGTTGCTGCTTCGCGTTCGCCGCGCGCGAAGAAGAAGCCGAGGGTCTCCCCCGAGCCCCCCCCTTCTGCTTCCGAGCTGCAGCTGCAGCAGCAGCAGCGGCAGCAGCAGCAGCAGCAGCAGCAGCAGCTCGCGGCGTTCGCGCAGCAGCAGGAGGAGAGGGAGCGGCAGCTCCGGCGGGAGCCCCCCGCGAGGAAAGAAGAAGGCTTTCCGCCGCCGCCGGCAGCGGCCTCGTCTTCCCCGAGAGCAGCCGCCGCCGCCGGCCCTCCTGCTCCCGCCCCCGCCGCCGGCCCGCGCCCCCTCACCCTCACCGCCGAGGTCGCCGCCATCGCCGGGCCCGGCGGCGGCGTCGAAGGCGCCGCCAGCGTCCCGAGGCTGCTCGCGCTCTGCCGCGGCGCGACGTCGGACCGGCTCCGCGCGCTCCTCGCGGGGATGGTCGCGCCGTCGCCGGCGCCGGCGCGGTCGCTGTTCGCCGAGGGGGGCGGCGGCGGCGAGAGGGGGGAGGGGCTCGTGATCCTCAAGGGCTGGCTCGAGAGGGCGTGCGCCGCCGCCGAGGGGGCCTCGGAGGAGCTGGCCGCGGCGCTGGGGGCCCTGAACTCCACCACCAACGGCGGCGCCGATGGCGGCGGCGTTGGCGGCGACTTGGCTGACGCCGCGGCGAACCAGACGCTCGCGGACGTCCTCGCCCGCAGGGACACGGCGTGGGACTTTGCTGCAGCCGTCCTCTCGGCCCTCGAGTCCCTCCCCGTCGACAGGGACCTGTTGATGAACTCCAAGGTCGGCAAGCCCGTGCGGCGCGCCGCGACGGAGGACAAGTCGCCGGGCCTGTCCGAGGCGCTGCGGGAGCGCGCCGCGGCGCTCAAGGACGCGTGGAACGCCGAGTTCGGCGTCGCGCCGCCGAGCAGCAGCTCGGCTGAGGAGGCGACTGCTGTTGCTGCGGCGGCATCCGCGGGGGGGAAGCGGAGGGCTCTGCCCTCGGGAGAGGCAGCGGCCGCCACGGCGAGGCGGAGAGCGGCGCCGTCGCCGCTGCCGTCGACGTTGCGGGAAGAGGACGAAGATCGATTGCAAGTCTACGGCGACGACGGAGCCGCCGCCGCCACCTCCGCCGCCTCCGCCGCCGCCGCCGACGACGACGTCTGGGGAGGAAGCGGAGGCGACCAGCGCGCCCCTTCCTTCGAGCCCGCGTCTCCGAGGCCGGCGTCGTCGTCATCGTCGGCGGCGGCATTGGCAGGCCAAGGCGGCACCGCCCCCTCGGCCGCCGAGCTCGCCGCGGCCGCGGCGGCGCAGCGCGCGCTCGCGGTCCAGGAGCTCCCCGAGCACGACGCCCCGGCAAACGCCTACGGCGTCTTCAGCGGCCCGCGACCGACGGGATTCGGGTACGTGTCGATGACGGTCCCGGAGAAGGCGGCTGCCGCTGCCGCGGCCGTTCCGGAGCCGCCGCCACCGACGCAGGCCGAGCTCGAGGCCAAGGCGGCTAAGAGGGCCGCGAGGCTCGCGGCCCGCAGCGCCGCGGGCGTGAAATGGGCTGACGACCCCGTTTTGGTCAAGGAGCGCCACTTCTTGATGCGGGACAGGCCGGAGCAGGTCTCGAAGGGGGACAGGTTTGGCGACGACGGCGATCTCGACGACAGCAGGGGGCCCGGCGGCCCGGCGTGCCCCTCCGCCGCGCCTCGGGCGCCATTTGCGCCCCCGGGGGCTTTCCGAATAGACGCGACGACGCTCGCGGGCGCCGCCCAGGCCGCCGCGGGCTTCGCCGCCGCGTCCAGGCGCGAGCACGAGAAGGAGAAGCGGCTGATGCGCGAGATGGCGCTGAAGGCGAAGCGCGACGCGTTCAGGGCTTCGGCGGCGTTTTGCGCCGCGGGCGAGGGCGACCCGACCGGCGAGTGGCGGGGCCCGCCGCCGCCGGCCGCGCCGCCGCCGCCCGGCCTCGACGGCGCCGCCCCGACGACGCCGACGGCGTTCGAGGCCCCCGCGGTCCGCCCTCCCGCGCTCGGGGAGGGGTCGAGAGAGCGCGCCACGCTCGCTGCGTACTGCGCAGGGCTGCCGGCGTTCGTCTACGGCAAAGGAAACGTCAAAGAGTCTGCCGAGGAGGTCGGTGAAGACGAGAGCGACGATGACGAAAAGGACGAAAAAAGCGAAACCGACGATGATGACGAATTCGGAGACGACGACGGAGGCCGCGGCCCGAGCTCGCCGCCCCCAGAGGACGCCGCCGCGTCGCTCGTGCCTCCCCCGCCCGTCGGGTTCGAGCCGCCCGTGACAGTAGCAGCAGCAGCAGCTGCTTCTGCCGCGGCTGCCCCTGCTGCGGCTCCGCCCTACGCGCCTCAATCGAATCCCGGCTACCACCACCAGCACCGATCCAATCAATACCGGCTTCCGGCGACGGCGCATGGCACCAATCAGCAGCACCAGCAGCACCAGCAGCGGACTCACTACCAGCAAGCGCAGCCGCCACCGCAGCCTTTCTACCAGCCAGCTGTAGGAGCAGCAGCAGCAGGAGCAGGAGCAGCAGCAGCAGCTGCGGTCCCCCTGAGAATGCCTAGCGCGCAGGACTTCGCGGCGCAGCAGCGCGCGCGGCAGCAGCAGTATGAGAAGAGCAGTCGCGGCAGCGGCACCGGCTACTACCGCAGTCCCTCACCGGAGGAGGACGCCGCCAGAGGAGCAACAGGAGGAGGAGCAGCAGCAGGAGGAGCAGCAGCAGGAGGAGTAGGAGCAGCCGGAGGAGCAGCAGCAGGAGGGGGAGCAGGAGGCTTCGGCGGGCCCCCACGTCCCCCGCCCTCCTCCAATCCCAGCGACTGGCCCTGCCCCGAGTGCCAGAACGTCAACTTCGCGTGGCGGACCGAGTGCAACCGCTGCCGGGCGCCGAAGTCCGCCCACCTCGGAGGTGCCACGCCGCCGCCGCCACCGACACACCACCATCACCACCTCCACCACCACCACCACCAGCAGCAGCAGCAGCAGCAGCAGCAGCAGCGGCACCTCTCACCCGAGTACCGCCCTGCAGGAGGCGACACCGCCGTCGCAGCTCCAGCACTGAACTACAACAACAGCGCCAGAGGCGGCAAGAGGATCTGCCTCTTCTTCTCGATGCGCTCGGGATGCAATAAAGGGGACGCCTGTGGGTATCTGCATACGAAAATCCCCGAAGAAGAGGTTAGGGCGCTGCGCGACTCGACGTTCGGCGGGAGCAGGGGAGGGGCTCGAGGCGGCGGCCGAGCGGGCAGGGGCGACCTCAGCCGAGGAGGAGGCTACGATGGCGACGGCTACGACGGCGACGGAGGCGGCGGCGACTCGCGAGGGGGATACCAGTACCACGGGGCGGGAGGAGGAGGCTCTTCCCACTCGGACCGCCGTGGCGGAGGCAGCAGCTCTCGCGGGGGAGGTGGATACGGGCGCGGCGGCTACATGGGATAACTGAATTTGAAAGAGAGAGAGACGGTTTGTTTTTTCGCCCCTTGTTTTTCATCTTTTCCCCGCATGTTTTTCATTTCCCTTTCGACATTCTTTTTCAGAGGTGTAAGATAAACGAAAGCCGAAAGCACAGAACACGAGTACTTTCTCGAGACGAAAGGACACGGTTTGCGTCGAAAAAGGTTGAGTTCTATTTTTAAACTTTCCTTCTTTGTGTTTTACGTCGTCTTTCCCTCACTTTCTTTTCCACGCTCCGTCCTCCTTCTACTCGTCTTTGTTCTTCTGCGACGAGGGCGAGGACCCCAGCGGCCAGATGCGCATCACCAGCCCGTCGCTCGGCAGCGGCAGCGGCGAGCTCACCAAGGGAGCGTGAGGGTTGACGACCTCCCACTCGCAGCCCCTGCACAGCA